>Ga0182010_10000051_pt1 | contig 59476 bp, 57 predicted proteins | sample 611E1MmetaG_FD_120488 | JGI IMG/M metagenome (GOLD analysis project Ga0182010, IMG submission 120488) | Permafrost microbial communities from Stordalen Mire, Sweden - 611E1M metaG | ecosystem: Environmental > Terrestrial > Soil > Wetlands > Permafrost | place: Sweden: Stordalen | collected... | reverse complement strand
AGAGGGCGGCCGCGGCCGCGGACGCGCGAGTGGTGGCGATGACGCCCAGGTCGGGCCGACCCGACGGCTTGATGCCGGCGGCGGTTCCGCCGGCTCGGAACCCGCCGGGCATCGCTGCCCGCCGTCGAACGGCGGGCAGACGATAGGGCAGGGGCGGCAGATCGGCTGGCCGCGCCGCGCCCGCGGATGACGCCGCACCCGCACCCCGCCCCCCGCCGTGCGCCGTTGCCGAGGTCGAGCATCGATCGGGGCCTGAATGCATCAGATTCGATTCCCTTCCAGTGACCGTTGGGCGATTGGTGGGCTCCCGGGCGCGCTCGACGCGCTCGTCAGCCGTTCGGTCAGTTCGGCGCTATGGAGCGATCGGATGCTGCTCGAGCCCCGTGGTCTCGGGCAGCCCGAAGAGAACATTCAGGGCCTGCACCGCTTGACCGGCGGCACCCTTGACCAGGTTGTCGATCACGCCCAGGGCCAGGACACGGCCGCTGCGCGGGTCGACTCTGACCCAGATCCGGCACAGATTGCTGCCGAAGACGTGCTTGGTCGCCGGCGGGTCGGCCACGACCTGGACGAACGGTTCGTCGCGGTAGGCCGCGTCGTACAGGGCGTCGAGCTCAGCCTGCGTCACCGGGCGGGTCGGCCGGACGTGGCAACTCGCCAGGATGCCGCGGGTCATCGGGATCAGGTGCGGCAGGAAGTCCACCATTGCCACGCCCGGGTTGGCCTCGCGACTGCCGAATGAGCCGCGCTCGCCCTGTTGCTGGAGCTCCTGCTCGATCTCGGCCGTGTGGCGGTGATTGAACATGCCGTAGGCCTTGACGCTCTCGTTGACCTCGGAGAAGAGCAGATCCGGCTTGGGCTCGCGGCCCGCCCCGGAGACACCGCTCTTTGCGTCCACCGCCAGATCGCCGATCAGGCCGGCCCGGGCTAGGGGCGCCAGGGTGAGGATCGTGGCCGTTGGGTAGCAGCCCGGCAGGCCGACGATCGCGGCCGGCCGATCGGCCGCGGCGGAGATCTCATCCCGGTGCAGCTCCGGCAAACCGTACACGGCCTCGGCCAGCAGATCCGGCGCGGGGTGGTCGAACTTGTACCAGCGCGGGTAGTCCGCCGGGTTGTGAAGCCGAAAATCCGGGCCTACGTCCAGGAGCGCGGAACCGCGCGCGACGATCTCAGCGGCCATTCCCGCGGCCACGCCGTGGGGCAGCGCGGTAAAGATGGCGTCGGCCTCGGGGATCGCCTGATCGATGACCAGACCCGTCTCGCTCAGGTGCGGGTGCGAAGATGCGATCGGCTGGTTGTCGCGGTTGCGGCCCTGAAGACCCGCGAGCTTGACGTTCGGGTGATGCAGCAGCAGCCTGACGAGCTCACCGCCGGCGTAGCCCGTCGCCCCCACGATTCCGACCGTGATGGTTCCGTTACGTCCGGCACGGAACGCCCCGGGCGCCGGACCGCGCGCCGCTCCCGGCTTCGGCGCCAGGCTCGCACTCGCAGTCACGTCGCCGGCTTCAGCCGGCGACGACCCCTCGCGAGAGGCTGCCACGGGAACGTCGCCAGGCGTGGATCGGCTCGGGGTCATGGTCGCATGAGTATACGGTTTGGTGAATAGTCATGCAAGGTGACCGCGCCTCGGCCGATGGCGCCCGGTCCGGGCCGCGTCGACCGTCGCGCTAGACGTAGCCCGCTGCCACCATCAGGACCCAGGCCATCATGAACCAGTGCAGCAGCCAGCCCCAGATGAACGATCGCGTCCGCCATGCCAGCAGGCCGAAGAAGGCCCCGCCCACCAGTGTGGAGAGCTGCTCGATCTCCGGCTTCCACATGTGCATCAGGGCGAACGGAACGATCTGGAGCCAGATCGCGTCCGGCCCGTACTTGCGACCGAGGGCCCACAGCAGCCAGCCGCGGAAGAAGAACTCCCAGGCCAGCAGGTCGATGCCGGTGTCGACGATCAGCCGCCACATCGGGCGGCCATCGATGGTGTCGGTGTAGTAAGCGCGGAAGTCGGGCAGGCGGCCCAGGACCCAGATGATCGCGGCCATGACCGCGACGCCGCCGATGACTATGGGCAGCCCAAGCCGCCAGTCGCCAAGCCCTATGCCATAGCGTCGCGGGTCTTCGCGCCAGACCAGCAGGATGACCGCCACCGGGATGATGAACTCAAGGACGAAGCGGTCGTACTCGGCCTGTACGAAGCGGTTGTTGAAGGCGAGGATCAGGATGACCGTTGCCAGCGCGACGATCTGCACGATCCGGGCGTCGAAATCCACGCCCCAGACCCGCCACGTCCGGACTGGGTGCTCATTCGCAGTCGGGCCCGGACCTCGCGTCGGCTGAGCCGCCGACCGACTCGAAGAGTCTCCCGCCCGCCGATTGACCGGGTCTAGGGCACGTGGAAGAGGCATTCCGTCGCTCCTCCGTAGTCGGCGCACAGGACCTTCTGTCTGGCCGACCAGACGGTATCGGAGACACCAGGCGGGGCCGGGTCGTCGACAGGCAGCAGGTACCAGAGAACGCCCCTCGTATAAAGATCGCCGCCGTTGGCGGGGCCTCCCCCGGGCTGGGTGATGAGGGTGATGGCTCTGGACTTCATCAGGTACAGGGCCGACTCGCGGCCGGCCACGCTCTCCCCGGCGGGCACGGCAGAGGCGAATCGATCCTGGATGGCAGGCAGGTTGTAGGTTGCCTGGCGGGCCCAGGACGCGTACCAGGCAAGGCCTGGAGCGATGGCCGCGACCGTGACCGCGACCACCAGGGCGGGAACCGCCCAGCGCTCGGCCAGGAGCCGCGTCCGCCGGGCGCGCCCGAGGCCGCCACTCGCCCGGTCGGGTGGCGTGGCAGGTTGGTCCGGGGCATCGGCGGCTCTCCCCGAGAGGGCGTCGCGTAACCATTGGCGGCCGACGTGCAAGCCAAGAGCCGCAAGAATCGCCAGCGGCGGCACGAGCGGAAGCACGTACCGGTTGGGCCGGTAGGACGCGATCAGCAGAATGCCGAATCCGAGAGCCAGCCAGCCGATCGAGACGGAGGCAAGCCTTGCCTGGGCTCGGCTGAGCCGGCCGCGCAGGAGGGCCACCGCCGCCAGGCCGGCCGCCCCGAGCGCGAGAAGGGGACCCAGCATCGTCCCGTAGAGGTGGTCGTTTTCACCGGTCACGTAGCCCCACGCCGACCGCGCCATGTCGCCCGGCGCGAGGCTGAGATTCTCGGTCGCCCAGATCCTGAGGTCCATGGCAACGGCATCGCGATTCGGAAGCCAGATGACCATCGCCCAGACCAGCCCGCTCATGGCGATGATGGCGAGAGCGCCCGCAGCCCAGCGCCGCGCGGCACGGTCGCGCCATGCCAGGGTCGCGGCCACGGCAATCAGAATCCCCGCTACCGCAAAGCCCGCCGAGGGCTTGGCGCCGATCGCGACGGCGTACCAGGCGCCCGACAGTGCGCCCCAGCGCCACGTCAGTCGGTCGTCACGGGCGAGGACCGCCGTCCCGAGCACGAGGCCGAGCACGACCATGTCCTCGAGGAACGCCAGTCGGCCGTACACGAGGACGAGACCGCTGGCAGCGAACGCGAGCCCGGCAAAGACGGCCGATGCACGATCGACGACCCCGCGCAGATCCCAGATCAGGGCCGCCGCCGTCAGGGAGACGCAGGCGATCGCGATCAGTCGGGCCTGGACGATACCCACTCCAACCAGACCAAACCACGCAGCTTGAAGCAGGCTGAACGGCAAATTGACGAGGTAGAGGTTCCACTCGTCGGTGCTCCAGCGGCCGAGCTGGACGAAGTTGCGCGCGTTGACGGTGTTGAACGCCTCGTCTGTGAAGGGTGAGCTGCTGAAGGTCACCTTGCTCGTCGGATCGGCGGCCACGAACGTGGCAAGCAGCGCGAACAGGCCCAACCCCACCAGAATTGCCTCGAGCGGCTGACTGCGCCACCAATCGACGACAGAACGGAGGCGGTCCGCCCGAGGCTGCGCCGACCGGGAGTCGGAGGACGGAAGCGCATCGTTCATGGACCCAGCCGGCGGCGTCTCCAGCGCCGAGTCCTCAGATCCTGGCTTGTATCTCACTTCTGAAGCTGTGGAATGTTGTGCCACAAGACGCCATACGTTACAGATGCGACGCTGGCCACGATTAGCAGACGCTCCAGGCGCCCCTTCCAGCGGCTCGACCCCATAGCCACCAGGACGACGAGGAACGGGGTGAAATCGAGGGAGTAGCGGAAGCCGTACTGGATATACCCGCCGCCGTAGTAGAGGAAGACCGGTACGGCCACGAGGGCGGCGGCGATCCACATCAGCTGGGCGCTGCGCTCCTTGAAGCCTGCCCACAGGGCGGTCAGGAGGGCGGGCGAGACCAGCAGCATGGACAGGCCGTACGGATTGGCCGTCAGGTACGGGAACTTGCCCATCGTGTCGAAGGGCGCCAGAACGGCCAGGCGGAGGTTCTCCGGAATCTGCAAGACCGAGAAGAGGCCGAGTGCGCGACGGGGATCGAGGCCGGGCTGAGGCAGGTACGAGATGGCATACCCAGCCTGCAGCGGCGAGCCGAAGCGCACCCAGTTGAACCAGCCGTACACGGCCAGCGCGAGTCCGATCGGGAGGGCGAAGGCGACGGCCGCTGTGACGACCCGTCCGACCGAGTCGCGCTTCTGCCACAGCAGCGCGATGCCGAACGGCAGCGCAGCCAGGGCCGTCGTCGGCCTGGCCAGGAACGAGAACGCAAGGCAGGCGCCAAGCACGGCCGGACGGCGCCGGCAGGCCCATTCGAGCAGGAAGATCGTCAGCGCCAGGAACGACTCGGCGTGAGCCAGGTAGTACAGGTCACCGAAGACGGATACGTAGAAGAGAAGCGTTCCAAATGCGACAAAGCCGGCAACCCAGTAGGCGGCTGAGCCGCGGGCGCCGTAAGCGCGGGCCAGAGGCAGGGCCAGGAGCGCCGCAGGGATGCCGAAGGCGATGCCGACGATCCGACCCGCCAGCGCATGGAGGACGTGAAACAGCGCGAACGGCAGGTAGGGCAGGAGCTGCAACGGCCCCACGGCCAGGTAGTAGCGGCCACCCATGTCGACCGAGTCGACCGTGCCCTTGAACGTGTCCGAGTCGAGGCGGCCCGTCAGCGCCTGCTCGGCCAAAGTCATCATCCGGTCGGTTGGAAGGTGACGCCAGTAGATGGATGCGAGCATTGCGACCGAATAGACGACGACCACCGACACGCAAAAGAGGAGGTCGCCTCTGGAAAGCCGATTCCAGAATCTGACGTCGGTGGGCTCGGCCGGGCGTGTCACAGCCGCGAAGTATACGGGGCGCGAGTCGCCGTTTCGGCGGCGCCGCGTGACGGCGTCCGCCTCGGCCCCGCCGCGTGGCGGCGTCCGCCTCGGCCCCGCCGCCGGGCGCGAGTCAATCGGCCAGGACGTTCTTCAGCGGGCCGGTGACGATGACCTCGGCCGATTCCTCGCTGGGTAGCGCACCATCTGCCCCGGGTCGCTTGATCGTGTAGCGGTGGCTGATGCGCGCCGGCCCGGCCGCGATCTGGGCGCTGACCGTGCAGTACCTGGTCGCCGACAGCTCGATGGAGCGGCGCACCGCCTCCGTTTCGACGGCCCCCTCGACGACGTGCACGACCGTGATGTCGGTGTAGACGTTCGGCGTCTTCTCGCGCTGAATGCCCGTCACCTCGACCGTATACCGGTCCACGACCTGGCGCTTCTTGGCCATGATCTCGACCACGTCCATGGCCGTGCAGCCGGCAATTGCCGCGAGGACCAGCTCGGTCGGCCGTGGGCCCGTGTCGCCCGCGACGTTGTCGATGACGACGTCGTGGCCGGAGCCCGTGCGGGCTACGAACCTCAACTCGCCCTCGTGCCTCAGGCTGACCCGCTTCTCGCCCACGCTTTCCTCCTTTGTGTCCGCGCTGCCGGGGCGGACATTCGATTCCGTCGCCAGCCTACCGCGCCCCGGAGATCTCGACCGGGTGGGCGTCGGCGGCGCTCACCCGTAGGCCTCCGACGCGTGCGTCGAAACCGCTCCCTGGCGGGCGAACTGGGTTTCATACAACTCCGAATACACGCCGTTGGCGGCGAGCAGGTCGCCGTGCGTGCCCCGCTCGACGATGCGGCCCTCGACGACGACGAGGATCTGATCCGCGTTGCGGACCGTGGACAGGCGGTGCGCGATCACTACGGAGGTGCGGCCGGCCAGCGCCGTCTGGAGGGCCAGCTGTACAGCCATCTCCGACTCCGAGTCGAGGTGGGCCGTCGCCTCGTCGAGCACAACGACCTTGGGCGCCTTGAGCAGCAGCCGGGCGATCGCGATGCGCTGCTTCTCCCCGCCGCTCAACCGGTAGCCGCGGTCGCCCACGACAGTCTCCAGACCGGCCGGCAGCGACTCGATGAGCGGCATGATCTGCGCCGCACGCAGCGCATCTTCCACCTCGCCGCCGGAAGCGCTGGGCTTCGCATAAAGGAGGTTCGCTCGGATCGTGTCGTGGAAGAGATGGGCGTCCTGAGTGACCACTCCGACCTCGCGGCGGATCGAGTCCAGGGTGGCATCGCGCAGGTCCACGCCGTTGATCCGGATGGCCCCCGAGCGCACGTCGTAGAGGCGCGGGATGAGATGGCTGATGGTGGTCTTGCCGCCGCCGGACGGACCGACCAGGGCCACGAGCTGGCCGGGCTCGGCCGTGAAGGACACGTCGAAGAGGACCTGCTGGGACGGAGCCTGGTCGAGTACGGCGACCGACTCCAGCGAAGCCAGGGAGACTTCCTCGGCCCTTGGGTAGCTGAAGTCGACGTGATCGAACTCGATGCTCGCCAGGCCATCCGGGATGGCGACGGCGTCCGGCTTCTCGGCGATCATCGGTTGGAGGTCGAGCACCTCGAAGACGCGGTCGAAGCTGACCAGCGCCGTCATGATGTCCACCTGGACGTTCGAAAGGGCCGTCAGGGGGCCGTACAGCCGGTTCAGGTATGCGGTCAGAGCAACGACAGTGCCGACCTGCAGCGCGCCGTCGGCGGCAAGGACGCCGCCCCAGCCGTACACCAGCGCGGTGGCCAGCGAGGCCGTGAGCAGGATTGCGGCCATGAACACCCGCGTGTACATAGCCTGCGTGACCCCAATGTCGCGGACGCGGCCGGCCTTCTCCTCGAAACTCTGGATCTCGCGCAGGGGCTCGCCGAACAGCTTGACGAGGAGCGCACCGGCGACGTTGAAGCGCTCGGTCATCATCGAGATCATCCTGGCATTGAGGTTGTAGCTCTCGCGGGTGAGCGCCTGGATCCTCCGGCCCACCCAACGAGCGGGAAGCAGGATGATCGGGAGGAGGGCAAGCGCCACGAGCGTGATCTGCCAGGACAGCAGCAGCATGGCGACGAGGGTGATGGCCACACCGATGGCGTTTCCGAGCACCGATGAGAATGTGTCGGTGAAAGCCTGCTGCGCGTCCAGCACGTCGTTGTTCAGCCGGCTCACCAGGGCGCCGGTCTGGGTCCTGGTGAAGAAGGCGATGGGCATGCGCTGGAAGTGCGCGAAGACCTGCGTGCGCATGTCGAAGATGAGGCCCTCGCCGACCCTCGCCGAGATCCACCGCTGCCACAGGGACAGGATCACGTCCGACAGTGCCAGGACGGCGAGCAGGAGGGCCAGCTGGACGACAGCGCCGGAGTTGTGGGGCAGGATGCCGTCGTCGATGATGGCCCGGTAGATGAGCGGGTTCGCGGCGCTCAGGAGCGCGTCCAGAACGATCAGGACCAGGAACACCAGCAGCATCCGCCGGTAGGGCTCGGCGAAGCGGGCAATGCGCCGCAGGATGCCGGCCGAGAGCTTCTGCGAGGTGATCGACTCGTCCCGGCGGAATGACCGCATCAGCCCCCAGCCGCCTGCTCCGCCGCCCATGCCCCGACGCATGCTCATCGGCGGCACCCGATCGTGGAAGTGGTGAGGCGGGAACGGCCGCCGCCGGAGAAGGACATCGGGACTCCTGTGTATCGCAGACCCTATCAGGCGCTTCGGACTCTCGCCCAGATCGAACTTCGCCGATCTGGCATCCGAACCACGTAGAAGAGTCGTAGTGCGATGGCGGCCCGATCTGGTGGTGACCTGCAAGGGGGCCAGGACTGGAGCACCTGGCCTGAAGGCGGCTCGATTCTTGTCAGCGCGGCCACCGGCAATCCCGACTCGACCGGGCCAGAACGCGCTACCGCGCGGTAACGGCGCCCGCCTCTGCCTGGTGGGCTTCCTGGACCTCGAGCCAGCGCTCGGCGTCGATGGCCGCGCGGCAGCCCTCGCCTGCCGCGGTCACGGCCTGGCGGTAGCGGTGGTCGTCCACGTCGCCGGCCACGAAGACACCGTCGATGTTCGAAGCCGTGGTCGCGCCGTCGGTCCGCAGATAGCCCCTCTCGTCGGTCTCGAGCCACTCGCGGAAGGCGGCCACGTTGGGCCGATGACCGATGGCCACGAAGAGCCCGTCCAGCCGCAGGGTTTCTTCGCCGGGCTCGTCGGTCTTGCCAAGCCGTACGCCCTCGACGTGCTCCGTGCCAAGTACCTCCTGGATCGTCCGGTTCAGGTGCAGCTCGATCCTGGGGTGGGCCGCAGCCCGAGCCTGCATGATCTTGCTGCCACGGAAGGCGTCCCGCCGATGGATCAGGTGGACCTTGCTGGCGAAGCGCGTCAGGAAGAGAGCTTCCTCGAGCGCGCTGTCTCCGCCGCCTGCGACCGCCACTTGCTTGTCACGGAAGAAGAAGCCGTCGCAGGTTGCGCAGGCACTGACTCCACGGCCGCGAAGTCGCGTCTCGCTTTCGAGGCCCAGCCACAACGCCTCGGCGCCTGTGGCCACGATCACGGCTCCGGCCCGGTACTCGACGCCGGCGGCCCACAGTCGGAACGGCCGGCTGCCCAGGTCCACCCGGTTTACATCGGCATCGACGATTCGGGCCCCGAACCGCTCGGCCTGCTTGCGAAAGAGGCCCATCAGCTCCGGCCCCTCGATGCCGTCGGGGAAGCCCGGGTAGTTTTCCACGTCGCTGGTGATCATCAGCTGGCCGCCGCCGCTCACGCCGCCGATCACTATCGGCTCGAGGTTGGCCCGCGCGGTGTAGATCGCGGCGGTCAGCCCGGCCGGCCCCGAGCCGACGATGACGACGCGTGCAGCCACGTGCTTTCCCGAACCGTTGGTCACGGGCGCCGCCGAAACGGGCGCCTCGTCACCTGAGAGCGGGGCGAGAAGTGTCAGCTTCAGGCCGTTCAGCGGGCTCTTGGGGGTGGGGGTGGCATCGTCGCTCATGGGCTCATCCTAACACGCTATCGATACTCCTGGGGAGTATACGTGTCCACCAGGCGGACCGGGGGCCGGACCTGGCTGTTCCGCCGCGTCGATCTAGATCGGCTTTGGCTCGATGGCGTGGACCTGGGGGATGACGTCGCGGCCCAGTGCCTCGATGTTGTGAACATCAGCCACGCCGGCGAGGCTGAAGATGACGTGCTGGACCCCTACGTCAGCCAGCCTTCCGAAGCCGGCTACGACCTCGGACGCCGATTGCGTGGCGAGGTCGACGCGCCCCAGGTTCGTCCGTTCGATCTCCCCGAATGGTCGGCCGACCTCGGCGCAGCGCTCCCGCAGGACCGAGAACTTGTGGCTCAGCTGATCGGGCCCGCCGAAGACATTGCAGGCGTCGGCGTACCTGGCTACCAGGCGCAGGGTCTTCTGCTCGCCGCCGCCGCCGATGAGAATCCGTGGGTGCGGCTTGCTCAGCGCCTGCGGCGAGTTGAGCAGCCGATCGGCCTGGTAATGCTTGCCCCGGAACGACTCGCCCGACCCGCGCTCGCCCTGCCACATCGCATGGACGATCTGGAGGGTTTCTTCCAGCATCTCGAAGCGGACTCCAAGTGGCGGCATGGGGAAACCGAGGCCGTGGCTCTCCTCCTCGTTCCAGGCGGCCCCGATGCCCAGGTACGCGCGTCCGCCGCTCAGGACGTCGAGGGTCGTGGCGGCCTTGGCCCATAACCCGGCCTGACGGTAGTGGACGCCTCCGACCATGAGCCCGAGCGTGGCCTTCGTCGAGTGAGCGGCCATGAACGCGAGCGCCGACCACCCTTCGAGCATCGGTTCCTCGGGCCGGCCCACGCCGCGGATCTGGTAGAAGTGGTCCATCACCCAGAGCGAGTCGAAGCCCACGCCGTCGGCCGTCTCGGCAATGCGGGCCAGGGTTGGGCCGATCGCGGCGTCGCCGCCGGGCCAGGTGAACGAAGGGATCTGGAGACCGAGTTTCACGGGGCGCCTCCGTGGGCTAGGGCGACGATGTTGCGCGGACTGGCGGCGGGGCCAGGTGGCGGCCACAGGTTAGCACCGCAACCAACGGCGCCAGATTCGGCCGGCTATCCCGATTCTGCTGCGGGCGCTCCACTCGCCGGCCTCGTGGCGGCGCTGCGCACCTGAGGCGTTTGCGCGTTTGGCGGTTCCTCTGCTAGGGTGACGTCCGATCGACACGGCCCTCCCGCCACTGGCCCCAGGTGCCGTCCCCCCAGCTGGAGCCCGTATTGCATCAAACATCTGTGTTGAGCCGAATCTTCGGTCGTCTGGCGCTCTCCGCGAGGTCGCTGACGGATCGATTCGGTGGACCCCAGGCCGTTCACCCGATCGCCGCGGTTCGCGGGGCCGCTTACAGATTGGCCCGCCACGACGGTGTCGAGCGGCTCGTTCCGGTGGGCGTGTGCTCGCTCCTAGTCCTCGCGGCGCTGGTCAGCTCGCTGCCCGAAGTCTCGGCTGCGTCCGCGGCCGCCAAGTCCACGAACCCCCCGCAGCTCGCCCTGGCGAATAGCGATGTTCCGGGCCCACAGTTCGGCGCAGGCGACGGGTCGGGGGTGTCGGACTCCAGCGACCTCTTCCTTAGCGACGGCTCGATCCCCAACACGCTCCAGAACCCGGGTCTCGGGACCGATGCCAGGACGCTGCTGCGAACGTACACCGTGAAGGCGGGCGACACGCTGGGCGTTATCGCCGGCCGGTTCAGCCTGGCTTCGACCACGCTCTACTGGGCGAACAAGTCGCAGCTGCCCAACCCCGCGTCGCTGCGCGTCGGCCAGCAGCTGGTGATCCTGCCGATGGATGGCCTTCTTGTTCAGGTCGGGGCCAAGGACTCTCTGGAATCGCTTGCCGCCAAGTACCACATCGCGGTTCAGGACATCGTCGACGCCAACAATCTGCCGGACGCGACGGTCGTCCTGGGTCAGACCGTCATCATCCCCGGGGCCAGCGGCGGCCCGATACCGAAGGCCAAGACCGCGTCCACTGGAACCGCCAGCACCCGGGCCGGCTCGTGGGTGTGGCCGGTCGCAGGTGACAACTACATCAGCCAGTACTTCTGGTCCGGCCACCATGCCATCGACATCGCCGCCGCGTACGGAACGCCGGTGGTCGCGGCTGTCAGTGGGACCGTGGTCTACGCGGGCTGGCGGTCCTACTCGGGCGGCGGCAACGTCATTTGGGTGATGAACGGCACCAAGCTCTATACGACGTACAACCACCTCTCGTGGTGGGGCGTCAGAGTCGGTCAGCATGTCTCTGCCGGCCAGGTTATCGGCCGCATAGGCGAGAGCGGCGAGGCCACTGGGCCGCACCTCCACTTCGAGGTCTGGCTGGGCTACCCCTGGGGCCTCGGCACGGTTGCGGACGCGGTCAATCCCTGCCGCTATCTGGCGGGCTGCTGAAGGCCGAGGTCTTGCGGCGGGGGGCTAGAGCCGCAGCGGCGATAGAGTCGGTCGCAGCTCGAGCGGCCCCGAGGTAGCGAAACTGGCCTCGAGCGGCGCCTCCGTCTCGCCGCCGGTCCGCGTCACTGGAAGAGATCGAACTCGGGCGGCATCAGGACATCCGCGATTCGGCCCTCGCCGCGCGTGGGGTTCGCTCCCCGGACGATCGCGGCCGGTCGCCGGGCCGTCTTGCCGAGCGCCAGCTCCGCGGCCGTGGCGATCTCGTCCGCCGTCGCTCGGATGGTGCTACGCATGATCCGGCCATCCGCGTCGGGCGTGCCGCGCAAGTCGTCGATCGGCATGAGACCGCTGACACCGATGGCCACGTCCACGATGCCCCACCGCCACGGCCTGCCGAAGCTGTCCGAGACGATCACCGGCACGTCCACGCCAAGCGCCGACCGAACGGCCGCTCTTATGCGGTCGGCGGACGCGTCCGGATCCGCCGGCAGCAGCGTCACCACGTTGCCGCTTTCGGGGCCCATGTTGGAAGCGTCGACGCCGCCGTTGGCGCAGATGAAGCCGTGGCTCGTCTGCGTGATGAGGACGCCGTTGGCCATTCGGACTATCCGTCGGGCCTCGCGCAGGACAACCTCGAGCTGGCGAGGGTCGCGGTCCCAGCGCTCGGCGAAGGCAACGGCTTCGGGGCGCGGGTGGACAGTCGTCAGGTCGACCAGTGCGCCCTCGGCCTTGGAGACCACCTTCTGCGTGACCACCAGCACGTCGTCCTCCGCCAGAGGAAGCGCCCCCTCCGTGCCCCTGATGGCCTCGATCAGCAGGACCGCCAAATCGTCGCCGGGACGTATCTCCGGGAGACCTGCGAGCGCGATGACCGAGAGCCGGCCGCCGGGTGGCCGGATCTCATGCGCGGCCCTGCCTCCCAAACGGCCTCTCACCGGCCTGCCTCATGATCGAGACCGCGCGAGTCGGCATCCAGCAGGTCCTCGGGCGTGTCCAGATCGAAGCTGAGCGGCCCGTCAAGTTCGACATAGGACGCGCCCGCGACTTCGGCCGCAGCTGCATGTGCGGCTCGGCTTCCCTCGCCGAAACAGAAGGGAATTGCATCGGCCGGCGCCACCAGCAGGGCGTTCGTGCCGGTCCCGTGGTGGTCCGGCACGAGCACGACCACGGGCTTGCCGGGCGCACTCCGTCGGGCGAGCTCGGCCGTCGCGGCCAGCCGGTCGATCGCGGATGCGCTCACGCCAGGCAGGTCGGCAGGTAGCACCATTACGGCCGTGGCCTCGGCGCCGGAGGCGACTCGGGCCTCGGTCAGTCCCTCGTTGAGGCCGCTCGTTTCCTGCAGCAGCGAGGCGGCGCCCATCGCCCGGGCCTGGCGCAGCAGGTCCTCGTCCATCGACACGACGACGACGCCCGCAAGTCGAGTGGCAGCCAGAGCCGCCTCCACCGCCCGGCGGAGCAACGCCAGGATCAGGTCCGCGCGCTCCTCGGCGTCGAGGGGCTCGCCCAGGCGGGACTTGGCGCCGCTAAGCGAGCGTACCGGCACCAGGGCAACGATGTGGTTGAGGCTGGCCTCCGTCATGATGTCGCTCCCTCGGCCGCCGATAGCGTCTCGCGGGCCAGCGACGCCCGCGATTCGATATCCGTCATGACGGTGTCGGTTGCGGCTACCCGCAGCCCAAGAGCCCGAACCTCCGCCGCCAGGCGTTCGTCCTGGCGGTCAAGCACGAAAGCGTCGAGCAATCCGGCCGCGACGTAGCGACGCGCCACGCCCAGGGCGCTGGGTTCCTCGCCCAGGCTCGCCAGCATCCTGTCGGCGGGGCCGCGCAGTGCCTTGCCCCCGACGATGCCGGACACAGCGATTGACGGCACGCCCCGCTGACGGGCGGCGGCGATCTCCTCGAGGAGACCCGGCACGGCCAGGATCGGGCCGATCGACACGATCGGATTGGACGGAGCCACGACGATCGCCTCGGCCGACCGGATGGCGTCGCGTACCTCGGGCGAGACGGCGGCCTGCTCCGCCCCTTCGAAACGCACCTCGAGCACGTCCGGTTCCTGGTGCAGCCGAACGAAGTAGTCCTGGAAGTCGAGCCAGCCGTCAGCCGTCCGGACGCGGGTTCGAACCGGCCCGTCGGTCATCGGCAGGACCTGCGAGGGCACGCCCAACGACCGAGCCAGCTCGAGCGCCACGTCGGTCAATCGGTCGCCGCGGCGGAGCCGTTCCGTCCGGAAGAGATGAGTGGCAAGGTCGCGATCGCCGAGGCGGAACCACGTCTCGTCGCCCAGCCGTGCCAGCTGGCCCATGACCGCCCAGGTTTCGCCGGAGAGGCCCCAGCCCTGGTTCCGTTCTGCGATGCCCGCCAGCGTGTATAGCACGGTGTCGTGGTCCGGGCAGATGGTCAGCGAGTGGATCTCAAAATCGTCGCCCGTGTTCACGACGACGGTCAGCTCACCGGACGCGAGGATCTGCTGCAGCCCGTCGGCGAGTTTCGCGCCGCCGACTCCACCGGCCAGACATACGACGCGCATCTTTCCTCCCGATCGGCAGCGAGATCGATCGTGGCAAGGGTAGCGCGGCATTCGGCGACCCGTTGCGGGCCGTTATGGGGTCATGCCGTCTCCGGTGTGGTACGGATAGTAGAGGTCCGGCCCTTCCTGGAGAAGGATCAGCGACGGCGCCTGCCCCGGCGGCCCTCCCAGCACCGTCACGGCATCAGCGGCTCCGAGCCAGCCGAGCGGCGGCCCGGCCAGGCGCACGACGATCAGTTGAAACGTTGGGCCGTACGCCTCCTGTGCGCTGGCAAGGGAGACCGGACCTCGACCGAAGTAGGTCTCGCCCCACTCGCAACACGGCTGATAGCGGTGGTAGGTCTGGCCGAACGCATGAATCGTCCCCGGCTCCGCGCTCGGGTCGATCCGGATCTCGAAGACGAGCGCGCCGACGACCAGGCCGACCAGAAGGCACGTAGCCAGCGCGCCCACGAGGAAGGCCGCGCCGAGCCTCCGGCCACCGGGCGCAGATACCTGCTCGATGCCCCCGTCCGCTGCCTGAGACCCCTCGAATCCCATGGTCGTGTCCCGGCCCTCGCTACGCGTTGAGTCTTGGCAGAACCTCCCGGCCGAAGAGGTCGATCCAGGGGGCCTGGTTGCGGCCCACGTTGTGCAGGTAGATCTGGTCGAAGCCCATGTCCAGGAACTTCTGGATCTCGCGGCGGTGGACCTCCGGGTCGGCCGACATGAGCATCCGCCCCTTGAAGTCTTCCGGTCGAACCAGTGCGGCCATCTGCTCGAAATCGCGCGGCGAGCGGATGTCCTGTTTGGAGAACTTCATGCCGCCGTTGGGCCAGTCGGAGACGGCGTTGGCGACCGCTTGTTCGTCCGTTTCGGCCCAGGAGAGGTGGAGTTGCAGGATCTTCGGCATCGACGCCGGGTCCTTGCCGGCCTCGCGGGCCCCTTCGGCGAACTTGCCGAAGACCATCTCGATCTTCTCCTCTGGAGCGCCCACCGTTATCAGGCCGTCCGCGAACTGGCCCGTCCGCTTCGCCGTGACGGGGCCGGCCGTGGCGATGTAGATCGGCGGAGCCTTCTCCGGCAGCGTCCACATGCGGCACGTCTCCATCTTGAAGTAGCGGCCGTCGTGCTTGATGTCCTTGCCGGAGAAGAGCTTGGAGATGATCTCGATGGCCTCGAACATGCGGTTGATTCGCTCCGGGGCCTCGGGCCAGTAGCCCGCGAATACGTGCTCGTTCAGAGCTTCTCCTGAGCCAAGGCCGAGCCACGTCCGGCCCGGGTACATGACCTCCAGCGTCGCCGCGGCCTGGGCAACGATGGCCGGGTGCATCCGGAACGAAGGGCAGGTGACGCCGGGGCCCAGGTCGCCCGCCGTCCGGGCGCCGGCGACAGCCAGCACCTCCCAGACGAACGAGGCCTGGCCCTGGCCCGGCGTCCAGGGCTGGAAGTGGTCCGCGGCCATGACGCCGGAGAAGCCGGCCGACTCGGCGCGGGCGCACAGATCGAGCACCTCGGACGGCCCGAACTGTTCGAGCATGGCCGCGTAGCCGATCTTCGCTCTGGTCATCGCTGTTCCTCCGATCGACTCGTAAGTGCCCGTCGGGTACCGCTAGCGGCCGTTTAGCCGCTCGAAGACGCGCGTTGGGCGCAACTCGAACGTGACGCGCCGCTCTTTCGCGAAGGCGGCGATCTGGGCGTCGGCCGCGGCCCGGTTCTTCTGGTAGCGGCGCGCCAACTCGGCGATGACGGCCTGGCCGCGGACCGGATCCTCGTCGATCTCGACGGATCCGCGTATGTCGACGTAGTCGTACCCGTCGGCCACGGTGATCGACACGCGCCGGTCACGCTGCAGGTTGGTCGGCCACTGCCGCCCGACGCGGCTGTTGAAGACGATGACGTCGCCCGCGAGGTTGTACCAGACGACGGCCTGGAGCGGGCTTCCGTCCGGGTTCAGCGTGGCCACGACGGCGAATCGCGGCAGCTCGAGGAATCGACGGGCGGCTGCGGAAAGCGCGGGGGAGATCGGGGCGGTTCGATTTGAGGCGGTCATCGTCGACTCGATGGTACCGCCGAACGGACGCGGGTGCGGCTGCCTACTGGCTGGAGGCGGCCCCGGTCGTGACCGCCCCCTCCCAACCGCCCGCCGTCGAGATGACCATCGGCAGCTGGCGGACGGCACGGATGTGGCGCGGCTGGATCGGCGTAATGGACGATCGGCCGAGCAGGAACCCCTGACCAAAGTCGACCTCGCGTTCCTTGAGGGCGAAGAGGTCGCGGCGGTTCTCGATCCCCTCGGCGACCACTTTGGCTCCGATCCGGCGGCTGAACGAGACGAACGCCTCGACCAATGCCTTCTTGGCATCGCCGTCCTTGTTGCCGATTCGGCTGACGATCTCGCGATCGATCTTGATGATCGATGGCTCGAGAGCAGCGATGACGTTGAAGCTGGCGTAGCCCGCGCCGGCGTCGTCGATGGCGAAACCGAAGCCAAGGCGACGGAGGGCGCGGACCTGCTTCTTGAGACGTGGAATGTCGGCAATCGCCTGCTGCTCGGTGCACTCGACCACGATCTGGCGCGGCGAGAGGCCGACGCGGTGGACGCGGTCCGCGAACGCACTTGCCTCGAAGTGCGGCGCCAGGAGACTTGCCGGCAGGAGGTTGATGTTGTAGCGCGCGCGCCGGCAAAGCGGCCCAGGCTCCACGACTTCGGCGATGCGGGCCAACGTGGCCTCAACTACGAAGCTGTCGAAATCGACGGGACGCCTCGCTACGAGCGCGGCGTCGACGATGGCGCTGATCGTATGCGGCAACATCGGCATGTGTGGTCGAAAGAGGCACTCCCACTCGCGAGCCTGCATCGTCCTGAGATCCACGATCGGCTGAAACTCGACGTGGTGGTTCTCTTTGAGGGCGAAGAAGTAGTCGAGGACCTTGCGTTTGGCGATCTCCGGCGTCTCAGCCATGCCGATCCGGCCGCTGAGCCCGGAGACTGCGATGGCGTTGCCGAGAGCCAGGACGTATCGCTCGGCGGGGGGCAGCGACGGATCGACGTCGGTCAGTCCGTACGCGGACGCCTGGGCGATCGGCCCTATGAACGCTTCCGTCAGCTCACTGGCGTCCGCCAGCACGCACCAGCCTGAATCGGCAAGTTCGATGATTCGAGCATGATGGGCCAGGGTCTGCTCGATCCGCGTAACGAGCCGACTGTCGCACGACCAAAGAAGACGCTCGACCGCTCCATGCCGAGCACGACCGAAGAGCACGCGATCCCTCGCTCACCTTAGGTCCTCTTGGCGGGCACCTTGGCCGGGAGACGAGGCCGGTCAATCGAGAACCAGGAAGTCTCATATTGGCGTTACCTTGAGCCGTTCCTAGCAGCCAGGAGTACGGGTTCCCTCTGGTTTGTCCGTACCATTCGATGACAGGAGCGGTGCAAGGTCGTGCGTGCGTATGTATCCCAGGTTTTCAACAGTTTGTCCACACCAAACTGCACAAACCGGGCCATGACCCGCCAGGACCGCACGAGTCTGGCGTCTCGATTCCTCTCCTCGGTGCGAGGGCTTGCCGCGTCGCCGGTCCGGCGGTAGTCCAGAGCGTGGCCCTTTCGCGGTCCCGACTCCCAGCCCCGGGCCGGCCCGTCTAGAATCGCACCCACGAGCGTCCGGCTCGCGCCGCCGTCCGAATCTCCGACCTGGAGTCCGCCGATGCCTCAGATCCACCTCCGCGCCGAGCCCGAGGATTACGCCCCGATCGTTCTGCTCCCGGGCGATCCGAACCGCGCCACAGCGATCGCCGAGAAGTTCGACGGCGGTCTGGGCGCGGCCAGCAAGGTCAATTCTCACCGCGGTTTGCTCGGCTATACCGGGACCTACATGGGCGTCCCGGTGAGCGTCCAGACCAGCGGCATGGGCGCGCCCAGCATGTCGATCGTTGTCGAGGAGCTGCTCCGCCTCGGCGTCGAGCGCCTGATCCGCGTCGGCACATGCGGCGGCATAGGTCGCGGTATCAGGACGGGCGACATCGTCATCGCCGCGGCCGCAACCCCGGTGGACGGGGCGACCGCGACTTACCTGCACGGCGATCCGTACGCGCCCACGGCCGACTTCGGGCTGGTGCGCTCCCTCGTCGAAACGGCCGAGAGGCGCGGTCAGAAGCCGCACGTCGGCCAGGTGGCGACCGTCGACGTCTTCTACAACCCGGACTCGGACTACTTCTCCAAGTGGCGGAGCCGCGGCGTGCTGGCTTTCGAGATGGAGAGCTCCGTCCTGTATTACCTCGCCGCGCGCGCCCACGCGGCCGGATCGAATGCGGCGGCTGCGACGATCCTGACCGTCAGCGACGTCCTGTCCGAGGAAGCCACGTCGGAGGAGTCGTACATGCCGCTCGATGAGCTCAACCGTTCGATCGAGATGACGATCGAGATCGCCCTCGAAGCCGGGATTGCGCGTTGACGTCCGCGGGTTCTGCCGTTGGCTCGGCCTCACCGACGAGCACGGAATCGAAGGAGCGGCTGGGCCGGCTTGGCCAATCGGTAGGCTTCGGCGCGGAGCTCGAGCTGGCCATCGACCTTGCCCACCAGGCCGGCCGAATCCAGATGGAGCGATACGAGCGGCTCGAAGACATCCGAGCAAAGGGGCCGCGCGACGTCGTGACCGAAGTCGACCACCTGTGCGAAGGCCTGGTCATGCGGGCCGTCCAGGAGCGCTACCCGAGCGACTCGTTCTACGCCGAGGAGATCGGCGAGGTGGCCGCAACGAGCGCCACGAAGTCGGGCCGGGTCTGGATCGTCGATCCTCTCGACGGCACGATCAACTACGCTAACGGCATTCCGTTCTTCTGCATCTCGATCGCGCTGGCGGTCGGGGGCCGCCCTGTCGCGGGCGTGGTGTACGACCCGACTCGCGACGACACCTTCGCCGGTGCCATTGACGGGCCGTCCCTTCGCAACGGTGAGCCGGTCCACGTCGCCGACAAGGCGTTGCTTGGGGACCTGGTCGCGACGCTCGCCGTGGGCGGGCGCGGGAACGTCCGCAAGCGTCGTGAGGCGCTGAGATCCATCCGGGCCCACCGTTCGATGGGATCGGCGGCCCTCACTCTGGCTTACGTGGCCTGCGGCCGGTTCGACGTCTATGCGCAGGGCGGCGGGCTTTCCGCATGGGACGTGGCCGCGGCCGGGCTCATCGCCGAACGGGCCGGTGCGACTGTCACAGACCTCGAGGGTGGGGCCTGGTTCGATCTGGCCCGGCCGGCCAAGAAGTGGTCATGTTTGGCCGCCTCGCCGCGTCACCACGCCACGATGCTGGCAATGCTCAGGTAGCAACCCGGCGCGACGCGGTCGAGGGCGCCCGAGCCCGAGGGGCCGCGGAACTGCTGGGGCCGATGCGGGCGGTTGACACGGCTCATTCCCGCCAGAGGTGCGGTCGCTCGGCCAGGCGTGGCTGCCCCAGCTCCTCGCACAGCGCCGTGAATTGGGACCGTCGCGCGCCCTGCCAGAGCAACTCTTCGGGATTTCGCTGGGGCAGGGGGGCGTCGGTCGCCAGCGTGGCCAGGCGCCGGAACAGCAGGGCGTCCGACCAGCGGGCCCGCAACGTGGCGTTGAGCTGGGCCGGCGAACGCACGTCCACGTGCCACTCCCCGACGTTCGTGGGGATTGCCTCGAGATGTTCGAAGCGACCCAGCACGGCGGCCGCGGATCGTTCGCCCCAGCCGGGCAGGCCCGGAAAGCCGTCGGCCGCGTCTCCGACCAGGGCCAGGTAGTCGGGGATCGAGGCCGGCCGCACTCCCCAGCGAGCCACCACGCCGGCCTCGTCGACGGTGCGGTCGCGGCGCCGGTCGCGCATCACAACCCGCTCGCCCCGGACGCACTGAGCCAGGTCCTTGTCGGGAGTGCAGATGAGGACTCGATCCACTCCCGGTGCCTCAGCCCAGCGGGAGGCGGCTGTGGCCAGGGCGTCGTCGGCCTCGAACTCGACCATGGGCCAGACGACCAGCCCCAGGGCCTCCATTGCCCGCTCGGCCAGCGAGAATTGGGCGAGCAGCGCGGCCGGAACGCCGGCCTCGGTCTTGTAGCCGGGGTAGAGCCCGTTTCGGAATGAGCGAATGACGTGGTCGGTGGCGCAGCCGACGTGCGTGGCGCCCTCGTCGCGAAGCAGGCTCAGCAGCGTGTAGACCAAGCCGACGACAGCGCCGACGTCGCGGCCGTCGCGGGCGAACGCCCCGGGCCTGGGGGAGTAGTAGGAGCGGAACAGCTCGTACGTGGCATCGACGAGGTGGAGCTGCATCGGCCTACCTTAGCCGCCCGCCCTGCGCGGCTCAATCCGGATCCATCCCGCCCGTCAGCTCGGGACGGTGCGCGCACCCACGAGGACGACGCCGGCGTGGGCCATCTCGTCGAGGGCTCTGTCGCCGTCTCCGGACTGGAGGTCCACGGCGCGAATACCATCGAGAAGAACCGCCGTTTCGTAGCCCAGCCGCGCGCCGTCGAGCGCCGTGGCCTTGACGCAGTAGTCGGTCGCCAGGCCGCACACCACCACGCGCTTGATGCCGCCGCGGGCAAGGATCGCGTCCAGTTCCGTCGGGACGGAGTCACCCCCGGTCGGGCTGCGCATCGAGAAGCCCGAGTAGCCATCTTCGCCGTGCGAGCCCTTGCGTACGATGGGGCCGCGGACGAACAGGTCCGGCTGCAGCTTCGCTCCCCAGGATTCCGCGACGCAGTGGACCGGCCAGATGCCGCCGTCCTGGGCGAAATGCGGAGTGTGGTCAGGGTGCCAGTCCTGCGTGTACACGACCGCAGCCCCCGCCGCCAGGGCCCGCTCGATTTCGGCATTCACGAGCGGCACTATCTCTGCGCCGCCACGGACCGACAGGCTCCCCGATGGATCGGCGAAGTCGTTCTGCAGGTCGACGACGACGAGCGCCGCCTGCGGACCGTACCGTGCGTCGGCATCCTCGACCGCCCAGGGTCCCGGCTGCGGGGAATTCCAGCTCCCTGTCATGGGATCGCTATCCTCCGTCCTGCTCTCGACGCGTTGAGGTTGGAGGCCTTTGTACGCGATGCCGGTCGGACGCGCAAGCGTCCCGATCGGCCCAGGCGGGCCTGACTGCGCCCCTGACGGCGCCCCTGACGGATGTCTCTGCAACGTCGATGCAACAAGGCAATCGAGTAGCGGGACGCGATCGTCAGGCGCGGCAAACTACGCTTTACCGAACTGCTCCTCATATGACTGGAGACGGAGACGCCGGTGACGGGGCGCCTTCGGATGTAGCAAGCGGCCCGGGTCCCCCTCCTCGGGCCGCTTGTCTCGTCTCTGGGCGATGCTGGACCGGTGCGGCCGCGGCCGCCCGAATCACGGCTTGAAAGTCTGGTTCTGTTGGCTGGCGTCGTGACGAACCTGATCCTGTGACTCCCCGGACACCGCCGGAGGGTGGCCCGGCTTGGCATCCGAGCTCTCCTCCGCGTGCTCCGGTTCAACCACGTGCCCCGGTTCGACGTCGAGCAGGTATCCGATTCCCTGGAACGTCTTGATGCGGCCTGGCTCGCCCGGCTTCGCCCCGAGCTTGCGGCGCACTCGGCTGACCCAGACCCGCAGGTACTGGAGGTCGTCGCGATACTCAGGGCCCCAGACCTTCGTGAGCAGCTCGGTGTGCAGCACGACCTTGCCAGCGTTAGCCGCCAGGTGCTGCAGGAGCAGCCACTCCGTCCGGGACAGATCCACGAGCTCGCCGCCACGGGTGACCATGCGGCGTTCCAGGTCGATCTTGACGTCGTCGAAACAGACCGCCCCGGTCGCCGAGCTGGCGCCCGAGGCCCTCCTGAGGACGGCTCGCACACGCGCCGCCAGCTCGTCGAGATGGAACGGCTTGGCGATGTAGTCGTCGGCGCCCAGGTCCAGCCCCTTCGCCTTGTCGGAGGCCGAGCCCCTTGCGGTGAGCAGGATGACCGGAACGGATCGATGCTCGCGGATCTGGCGCATGACCTCGATGCCGTCGAGGTCGGGCATCACGATGTCGAGGAGGACGATGTCCGGGCGCACTTCCTCGGACTTGGCCAGCGCCTCTTCGCCGCCAGCGGCCGTCACAACGCGGAACCCTTCGTCGGTGAGGGCCATCGACACCAGCTTGGTGATGCGCGGCTCGTCGTCCGCGACCAGGACCAGAGGCTGAGTGCTCATGACCTTGCTCTCCTCCTACCGATCCAGCTCCGAGGCGGACAGGGAGGACCATTGCCGGATCCCGCGCCCGATACTCTGCGCCGATTCGCGTCGCAAGGCGAGGGGGTATCGGCGGCGACGACCCGGGATTCACGCCTCTGGCCGCGGACGGCGGACGACGTCCTCGAAATAGCCCACGATGCGGGTCGCCGGATGGGCCCGCGCAACATCCCGCGCAACATCCCGAGACCGATGGGCTACCCTGCGAAGCGAGGCGATCCCGGTTTCAGACGCGACCCGGCGTTTTGGACCCGGCCCCGGAGAATCTGCCGAGCCATGGACATCGACGAGTTCAAGCACCAGCTGCCCGATATCGATCCGACCGAAACCCAGGAGTGGCTGGACGCGCTGGACCAGATCCACAGCCAGGAGGGGGACGAGCGCGCCCGCTTCCTGCTTTACAAGATCCTCAAGAGGGCTCGCCAGCTTCATGTCGGCCTGCCGCCGCTGACCCAGACCCGCTACATCAATACCATCAGCCCGGAGCAAGAGCCCTTCTTCCCGGGCGATGAGGAGATCGAGCGGCGTATCAGGCGGCTCATCCGTTGGAATGCGGTGGCCATGGTCCTTCGGGCGAACAGCGCCCACCCGGGACTGGGTGGCCACCTCGCCACCTATGCCAGCGCCGCAACGCTGTACGAGGTGGGTTTCAACCACTTCTTCCGCGGCAAGGACGACGGCGGCTCGGGCGACCAGATCTTCTTCCAGGGCCACGCTGCGCCCGGCATCTACGCCCGGGCCTTCCTGGAGGGGCGGCTGACGGAGGAGAACCTCGACCACTTCCGTCAGGAGGCGCTGTCGGGCGTGGGGCTGTCGAGCTACCCGCACCCACGCACGATGCCGGGGTTCTGGGAATTCCCGACGGTGTCCATGGGCCTCGGCCCTCTCGCGGCCATCTACCAGGCCCGCTTGAATCGATACCTGACCAATCGCGGCCTGGCCGACACCTCCGCGAGCCACGTCTGGGCGTTCGTTGGCGACGGTGAGATGGACGAGCCCGAGTCCGTGACTGCCCTCTCGCTGGCCGCTCGCGAGGGCCTGGACAATCTCACCTTCGTCGTCAATTGCAACCTGCAGCGCCTCGACGGGCCGGTACGCGGCGACGGCAAGATCATCCAGGAACTCGAGGGCCTCTTCCGCGGCGCCGGCTGGAACGTCGTCAAGGTGATCTGGGGCCGTGAGTGGGACGACCTGCTGGCCCGCGACGTCGAGGGCCTGCTCGTCAACAAGATGAACGAGACCGTCGACGGCGAGTTCCAGAAGTACTCGGTAGCCGGCGGCGCGTACATCCGCGAGCACTTCTTCGGGCCCGACCCGCGACTGCGCCGTCTGGTCGAGAACCTCTCCGACGACGAGCTGGCCCGACTGCGCCGCGGCGGCCACGATTACCGCAAGGTCTACGCCGCGTACCGTGCCGCGACTGAGCATCGCGGAGCCCCCTCGGTGGTGCTGGCAAAGACGATCAAGGGCTGGGCGTTGGGTCCCGGGGTGGAGGCTCGTAACATCACCCATCAGGCCAAGAAGCTGTCAGAGGCCGAGTTACGGGTGTTCCGCGACCGACTGCAGCTGCCGATTCCGGACGACCAGCTCCACGACGCGCCTTACTACCACCCGGGCCCCGACTCGGAAGAGGTCCGGTACCTGCTGGAACGGCGCCGCGCGCTCGGTGGCTTCGTACCCCACCGAGTGGCGAGGCCCAAGCCGCTGCCTGCGCCGCGTCCGGAAGTCGACGCTGAGTTTGCCTCCGGGTCCGAGATGGCAGTCAGCACCACGATGGCTTTTGGCCGCCTGCTCCGAAACCTCATAAGGGATCCGCAGATCGGGGCAAGGATCGTCCCGATCGTGCCCGACGAGGCTCGCACTTTCGGCCTGGACCCGCTCTTCAAGGAAGTGGGCATCTATGCGTCCGGGGGCCAGCGCTACGAGCCGGTCGACTCGGACCTGGTCCTGAGCTACCGCGAAGCCCGGGACGGGCAGGTGCTCGAGGAGGGCATCACCGAGGCGGGCGCCGTAGCCTCTCTGCAGGTCGCGGCCACTGCCTACGCCACTCACGGCGTGCCCCTCATCCCGTTCTACATCTTCTACTCGATGTTCGGCTTTCAGCGAACGGGAGACCAGTTCTGGGCGCTGGCCGACGAGCGCGGTCGCGGCTTCGTGATGGGTGCCACGGCCGGCAGGACGACGCTGATGGGCGAGGGCCTGCAGCACGACGACGGTCATTCGCACGTGCTGGCCTCGGTCATCCCCAACATCCGGGCTTACGACCCGGCCTATGCCTACGAGCTGGCTTCGATCGTTCGCGAGGGCATCGACCGGATGTACGTCAAGGGCGAGGACGTCTTCTACTACATAACCCTCTACAACGAGAACTACTCGATGCCGAAGCGGCCGGCCGACCTCACTGACGAGCAGATCTCCCGGGGCATCTACCGTTTGCTCGAAGCGCCGTCGCTGGGCAAGGACTCCCGGATCGGGGGCGCTCTCGTCCGGCTGGTCGGTAGCGGCTCGATCCTGCAGCAGGCTGTGGCAGCTCGGGACCTGCTCGCCGAGCGCGGCATCCCGGCCGCGGTCTACAGCGCCACGTCCTTCCAGCAGCTCCGCGCCGACGCCCTGGCGACCGATCGCTGGAACCGGCTCCACCCGGGCGAAGAGCCGCGCGCGCCGCACGTTGCCACGGTCCTCCCGCCCGACGGCGGCCAGATCGTCATCGCCACGGACTGGATCCGGGCCTACCCGGATCTCGTGGCACCGTGGCTGCCGGCTTCTCGAATTGTCCTCGGCACGGACGGCTTCGGACGGTCCGACACTCGTGAGACGCTGCGCAAGCTGTTCGAGATCGACGCGCCGCACATCGCCGCGGCCGCGGTGAGCGGCCTGGCCCGTGCAGGGCAGATTGGAGGCGCGGAGGCCTCGATCGCAATTCGCGAGATGGGCGTTGATCCGGAGGCGCCGGACCCGCTCTCGCTCTAGGCCGCGGGTTTCGGTCTCGGACCGTGGCCGGGCGCGGACCTCAACGAACGAGATCGCGTGAACGAAAGTCCCCGCCGGCCCATCGTGTAAGTCGGGATGGAAGAGCTGGCAGGCCCCGCAGGGAGGATCGAGAATCTGATGGGAGGCTGTGCCGCGACCGAAGAGGCGTTCGCGGCCCTGACGCGGCAGAACCTGGATGGCGCCTACCGGCTGGCCTGGGCGATTCTGCGCGACAGCGCCGAGGCAGACGACGCGACGCAGGACGCCTTCGCGATCGCCTGGCGAAAGCGCTCGAGTCTGCGTGAGCCGGACCGGTTCGAGGCCTGGTTCGGGAGGATTCTCGTCAATGTCTGCCGCGAGCGACTACGAAGTCGCTCGCGTGGCCGGGTGCGATCGCTCGAAGCGGTGCCGGTGCCGACGATCGACGACTCGGCGTCCTCGGTCTCCAACAGGGATGAGATCGGCCGCGCCCTTGACCGCCTCGATGTGGACCACCGAATCGTCGTAATCCTGCGCTACTGGGCGGACCTGCCAGTCGACGAGATCGGCGCCAGGTTGGGGATTCCGGCCGGCACCGTGAAGTCCCGTCTGCATAACGCGCTGAGATCGATGCGGCTCAGGCTGGAGGACCCGAGATGAACGAGCATCCCGAAGTTGGGTTCGACATCGACCCGGAGCTGGAGGCGATCGTGCATGCCGCGCTGCGGCGCTCGATCGTCCCGCCGGCCACGCCCGGACCCGTGCGCGACGCGATCGAGGCGATGGCCACGAACCGCGGTGCAAGGGCCGGGGCGCAGTGGCGGGTCTGGAGAGGAGCATCCGCACTGGCGAGCCTCGCCGCGGTGGTCGCAGTCCTGGCCATCGTCGGAGCGGGCCTGGCCCTGCGCGGCGGTGGGCCGGCAGCCGCCACGCCCGGGGCCACTCTCGGAACTCCGGGCCCGGCCCTGCCCGACCCGAGCCCAGGGGAGAAGCCCGCAACCGCCTTCGGCTGGACGGGCCACGGGCTGACCGCCTGGGCGACCCGCGCCGACGGGCTCCGCTTCACCGAGGATGGCGGCGTCACGTGGTCGTCCCCGGTCGCGCTCCCGGCCACGGGCGATCCGTCGGCTGAGGAGAGCCTCGACTTCGTCGACCGGCTTGACGGCTGGCAGACTTCGGAGATCCTCGAGTCCGGGGTGTGGCATCTGCGCGTCCAGCACACCGACGACGGCGGCGCGACATGGCGAGCCTCAGAGGTGGCGAGTCTCGCCGACCAAGCCGGCATCGGTCTCAACGTCAGCAGCAACCTGGTCGATGCGACCCATGGCGTCCTCCTGGTCAGCAGACCCGTGGAGCCGCAACCAGTGGCTTCGTCGCCCACGGCAGCGACATATCGGGACTGCACCAAGTACGTCACGAACGACGGCGGCGCGACCTGGACGGGCCCGACACCGTCGATCTGTCTCTTCGGCGGTCCGAAGTGGGTGAATCGCAGAGTCGGCGAGTTCTCCGATGGCGACCACAGGGCAGTCAGTGTCACGGTCGACGGCGGGCAGACCTGGCGGACCGCCGAATTGCCGGGGATCTCGCAGGATCAGCTGGCCTGGAACCCCACGCTCGACGTCGACAGTCTCGGTCGTCTCCACCTCCTGGTTACGGTGGTTCCGGCGACCGAGACATGGTCGAGCGCGCCGGTCGTCAGCTACGTGAGCGAGGACGACGGCTCGACCTGGACCGAAGAGTTCCGCTCCACGACGCCCGATGGACTGGGACTCGGCAACTGGACCTCAGCCCTCGGGCCCGACCACTACGTCACCGTCCATCAAATCGGGACCGGCACGCCCATGCAGGACGACTTCCTCGACTCATTCGACGGAGGCCGGACCTGGAGCGAGGTCACGACGAGCGGCTTCTCGGAGGCGACGTATATGGATTGGGCCGACGAGCTGCACGGCATGCTGGATGGGATCAAAGACTGTCCGTCGGGAGAATCCTGCGACCCCGTCGGCACCCAGTCCGGCGGCGTCTTCCTGACCGACGACGGTGGCCGCACCTGGCATCAGCTGGCGTTCCCGTAGGTCGCCCGCGCCTGACGGCGGCTCATCGCGGACTCCCTCGGGCCCGGGGCTGCCGGTCTAGCGATCCGGCTCTGTCTTCCTCGGGCGAAGTCTCGGTCTGAGGCGCGCGCGCCGGACGGGCGTGGAGCCCGGCCCGGGAGGCAGCAGATCGATGACTACCGCACCGCTCACATTGACGACCGTGGTCGGCCCGACCTTAACCTTCCACTCGCGCGTCGCTGCCAGAGGTGTGTGACCGTGGAGCCACAGGGTTGGCTCCAGGTGTTCGAGCAGCCATCGATAGCCCTCGAACCCGCGGTGGTAGGCGTCGGTGGCGACGTCGCCGGCGTCGAGTGGGGGAACGTGGCTCAGGACGATCATCGGATCCAGTTTCCCGAGGCGTCTCGTCGCCACACGCAGGGCCTGGCTCCAGGCCGTTCGCTCGCTCCGGTTGCCGCCCTTGCCGCGGTGGCCCGGCCAGGTCAGGCCCGCGATCGATAGGCCGGTGCGGCGGAGGATTGCCGTCGAGTGAATCGCTTCGGGGCAGATGTCCTCGCACTGCCGCCAGCGGTCCTCGGTGTCGTGATTGCCCTGCACGTAGATGAGCGGCGCGTCGAACGCATCGGCGATGAACGCCAGGTCGTCGCAGTCGAGGTCGCCGCAGCCGACGATCAGGTCTACCGGGGCCACTGCCTCGCGGTTGCGCGTGTCGACCAGGGTGGGCTCGAAGACATCGGAAATCGCCAAAAGTCGGATTGGGGCGCCGTTGCGGTCGCGAAACGGGGCTGGATCGGGCCATTCGATTTCGAGGCGGCGAGTCATGTCAGTCCCACTCGATCGCTGTTCGGCGCGCCGCGTCCGCCTCGGCCGCGACCTCGGCCTCACCATCGAGCGTCGCCTGTTCCGCGGCCGTTGTGCCGGCGTCGGAGAGCATCGCCGCCTCGTCGCCCGACTGCAGTTCGACCTGCCGCATCCCCATAGCCGGCCGGTGGCCTTGAGCGGCGGCACGCATCTCGCCTGTCTCGCCGAGGTACGGGAGCAGGGTTCCGGGCCTCTCGCTGGTCTGGCCGTCAAGCGGGACCAGTTCGGTGACCATAGCATCAAGGCCGACCCCGTTGGAATAGAGAGCGGCGGCGACCCGGTTATGGCCATCCATGACCCAGTAGTCGCCGTCGTACTTGACCAGGTCCACCGGGGGCAGCGGCTGGAGCTTCGTGTGGGCCTCTCGGATGCGGCGCCAGCGCCCCCCCCAGTTCTCGCCGCGGAAGGGTTTGAGTGGCAGGAAGTCGCCGCCGCGTTGGGTCGCGCCGGCAACGGCCGTGCCGCGGATCTCCTCGACGGGCACGAATCGCAACCCAAGTTCGCGGGGTGCCGCCAGCCGCGCCTCCGGATACAGCGCATAGAGGCTGGCCAGCGGTTCTCTGGCCTGGCGCCTCAGTCGCCACCCGACGCCCGCCTCGCTGGTGAACCAGGCCTGGCTGGCTGCCCCGATCACCGACCCGATGACTCCTGCGACCGGCCCGGCAACCGTCTGGAGAGTGCCGACGATGCCTCCCGCGGAGCTCTCCGGCTCCAACGGGTGGGCCTCAGCCGGTTCGGCGCTTGCGGGCGCCATCTCGGGCCGGTGCCCGGGCGCAGGACGAGCCGCCCCAACGTCGGGTGCCGAGGCTCCCCGTTCGACGGCCACGCGCAGCTCTTCGTCCATCTGTCTGAGCGTACCATTCGTCGTCGCCACTCACGGCCGGCGGATCCATGGGCGATGGAGGCACCTCTTCGACCCTCCCTGGTGCCGCCGCGCAACGCCCCCGATTGACTTAGGTGGCGATTGATTGACTTAGGTGGCGATTGACTGGGGGAGTACTATCGGCGGGTAATCTCCCCAACGTAGTCGTTGGGTTGTACCGTCATCTTCCTGAGGAGTCATAGGCATGAAGACGGTTGAGGGGCGCCGTAGTGAGGCCGGTCAGGGCCTTGCCGAGTACGCCCTCCTCATTGCTCTGATAGCTGTCGTAGCGGTCGCTACCCTGCTGTTTCTGAGCGGATCCATCACGAGCGTTCTGAGCGTAGTCGGGGACAGTCTCTAGACGCTTCGCAGGCGAGTTGCGTGTAACTCGGGGTTGTCGGAGCGCGGCCGGGGCGGTCAACGTTCGGCCGTATATGCGCTGATCCTCGTTCCGGCCGCGGTCGTAGCGATCGCCGTGAGGACCTGCCCGGATAGGCAGATCGGCACCGTGCTGGGCAACGTCGGCGCGTCGTGCTGGCGAAACGGCCGTCCACCGGGCGCAGGGAGTCCGCTCACGGAGCGGACTCTCGCCGGTTCTCGACGACGCCGCTGGGAGCTAGCGGAGCAACCCGAACGCGACGTTCGAGGCGACGCCGAACAATCCGATCCCTGTCGCCAGCGCCGCTGACGGGAACACGAACGTCGGGTAGCGCCGCACGACTCGCGCGAGAGCCAGCAGAATGATCGCGACCCCGGCCGCCTTCAGGGCCGCCGGCCCCCACGGACCCAGCGACAGGTAGAGCGTGCGCGCCAACGGGTTGCCCTCGGCACCGATCCCCACGCGCCCAATGGCCGGGACGAATGTCGCAAGGTCCAGGAGTTCGACGGCGGCCACCGCGGCGAAGACCGCGGCGAACCTGTTCGGCATGGAGCGAAGCACCGGTCATTCCTATCGATCTGGAAATGGATTCGTTCACGAGGGAGCATCCGTCCCCCGCAATGGCCCCGTCTATAGGACCTCAGGTGCCATCGAGCGGCCCGGTCGTCACCTGTGGCAGTACAGGGAATGTGGGCATGAACAGGCTGGCTCGGCGGATCGCCGCCTTTGACTCCTCAGAGTTGGACACGTTCCGCGGGCTCCCGCGGCCGCGATGCGCCCGGCAAACGGCCCGGCCCAAAGCCGCCGCCAGCGACATCCACAGAGTCGCCAATGCTAGAGTGACCTCCGGTCAGGGCAGGTCCGAGTCGGCCCATGAAAGAGCCCGGCGGGCTGAGTCAGGTCGCCGGCCCAGGAAAGCCAGGCGATGACGATTCCTTCTCGATCCGCCCGGGACCGAACCCCGCGGCGCATCGGCCTTGCATGGCCGGGTCGCGATCCGCACACTTGGGCGACGGGTATCGTCGTGGCCGGCCTTCTCGTCGTTCTCGCGTTCGCAGGCTGCTCGGGAAGCTACGCCGCCGGATCGCCCGCCGCCGGCGCGACTGCTCAGTCGCTTTCTCCATCCGGTTCGACCGCACCGGCATCCGCGTTTAGCCTGACCGGCTCGATGGCGGTCGGTCGCCAGGCCCCAACCGCCACGCTGCTTGACGACGGGCGAATACTCGTTGCCGGAGGTTCCGGGGACGCCTCGGCGGAGCTATACGACCCGGCGACCGGCACCTTCAGCCCAACCGGCTCGATGACCACAGCGCGGTACTGGAGCACCGCCACGTTGCTCCCCGACGGCAGCGTTCTCGTCGCGGGAGGGAATGACGGCTCGGCGGATCTCGCTTCGGCCGAGCTCTACGATCCTAAGAGCGGCACCTTCAGCGCGACCGGCTCGATGATGGGCGTCCGCGCCCTCCACACCGCAACGCTGATGTCGGACGGTCGGGTTCTCGTCGCGGGCGGCTCGAACGGGTCGTCGGCCCTCGCCTCGGCCGAGCTGTACGACCCGGCAACCGGCACCTTCAGCCCAACCGGCTCGATGACGAGCATCCGCGCCCTCCATACCGCCACTCCGCTCTCTGACGGTCGCATCCTCCTGACTGGAGGCACGGACGGGTCAGCGGCCCTCGCTTCAGCCGAGATGTACGACCCGAAGAGCGGCACGTTCAGTACGACCGGATCGATGACCAGCCCTCGCATGTTCGACACCGCCGCCTTGCTCGGCGATGGCCGGGTGCTGGTCGCCGGCGGGAGCGACGGCTCGGCGTACCTGGCCTCAGCCGAGGCATATGACCCCGCGACCGGCAGGTTCGGTCCTGTCGGCTCGCTGGCCACCGCTCGCGTCGGCCATACCGCCACGCGCCTCTCCGACGGCCGCGTCCTAATCGCGGGAGGAAACGGCGGCTCGGCTGATCTCGCTTCAGCCGAGCTCTTCGACCGGGCGTCCGGCACCTTCAGCTTGGCCGGCTCGATGGCCACGGCGCGCAGCTATGCGACCGCGACCCTGCTCTCCGACGGTCGCGTGCTGATCCTCGGAGGCGTTCCCGACAGCGGTTCGCTTCTCGCCTCAGCCGAGCTCTTCCAACCGTAGGCCTCGGTCCGGTCCCTGCCATCCGGTCGACAGGGAGGGAGGACCTCAGGCTCGCACGGACGCTTTGAGAGACCCTGTCGAATGCTAGAGTGACTGCGTGGGGGCCGGCCTTCACGGCCCGGAGGTGTCGTTGGGACCTATGCCAGGTCGCCGGCGGAGGGAGCCCGGAGATGACGATTCGATCTCGAACCGCGCGGAAGGTCGCCCGGCGTGTCACGCGTCGGCTGCGGCTGGGCCGCGGAGCGTTAGCCCGGGCGACCTGGCTTGGCGTGTCCGGCTGGGTCGTTGCGGTGGCCGTCGCGGCATGCTCTGGGAGCGCGAGCGCCGGATCGCCGACTTCCGTCGCGAGTCCGACGTCCCCGCCCGCAACTACCACTCCCGCGCCGGCTCCCACGCTCGCTCCAACGCCGATTCCCACGCCGACCGCCAGCCCAACTCCGATCGCCAGCCCATCGCCGACGCCCCCGCCCGGGTTCAGCTCGACCGGCTCGATGAGCACGCCGCGCGTCGGTCACACGGCCACGGCACTTCTCGACGGCCGCGTCCTCATAGCCGGGGGCCGCAACGGCCAGGCCTACTACGCCTCAGCCGAGGTGTACGACCCGAAGAGCGGCACCTTCAGCGCGACCGGCTCGATGAGCACGCCGCGCGTCGGGCATACAGCCACGCTGCTCTCCGACGGCGAGGTCCTCGTAGCGGGCGGCTCTGACGGTTCGGGGCCTCTCGCCTCGGCCGAGCTGTACGACCCGAAGACCGGCAAGTTCACGCCGACCGGCTCGATGACGACCGGCCGCAGCTATCAAGTCGCCTCGCCGGTCGGCCCGTCAAACGGCCAGCGCGTTCTCATCGCCGGAGGCTACGGCCCGAGCGGCGGTCTCATCGCGTCGGCCGAGCTGTATGACGCGACCACGGGCGCCTTCGTCGCAACTAGCTCGATGTCGACCACTCGCCTGGGCGCCACCGCCACGGAGCTCGGGGACGGTCGCGCCCTTATCGCCGGCGGCAGCAAGACCCCCGGTGGGCTCGGGCTCGCCTCGGCCGAGCTGTATGACGCGAGCACAGGCACGTTCACCACGACAGGCTCGATGACCGTCGGCCGGGATCTGCAGACCGCCACCCTGCTGACGAACGAAGACGTCCTCATCGCCGGGGGGCAGGGCAGCGACAGAGCCTGGGCCTCGGCCGAACTCTACGACCCCAAGACGGGCAAGTTCACCAAGACGGGTTCGTTGCCGGCGAACCTTGGGGACGGCCACGCCGCAACCGCGCTCTCCGACGGCCGCGTGCTCCTGACGGGCGGCAGAGACCCGGCCGCGGACAGGTACGGGGCCTGGGCGGCGCTGTACGACCCCGGGGCGGGAAAGTTCACGAAGGCCGGCTCCATGACCACGGTTCGCGAGAACCAGACCGCGACGGTCCTCCTCGACGGTCGCGTCCTCATCGCCGGGGGGAGTAACGGTTTGACGGAGCTGGCCTCAGCCGAGCTGTACCAGCCTTAGGTCCGAATCGACCGGAAGGTGCGCGGTCGCGGTAGGCTACTCACGCCGCCGGAGGCGATCGCGAGATCCGCTCCCGTCGGCGTCGCCACCACGAGGAGAGCCAGTGGCCACCCGAATCCCCGGTGTGATCCTGGTCGGTCCGCGCACGTTTGCGGACCGGCATCGATAGGCGCGAGGCGTCGCGATGGCCACCGCAGGCAAGCCGACCGGGCCGGGCCCGGTTCCAGAGCGCGACCGCTTCGGCATAGCGTGGTCGGACCAGTCGGTGCGGCTGGTCGTCCTGGGCGTGGCCATCGTGTTCGTCCTGTGGCTGGCCCGCGGCATCATCGGCCCGTTCGTTGTAGCCGGGGTCCTCTCGTACGCCTTTTCTCCGGTCGTGTCGGCCGTCCAGGACCGCACCCGATTACCGAGGGCCGCTGTCATCGGCGTAGGCTACCTGCTCATCTTCGCCATCGTTGCGGTTCTCGCCTTTATTGCCGCCGAGCGAGCCGGCAAGGAGCTCACCGACCTGTCGTCGGGCGGCCGTGACGTCATCAGCTCGGCGCTGCATAAGTTGCTCGGCGACACGGTCACGATCGCCGGCAACCAGTACAACGTGGACGACCTGGCGGCGCAGATCAGGCAGGTCTTCCTGGGCTACATCAACTCGCCGTCGAGTGCGGTCCAGACGGCCGAGAGAGCAGTCGACGTCGGTCTTCAGGCCGTCCTGTGCCTGATCGTGACTTTCTACCTGCTTCTCGACGGGCATCGCTTCGGGAGATTCGCGTTGCGGTTCCTCGATCGCGGACAGCGAGCCGACGCACTCCGTCTCGCCAGTCGAATCCACGTCGTCCTGGGCCGGTGGCTGCGCGGTCAGCTGCTGCTGATCTTCCTGGTGGCCGCGGTCTTCTACCTGATCCTGGGACCGTTGTTGCACGTTCCGTACGCCCTGGCCCTGGCTATGTTGAGCGGCGTGCTGGAGATCGTGCCGCTGGTAGGTCCTATCATCGCGGCCGCCCTGGCGGGGACCGTTACGTTTGCCAGGCACGGCACGGATACGACGATCGTGGTCCTGATCGCCTACCTGATCGTCCGTCAGGTCGAGGATCAGGTGGTGATGCCGCTCGTGATCGGTCGGGCCGTCCATCTTCACCCGGTCGTCACCATCTTTGCCGTCCTCCTCGGATTGAGCGCGTGGGGCGTGCTCGGCGGATTGCTCGGGGTCCCGGTCGCTGCCGCCCTGAACGTGACGCTGCACGAGCTCTACCCCGAGGAGACCCGCGGAGGCGCAGACGAGGGCGCTCCGGCCGATGCGCGTGCTTATGCGGGCGCGGTTGCGGGCGCAGGAGCCGATGGGGTGCCGGAGGGCGGGACCGGTGGCGCGGCCGGCGGGACCCGTGGCGCGGCCGGCGGCGACGCGGCTCGCGGGACCCCGCCGAACTCTGAGCGGCCCTGACGATGGCGAGAGGCGCATCTCCCGACGCTGTCGTACTGGCGCTCGACCTCGGCGGCACTCAGATTCGGGCCGCCGCGATCCTGCCCACCGGGGGGCGGCTCGGTCGGCGCGCCGCGGCAACTCCGCTGGCGGGTGGTGCGGCGGCGGTCTATGCCGCGTCCGCCGACCTGCTTCGTGGCGTCATCGCCGATCTCCCGGCCGGCGTTCGAGACCGACTCGTGGCCGTCGGCATTTCGTCGATGGGGCCGGTAGATCCATGGCGCGGCCTCGTTGTCGATCCACCGAACGTAGTCGCGTTGCGGAACGCGCCGCTCGCCGGCGAGATCGAGGCGCGGGTTGGGCTGCCGGCGTACCTGGAGAGGGACACCAATGTGGCGGCGCTTGCGGAGCACTGGCTGGGCGCAGCCCGTGGGTGCCGGGACTTTATGTACGTCACCGTTTCGACTGGTTTGGGCGGATCCATCTACCGGGATGGATCTCTCATGCTGGGACCCGACGGGACGGCGGGTGAGGTCGGCCACGTCTGCCTGATCCCCGATGGCGGGCCGCGATGCGGTTGCGGCGGCACCGGCCACCTGGAAGCGATCTCGTCGGGCTCGGGACTGGCCAACCAGGCTCGGGACGAACTGGCGGCCGGCCGATCGCCGTTCCTGGCGATCCGGGCGAAGGCTGCGCCGCTCACCGGCAGGGACGTCGCCGAAGGCGAGTTGGCTGACGACGCCGTCTGCACAAGGCTGATGGAGCAGGCGAGGCGCGCCTTTGCCATCGCCTGCGTGGGCTGGGTCAACGCCTTCAACCCCGAACGGATCGTCGTCGGCGGCACGGTCGCGGATCGCCAGGGGGAACGCTGGCTCGAACCGGCTCGGGCCGCCGTGGCCGGCACCGCGTTCCACTCACCCGCCAGGCGCGTTCGGATCGTGCGCTCCGAGCTGGGCAACGATGTTGGGCTGGCAGGCGCGTGGCCCCTCGTCGAGGAGCGCCTCGAGACCCCGATCTGGCGCGAGCGGCTCGTCCGACCCTGACTGGCTGGCGCTGAACTCTAGCCGGCCGAGACGCCTGCGGCTACTCCGACGGGTGCCGCCCCTCTCCTCTCCGCCGAGAGCGGCGGGAGCATGTCGAGGTGAACGAGCGGCGCGGTCAGCCAGCGCTGCCAACGGCCGCCGTTCTGGCGCCACCGGTCGACGACGCCTCGGAGGCAGAGTGGCCAGAGTGCCACCAGCACGGCCAGCCTTGTCAGGGAGAAGATCGGCATCGTAGCCACGGCCGCGACGAATGCCAGCCAGTCGAGCCGCCAGCGGATGGCGATCAGGATCGCGACGGCGGCGATGGCGAAACGGACGGCGAAGTCGAGACCGCCGTGGTCCGGCACGATGGCGTAGACGAAGTTGGCCTGCATCTGCGAGGAGGCTTCCCAGCCGAACGTGCCGATGTAGTCGGACCACAAACCGGGGGCGACAGCCAGGGAAATCAGACATGCGGCCGCGAAGACGGCGCAACCGACGACGATCGGCCGCCGTGTCTCCGGCCGGGTCGCCCACAGGTAGGGGAGCAATAGCGCAGGGCCGAACTTCATCCCGGCGAACCAGGGCAGCAGGTACACGGCCCTTCTATCTCGCAGGGACCACAAAGCCAACGCCCCGAGTTGCAGGGTCACGTTGCCAAATGTCAGCTCGGCCATGACCGGCCACTGGAGCATCGCCACGACCGCCAGCTTCCACGAGCCGCACATGTAGCGCACGCACAGGACGCCGAGGATGCGCCAGGGCCAATCGATGAGTGCCTGCGGGACCAGACCGATCGGCGCCACCATCTGCGCGAAGACCGGCGGGTACTTGTAGGCGCCCATGGTCCAGATCAGCGCCGGCGAGTAGAGCGGCTCGCCGTTCAGAACGTGGCGGGCTGCCAGCCAGTAGGCGTAGGTGTCGTAGGCGGGCCATAGCTGGTACCGGAGGTTGTCGATCACGGCCGCCGCGATCTGGACTGCGATCGCGACCAGGACGAACCAGGCGACGAACCAGCCGGCCGTGTCCGCCCGCGACTGCGTCGGAACGATCCGGCCGACGAGCCCCAGAGCCCGGTCGAAAGTCTCGTCGCCTCGCGATCGGGAGCCGCGACGATCGGCGCCGGAATCGTCTGAGTCGGGGCGTCGCGAGTCGGCGATGGGCGCGGCGGAATTCACTCGGAGCCCTCACGAATGAGATATGGCAGCAGCCACAGTCTAGCGAATGGATAGCGCGTTCAGCGAGGGTTCAGCCGATCGGCTGGCCCCACCACACGCTGGCCGCGAGGATCGCATACAGCCCGATCAGGGCCAGGCCCTCGAGCCAGGTCGATTCGCCGTCCATCACGACCAGCGCGGCGAGCACCGCCGTCAGGGCCAGGGCCGCCACGAACAATGGCGACACGACCAGGGTCAGGGTCGCGCCGCCGAGGACCAGGCTTACCAGGACGAGGACCGGCGTCAGGGCCAGGGCAACCTGCAGGCTCGAGTTGAGGATCACGCTGATGGCCAGGTCGCCCTTGTCGGCCAGCATCGCCTGGACGCCGACGACGTTCTCGACGGCGTTGCCGGCGATCGCGACGACGACCAACCCGGCGAACGCCTCCGACATGCCCAGCGAGCTCATCGCCGGCTTGAGAGCGTCCACGAACCAGTCGGAGACGAAGGCCGCGCCCACTCCGGCCAGCAGGAGGGTCGTCCCCGCCAGTGCCGTCGGCCAGACGCGCTCGTCCTCGGTGGCTTCCTCGGGCGATCCGACCGCCACTCCCTTGCCGATGGAGAAGGGCACGCTCGCCGCGAAGACCAGCAGCAGGACGACCGACACGACCACCGACAGCTCTGTTTCGTGGCCGTGAGCGGGTCCGCCGGGCGACGTGGCGATGGTCGGGATGGCGATGGCCGCCACCGCAAGGACCAGCAGTGTCGACATCATCTTGGTCTGATCTGTGCCGAACCTCTGCGGTCCGTGGCGCAGGCCGCCGGCAACGAAGGCGAGGCCGAGCACCAGTAGCGTATTGGCCAGGATCGAACCAACGAGGGCGGCCCGAACGACGTCGAGCAGACCGGCGCGCAGGGCGAAGATGCCGATGAAGAACTCGGGCAGGTTGCCGAGCGCCGACTGCAGAACGCCCGTCGCCCTGGGTCCGAGCCGGCGGCCGAGCTGATTCGTTCCTTCACCGACCATGGCCGCGAGGCCCGCCAGGCCGATAGCCGATGCCGCGAAGACGGCCACGCCAGCCGCGCCGCCGGCTCGCAGGAGCAGCGCCGCCAAACTGGCGCCGATGGCGACCAGGGCGATGACCCGGGTTCTCGTCTCGAAGTAGCTCAGCACGCGTCAGTCTCCGCAGCCCGACCCCACCGATCGTCGTCGGACAATTCGGACTCCGCCGATTGTGCCGGAGACGGGTCCGGCTCGTGTGCCGGTCTCGCACCTGGATCGAGGCCCGTCGGGCTCAGGCCCGATCCGCCGCTCACCTCGGCCCCGGCGGTCCCGAGCTCAATACGGCGGCCAGGGCACCGCCGGTCGGTTCCGATCCGGGCGGGGCAGGACGCCACTCTCCAGCAGAGCCTCGATCCGGCGCGAAGTGGCATTGATCTCGTCCGGGGCCAGGAGCGGCCTCAGTTCGTCGCCGAGGTCGCCTGTCAGGCGATCGCGGAGTCCAGCCAGTATGCCCCGCTCGTCGTCCGTCAGGGGCTGGCCTCGCCAGCGCCACAGCACCGTCCGCAGCTTCGGCTCGATCGAGAAGCAGAGACCGTTGTCGATGCCCTGGACGCGGCCGTCGGGGAGTGGCAGGAGGTGGCCGCCCTTTCGGTCGGCGTTGTTCAGGACCGCGTCAAGGACGGCGATACGGCGCAGCGCAGGGTTGTCCGAACCGATCAACTCGGCCGGATCGACCGACTCGTCGACCTCCACCCACAACTGGACCATGCCCTCGCCGAATGGCCCGTCGCGCATGACCGTCGGCGGGACGATGTCCCAGCCGGTCGCTTCCGACACGGCATGGGCGCCAACCTCGCGGCAGGCCAGGGTCCCGTCCGGGAAGTCAAACAGGGGCCGCTCGCCGCGGATCGGCTTGTAGACGCAACTCGCCGCCACCGTTCGTTCGGGGTCTTCGCCGACGCCGGCGACCATGCAGAAGAAGGTCGCGTTCGAGGCAGTGAGCAATCTGCCCACCACGGTCATCTCACCGTCTCGAAGGAGCCGAAGTGACGTCGCCTTCTCGAGCCGGCCGGCAACCTGTCGGCCCTCGAGTGCGGCGGCCTCCATCTCGGATCGCGTCAAGCCGGCAACGGTCGAGTCGCCCTCGCCGGGCTCGTCCGGCTCGTCCGGCTCGTCCGATCGGCCTGTCCGCCCGTCGCCGGATCGCCGGCCCGGCTCGGTGACGCGTTCGTCGTCGGTCACTGGCTGGCCCGGCGATGATCCGGCCGTCTCATTCAGTGCATGAAACCATTGCGGCGCGCGCAGATGTGGCCCTCGGGATTCAGTGGCTGGCCGCAGAACGGGCATGGCGGCCGTCCAGCCGCCACGACCTCCAGGGCTTGCTGGGCAAAGGCAAGGGTCATGCGCGGCCCGAGGTGGACCCGCATGACATCCGACTCGTCATCGCCGCCGCCGGCGATCTCCATGGTCTCGTCTGCCGCTTCCTCGTCTTCGCTGATCGCGCGGGCTTCGACGACGATCGACTCGTCCTCGCCGTCCCAAACGATAGCCATGGTGCCCACACGGAATACCTCGTTGACGGGTTCGTCCAGCGGCGCCCGGTCGACATCGCCGGGCAGCGCCTCCTCGGGCACGTTGGCCCCGCGCTCGCGAACTTCCGTCAGAAGCTGGGTAAGTCTCTCGGCCAGGAGTGTGACCTGGAGCTTCTCGAGCAGAACCGATACGACGACGCTCCCTTCGCGGGCCTGCAGATAGAAGGCGCGGCTGCCCGGCTGGCCAACTGCGCCGGCGACGAACCGATCCGGGTTCTCGAAGTTGTAGACGCGTTGAGCCATCTGGCCTCCGGGCAAGTCGGGTGCCTTACGCCCCGACGCCGCGAATCTATACCCAGCCGCCAGATGGGCTCGTGGTGGGTTGCGCACGACTCACTGCTGAAACCGCGCTCGAGCCCCCGACGATCGATCGGGTCCTCGCACGGGCCGCCGCGTCCTCAGATGCCTCCTGCCGACTTATCACCAATACGACTCATACATTGATAATGCATACTTGACAAATGGAAAGTCAGACTGGCATAGTGGCAACCACGCGAGCGAGGTAGATCCGACAGACCGGAGACCCTTCGCTGACACGCCAGAGTATGGGCTCGCAGAAGAGGCACTCAACACATGGCACGTGACGTCATCTCAACCTGTCCCGTCTGCTCGAGCGAACTGTCGATAACCCGGCTTGAGTGCCGGGGCTGCGGCACAGCCATCGAGGGCGATTTCAACGTCGGTCGCTTCGGGCGCTTGAACCGCGAGCAGCTGGCTCTGCTCGAGGGCTTCCTGCGCGCTCGGGGTAACGCCAAAGAGCTCGAGCGTGAGCTCAAGGTCTCGTACCCGACCGTGCGGGCGCGAATCGAGGCGCTGGTGCGAGCCCTTGGACTGGCGGACGGTGCTCCGATAGGGGACGACGGCGAGGATGGCTCCGGCCGTTCGGGTGAATCGGCCGAGCTGCGCCGCGACGTCCTGGAGCGGCTCGCCCGTCATGAGATCACGGCGGACGAGGCGGCGACCCTCCTGCGCGCTCGGAAGGAGTAGGAGATGGGGACGCTTGAGCGGACGGAGACGCTCTCCCATCGGATCGGGACTAGTGGGCGCGTCTCGGTCAAGACCATCAGCGGAGCGCTGCGAGTCCGCGGCGTCGAGGGCGAAGAAGCCCGTCTGACGGTCACTTATCGAATCCGCGCGGCCGACCAGGCGGCGGCCGAGCGGGCCCTCGAAACCGGCCGTGTGGTCGTCGATCGCGGCTCCGGCTCGCTGGAGGTTGAGACGCCCGAGCGGCGCCTGTCCACAGGATTGGCCTGGCTCTTTGGCGGAGCCCGCGTCAGCGCAGACGTGACCGTCGACGTGCCGTGGGGTACTCGAGTCCGCTACGAGACGATGAATGGCTCGATCGAGGCCGTGGCCCTCGTCGGCGACCAGAAGTACAGAACCGTGTCGGGCGATATCCGGCTGTGGAGCCTGGGCGGCCTCGTCGAGGCCGGCTCGATCTCCGGATCGATCGCCCTCGACAACGGCGGTGACGTCCGGATCCGGGCCAACTCAATCTCAGGCGGAATCAAGGTTCGAGCCCGCCGCTTCTACGGTACCGCTCTGTCGTCGACAAGCGGGAGTATCGCTATCGTCGGCGAACTGGATCCTTCGGGCGACCACCGGGCTGAGTCGATCTCGGGCAGCGTCGAGTTGACTCCGCTCAACGGCGTCACGGCGGAGCTTCGCGCGGTCTCGGGCTCGATCAACTCGGCCGTCGAGCATCGGCTGGAAGGTGGCCGCGGCTACTGGCGCTCGGTCGTCGGCGACGGCCGGGCGGTCTTCAAGGTCAATTCCACGTCCGGCGGCCTGCGCATCCTCGCGGCCCGCCCGGGCGATGCAGTGGTCGCGGCGGCAGCTCCCGCTCGGGCCTCGACCCCGCCGTCGAGTGGCCCGGATGAGGGCGTCGACACAGGGCCTGCGCCGACCGCAGTCGGGGCGGCCGAAGGGTCGGGGCCGCAGGAGACCGAAGAAAGCTGGAGCCCGGACGAGGCCGGCGCTCCGGGCGAGAACGAGGCCGAAGACGCGGCCGAAGACCAAGAGCTCGCCGTTCTCCAGGCACTGGAGCGGGGCGAGATCGGCGTGGACGAGGCGGCCGAACGCCTTGACCGGTCGAGGAGGTAGAGCCATGGCGGGCGAGCTCGAAGCTCTTCTCAAACTGGTCTCGGAAGGCAAGCTCACCGCGGAGGAAGCGGCTCCGATCCTGGCCGCCCTGGAGGACGGGGCCCGCACGGGTACGACGGGGACGGCCGCGGGGCGTAGCGGAGGCGGGAACGACTCGTACCCGAGAGACGGGGCGTGGCGTTCCGGCACGGCCCAGGACGCGCTGGCCGGGCGACGGATCCGCATCTGCGTGGCCGAGAACGGCCGCCAGGTCATCAATCTTCAGATACCGCTCGCTGCGGCTGGTTTCGCGATCGACCAGGTGCCCGGCCTGTCGCCGGATAACAGGTCTCGCATCGTCGAGGCGATCCAGACCGGCATGACCGGGCCGATCCTTGAGGTGTCCGACGGTGGCGACGAGGTTCGCATAGTCATCGAGTAACCCGGCGGCGCGGGCCGCCACCCAATTCTCCCAACCAACCGGGAAAGCCCAAACGGGACCCGGCCTGGATAGCTATTGCTTGCAAAGGATCGAACACGAACAGGGCGCCGGTCGTCGTCGGCCGGTCGCGACGCGAGCCGCTCGCGAAGCGGCCTGGTCCCTTGCGACTCAAGCGCGAAGCGACGGACTCCCGGAGCAGGCGACCGGATCCACTGGACGACGAACAGAGCAAGGGGACGAGAGATGCTGCTGGAGATCGGACAACTGACCAAGGTCTACAGGACCGGGACAAAAGCCAACGACGGCATCAGCCTGGCCATCGGGGAGGGAGAGGTCTTCGGCCTGCTCGGCCACAACGGCGCTGGCAAGACGACCCTCGTGAATCAAGTAGTCGGGTTGCTGCGACCCACATCCGGCACGATCCGCATCGACGGCCGCGACATGGTCGCGGATCCGGGGCTGGCTCGGAGGCTGTGCTCATTCCAAGCCCAGGCGCAGGTGCCCATTGACGGCCTGACGCCGCGCCAGGCAATCGATCTTCTGGGCCAACTCCGCGGCTCGTCCCGAATGGAGGTCGAGCTGCGGCGCGAGCGGCTGGTCGAGGCCCTGGACCTCGGGGAGTGGCTAGACGTGGACGCCTCCCGACTCTCCGGGGGCGTGAAGCGGCTCGTGGCCTTTGCCATGGCCGCCGTGGCCCCAGGCCGCCTGGTTATGCTCGACGAGCCTACCAACGACGTGGACCCGGTCCGTCGCCGTCTGCTGTGGCGTCAGGTGCGGACGCTGGCGGACCATGGGGCCGCCGTTCTGCTGGTGACCCACAACGTCATCGAGGCGGAGCGGTCCGTTGACCGACTCGCCATCCTCGACGAGGGCCGGGTCATCGCCGAGGGCACGCCGGCTGAGCTCAAGGCCCGGCTCGGGGCGGCGCTCCGGCTGGAGCTCGTCCTGGACCCGGACGCTGCCGACGTGCCGGTTTCGCCGTTCGGCCAGTCGGCCGTCCCGGTCGGCAATCGATTGATGGTCGGTGTCCCGATGGATGCCGCAGGGCCGGCCGTGGCCTGGGCGGAGTCGCTGAAGTGCGCCGGATCTGTTGAGGAGTTCACGCTGGGGCCGGCCACTCTGGAGGACGTGTACGTGGCACTAGTCGGCGGCGCGGAGGCAGTGCCGGCGCAGGCCGCGGAGGTGTTCGATGCAAATGCTGCGTAGCTATCGGCTGCTGGTCACATGGCAGGCACTGCGCAAGAAGAACTACCTGCCGCTGATGATGGCGGTCCAGACGCTGTTCTCGCTGGGCATCGTCCTGGGCTACCCGCTCCTCTTCCCGACGCTGGACCGGACCTCGATCTACCTGATCGCAACCGGCGCGCCTGCGATCTCGATGATCTCGGTCGGGCTGGTCGCGTTGCCGCAGACAGTCGGTGAGCAGAAGACCGAAGGCAGCCTGGCATATATGCGCTCGTTGCCGGTGCCACGACTTGCCTACCTCGTCGCCGACCTGACGGTCTGGCTGGCGATCGTGATCCCGGGCGTGGTCCTCGGCGTGCTGGTCGGCGCCTGGCGCTTCGGTCTCGACCTGCAGGTCAGCCCGCTGGTCGTTCCGGCGGTGCTGATGGTGGCCCTGACGTCGACCTGCGTCGGCTATGCGATCGCCTCGCTGTTGCCGTACATGCTGACCGTGATCATCACCCAGGCGATCGTCGTCTTCGTCTTCATGTTCTCGCCCCTGACCTTCCTGCCCGACAAGCTGCCGGCGTGGCTCGAGGCGATCCATCGCCTGCTGCCGGTCCAGGCCATGGGCGAGGTAACGCGCGGCACGCTCGCGCCGAACGAGTTCGGGCTGCCGCTCGGCGCGTTCGTGACGCTGGCGTTCTGGTGCATCCTCGGGTTCGGCGTTACCTACGCGGCCATGTCCCGGCGAGGCTGACGCCGCGCTAGGCTGTGGTCGTGATGACGCCAATGGCATTTCGAGGGCGTCCGTGACCGGGCCCGGCAAGCTTCCCGCTCGCGACTTCGAGGAGATACGTCTGGCCGAGGCGCTCGAGCGTGGGCGCTGTCCGGTCTGCGACGCTCGCCAGGAAGCAAACTACGCGGCCCTCCGAGGCCTGGCCCGCGAGGGTGCTACGGACCGTGGCCTGCGAGCCCAGATGGACAAGGGTCTGGGGTTCTGTCAGCTCCACAGCGTCGGCCTGTCGAAGATGGAGCTTGTCCAGACGAGCAGCCAGCTCGCCACCGCAGTTCTCCTGGACGCCGTGCTGCGCCGCCGCCTTGCGGCGCTGAAGAGGCTGTCGGGCGACGACGCGTCCGGCCAGCTTCGGGGCCTCGCGGAGCTGTCGGATGCGAAATGCCCCGTTTGCGCCCGAGGCACGGAGGCCGCCCGCGCGGCGGTCGGGCGCCTCATGGAGCTGTCGGCAGATGGGGCCTGGTCAGCGGCCCTGGGGTCCGGCGAGATCTGCCTCGACCACATCTTCGCGCTGGGGCTGGCCGCTGCGGCGGGTCCCAGGGAGGTCCACGCCCGCTGGTCGGAGATTCTCGCCGCCCAGCTCAGGCGCCTTGAGTCTCTCCAGAGGACGCTCGCCGAGTACGCCCACAACAGCACCTCGGACCGGCGCCACTTGATCTCAGCCGAGCAGCAGGCTGCCGGCGCCGCCTCGATCCGCCTGTTCGGCGGCACATCCGACCGCGACCGGACGCCCTGACGGTCGAGACCGGAACTGGAGGCGACCTCCGACGCCCGGGCGATAGCGAGTGGCCCGCGTTCCGTACAATTCTGGCAGCCATCGCCAGGCATCCCGTGCTTGGAGGTCTCCGTGCCCGCGCTGCCATACCCCGTCGCCCGCTTGATCGACGCCGCCCTGGTCGGTGAGCTCACCGCTATCGGCCCCGACGAGCGCCCGATCACTTACCCGATGGTTCCGCTCTTGTGGGGCGACCGGATCTTCCTGACCTCCAGCGTTCTCGACAGCGCCAAGATCGCGCACATCAAGGCCAACCCGCGGGTCAGCCTGTCAATCACCAACCCGGATGCGACAGGCACCATGACGGGCAAGGTGACGGTCCAGTGCGACGCCCGTGTTGCCGAGGACGACCTTCACGCCGGCTGGGAGCGGCTTCTCCACAACTGGACCCGCAAGGACCCTTCAACAGTGGGCCTGCTGAAGGCCAGGCTGGGCTTCCCGCTCATATTCGAGCGGACGCTGATTGAGCTCACGCCGCGGCGGACATGGTTCTGGCCCGACGGCCGAACGGACCACGCTCCGCAGATCACGGTTGCGGCCGAAGTGGCGCGATGAGCCCCAGGTTGCGAGTGTCCAGGCTCGGCAGGACCGCCGGCGCCGCGGCGGCCGACGTTGGCGCAGCGGCCGATCCGACGGATGTCGCCGAGCCTACCGACGCCGCCGCCGTGGACTCGGCTGCGACCGAAGCGACCGATCTGATTCCGGCTTCGGCCGCCGAGCCCGCGTCGCCCGTGCCCGACAGCCCGACCGACGAGACGCTTTCTACAGGCAAGCCGCCCGCAGACGTCGAACCGCCCGCCCCGGCCCCAGCCGAAACGCCCGCGCAGGAGGTGGCTGGGGAGTCTCCGTCGATCACCGTGGCCGACGGCATCGCCCGGCTTGCCGCCTTTCACCGTGGAGTCCTGAGCTGGATCGCCGAAGACGGCTACCCGGTCAACGTCGACGTCGAGATCGAGGTCAAACCCGCCGAGGGCACGGTCCGGTTCGGCGAGCCACCGGGCTTCCGGATTGCCCACGGGGCCCAGGTCGCCATTACCGGCAGCCACGTCCGGCCTCTCCCTGACGGCGGCTTCGACCAGCGCAGCCACGTGACAGTCTGGGGCGCCGCGTCGGCTCGACCTCGGGGCCGGTTCGCGGTCAGCCCGAGCCGGGTCTGGTTCTGGGACGAAGGCGACCTGCCGCTGCCGGCGGCCTACGAGCGCAGCCTGCCAAAGGCGCGGCGCTACTTCGATGCTCTGTCCGCAGAGCGCGGTGTGCGCGTCCGGCCCAAACTCTCCAAGCGCCTCCTGCTGTTCCGTGCCACGCGCGCCCCGTTCCTAAGCGCGACCTTGGCGCCGGTCCTGCTGGGTCTGGCAGTGGCGGCTCGAGTCGGAGTCTTCGACACGCCCACGGCTGCGATTACCCTGGCAGCCGCGTGCGCCGTTCATCTCGGCCTCAACGTGGCCAACGACGTCTTCGACGCGCTCCAGGGTGCCGACGACGCCAATGCCACTCCAACCAAGTTCAGCGGCGGCTCGCGAGTCCTGCAGAACGCGCTGGTCACGATTCGCGAGATGTCGATTCTCGCCATCGGTTGCTACGCCGTGGCCTTGATCCTCGGCCTCGTCTTGCTAGCCATGCGTGGCTCGCCGGCGCTCGTCGTCATCGCCGCCGTCGGCTTCTTCATCAGCGTCGCCTACACCATGCCACCCTTCAAGCTCGTATACCGGGGCCTTGGCGAGATCGCCACCGCCGTCGGATTCGGGCCGGTCATGCTGCTCGGCGCCTACACAGTTCAGTCGCGCGGATCGCTTTCGTTCGAGGCCTTCGTCGTGTCGATCCCGATGGGGTTGCTGGTGGCCCTGATCCTGTATGTCAACGAGATCCCCGACCGAGCGGGCGACGCGAAGGCCGGCAAGAGGACGCTGCCGGTCCGCTGGTCGGAGGCGACCGTGATCCGTTGCTTCGACGTCGCGGCTGCCGGCGCGTTTGTGAGCGTGGTGGTCGGCGTCGCGGTCGGTCTGTTGCCGATACCGGCCCTGCTGGTCCTGCTGGCGATTCCCCTTGCGATTCGAGTCCACTCGGGCCTCATCCGGTTCTACGACAATCCATATGCCCTCACGGACACCATGGCGGCGAACATCCGGTTGCACATGAATGTGAGCCTCCTGCTGTTCGTGGGATACCTGCTTACGATCGCCGATCAGACGCTGCTGAGCCGCAGGCCGTTTCTGTGGTAGGAACGGGCGGCTGCGGCCCGTCAGCGGTCGGCGAAGCAGGAGTCGAAGCCCGGCGTCCAGGCCAATCTGGCATTCGATCCGTCCGGATCGGCGGTGACGGAGCAGCCCTCGTAGTCAGGCAGGCTCGCCACCCAGCCGAGCCCTGTGGGGCCCATCGCGAAGGCGGCCGTGGCGTAGGCATCCCCGAACGTCAGGCTCGGCCCGACGACGGTGAAGCTCAACACGCGTCCGGGGGCCTGGCCGGTAAACGGGTCGCGGATGTGAGCGCCGCGCTCGTAGGCACCTGAAGTGGCCACCGCGGCGCCTCGAACTGCCAGCACGGTCGCAAGCCGATCGGCGATAAGAGGGTGACGGATGCCCACCCGCCAGGCCTTGCCGGGCGCAGCCTCGCCTCGGACTACGACGTCGCCGCCGCCGTTGATGCAGTAATCACGGGCGCCGGCGGCTTCTAGGATCCGGCCGGCGTTCTCGAGAGACCAGCCCTTGACCAGGCCGGTCGGATCGGGCCGGCCGTCCGGTCGGTGAGCCCGGATGTCGAAGTAGCCGTCGCTGGCGCGACGGACCTGCTCGCACAGCGCCAGAACCTGGACAAGGTCTGGGCTGCAGTCCGCCTCATCCAGTTCGCCTCGAATCAACCGGCTGACTTCACTGTCGGACTTGTAGGTGCTGAATCGGAGGTCGACGTCGCGCAGGTAGTCGAAGGCCCGATCCAGCGCCGTCCCGGGGACGGATGCGTTGCGAACATCCAGGCCGATCGCGGTCCCCATGATGTGCTCGACTCTGTGGAGGCCGGACAGGGGGGCGGTGGCCAGCGAGACCGCCATGGACCTCGAGGCGTCGCTGGATGGAAGATCGGCGTCGGGCATGGCACCATTATCGGCACTCCGCCCTTGGAGGCCGTTCACGGGTCCTTGCGCCCCGGGCGACCGTCGCCGCGCCCCAAGAAGGAGAACGAGTCGTGTCCAGGCGTCGAGTCGCATGAGGCTGTTTGTGTCTTGAGCGGCGGGCCTGCGGTCGATCGCCTGGGGCGCCGGATCGACGGCTGCAGCGATGGAAGCTCGCTCCTGGCAGGGCGGCAACGAGTTGTGCATTGCTGCGGCTCACGCGGCGGCGCAGGCTGACTGGCAACGTCGCCGCTCTTCCCACGAGACCCACGCCGGTTACGGCACGCCTGGGCATGCCACGTCGGCCGGGTGGTCTTCGCTCCGCCCACTGGGCGGCGTCCCCCATGCGATGCGGCCGTCGATGCCGTCTTGACGTCTTGTTGAGGACGATCAGGCCGAAAAGGGGTTGAAATACTTAAGTGAGGCGCTTAAGCTTCTCGCCCCAGTCCCGGCGGGCGGAGGCGTCGGGTCCAGCCTCGAAGTTGCCCCGCGCAGGAAGGCGATCGATGGCGACCTCAGTGCAGGTCGAGGCCCAGACGCCGCGGCCGAATTCTCGGACGCAGGATCGGTGTCCGCCGCAGGCCCGAGCGATGGCTTTGTGGCCGCGGTTGGATCGGCGTGCTCTTAGCAGGTGCGGGTGCGACCCGGCTCGCATTGCCAACTATGTCTCACGTCGCACTCGCCTGCCCAGGAAGGCGATCGAAACGCTCCTCAGCAGGTCGTAGTCGCGGTCGTCTGACACGGGCACACCCCACTCTGTGTCGTGGTCCGCGAGCATCAGCGCGTCTACGCCCTCGAGGCCGCCCGGCCACCAGCAGCGGCGTCGGTCGGGAGGATCCATCAGGGGCGGCATCGGGCCGAGCTCGCCCGGGCGGCGCGTCGGCGAAAGTCGACCAGGTCGGCTATCGGACGCTCCTGATCACCAGGCGAGTCGTGGCATCGCGGAAGATCTGCGCCCGTTCAACCACAATAGAACAGGCGTTCTCGGGCATGGCAACAGTCGTACTCAGGCGTGAGGACGGGCCAACAGGGGTCCTCCCCGATGTTTGACTGGCCGTGCGCCGCCCGACAGGCGACAGGCGAGCACGGATTTGAACCGATGTGCGCCTGGGAGACGGCAACCCATGGCGGGGTTTGGCATACTCGACCGGTGGCCACGTCATTGACAGACCGGGATCGGCCCAGGGACGCCTCAGGTGACTCGGGGCCAGTTCGAGCCTCCCGGCGCGACAGGATCGACGCTCAGGCTCCGCCTCGGTCGATACGGCGTTACCACGCGTGTCGCGTCATCCTCGGCCTGATTGCACGCATCTACTCGAGGGTACGCGTCGAGGGCATGGAGCGACTGCCGGCTGGACCGTCGGTCCTGTGCTTCAGCCATCAGAACTGGGCCGATCCTCTCTACCTGTTTGCCTCAATACCCAGGCGGCCCCGGATGTACTTCTTCGGCCCAGAGCAAGAGGAGATGCGACGAGGTCTGCGGAACCGTTTGATGCGCTGGGGCGGCGTAACGGTCCCGTATCAGCCGGGGAAGCGCGGTCTCATCGCCGCGACTGCCCGCACAGGATCACTTCTCAGGCAGGGTGCCGTGGTTGCCATCGCCGGCGAAGGGCGGATCCACGCCGGCGAAGGTGTCGTTATGCCACTCGAGGATGGGCCGGCGTATCTGTCCTTGCGAGCCGGCGTGCCTCTCGTTCCGGTGTCGATCAACGGCACGAGCTGGCTGGGCTTCCGACGGGTCGTACGCGTGCGAGTGGGTCTGCCCATCGAGGCCGCTCGCGGGGCGCCAGCCAGGCCGAGGCCTGAGGAGGTGGCGCATCTTACCGCGCAGGCGCAGTCGTCCCTGGAAACGCTCGTCGCAGATTTCCCGGACCAGCCGCGGCCCGGCCGAGTTGGCCGTTGGCTGACAGAGCGATTCAACGAGTGGCCCGAGGGCTCGCGTCCGCCACTGCCGGCACGTAGTGGCGACCAGGAGGCGGTCAGGTCGGCCTCCCGACTCCAGACGCCATAGCCTCAGCCGCGCTCACGGTGAGGTGGCCGGTCGACTGTTCCATGAGGTTCCGATAGGGATCCGCGTATCGGCCGATCCGGCCGAGTCTGCGATACTTGCGCCGACATACCAAGGAGGAGACGTGGGCGCAACGGGCCTGGCCGCCAACCCGACGGAATACCGCGACCGACTGCGCGAGCAGAGCGACGAGCAGCTCGACGCATGGACTTCAGAGCTCTTGCGGGACGTGGCCAGACGGCGTGGTGTGGCACAGGTCGTGTCGGACTTCAGGAGAACCGCCCACCTTGATGAGAAGGCCTTTCGGCGAGTCTTTGCGCGCGGCGGCGGCGCTCCCCAGACCGTTGGCACAGATGCCGCAGGTCACCTCATGATGCCGTCGATCTCACTCCACTTCCTGGTGCCAGGACTGCGGGCCGAGCTTCCCGACGCTCGGGATCGGCTGATCTCCTACCTCGTCGGTTGCTTCGACGAGATCGTCTACGTCTGAGCGGGCGCGTTCGCGCCGCCCCACGCTGATCGGGCTGATCCGGGTTGTCCATCCGTTTCCCTCCGTTCTCGATGCGGTCGCGGCCACGACAATCGCCCTGATCGCCGGCGCCCAGGTCGGTCTAGCTCTTCGGCTGGGTCTGGGGATGCTTGGCCTGCAGTTCGGAATCGGCGCCGCCAACGATCTCGCAGACGCGGTGCCCGATGCCGCGGCCCGGGCCGGCAAACCGATTCCGGCTGGACTTGTGTCGCGTGGCGCCGCTCTGGGCGTCTGTGTGATCGCAACCGGCCTGGGACTCCTGACCGCTGCCACGGTCGGCGTCGGCGCGTTTGTCGTCGGTGCGTTGGGGCTTGCGGATGGCCTTGTCTACGACCTGCGACTCAAGGGGACGCCGCTGGCCTGGATGCCGTTCGCAGCCGGCGTCGGCTTGCTGCCCCTATACGCCTGGTTGGGAGCGCAGGGCCCCGTGACAGTCGCGTTTCTCGGGGTCGAGGCCCTCTGCGTTCTTGCGGGCATCACGCTGGCTCTCGCAAATGCCCGGGCCGATCTCACGAAGGACCGCATCTCCGGAATTGCGTCGGTGGCCACTTTCCTGGGTGGTCAACGAACGCTGCTCGCCAACGCCGCCCTGCTGGCGGTCGTCCAACTAATTGCACTTGCAACGACATTGGCGATTTCGGGAGCGACGCCCATGCTGGCCGCCGAGGGCTGTGGAATAGCCCTCGGTTGGTTCGGGGTGGGGTTTGCTGGCCTCCGAGGCGACCGGGCCGGCCCAATGGTGTGGGAGGTTCAGGCCGTCGGGATTCTCCTTCTCGGCGCGGGTTGGCTGGCTGTGCTCAACTCGGCGGGGATGCTTCGAGGCTAGCGTGGACTAAATCAGGAGGCCCGTGAGCCCTCTCAACAGCACCCGACCGACCCGTCGATGTGACTCCCTCCCGTTTGAACCTGCGCCTAAGCTCACGCCTCGAATGTGCGCGTCAACCCGCGTTATGCCGCCTCCTCAACTCGCCCCCGAGCGGATCGTTCCGCCCGGATTCGTGGTGGGAGAAACGCTACTTGTCCGGCCCGCCTCTCCTGACCAGACCGATTGCGTTCTCGAGACGCACCTTGGCGATCATCAGGTACTTGGCCTGGTTCTGGCGGTCCGTGTCGTCGATGCTCTTCATGACGTCGGATTGCAGGACTGCGATGAGGTCCGCCATTGCGTCCGTCAGGTTGGCTCGTACGGCGATCAGCGAGTCATCGGTCAGAGGCTTCTTGGACCCTGCTGCCAACCACGTCGCCTCGGCATCTGCTTCAAGGGCGTCCTCGACCGTGCCAGCCGACGAACCCTTTGAGGCGGCCTCGGAGGATGCGCGTCGGACGCGCGTCGTCCCATCGATCTTCTCGCGGAGTCTGATCAGGGAAAGCTCGCCCCTGGCGACCATGTCGGCCAGGTGTTTGCGCTTCTTGGGGTCCTCGACCTTTAGCAACTCGTATGCATGCGAGAGGGTGTCTTTGCGCACAGACACGAGCTCTCGAATCTCCGCCGGAGCGTCGGCCAGACGCAGGCGGTTCTCGAGGTAACCCTTGTCCTTGCCGAGCTTCTGGGCCAGCTTGCGGATGCTGTACCCGTGCTCGCGGATCATCTTGTCGTAGATGACGGCCTCGTCGAGAGGGGAGAGGTCTTCACGCTGGAGGTTCTCGATGACCGCTATCTCGAGGGCGGTCTCATCGTCGATTTCCTCGATGAGGGCGGGTACCGTATCCTGCCCGGCGCCGATGGCGGCCCTCCATCGGCGTTCCCCGGCGATCAGCTGGTAACGGCCGCCTACCAGCGGGCGGACCAGGACTGGCTGGAGAACGCCGTGCTCTCGGACTGAGGCAGTGAGATCGTCCAGGCCGGCCTTGTCCATGGCCAGACGTGGCTGATTCGGGTTCGGCTCGATCCTATCGACCGGTATGTTGCGAACAGCGGCCGGTCGGACGACGGTCGTCTCGTCCGCGTTCAGGAGGCTCAGGACGTTCTGAGAGAGCCTCTGACCTCGTTCTTCACTGAGGCGCGCGGCGGCGGCGGCGCGGAAGTCTGGCCTAGCCAAGCGCAATTACCTCCCTGGCGAGCTCGCGGAAGTTGTTGGCGGCCTCGGAGGCGCCGGCATAGTCGGTGATCGGGCGCCCGGTCAGGGGCGCCTCGCCGAGCTTCACCGCGTTCCGGATGATGGTGTCGAATACGTGGTTCTCGCCGTGCTCGCGCATCTCGATGAGCATCTCCCGGCCAAGAACCGTCCGTGGGTCATAGAACGTGGGTAAGAGCCCAAGGACCCGCAGGTTCCGGTTGAGTTTGGACCGAATCGTGGCGATGACCTTCGCCAGGGCCGCGAGGCCTTTCAGAGCGTAGTACTGAGTCTGGACTGGAATGATGACGCCGTTCGCCGCCACCAGGCCGTTGATCGTCAGCAGGCCAAGGGTGGGCGGACAATCGATCAAGACATAGTCGTAGTGACCCATAGCCCAATCGTCGATAGCCTCGGCGAGAGCGTACTCGCGGCCGATCATGCTTAAGAGGTCGACCTCGGTCGACGCGAGGTCGAGCGTCGCCGGAGCGACGTCGATGCCCGGCGTCTGCGTTGTGATGATGATGTCCCTGAGCCGCGCCCTCGGTTCGCCCAGAACGTTCGCCATGGATCGCTCGACGCTCGTCAGGTTGATCCCGAGGCCTACGGTCAGATTGGCCTGGGCGTCCATGTCAACGCACAGTATCCGCAGGCCTCGCTCCGCGAGAGCGCCCGCCAGATTGATGGCAGTGGTCGTCTTGCCGACGCCACCCTTCTGGTTTGCGATCGCGATGACGTTAGCCACCCTGGTATCACCTCGCTCGGCGTGCGGTCTCGGGGCGACAGATCGACTCGTGTCATGTTGCCCCGCGGAGTGGGCCCCGAAGCAACGAGCGGCGAGCGCATCGTCCATTCTCCGAAATGCTACCGCACGAGCCTCAGCCGGCGGTCCTGGCTTATCCACAGTTTTGCTAAGTTGTTCACCGATTCTGTGGATATCGACGCCGCAATCTCTACGACCCGAATGGGCCGAGCGCGCGGGCATGTCAGCGCGGGCCCGCTCTCAGCCTCTCGGAACGTTGGGCCGTCTTTGCGCAAAGACGGCCCGCGCCAGGAAGTCTCGCCGGCAGTTGCCCCTGACCCGTCGTCGGTCCCTCTGCCTTGCGCCCACGAATTCTCCGCCACCCAAGCGATTCGACTGGCACGTTTGGGTGAGTCCGTGCCATCATCCCGTGGTGGGCCCGTGCGATGGGGGCCAGATCACAGTGAGAGGAAGCGGCACGTGGCGGACGACCGGGGACCAAACGACGGTGGAGTAGAGAGCGGGCCGGCGGCCGATTCGGAACGGGATCGCTGGCGCGCGACAACCCGGGCGAAGGCCATTTCAAGGTCGCCCGAACGTCAGGACCGGTTCCTGACTACGTCTGGCGTCGAGATTCGGGACCTGTACGTGCCCGCCGATCTTGCCGGTCTCGACGAGGATCGAGACCTGGGGCGTCCCGGTGAGTATCCGTACACTCGTGGCGTCCAGCCGACCATGTACCGCGGCCGTCTCTGGACGATGCGCCAGTACGCCGGATTCTCCACGGCGGAGGACACCAACCGCCGCTTCCGATACCTCCTCGAGCAGGGCCAGACGGGGCTCTCTGTCGCCTTTGACCTGCCGACCCAGATGGGCTACGACTCCGACGCTCCTCAAGCCGAGGGCGAAGTGGGCCGGGTTGGAGTGCCGATCAGCTCCCTGGCCGACATGGAGGTGTTGCTGGCCGGTCTGCCCCTTGGCACCGTCAGCACGTCGATGACGATCAATGCCTCTGCCGCCGTGCTGCTGGCGCTCTATGTGGCCGTGGCCGAGAAGCAGGGAGTGGCGCGAAGCCAGGTCAGCGGTACAACTCAGAACGACATTCTCAAGGAGTACATCGCCCGCGGCACCTACATCTTTCCGCCGCGGCCCTCCATGCGTCTCGTCACTGACGTATTCGAGTTCTGCTCGAAAGAGCTGCCGCGCTGGAACACCATCAGCATCAGCGGCTATCACATGCGCGAGGCGGGTGCGACTGCAGCCCAGGAGCTGGCATTCACCCTGGCCGATGGCATCGCCTACGTCGAGGCCGCCCTCAGCCGCGGCCTTGACATCGATGCGTTCGCCGACAGGCTCAGTTTCTTCTTTGCCGCGTGGAGCGAGCTCTTTGAGGAAGTGGCCAAGTTCCGAGCCGCGCGCCGGATGTGGGCCCGCATCATCAAGGACCGGTTTGGCGCGACCAACGTGCGTTCGATGGCCTGCCGCTTCCACGTCCAGACAGCCGGCTCGTCGCTCACCGCACAGTCGATCGACAACAACGTCGTCAGGACCACCGTCCAGGCCCTGGCCGCTGTTCTGGGCGGGGCCCAGAGCCTGCATACCAACTCTCGCGACGAGGCGCTAGCGCTGCCAACGGCGGAGGCGGCGAGGCTCGCTCTCCGGACGCAGCAGATTCTCGCCTATGAGTCTGGCGTGACCGAGACGCCGGATCCGCTAGCCGGCAGCTACTACGTCGAGAGCCTGACGAACGGACTCGAAGCCGCAGCTAACGATTATCTCAAGGAGATCGAGGCCCTCGGCGGAACGCTCGCGGCAATCGAAGCCGGGTATCAGCAGCGCCAGATCCAGGAATCTGCCTACCAGGTCCAGCGGGCGGTGGAGAACGGGACCAAGGTCGTCGTAGGGGTCAACAGGTTCCGCGACGAGAACACGTCCACGCCGTCACTGCAGAAGATCGATCCGGAGGGCGAACGTCGCCAGTGCGAGCGAGTGGAGCGCGTGCGGACCGATCGCGACGCCACAGCCTGGGTAGCCGCGATGGACCGGCTCGAGGAGTGCGCCCGCGGCGAGGAGAACCTTCTGCCGCCGATGGTTGAGGCCGTCAAGGCCTACGCCACGGTCGGTGAGGTGTGCGACCGTCTTCGCTCGGTCTGGGGCGAGCATCGCGAATTGATCACCGTCTAATCCGGGTAGGCACAGCGAGGGTGGAGAGCCGGACTTCCGGGCGCGCGCGTAACAGCTGTCAACAGCTGCCACTCGAGCTCGGCAGACAGCTGCGGAAAGCTGCCACAGGAGGGTGAAAGGGCAGCTGCCAACAGCTGCTACGAGACGGCGGACCTACCCGACCTGGAGGTGCGGTCATCGGCAGGAACTCCCCCGTCGCGCGTGGCGGAAACGATCGGGCGACTCTGGCCGCCGTTTTCGTACCATAGTCAGGGCGGCCGACGTACCGGATGGCGCAGCCGCACATCGAACGCCTGTCCGGTCCCGGTTCGCTCGATAGTCGCAGGAGAGTCATGGATCAGCTCGAATCCGCCCTTCCCAATGACATCGGCATCGGGAAGATTCACCACGTCGCCGTGATCGTTCGCGACCTTCAGGCGGCGTTGGGTCTCTATCGCGACAAGCTGGGTCTCGACGTGGAGGCCGTCATGGATGTGGCCTCCGACCACGTTTCGATCGGTTTCCTCCTGGCGGGCGAGACGAAGATCGAGCTGGTCCAGCCGACCGACGACGCGACCGGCTCCGCCCGCTTCCTCGAATCGCGGGGTGAGGGATTCCACCACGTCTGCTTCGAGGTGCCGGATGTCCAGGCCGCGCTCGACAGCCTGGCGGCACTTGGCCTGACCCTTATCGACGCCGCTCCCCGAAAGGGCGGAGAGGGTCCGGTCGCCTTCGTCCACCCGAAGAGCTGCCATGGCGTCCTGGTCGAGTTGATCGAGGCTCCCGGCGGGCCGGCCTGGGCGAAGCTGGGTTACTGATCCGGGTAGCCATACTGCAGAGTCGGTTGGATCAGGCGGCTTCCGGCCGCGCGGCGGGCTCAGATCGACCAGGCGAAGAGGACTCAGATCGACCAGGCGAAGAGGACGTCTTCGGCGCCTTCGGCGCGCCTGCAGACGTCGATCAGATCGCCCGCCAGCTCGCGCAGCATCGGCTTGTCGTCAGGTTCAACCTCGCATTCCTCGCAATCGATCAGGTCGATCCAGCGGGCTGCGATTCGGTCGAGCTGGCTGTCCGGCAGCAGCGCGACGTCGTCGACCCAGCGGGGGTCGATGCGCTCGACCGTGCGTTCGGAGAGAGCCGTCAGGCGGCCCTCCAGTGCGTACGCCGCATCGCTGAAGGGCCCGGGTGTGTCGCCGCCCGTGGCTTCGCGCGCGGCCTGGGCGAACAGGTCGAGCCAGGTGGGATCCATTCCGCCTGCTAGCGAGATGTCTGCGGCGAAGCGGCTCCGGTCGCGCAATCCGGCCCAGTCTTCTACCCCGATGGCGAGCAGGATCTCGCGGGGATCGCCCGCTATCAGATCCATCAATACGCCCACTCACCACCCCGTTTCGACGTGCCCCTTGGGGCCCGATCTCGCCGGAAGCGAACTCCAGGCCGGAGTATCGCCGCGCGCGGTGCGGTTGGCGAGACCCCGGAGACCCAGCTCTAACAGCCGACTGGCTACGGGCGGTAGCCGGCTTCTCGGAGCAGCTTCGGTAGCTGAGTGGGGGAGTCCGCAACGCGCACCCCTGCAGCCTCCAGCGCCGCGATCTTCTCCGCCGCCGTGCCGGACCCGCCCGAAATGATCGCTCCTGCATGGCCCATGCGGCGGCCGGGCGGCGCCGTGCGACCGGCAATGAACGCTGCCATCGGCACGCCCTTGAGCTGCTCGGCGGCGTACGAGGCGGCCTCCTCCTCGGCCGACCCGCCGATCTCGCCGATCATCACGATTGCCTCGGTCTCGGGGCCGTCGTGGAAGAGCTTCGGCACGTCGAGGAACGTGGTGCCGATGATCGGGTCGCCGCCGATCCCAACGCCCGTCGACTGGCCGATGCCGGCGTCGGTCATCGCCTGTACGGCCTCATAGGTGAGCGTCCCGGAGCGGGACACGACGCCGACGCGGCCCTGTTTGTGGATCGAAGCGGGAATGATCCCCACCTTCGCCAGGCCGGGCGAGGTGACGCCGGGGCAGTTGGGGCCGATCAATCGGGCGCCAGCTCGCCGAACTGCCTCGACCACCGGGATCATGTCGAGCGCGGGAATGCCCTCCGTGATGCACACGATCGTTCCGATGCCCGCGTCGACGGCTTCGAGGATCGCGTCCGGGGCCCCGCCCGCCGGGATGTAGATGACCGAGGTGTTCGCGCCAGCCTGGCTGACGGCCTCGGCGACGGTGTCGAAGATCGGCACGGTGCCGTCGATGGCCGTCTGGCCGCCCTTGCCGGGACGGGTGCCCGCCACGACGCGCGTTCCGTAGGCGACGGATGCGCGAGTGTGGAATTCGCCTTCGCGCCCGGTGATGCCCTGGACGACCAGGCGTGTCTCGCTTCCGACCAGGATGCTCATCGGGCGGCCCCCTCCGCCAGCGCCACCGCCTTCTCGGCAGCCTCGTCGAGCGAGGTCGCCGTCTCGAACCGAGCCTCTCTGAGGAGTTGCGCCGCCTCCGTGGCGTTCGTGCCCACGATCCTGACGACCATCGGGACCTCTCGCGATTGCTCCCCCCGAGCTTCGATGAGCCCGGCGGCGACCTCGTCGCCGCGCGTGATTCCCCCGAAGATGTTGACCAGGATGGCGCTGACCTTCGAGTCCGCCAGGATCAGCTCCATGGCCCCGCGGACGGTCTCGCGACGCGCCCCGCCCCCCACGTCGAGGAAGTTGGCCGGCTCGCCGCCGTAGTTCTTCACCAGGTCCATCGTGGTCATCGCCAGCCCGGCCCCGTTGACCATGCAGCCGATTGTGCCGTCCAGGTGGATGAAGTTGATGCCCAGCTTTCGAGCCTGGGCGTCGGTGGGGTCTTCTTCGTCGAGGTCGCGCAGGGCTTCGAGGCTCGGATGTCGGGCGAGGCCCGAGTCGTCGAGCGTCACCTTTGCGTCCAGGCAGACCAGACGCTGGGTTACGGCGCCGCCCGGCGCCGTCTCGGCGACGATCGCCAGCGGATTCACCTCGACCAGATCCGCGTCGTTAGCCTGCATCGTTGCGTAGAGCCCCCGCGCCACCGCCACGAACGGGCTCAGCAATGGATCGCGCAGGCCGATCGCCAGGCCGAGCGCCCGGGCCTGGAACGCGAGGAGTCCGAGCTGCGGGTCGGCCGAAACGCGGTGGATGGCGCCCGGGTTCCGGTGGGCCACCTCTTCGATCTCGACTCCGCCTTCCGCCGAGGCCATTAGCACGATCCGGCGACTGGCACGGTCGATGATCGCGCCGAGGTAGTACTCCTTCACGATCTCGGCCGCCGTGCTCACGAGGACCTTCCGGACGGTGATGCCCTTTATGTCCATCCCCAGGATCTTCGAACCGACTTCGGCGGCCTCCGCGGCGGAGCCGGCGAGCTTCACACCGCCCGCTTTCCCTCGCCCACCCACGAGAACCTGTGCTTTGACGACGACCTTGCCGGCGCCTGCGTCGAGGAATGACTTCGCCGCCGCCTCGACCTCCTTGGGCGTCCGGGCCACTTTCCACGGCGGAACGGGCAATCCCTGGGCCAGCAAGAGCGACTTCGCGTCGGCTTCCTGAATCTTCACGCGCTGCAGCTCCGATACTCGCGAGCCGGGGGCGCGGGACGGAGTCCGCAGCAGCCCCGGCGGCGTTCGAGTTGATCCTAGCAGCAGGGCGCGGCGATGCCTTTCGGGCGGATTCGCCACTCGCGGCTGTGCCGCCGGCGGAGAGCGAAGCTGCGTCTCCGGAGGGTCGGGCCGCCTCTCTCCGGGGATGAAGGCCCGTCCCACCACCGCGCCCGCCGCGCGTCAGGCCCATGTCGCTAGAATTCGGCCATGGCCCGACTCGTGACGCTCATCCCCGGAGACGGAATCGGCCCCGAACTGGCCGAGGCCACGAGGCGTGTCCTCGACGCCTCTGGCGTCGAGTTTGAGTGGGAGGTCGTCGAGGCCGGCGAGGCGGTCATGGCGAAGGAGGGGACGCCGCTGCCGCAATCCGTCCTCGACTCGATCCTGCGCAACAAGATCGCCATCAAGGGACCAATCACGACGCCTGTTGGAGTGGGCTTCCGGTCCGTGAATGTCGCCCTGCGCCAGACTCTCGGCCTGTACGCCAACCTTCGGCCGGTACGGTCGATTCCAGGTCTCAAGACGCGGTACGAGGACGTGGATCTGGTCATCGTCCGCGAGAACACCGAAGACCTGTATGCCGGCATCGAGCACATGGTGGGTCCGGACGCCGCCGAGAGCATCAAGATCATCACCCGGGCCGCTTCGGAGCGGATCGCCCGATT
>Ga0182010_10000049_pt1 | contig 64435 bp, 64 predicted proteins | sample 611E1MmetaG_FD_120488 | JGI IMG/M metagenome (GOLD analysis project Ga0182010, IMG submission 120488) | Permafrost microbial communities from Stordalen Mire, Sweden - 611E1M metaG | ecosystem: Environmental > Terrestrial > Soil > Wetlands > Permafrost | place: Sweden: Stordalen | collected... | reverse complement strand
GGGGGGGGGGGGCGGGGGGGTGCGCAGCGGGGTCGCGGAAGCTGCCGGCGTGGGGGATGGGCTCGGCGACGGCGTGCCAGTCGGGGCGGGCGTAGCGGTCGCAGACGGCGAGGGCGGCACGACCACAGCCACCTGGCTCGCACGGTTGGGGCCGCCGAACGGCAGCACGCCGAGGATCGGACCGGTCAGCAGTATCCCCAGCGCCGCGACCACGAGGACGATCGCGGCGACGGTCATTACCGGAAAGGCTGCCTTCTTGTCTTGCACGGCCGCGGACGCGGTGCCCTCGTTCGCCAGCAGCGTGCCCCTCACGTAACGCGGGCAGCTGACGTGGACTCGCTGCAAGCACACCAGCTCCTGCTGACGCAGCGAGAGCGGCAACGGATCGCCGAAGGCGGCGCAGCGGTGCGTCGGCACGGCCGTTTCCTGGGCGTCCGCCAGCCGGCCGTCCGCGCCGACATTGCGGAGGAAGTGGCAGCGTATCGGCCCGGGTGCGGAGGGGGTCGGGTCGGACCACGGCCTGAATCGAGGCCCAAGGTCGAGCGATTCCTCCGCGCTGCCGGGAGGAACGACGGGCTGCGTTCCGAGCGCGGTCCCGGGCGGGCTCGCGAGGGGAACGGCGGGCTGCGTTCCGGGCACGGTCCCAGGCGTCAGGCCACGATCGCTGGAGCCGCCGCCGATGAGATCCCCGGAGATGCCAGACTCGTCGCCCTCATCGGGCGGCAGATCTCGGCCGGCGCGAGCGCGTCCGAACCTGGTCTGCTCCTCTTCGGGCGGTGTCCGGCCCCCCGTCTCGTCCCTACGTTCCGAGCCTTCGCCTGCCTCCACGACGTCTCCTGCCAAAAGACTACGCCCGGCAGGTACAGCCAGGCAGCCGATGTCGCGGAGTCTAGTACCTTTCGAGGGTTGCCGTCCCCTTGGTCTCGGTGGTAGCCTCCCGGCTCTCGGAGGTCATTTCCCGTCCGATGGCACTTCTTCAGTCTGTCACCGACCTACCGCCGCTGGCCGCGGCCTCGAACGCGGCGCGGATACGGCGTTGCACCTTCCGCCGCTTGAGTCGAGTCGCCGCGAGCACCGATTCCGGATACGAGGTCAGCTGCCTGTACCCCGACAGGCGAGTGCCGCTGCCGCTCGGGGCCATGGATTCGAGCCTCGAGATCTGCCAGGCCTGCACGGCCAGCCACATCTTCCGACCGGACGAGGACTGAAGCCGCCTCGGCGCTTCAGCCAGGCGGTTCTCGGCGCTTCAGCCGATTCTCCGGCAAGCCACAGCCAAACGGCAGCCACACGGCAGCCACGCGGCGGCTCGGCGCTCCGACTTCAGGGTTGGCGGCGAGCCGGCCTGTAAGCCGAGTTCTGTACCGCGACTTGCGTCGCGGCGACGATCATCCATCTCTGGCCGCCGGTTGCCCGACGGCTCAAGCGGCCGACCCGAGGACTGGGCAGCGCGACCTCTTCCGCTCGGAAGCCCGGTTGCCCGGACCTCCGAACCGCGTCCTCCTATTTGGCCTTGCTCCGGGTAGAGTTTGCCGCGTTTCACCAACCGCGCTCGGGTTGCCCCGGGCCCGGCTACGTCTCTGTGGCACTGGTCCTCGCCTCGCGGCGGACGGGCGTTACCCGCTACCCTGCGCTGAGGAGCTCGGACTTTCCTCGCGCCATCGGCTTTCGCCTAGGGCGCGCGATCATCCGGCCGACTCGCCGAGGCGGGATTGTAGTCCAGTCTCGTGTTCGCGCCAAACCGGGACGCGCTCCGGCGCCGGAGGACAAGATGGACTGTGACCTTGAAGTCACCTCGGGCGGAGGCCCGATCCGGGTCCGGCGCGCACTTCCGGCCGATGCGCGGGCAATCGCGGAGGTGGCCGTCCGTGGCTGGCAGACGGCCTACCGCGGCTTGATGCCGGACGATTTCCTGGCCCGGCTCTCTGTGACCGGGCGCGAGGCGGCGTGGCGAGAGATGCTCGATCGCGACGTCGACGGCGTCCTCCCCGCCTGGCTCGCGGAACGCGACGGCCGGGCGGTGGGCTTCGCGAGCAGCGGCCCGCCTCGGGACCAGGACGTGCCACTTCCCAGCGCGGAGCTCTACGCCATCTACATCCTCACGGAAGAGCGGCGCAGCGGCATCGGCCGCCTGCTCCTGCAGACAACCGCGGCGCACTGGCGCGAACGCGGTGCCACCGAGCTCGTACTCTGGGTGCTGGAGGGCAACGCCCCGGCCCGTGGCTTCTACGAGGCGACGGGCTGGCGGCCGGACGGCGCTCGGCAGCAGCTTGAGATCGCCCGCACCAGCCTGACCGAAATCCGCTATCGCCTGGCGCTGGCCGCCCCACTGCCAGGCTCGTTGTAGGATTTGTGTCCGCCGGCGTATCGGGCGCGGGCATGCCAAGCCTGGAGCGGACAATGGTTGGGAAGGGCAAGAAGGGCGCTTTTCGGGACCTTCTGGGCGTGGAGCCGGGTGAGAAGGTCGACCTCGCCCGCTTCGACTGTGGCGCGACATTCGGTCGCCAGAAAGACGAAGCCGAGACCACGCTGGCCGCGAACCTCGCCCGCCTGACGAGTCTTCAGGAGCGCATCTACGCCGAGGCAAAGCACGCCGTTCTCATCGTCCTCCAGGGAATCGACGCCGCCGGCAAGGACGGCACCATCTCGGTCATCGCCGGGGCGTTCAACCCCCAGGGCACGCCGGTCACGTCGTTCAAGGTCCCCACGCCGGAGGAGCTGGCCCACGATTTCCTGTGGCGCGTCCACGCCGCCGTGCCGGGCAAAGGCGAGATCGGGATCTTCAACCGCAGCCACTACGAGCAGGTCCTCATCGTCCGCGTCCACAACCTGGAGCCCGAGGCGCGCTGGAGGAACCACTACCGCGAGATCCGGGATTGGGAGCGGATGCTCACCGACGAGGGGATGACGATCCTCAAGTTCTTCCTGGCCATCGACAAGGAAGAGCAGCGAACTCGCTTCCAGGATAGGATCGACGACCCGACCAAGCGATGGAAGTTCAAGATGGCCGACATCGCCGAGCGCAAGTTCTGGGACGACTACACGGCCGCCTTCGAGGAGATGCTTTCGGAGACGAGCACCGACTACGCTCCCTGGCACCTGGTTCCGTCGAATCGCAACTGGCTGCGCAACGTGGCCGTGAGCGAGATCGTTGCCGACGCACTGGACGAGCTGAATCCCCAGTATCCGGAGGCCGAACCGGGCGTCGAAGGTCTGAAGGTCCAGTAACGCCTCGGGTCGGACGGACGAGTCAGCCTTCCGCCGCGCCCTGGTCCCGCTTGGAGGTCTTGCGGCCGCCCGGTCTCAGAGGCAGGGCGGTGGTTGCGGCGGGCATGCCAAGGACCACGGTATTGCCGGAAGAATCGCCGAGCGCTTGCAGTACGCGCAGCTGCATCAGATTTGGGTTGTCGTCGAGCAGTCGCGCCGCGTTGGCGAGATTGCGCAACGCCGCATTCTCGCCGCGTGCCCTTTCGAGCGCAGCCAGGCCCTCCTGCCTGGCTGTCACCACCTGCGCGAACGTCTCCTTCAGATGACCCGGGAACATCAGGTCCTTGATGCTGGCCTCCAGGAGGCGAAGTCCCAGGGCCTCAGCGCGCGGCCGCCCGAGTTCCATGAGGCGCTCCGACAGCTGAACTCTGGTGGAGAGCAGCGCCTCGATTTCGACCGAGCCAACAACCTCTCGGGCCGCGAGCTGCAACCCGCTGTAGAGGGCGCCGTTGAAGTCAACCGCGCCGTTCACGGCCAGGGCCGGGTCGGCGATCTCGTAGTTGGCTGCGAGGCTGACCTTGAGTGAGACCCCGTCCGAGCTCAGGAGTTCCTGGCCGGCAATCGTAATGAAGCGCGGGCGGACGTCGATTCGTGTGATGGTCGTTCCGCGTGAGAAGACCCAGTACCGGCCGGGCCCGAGGACGCCGCGGAATCTCCCGTTCTCGTAGCGAAGCCCGCGCTGATGCTCGAATACGACAACCGGCCGCAGAGCCAGTCTGAGGAACGAGATCGCGACGAGCAGAGTCAGTCCGAGGACCAACGCCAGGGCCTGGAGAAAGTCGGTCGTATCCACCCCCGCTCTCCCTTCCTGCTAGATGGCCCTGCCCGGGGGACCCCGAGACTCCGGCGGAGGTCTTAGCCTGCAGGGCCGTAGTCTCGTTGCGTTACCGCCGGCCCCCGGGGCAGAGCTGAGGGATTCGAACCCTCCGACACCATCGGTGGAAGGGGCAACGTGCGAAGCCGCTCCGGAGATGCGGGACGGCCGCTTCCCTCTCCCGTGCAATTCTAGTCGGACACCTCTACCGCCGGCGGCCGTGTTCGCCGCGGCCATGCGCGCGGAGATGATCTCGTGGGCGTTCGAGAAGTCCGCCGGTCATGCGCCCCACGACGATCGAGGAGCAGGCGGCGATCGGAGGGCTCGCCTAGGGTCGAACCACCACAGACCGCGGCCCGCCGGCCTGGACCCGATCGATCGCCTCGTTGCAGAGCGCATCAGCCTGCTTGTTCTGGGCCCGCGGAACATGCGTGGCCGTCCACCTTCCGAAGCGGGCCAAGCGCGCTCTTGCCTCGGCGTGGAGCGGGATCAGTTTGGCGTCCTTCACCCGCCAGCGGCCGTGGAGCTGCTCGACGATCAGCTTCGAGTCGAGGAGCATGTCCACCTCGCTTGCTCCCAGCTCCTCGGCAAGCGCGACCGCGCGCAGAACTGCCGTGTATTCCGCCACATTGTTCGTCTGTACGCCCAGGTACTCCGAGATCGAAGCCAGTGGCGGGGCGTCGGGGCGGCGCGATCCGGCCGCGGCCGCGTCTACGAGGACGGCGCCCAGCGAGGCCGGGCCGGGGTTGCCGCGTGCGGCGCCGTCGGTGCGGACGATCAGCCGCAGGCCGGCCGGGGCCACGGCATCCGCGTCCGCTCCTGAAGCAGCATCCGACCCCTCCCCTGCCCCGGCGCCGACCGACTGCCAGAGGGAATCCCAGCCGCTCTCCCCGTCGCCGCTCAGCCTCGTCGCCCCACGATCGCCGAGGAGACTTCCAGGATCGCCCTGGTGATGTTGATGCCGCGGGGGCAGGCGTCGACGCAGTTGAAGATCGTCCGGCAGCGCCACACGCCGTTCTCGTCGGACAGGATCTCGAGCCGTTCGGCGGCGCCTTCGTCACGCGAGTCGAAGATGAACCGATGGGCCTGGACGATCGCGGCCGGACCGACGTATTCGGGCCTGGCCCAGAAGGAGGGGCACGCACTCGTGCAGGCGGCGCACAGGATGCACTTGGTCGTGTCGTCGTACCGGGCTCGATCTGCCGGGCTCTGGCGCCGTTCCCGCTCCGGCTCGGGCGATTCGTTGATGAGGTACGGCTTGACGGACCTGTACTTGCCGAAGAAGCCGCTCATCTCGACGATCAGGTCCTTCACCACCGGCAGGCCGGGCAGTGGCGCGACCGAGATCTTCTTGCCCAGCTGGTCGACCCTGATCCGGCAGGCCAGCCTGTTGCGGCCGTTGATGAGCATCGCGTCGGAGCCGCAGATGCCGTGCCCGCAGGAGCGGCGGAAGCTGAGCGAGCCGTCATTCTCCGCCTTGACCTTGATCAGGAGGTCCAGGACGCGGTCCATCGGATCGACGGCGACCGCGTAGGTCTCCCAGTGGGGCGCCTTGTCACGCTCGGGGTCGTAGCGGAGGATGCGCAGATCGACGTTCATCGGGCGACCTCAGTACGTCCGCGGCTTCGGTTCGAAGCGGGTGATCGAGACGTCCTTGTAGCGGAGCGTCGGCCCGTCCGTGCCTCGGTACGCGAGGGTGTGCTTGAGCCACTTCTTGTCGTCGCGCTCTGGGTAATCCTCGCGTGAGTGGGCGCCGCGGCTCTCGGTCCGAGCCAGGGCCGACGAGACCGTGACGTGCGCGATGTCGAGCAGGTAGCCGAGCTCCCGGGCTTCGATCAGTTCGGTGTTGAAGACGGATCCGCAATCGGTGATCGAGATCCTGTCGTGGCGAGCCTCGAGCTCTCTGACCTTGGCGAGGGCCGCCGTGAGCAGCTTGCCGTCGCGGTACACGCCGACGTTGTCCATCATCTCGGCCTGCAGTTCGGTGCGAATCGCGGCCGCGGATTCGCCGCTGCTCGGGCGCGCGCGGATCGCCTCGAGCTCGGCCCGAACCGGCTCCACGGCGTTGGGTATTGGCCGTGGCCGCTCCACACCGCCGGCGTAGCGCGCCATCTGCCGCCCCGCGCGCCGGCCGAAGACGAGGAGATCCACGAGGGAGTTGGTGCCCAGGCGATTGGCCCCATGGACGCTGACGCAGGCGCACTCGCCCGCGGCGAAGAGTCCCGGAACGACGGTGCTCTTCTCGTCGCGCGTGACTTCTGCCGAGACGTTGGTCGGGATCCCGCCCATGGCGTAGTGGGCCGTCGGCTGCACCGGGACCGGCTCGGTGAGCGGCTCCACTCCCTGGTATATGCGGGCGAAGTCGGTGATGTCCGGCAGCTTCTCCTCGATCACCTTTCGGCCGAGGTGGCGTACGTCGAGGTAGAGGTAGTCCTTGCCACCGATGCCACGGCCGGCCCTGATCTCCTGGTACATCGCCCGGCTGACCATGTCGCGCGGGGCGAGTTCCATCAGCTTGGGGGCGTAGCGCTCCATGAAGCGCTCGCCCAGATCATTGAGCAGGGTGCCTCCCTCGCCGCGAGCCGCCTCCGAAAGCAGGATGCCGATCCCCACGATCCCGGTCGGGTGGAACTGGAAGAACTCCATGTCCTGGAGGGGGATGCCGTGGCGATAGCACAGGGCCACACCGTCGCCGGTCAGGCTGTGGGCATTGGACGTGATCCGGAACATCCGTCCGAAGCCGCCGGTGGCCAGCAGAACGGCCTTGGCCCGGAAGGTGTGCAGCTCGCCGTCGGCGAGACGCTGGGCCACGACTCCGGCCGCACGCCCTCCGGCGCCGGGCTCGCCGCCGTCGAATAGCAGATCCACGACGCCGAACTCATCGAAGAACCTGACGCCGTGCTTGATGCACTGCTGGTAGAGCGTCTGCAGGATCATGTGGCCCGTTCGGTCGGCTGCGAAGCAGGCCCGCCGGACGGGCGCTTCGCCGTAGTTGCTGGTGTGGCCACCGAAACGCCGCTGGTCGATCTTGCCGTCGGGGGTGCGGTTGAACGGCAGGCCCATGTGTTCGAGCTCGATGACGGTCTCGATCGCCTCCCGGGCGAGCACTTCCGCGGCATCTTGGTCGACCAGATAGTCGCCACCTTTGACGGTGTCGAACATATGCCACTCCCAGTGGTCCTCTTCGAGGTTCCCGAGAGCGGCGCAGACACCCCCCTGAGCGGTGCCGGTGTGGGATCGCGTTGGGTAGAGCTTGGTCAGGACGGCGGTGTTCACGCCCTCGCGAGCCAGCTCGAGAGCGGCCCACAGGCCGGCGCCTCCGGCGCCCACAACGATCGCGTCGAACGGGTAGTCCATCGCTAGACGGGCTGGATGTTGGCAGTCATGACGACCAGGGTGCCCAGGACGAAGACGACCAGGCCGAGGATCGACAGCACCATCAGGGCCAGGGTCCGCCGGCCGCCCTGCAGGTAGTCCATCGTCACCGTTCGGATGCCCAGGAAGGCGTGGCTGAGAACGACGATCAGGAACAGCCAGTCGAAGCTGCGGATCGCGAGGTCGTCCCAGCGGGCGCTGATGAAGCCGCTCTTCTCCTGAGCGGGGTCGAACAAGAAGTGCATCACGCTGAAATGGGTCAACGCCAGCACGAAGAGCGCGACTCCCGAGACCCGCATGTAGTACCAGGCGGCAAGCTCGAAGCCACCGCTCTGCGGGCGAGGTCGGCCGGATCGCGAATACAGCGCCATCTCCCGCCTCCCTCTACGCGCCGAAGATGGGCTTGAGGATGATGAACGCCGCCGGCAGTCCTGCCACGACGAAGATCACCCAGTTCGCATACCAGATCTGCTTGTGGTAGGCGGTCAGGCGCGGCCAGAAGTCCATCAGCAGGATCCGGATGCCGTTGAGGGCGTGGTAGAGGAGCGCGCCGCCGAGCAGCACCTCCAGAATCCGCCCCAGCGGGCTGGCATAGAACTTGAGCAGGTCGTCGTACACGCTTGGGTTGCCGCCCGACAGGTATATGTCGAAGACGTGGAGCAGCACGAAAGCCCAGATGGCGATCCCCGAAATACGGTGGAAAGCCCAGGCCACCATCCCCTCGGAGCCGCGGTAACGAAGCAGCATGCTGCCTCCCGAATGTTGTCTGTCGCGCTTGCGCCCGATCAGGAAGCCTGGCCGATCAGGCCGGGGCGGCCAGCTAAGCCAACCGCTTAACTATCGCATCTGCGAAGTCGCTCGTTCCGGCCGTTCCGCCGAGATCGTAGGTGACGGTTCGGCCTTCGGCGAGGACCGACCGGATCGCTTCTTCGACTCGCCCGGCCGCGGCCTGCTGGCCGATGTGCCGGAGGAGCAGAACGCCTGAGAGCATGAGCGCCGTTGGGTTGGCCTTGTTCTGCCCGGCATACTTGGGCGCCGAGCCGTGGACTGCCTCGAATACCGCCGCGTCCGGGCCTATGTTCGCGCCCGGAGCCACTCCGAGACCGCCCACCAGTCCGGCCGCCAGGTCGCTGATGATGTCGCCGTAGAGATTTGGCAGGACGAGCACGTCGTACAGCTCGGGCTTCTGGACGAGCTGCATGCACATGTTGTCTACGATGCGGTCCTCGAAGGCGATCCTGCCTTCGTACTGCGCGGCGATGGTCCGGCAGCTCTCCAGGAAGAGGCCGTCGGAGAGCTTCATGATGTTGGCCTTGTGGACCGCCGTGACCTTGCGGCGGCCGTTAGCGACGGCGTATTCGAAGGCGAAGCGAGCGATCCGCTCGGAGGCGGCTCGAGTGATGATCTTGATGCTCTCCGCCGCGTCCGGACCAACCATGTGCTCGATGCCGGCGTAGAGGTCCTCGGTGTTCTCGCGAACGATGACCAGATCCACGTTCTCGTAGCGGGTCCGCAGACCGGGGATCGACCGGACCGGCCGGAGGTTCGCGTAGAGGCCGAGCGTCTGGCGCAGGGCCACGTTGACGGACCGGAATCCCTCGCCGACCGGCGTCGTTATGGGTCCCTTGATAGCGACTTTGTTGCGCAGGATCGAGTCGAGGACGTACTGCGGAAGAGGGGTCCCCTCCTTCGCCATGACCGCTTCTCCGGCTTCGACGACCTCCCAATCGAACTCGACACCGGAGGCGTCGAGGACCCGCCTGGTCGCCACGGCCAGCTCGGGGCCGATGCCGTCTCCCGGGATGAGCGTCACTGTCTGGGCCATGGAGGAATTCTAGCCGCATGGTCGGGCGCACCGCAGACGGCCCGACATTGGCGTCGGGTCGCATGGCCGCGGATACCCGGGCAACGGGCGCCGTTCGTCGCCGTCGCCGTCGCCGAAGAGGCGGGCGGCAGGCGATCGTTTCGGTCGGGGCCGGCGCGTTGTGTCGATGCGCGGTCGCCCAGGCGCCGTCGGCGCTGCCTCCTGCTACGATCGACCCCTCGCACCGGGGATCGCCGCGAACTCCGTTCCGCCCCGGCGCAATGTCAACATCGGGAGTGGCCGGCGTGAAGATCCAGGAAGCCGACGCAAAGTCGCTGCTGCTCGCCCAGGGACTGCCCGTTCCACCCTGGGAGGTCGCCCGAACGGCGGAAGAGGTGAAGGCGGCGGCGCAGCGGTTCCTCGACGCCGGGGCCGGTCGTGTCGTGGTCAAGGCCCAGGTCCTGGTCGGCGGCCGGGGCAAGGCAGGCGGCGTCAAGCTCGCGTCGTCCGCGCAGGAGGCCTCGGAAGTCGGCAGCCGCATCCTCGGTATGGACATCAAGGGCATAACCGTTCGGAAGGTCCTGGTCGGAGCGGCAGCCGAGATCGTCAAGGAGTTCTACCTCGGCGCCATCATCGATCGGGCCAGCCGCCGGATCGTGCTGATGGCCTCGGCCGAGGGCGGCGTGGAGATCGAGGAAGTGGCCCGGCAGAGCCCCGGCGCCATTCACCGCGTCTCCGCCGATCCCCTGCTCGGCCTGCTCGCATTCCAGGCTCGAAGCCTGGGCCTGGCCGTCGGCCTGCGCGATCCCCTGCTGAACCAGTTCGTGGCCATCGCCGGGGGGCTGTACGCGACGATGAAGGCCAACGACGCGGATCTAGTCGAGGTCAACCCGCTTGCGGTGGTGGCTGAGACGGCCGCGGACGGCACCCCACGGGAGCGGCTCGTCTGCCTGGACGCAAAGATCACCCTGGACGACTCCGGGCTCTCGCGTCATCTCGAGCTGGAGGCACTGCGCGACCTGGACGAGGAAGACCCGACCGACGCGCAGGCCCGGAAGCTGGGCATCAACTTCATCCACCTCGACGGCTCGATAGGCTGCATGGTCAACGGCGCCGGCCTGGCCATGACCACGATGGACCTCGTCAAGCACTTCGGGGGCGAGCCGGCCAACTTCCTGGACGTGGGCGGCGGCGCTCGCCACGAGACAGTACGCGGCGCCATGGAGCTGATCCTCGCCGATCCCAAGGTGAAGGCCATCCTGGTCAACATCTTCGGCGGCATAACCCGGGGCGACGAGGTTGCCGCGGGGCTGATCGAGGCTAGAGCGCAGCAAGCCCGGGCGGTCCCCATGGTCGTCCGGATCGTCGGCACGAACGCAGCCCAAGCGGCCCGGCTGTTGCAGGAGGCCCGGTTCGAGACGGCGACCTCGCTCGACGAGGCGGCCGAGAAGGCGGTAGCGATGGCGAAGGGGGCGGCGCGATGAGCATCCTCGTCGGAGGCGACACGCGCCTCGTGGTCCAGGGCATCACCGGCCGGGAGGGCGAGTTCCACACCCGCGCCTCGATCGCCTACGGGACGAAGGTCGTGGCCGGCACTCGGCCCGGCAAAGGCGGTCAGACGGCGATAGACGGCACGGTGCCGATCTTCGACACGGTCGCGCAGGCCGTCGAGGCAACCGGCGCCAACACGTCGGTCATCTACATCCCGGCATCGGGCGCGCCGGACGCAATCCTCGAGTCAGTAGACGCCGGCATCGGGACGATCGTCTGCATCACCGAAGGGATCCCTGCGCTCGACATGATCCCGGTGGTCGAGGTCGTCCGGCGGGCCGGGGCCCGACTGATCGGACCCAACTGCCCCGGCGTCACCTCGCCCGGCCGGGCCAAGGTCGGAATCATCCCGGCATCGATCCACATGCCCGGCCGCGTCGGCGTGGTGTCCCGGTCCGGGACGCTCACGTACGAGGCGGTCCAGGCGATGACAGACGCCGGCATCGGGCAGTCCACGTGCGTCGGCATCGGCGGCGACCCGATCATCGGCACCACCTTCCTCGACGTGCTGCGGCTCTTCCACGACGACCCGGAGACCGCGGCGATCGTCATGATCGGTGAGATCGGCGGCTCAGCCGAGGAAGAGGCCGCCGCCTACGCGACCGAGCACCTGCGCGGCGTCCCGATGGCGGCCTTCATCGCCGGCCGGACCGCACCGCCCGGCCGTCGGATGGGCCACGCGGGAGCGATCATCTCCGGCGGTTCGGGGACCGCCGCGGAGAAGATCGAGGCGCTCGAGGCGGCCGGGGTTCGCGTGGCCGATTCACCCACTCAGCTGCCGAGGCTGCTTCTCGAATCCGGCTTCCGACCGTAGATTCCGGCCGCAGAACGAGAACGGAGGCGATCATGGGCGTTCTGATGGACCTGATCGCCGGCGACGCCCGCGAGATCCTGCTCGCGATCAGCGTCGACGACTGGGCGGGCTTGCGCGATCGGTCTCGCTTCGTGGCCTACATCTCTCTGGGAGGCGGGCTGGACCTGACCTGGCTCGATCTTCTGGCCCTGGCGGCGCGCGAGACGATCGGCAGCGAGTCGCCCGGACCGTTCACCCTGGCCACGCATTCGCTGAAGAGCCGGCCCGGTGATGTCTCCGAGAGGACGGTCGAGCGAGTCGACCCGCACTGGATCGACGCTGTGGCGCGACTCCCCGACAGCCGAACAGACCGGATCGCCGCACGCTGGATCGAGCTGCTCGACTGCGAAGGCTGTGCGGTCGATCCGGAGGAGAAGCCCATGTTTCGTGAGCTGGCCGGCGATCTGATCGAGTTCTGTCGTCGCGCCGAGGGCGCCGAGGACGTTCTCTTCGCCTGGTCGCTCTAGTCGATCGCCACGACGGCAGCTGATGCCCGTCCCGGATCAGTAGCCGAGCTTCGTCCAGGCTGGGCCACCCGGAGCTTCGATGAGCTCGACCAGGACACCGTGACAGCTCTTGGGATGGACGAATGCGACGGGGCCTTCCCCGCCCTTTCGCGCCTCAGTGTCGATGAGCTGCAGGCCATCTGCGGCCAGCTTGTCCAGGGCAGCCTGGATATCCGGCACCTCGAAGCAGACGTGATGGAATCCCTCCCCCTTAGCCTCGAGGAAGCGGGCCACCCCGGTGGTGTCGTCGTCCGGCTGGACCAGCTCGATCCTGACCTCGCCGACGGGAAGGAATCCGATCGTCACCCGGTCGAAAGGAATCGGCGTCACCGTGTCTACCGTCAGTCCGAGCTTGTCGCGGTACAGGTCGAGGGCGGCATCCAGGCTTCGGACTATGACGGCTACGTGGTGGATTCTCCCGATCCCGAGGCCCTGGGGCAGGGCGGACTTGAGCTGATCCATGACTCTCCTGCGACTGGCGGGTTACTGCCGGACCGGACGGGCGTTCGATAGGCTCGGGCGGCTGGACCGCCCGTCGTGGCGCCATGGTACGAGAACCAGGATCGCGCGGCGAACATGGATGGCCCGGCGGCGGGGAGGCCGTGCCGGATCTGGCAGCTGCTGGCAGCTGCCAAACTCGCAGAGCAGTCCCGAGACTGGCAGCTGCCTGCAGCTGCCACACACGCTGAGTGGCTCAGGACGGTGCGGCGCCGGCGGCTCGTGGCCCTATGGCCGCGTGCCATCGCGGGGAGACGACCGCAGACACTGGCCGGCGCAGGCGTTTGGAACCGTGCAGCTACCTGCAGCTATCCGACGGATCGGGCATCGGCGCCGAAGTGCAGCTACCTGCAGCTATCCACTCGATCGGTCGCCGGGGCAGTGTAGATGTCGCCGGCCATCCACTCGATCGGTCGCCAGCGACTCCGCGGCCGGCGTCTAGACCGTGACCAGCTCGCGGTGCTCGCCCCAGACGCCCCGTAGCCGATCGCAGATCTCCCCCACCGTGGCATAGGCTTTGACCGCTTCAATCATGGAGGGCAGCAGGTTCTCCTCGCCGCGGGCGCATTCCTCGAGCCGGCGCATGGAGATCTCCCAGGCCGCGGCGTCGCGCTCGGCCCTCACCTGCTGAACGCGCTCCACCTGACGCCGTTCGCCTTCCGGATCGATACCTTGCAGGGGCGGCGTCGAGGTCTCCTCGTCGCGGAACTTGTTGACTCCCACAACGACCTTCGAGCCGCTCTCGATGGCACGCTGGACCTGGTACGAAGATTCCTGGATCTGGCGTTGCTGATAGCCCGTCTCGATGGCCGCAAGGGTTCCGCCCAGGCCCTCGATCTCGGCCAGGTAGTCGTTCGCGGCGGCTTCAAGCTGATTCGTCAGCGCCTCGACGAAGTAGCTGCCGGCCAGCGGATCCGGAGTCTCCGTGACCCCGGATTCGTAGGCCAGGATCTGCTGGGTTCGGAGGGCGAGGCGAGCTGCTTCGGCGGTCGGCAGGGCCAGGGCCTCGTCCCGGGAGTTGGTGTGAAGGCTCTGCGCCCCGCCCAGGACCGCGGCCAGAGCCTGGACCGTCGTTCGGACAACGTTGTTGTCGATCGACTGGGCGGTCAGGGATGAGCCGGCGGTCTGGACATGGAAGCGGCAGGCCATGGAGCGCGCGTTGGAGGCTCCGAAGCGTTCCTTGACGATCCGGGCCCACATCCGCCGAGCGGCCCGGAACTTCGCCACCTCCTCGAATAGCTCGCTCCAGGAAGCGAAGAAGAAACTCAGACGATCGGCGAAGTCATCGATGTCCAGGCCACGGCTCAGCGCAGCCTCGACATAGGCGATGCCATCGGCGAGGGTGAAAGCCAGCTCCTGCGCGGCGGTGGCTCCAGCCTCTCGCATGTGGTAGCCGCTGATGCTGATCGTGTTCCAGCGGGGCAGCTCTTTCGAGCAGAACTCGAAGATGTCCGTCACCAGGCGCATCGAGGGCCGCGGCGGGAAGATGTAGGTGCCGCGGGCGATGTACTCCTTGAGTATGTCGTTCTGGATGGTTCCGCTGACTTGGGGCCGGCCTACTCCCTGCTTCTCGGCCGTAGCCACATACAGGGCGAGCAGGACGGCCGCGGATGCGTTGATCGTCATCGACGTGCTCACGGTGGCCAGGGGTAGGCCGGCGAGGAGAACCTCCATGTCGGCCAGCGAGCTGATCGGCACTCCAACTCGCCCGACCTCGCCCTCCGCCTGCGGCGCGTCGGAGTCGTAGCCCATTTGCGTTGGCAGGTCGAATGCCACCGACAGCCCGGTCTGGCCCTGCTCCAGGAGATACCGGAATCGGCGGTTCGTATCCTCGGCGGTCGAGAAGCCGGCGTACTGGCGCATCGTCCACAGTCGGCCGCGGTACATCGTGGGCTGAACGCCGCGGGTATACGGGTACTCACCCGGCCGGCCAAGATCGCGATCCTCGTCCAGACCGGCGACATCGGCCGGCGTATAGAGATCCTGGATCTCTATTCCCGACGTGGTGAGGAAGCGCTCCTGGCGCTCGGGAGAACGAGAGACCGCGCGGGCCCGCGTGGTAGTCCGCCAGTTCTCTCTGCCCGCGTCGGGCGCCGACTTGTCGCTTCGATCGTCGTGAGTCACGTCCCGGTCCTGAGCCACGTGCCGCTTCCTCTAGCCGTCCCAGCTCTCCTCGCATGAGCGTGCCCATTGATGATGGCACGGACGCCCCCATCATGGCCAACCGTCATGCATCACTGAGCCGGACCAGCTTGGGAACGAAGCGCCTGAAGCGCCCTCGGGCGGCTACCGTCTTTGTGCAAAGACGCCGGACCGAGGTCCGCCATTGCTGGGTTTGACCGTCGGATGAAGCCGACGTGCCGATGCCTCCGGCGCATGCCGGAAGTGCAGAGAAAGGGCGCGTTTGTCCACAGGATCGGTGAACAACTTCTCGATTCTGTGGATAAGCAGGAGCCGCCGGAGAGGTTAGGTGCGGTAGCATCTAGAAGAGTCGCAATCGGGTTGACGCCAGCCACTTCCAGGGCCTGCTTCGCGGGGCAGCGCCGTCCGAATTGGCCGGTTGTCCGCGACGGTACCTGATGCGGAGCGAGGTGGAATGGCCGTGGCCAACGTCATCGCGATAGCGAACCAGAAGGGTGGAGTCGGCAAGACGACCACCGCCATCAACCTGGCCGGCGCCCTCGCGGAACGAGGCTTGCGAGTGCTCTGCATCGACATGGACGCGCAGGCCAACCTGTCGGTCGGGCTCGGCATCAACCTGGGGACGGTCGAGCGATCCATGGCCAACGTACTGATGGAGCCGAAGGTCCGCCTCCAGGACATGATCCTGCCGACCAACACCCCGAATATCGACGTCGCGCCCGCCACGCTCGACCTGGCATCCACCGAAGTCGACCTGATGAGCTCCATCGGCCGCGAGTACGCCCTGGCCGAGTCGATCGACGACTGGACCCAGACCCACTACGACTACATCCTGATCGATTGTCCCCCGACGCTCGGGCTTCTGACGATCAACGGCCTGGTAGCCGCCAACGGCGTGATCATCCCCGTCCAGACTCAGTACTACGCCCTCAAGGGCCTGACCGCGTTGGTGAAGGTGATCGCCACCATTCGATCCAAGCTCAACAGGAACCTGCGGGTCCTGGGGCTTCTGCCGACCTTCCACGACCCGCGCACCGTCCTCGGCCGGGAGATGCTGGAAGAGATGCGCGAACACGGCGAGAACCACGTCTTCGACACCATCATCCGCAACGCCGTGAAACTCGGAGAGGCTCCGCTCGCCGGCCGGCCGATCACCGAATATGCCGGCGCCTCAGACGCCGCGAACAATTATCGCGAGCTCGCCAGGGAGGTAATCGCGCTTGGCTAAGCCAGACTTCCGCGCCGCGGCGACCGCCCGCCTCAACGAGGAGAGAGGCCAGAGCCTCTCCCAAAACGTCCTGAGCCTGCTGAGCGCAGACAAGACGACGATCATCCGGCCGACTGCGGTCCGGAATATCCCCGTCGACAGAATCGACCCGAACCCCAACCAGCCCCGCATGGCCATGGACAAGGCCGGCTTGGACGATCTGACCGCGTCCGTCCGCGAGCACGGCGTCCTCCAGCCGATCCTCGTCAGGCCCGAGACCGGAGGCCGATACCAGCTGATTGCCGGGGAGCGCCGCTTGCGCGCCGCCCGCGCCGCTGGTCTCACGATGATCCCCGCGCTCATCGAGGAGATCGACGATGAGACGGCTCTCGAGATAGCCGTCATCGAGAACCTTCAGCGCGAAGACCTGTCGCCGCTGGACGAGGCGCTCATATACGCGAAGATGATTCACCAGCACGGCTACAGCATCCGTAAGCTCGCCCAGCGGCTGGGCAAGGACAAGGGTTACCTGGAGAACCGGCTCCGCCTTGCCGACGCGCCGGCGGAGATCCGCGAGCTGGTGTCTGTGCGCAAAGACACACTGTCACACGCCTACGAACTTCTCAAAGTCCAGGACCCCAAAAAGCGCAAGCACCTTGCCGGGATGGTCGCTCGGGGAGAACTCTCGCTGATTAAGCTGCGCCAGAAGATCGACGGTGCGCCCCGGCCCGGCCGGGGATCCACGCCGGCTACTGCCTCCAAGCGAGTGCCCGTCGGAGCCGCGACCGCAAAGGCTCTCGAGGTCGACGCGGAAGCGAGCTGGCTGGCCGGCGGCTCCAAGAAGCCTCTGACGGACGACTCTCTGATGGCCCTCAGAGGCCAATTCAACGACGCCATCGCAGACCTTGTGGAGCTGCTCCAATCGGACGTCATGAAGACCATCGACTCCACGGACCGGCAGAACCTGGCGAAGTACCTGACGATCGTCAAGGTGCGCCTGGAGAACGCCATCGGCGTCGTCCGGCGGGGTAAGCCGGAGCGATAGATCGACCGCCGAGCGTCTCTCCGAGCGACGTTGCTGCCGCCTAAGGCGTGACCGGGCGACCGCCTGCCGGCGTCTTGAGTGCTGGACACGTCCGCCGCCGCGGGGCGGCCCCCGAGCCTCGGGGGCGTCAGCGGCCCAGCGCCCCGGCCGAGTTGAGGGCCGACAGCCAGCCGGCTCCCAGCAGCAGGAACCCTACGGCCTGAGTCTCCCAGCCGGCCTGGCGAGCGCGCTCGCTACCGGTCGATGCCAGGCCGACTCCGAGCCAGCCCAGGCAGACGCCGACCGAACTCGCGGCCAGAGACCAGGCACCGGCTCCGAGGCTGATGGCAGTTGCCAGGGCAATTGCCTGGATGGCCAGCATGATGGCGGCATCGAGAACGAGCGTACGACTCCGTCCCAGGGCGGTTGCGACGGATCGGACCTCCGAGAGACGATCCTTCTCGAGGTCCGCCAGGGCGTTGGCGAGGGCTAGCGTCACACCAGCCAGGACGGCCATGGCCGCAACACCCCAGAGAGCTGCGGGCCAGGAGCCGGTGGCGCCCCACCATCCGTATACGGGCAGCAGGCCGACGCCGGCCGCGAACGGAGCCCAGGAGATTGCCGTGCCCTTCAGTCGCAGGTCGTAGAGGAGGCCGTCGGCCAGACCGAGGACGCCGACGGCCAGGGCCGGGACGCCCACCGACGCGGCAGACGCCAACCCGGCCGCCCCTGTCGCCAGGAGCGCAACGCCGGCCTGCCGGGAGGTCAGAAGCCCGGCCGGGAGAGGCTTGTCGGGCTTGGCGAGAGCATCGGAGGAAGCATCGGCCAGGTCGTTGGCGATGCCGATGGTGAACTGCAGGCACAGCATCCCGAGGCCGAGGCGAACTGCGGAGAAGAGCCCGGCGCCGGCGATGAGAGCGATCGCGACGGCCGCCGTGGCGTCGAGAGCCGACGGAAAAGGATGGACGATGCGAACAAGCCGGACCGCCGACCGCGTCGCCGGCCGCCGGCGGCCCCCAACCGTCCGACTAGACGTAGACGATCTCGTCGAAGCTCGACACGAGGTAGGCGATCAGGCGCTCGCGCGCCTCCGGCAGCTCGACCCGCAATCCCGGAACCAGGAAATGGAGCGCGATCGCCGGAACGACGAGGTGCCCCTGCGCGTCTTTGCCGACGACGTGGGGGGCGCCGCCGCCGCGCGCGAAGACCCGCCGGAAGGCCCGCTCGTCCAGATGCGCGGTCCTCTGCAGGTCCGCGACGACCTTGACCACTCCCCGCCGCACGGCCACGTCTCGCATGAGTTCTGCAACCCAGGCGTCGAGTTGCTCGTCGGTCTGCTGGCGCAGCCGTTCGCGGTATTCCGTTGGGTTCGGGGCCAGGCCTGTCGCGCCCACTTCTCCTCCTTGCGTGTCCGTCGCAGTATCGCAGACTCCCGCCCTACGGCAGCCGCGCTCCGCCGCCATCGAGGCCCGGGGCGGGAGCGATCCGCCCCAAGCTACTGATACTGGGACTCCCCTGACGGGACCGAGGGCCGTGCGCCGTCCGGCCAGATGTTGAAGAGCTCGGTCAGCCACCTGCCGATCCGGCCCGGTCTGGGCTGATCGGGGAAGTCGGCGACGAGCGTCTGGAGCGCCGACTCTATCTGCGCAGTCAGCCTGTCGACCGCCTCGCTCGTCGGGCGCGAGCGCGTCTGGCACCCGGTTGCGATGGGCAAGCCGATGCGGACGCGAACCACCCGACGGAATCCGAGCCAGCTCGTGCCGTTGACCGACATCGGAACGACCGGGACACCGGCGCGCAAAGCCAGATAGGCCGGACCGCTCCGCAACGGCAAGAGCGCTCCTTCTCCGGCGTGGATCCTCCCCTCCCCGGCGATGGCCACGACCGCGCCGTCGGCGAGCAGCGCACGAGCCCTGGCCGTGGCGGCGACCAGGCCCCGATTGCCGGGGCGGAACGGCACCGCTACTCCGGCCCATCGCATCAGGCGGTTCCGAACGCCTCGCCTCATCTCCTCTTGCTCGGGACCGAAGAAGAAGATCCGCGGCCGGCCGGGCATCGCCCCGAGCACGAACAGCGGGTCGGCCCAGTTCTGGTGGCTAAAGCACAGGACATAGGGTCCGGCCGGCAGTCGAGTCAGGCCTTCGACACGCAGCCTCGAATACAGTCGTGCCCCGGTCGGTACGACAAGTCGAGTGATCGAGTAGCGGCGGGCGGATCGCACCGGGGCCTGCACCTCCAGCGGATCTCGGCCTCGAGGCCCCACCGTGCGTTCCGAGGACCGGGTGGCCGCCCGCGTTTCGTCCAGCTGAGTCGCGGTCATGGTGCGAGTATGCCAAGCCGAGCGGCAGCCGTCCTGGCGTTCGGCCCGCAGGACCTGATGGCAGGTCGTGGGAGCGTGGGCGCCGCGCACGTCACGATCCCGGCCGGACCCTTGACCTGTTCTCAACTCTGAGTACGCTTGTGGGATGGCCGACGAAGAGCGCTCTCCATCTCGCGACCGGCCGTTCCGTGATGAGCCGTTCAGTTCTCATGTTTGAGAACAGCGAGATCGTGCCTCTGGCGGTAGGCAGGTCGATGGTTCGGCGGCGGATCCTCGCCTTGTTGCTGGCGGAGCCGGGGCTTCGGCTGCACCTGCGAGAGATCCAGCGACGCGCGAGCACGAGCCCCGGGACCGCCAGCCGCGAACTCGCCAGGCTCGTCTCGGCAGGCCTGATCGAGCGTGAAACCGAAGCGAATCGAGTCTTCTTCCGCGGCTCGGCGTCGCCGTTCGCGACGATGCTTCGCTCGCTTCTGGTGGGCGTGCCTACGCTCCCGGCGGCTCCGGGCAACTTGCAGGCAGACGGGACCACCTCCGCTCCCCCACTCCACGTTGGTACGATGCCGGGACACCCGCCGGCCGAGAAGGTCGCCATCTCGGGCGGTGGCGTGGCCGGAATGAAGGCAGATCCGCAAGGCCTCGAGGCGGGAGCAACCGTCGCCGCGCGGATGCGCGCGATCTACGGCGAACGCCTTCGGGGCGTCTTCCTGTACGGCCAACGGGCGGCTGGCGGAGCACCGCATGACTCGGAGGTGGAGCTGATGGTGGTGCTGGATCGCATCGAGCGCTACGGAGAGGAGCTCGACCGGACCAGCACGGTCTTTGCGTCGCTCTCGCTGGAGCTGGGAGTGGTCGTCAGCCGCACCTTCGTCTCCGAAGCAGACTGGCGGACTCGGACCGACGGCGGGCTGCCAAGAGTCCGGGCCGAGGCGGTATCCCTGTGACGGCCCATTTCGCCCAGCTGGTCGACGCGGCGGATCAGGCCATCGTCGCGGCCCGCCTCGGACTCGAGGCCAACGACGTCGAAACGGCCGCCGAGCAGGCGTGCACGGCCATGCTCCGCCTGGCGAGCGCGTGCCTCGACCAGGACGGCCTTTCTCCGCGGCCCACGCGGGCGGTCTGCGTGGCCTACGGAGAGCGCTTCGGTCGAACGGGTCGCCTCTACTCGGCCTATCACCGCTGGCTGCTCGACGCGGCAGACCTTCGCAAAGCCTCGACCCGCGAGCTTACCGGCCCGATCGACCGAGCCGCCGCTGCCACGGCCGTGGAACGAGCGGAGGTTTTCCGCGATGCCGTCCTCCGCTTCGCAGAGCGGAACGGCTGAGGATGATTTGGTGAAGCAAGATGGGCGACTCCGCTGCTGGTGGCCGGACGGACTCGACGGGGCCGATCCATTGATGGTCGCCTACCACGACGACGAGTGGGGCGTCCCGGTTTCAGAGGACCGCGCCCTCTTCGAACGCCTGGCGCTGGAGAGCTTCCAGGCAGGGCTTTCGTGGGCGACCATCCTGCGCAAGCGCGAGGCCTTTCGGAGTGCTTTCGCCGGATTCGCCCCGAGGACGGTCGCCGCATTCGGCCTCTCCGACCGCGAACGCCTGCTGGCCGACGCGGGAATCGTCCGCAACCGAGCCAAGATCGACGCCACCATCAAGAACGCCGGGCTGTTCCTGGAAGTGGCCGCCGAACACGGATCGTTCGCCGGCTACCTCGCGACGTACCTCCCACGACCGGCGCCGACTCTCACGTCCGCTGACACCTGGGCCGACGTGCCGGCCACGACACCCGAGTCGGACTCCTTGTCGGTCGACCTGCGCAGGCGGGGGTTTCGCTTCGTCGGATCGACGATCGTGTACGCGTTCATGCAGAGCGTCGGCCTGGTGGACGATCATCTGCCGGGCTGCTTCCGCTACCGGGGCTGAGCGCTCCCTCCGCGGGAGACGACGGTTGTCCGGTCTGCTTTCCGGTACGATCCGGCAATGCCGCTTCCGGAGCCTCCCACAACTGACGAGCTGACACCCGCCGAGGCGGAGGCCCTGGCCGAGTACGACGATTGGCGCTGGCACGTGGAGGGCAAGTTCCCGAAGGACCAGCCTGCCGAGCAGGGCTACGTTCACATCGGGGTCTTCGTGACCTGGCTGCTCGACTTCGGCTTCGTGGACTCGGATTGGGTCGCCCGGACCGGAGCCGAGCAGGTGGCCAGCGCCGTGGCCGAGCGCCGAGGAACGCCCGGCTCTCTGCGCGACGTGACGGGTGGGCGACTGGTCGGCGAGATGCTCACGCCCGAGGGCAAAGCGTTCACGGGCGCCTATTACGCTCCCGAATATGGGTACGCTCGAGACTGGCGAAAGGTCTTTGGGAGGCGGGCGGATCGATACGACGTCCCCGATACCTGGGAGACGTACGATCGGATCGCGCCGCTGCTGGACCAGCGTCACGAAGCCTGGGTCGCGGCCAGCCAGCCTGAGCTCATGCCGCTTCCGGGGCTACCGGCCATGCTGCTTCGGTTCTTTCGTCCCAAAGGCCACTGAGGGGGCGCGTAGGGACAGCGCCGAGCGGTCAATGGGGAGTGGCGGCGACGCCCCCAGTCAGCCTGCGCCGCCGCGTAGGCGGCAGCATTGCACAGTTTGGTGAGCCGCGCCTGCGGCCTCCGCAGGTCTTCCCGAAGCTGGACGCCAGCAGCTTGGCTCCGGCGCGGCTAGCACTCCGACTCCTTCGCCGCGGCCCGCGCGCCGGGCCGTCACTGATGGCTCGAGTCCCGATAATGCTTCCATGCCTGAGCCTATTCCAGATCTCCCACCCCTGCCGCCGGGGGTCGCCCGGGCCTCGAGCCCCTTGCCCGGCCTGCGCCGCGTGGAGCAGATCATGGGCACGGCCATCAGCCTGGACGTCCGGGATGCGGACGTGACGCCCGGCGCCCTGGCCGACGCCTTCGAATATCTGCGCGGAGTCGACAACCGGTTCAGCACGTACAAGCCTGAAAGTGAGGTCAGCCGCCTCGGACGAGGGGAAGTGCAGGAGCGCGACTGCAGCCCCGAGCTGCGGCAGGTTCTGGAGCTGTGCGAGGAGGTTCGTCGGGACAGCGAAGGCTACTTCGACATTCGAGCTCATCGGACCGACGGCGGGCTCGACCCATCGGGCCTGGTCAAGGGCTGGTCGCTCGAGAATGCCGGCCGGATACTGGAAGCGGCCGGGGCCGTCAACTACTGCATCAACGGCGGCGGGGACATAGTCGCTCACGGCGAGGCGGCGCCGGGGCAGGCGTGGCGGATCGGGATACGGCATCCGATGATCGCGGACCGGCTGGCGGCGGTGTTGGCCGTGCGCGACGGTTGTGTGGCCACCTCCGGGGCATACGAACGCGGCGAGCACGTCCGCAACCCATTCACGGGATCGGCCCCCTCCGGCGTGCTGAGCGTCACGGTCGTGGGTCCCAGCCTCACGTTCGCGGACGCCTACGCCACGGCTGCCTTCGCCATGGGCCCAACCGGGCTCGCCTGGGTCGCCGGCCGGCCCGGCTACGAGGGCTGCGTCGTGACCGCGGACGCCGACGGCTCGAACGCTCGCTTGGCCTGGACGCCTGGATTCGACAGCTGGTTCGCAGAGCGCAGCTGAGGGTGCCGGGTCCCGACCCTTGGGCTCGCCGAGATGGCCGGACCCGAAGGCGCGCTACCAGAGGAAGGGCGCGCGCCCGAGCAGGGTCTGATCGGCGATCGTGGCGCCATAGCCCGCCAGCAGCAACAGGCCGACGGTCATGTGGAGCTGGATGTTGGCGGCCATCGTGGGCATCAGCGCGTAGGGGTTGTCGTAGAAGCTGACCAGACCGCGGTGGATCCGAACGGCCAGAGGGATCGCCAGCAGAGTCAGCAAGGCTGGAATCGGCAGGATCCCGACGGCCACGCCGCCCGCCACCACGAGGAAGTTGGCGGCGGCGGCCACGTCGAAGCCCCGGATCACGGCCTGCTTGGACCAGCGAACCGGCAGCGTCCCCTTCCCGACCTTCGCGTCGCTGACCCGGTCGGGGATTTCGTTGACGTACAGGATCAGGGCAACCAGCAGCGCGACGGGGATCGAGACCACGAAGGCCTCGAGAGTGAAGGTACCGCGCGATTGGACGGTGAAGGCTCCCAGGAGCATCACCGGCCCAAAGCCGATGGCCGTGGCGATCTCCCCCACCCCGCGATACACGAGCTTGACCGGAGGCATGGTGTAGCCAAGGCTTATGAACAGGCCCAGGGCGTAGATCGCCACCAGGGCGGGCGAGCCTCGCATGACCAGCAGGGCGAGCCCCAACGCGGCCGCGACCCCGTAGCAGCCGGCCGCCAGGAGAGACATCTCGCGGATCGATACCAGTGCGTTCTGCAGGACTCGCGACCCGCCGCTGAACTTGGTAGGCGTGGTGTTGGCATCGTCGGCGCCCTGGAGCGTGTCGAAGACGTCGTTGGCCACATTCAAGCCGAGGTGGACGGCGCTGGCAGCCACGAGGGTGATCAACGCCGTCACGGCGTCGAAGAAGCCGGCTCGCGCGGCCACGGCGAGTCCGAGAAGGACCGGAGCGAACGTGGCGCTCAGGAACGGTGCGCGTGTGGCGCGGAAGAGCAACAGCGCAGGCGACAGGCGCGGGCGAACCGACACGCCTCGGGCCGCGGACAGGGCCTCGAAGTACCGCCGGGCCTTCGGCAGACTGCGCTCGTAGGCCGCCGGCAGGGGCAGGTCGCGCTCATCCCATGCCCAGGCGCGTGCCGCCGTGACAACGAATCGCCCGCGTGGCCGAGCGGCCGCCGCCCCCCACACCGTCACGTGGCTGCGCTCGTCGAACCCGCCCTGAGGAAGCGCCCGGATGTGGCTGCCGGTCAACGCGACGGGAGCGCCGGCCGGCAGCTTGAAGCCGGACGGTTCGCAGAACCGGACGATCCCCTGGTCCGGCTTGACCTCGATTTCGACGTCGACGTTGACCGGGTAGCCGTCTTCCGCGATCCAGCTGAGGACCGCATGCTCGAATGCGGCCAGCTTGGCCAGGCTCTCTCCCACGTTCGGCGGGGGGGCCGCGGCATGCTCGGACTCGGGTGGTCCGTCCGGAGCGGCGGATTCGCCGGCTGCGGCGGAGGTGGCCACGGCGGCGGTTGAGGCTTCAGCTCCCGCGACCTGCGCTTCCGGTAGGGCGGCATCCGCGCCGAGGCGACCGGGGCCATCCTCGTTGGTCCCGGCTTCGGCGGAGCCCGCCACCTTCGGCCTCGGTCGGGTCCGCTTCGGCAGCGCCACCTTCGGCCCCTTCGGCTCGGTCGGGTCGGGCTCGGTCGGGTCCCCTTCCGCTCGGGCCTGGACGAACTTAGGCAGTCGGAGTGCCGGGCTCATCGGGCCACCTCGGCCGCGATGGTCACCTGCGGTGCACGATCCGTCCGGCCGTCGGGCCAGAACCAGGTCCGCCTCGGAGTCAGCTCGATCAGCACCCGCTCGAAGAGCAACGGGAATCCCAGCCGCGCCTTGAGCAGGCCGGCGACGGACGGATCCTTGCGCTTCCAGTTGTCCAGGAGCCGCTCCCAGCCGGCATGGAGGTCGTCCTCGGCGACTCTGGCGTCACATTGGATGGTCACCCTGCCGGCAAACGTCCCGATCGCATCTGGGTTGGTGACCGAGAAGCTGACCCGCGGGTTGGCTTTGATGTGGGCCACTTTGGCGCTGTCGAGGGCGCTGGAAGTCATGAAGATGCGGTCGCCCCACAGGAGCGGAATCATCGGGTAGGTGATCGGCCGGTCATCGGCGCCGATGACGGTCAGCTCGCCCACCAGGGCGGCATCGATCAGACGGGCGACCGGATACGGGAGCGCGGGCAATTGGGCCTCCGAACAAGAGACGCCTTCACGTGACTGCCGGAATTGTAGGGACTCCGGGTCCACTCCCGTCGAAGGGGCGATGCGGAGGGGGGCGATTCGACCCCGCGCGCGACGCCTTGACCGTCCTCAGCGCTGGCGGTCGCGGTCCGGCGAGCCGCCGAAGAATCGGATCGAGGCGGCACCGGCTTCCTTCTGCTCCGGCGTGATCAAGTGGCGCCGATCATGGGTGCTGTTGTGAGCGTAGTCGGCGAGGGTCTTCTGGAGAGCCTCGAGACGCCTCAGCTGGGCCGAGACGATGACCGACCAGCGCTGCTGGGATTCTCTGGGGCCGGTCGCGGCAAGGGCCCAGAGGGAACAGAGGTCATCCAGGCAGATCTCGGCCGAGCCCAAGGCGGCCGACCAGGCGGGATCGGCCGCGAGGTCGAGCAATCGCCTGGCGGCGGCCCGCGAAGACTCGGAGATTCTGGCGCACACGGGACAGTGCGGATCGGCCAGCTCTCCAAGCCCGCGGGCCTGGGTGGCGGCGTCGTTGCCGGCGAGCTTCTTGAGAGTGACCAGCCGGCGGCGCAGAACGGCGTCCAGGAGGACCGCCGTGGCCAGCTGGCTGCTGGTCTGCTGCAGCTCCATGCGCGACAGACCGAAGCTGTGCGGCTGGCAGAAACCGAGGCCGCCGTCCATCTGGTCCCGCAGTCCGCGATCGGTGGCGCCCTCCCGGGCCAGCCCGCGCAGAGCCGCGAAGCTCGCTTCCTGGCGGGCATCGCAGACGGGGCAGCGGCCACGCTCCAGGGCTTCGGCGAGGCGGATCTCCTCGAAGTCCCGCGCCGGCAGCTTGCCCGGAAGGCCGGTCACCTCCACGACCGATCGGCGATTGGCGTCGTCATGTCCGACAGCCTAACGTGCGGGCCGCCCCAGGGTGCGCCCCTCTCGATCAGCTCCGATCGCCCGCTAGCCCCGTCGGGTCATTGCCGCGTAGGTCACTCCGAACCCGAGAACGCACCACACGGCCAGCACCAGGAACGCACCAGGCGGCAGCCCGAACTCGTTAGGCGCGATCGTGCCTCGGGTCACCTCGCCCATGGCCTGGATCGGCAGGATGCTGTGGATCGTCTCCAGCCATGCCGGGAGCTTGCTCGGCAGGAACGTCAGCGGCGAGAACATGAACACGAAGACCACGATCGCCTGGGTGATGATCACCGTCAGCATGTAGGGCAGGACCGAGGCGAGGGCGTAGCCGAGGCATGTCGCCGTAAGGGCGACCATCACCATGGCCGGGACGACCAGGGGGCTGACCTGCAGATCGAGGCCGAACCGCCACGCGCCGACGAGAACGCCCAGGACCACGCCCGGGATGACGATGCCGAGCCAGACCGTCAGGTCGGCCACGAGGTAGGAAAGCCGCGGCACCGGCAGCGACCGCATGTAGGCCAGACTCCCTTCGGTCCTCTGTTCCCCAACCGTCTGAGGGAGGGCAACCAGACCGACCGAGATCATCGAGATCGCCGGCGCTCCCGTCGCGATCAGGTAGATCGACGTCCGGTCCAGCGTCGGGAAGAGAAGCGGGTAGCCCAGCACGATCCCGAGCGAGAAGAGCGTCTGGACCGCCATCATCAGCGGCAGGTACGCCTTCTTGCGCAGTGCCTGCCAGGTCACAAGCAGCTGATAGCTACGCAGCAGTTGCACTTCGGGCCTCCTCTGGCTCCGCCGGCCGGGTTTCCACGCCGCCGACCAGCGCCACGTATACGTCCTCGAGCGTGGCCGGCCCGAGCGTGAACTCCTCTATGGCGCCGGCTCGCTGGAGCGATTCGGCCCAGGTCACGGCCTGGCCGGCGCCGTCCATGGGAATCCCAACCATCAACCTGTTGCCTACCGAGACCGAGGATCCGGGGAACGGAGAGATCGGGACGACGGCCGAGTCCGGGCTCAGAACGAGCTCCAGTCGGAGCGCGGCGCCGAGACGGCCCTTGAGCTCCGCGGGCGTCCCCTCGGCGATGACTCGACCCCCGTCCAGGATCGCCAGCCTGTCGACCGAACGCTCGGCTTCGATCACGTTGTGGGTCACCAACAGGACGGCGGCCCCGTGGTCCGCCAGCGTTCGAACCTGCCGCCACAGGAGGCGGCGGCGGACCGGATCCACGTCGTTGGTAGGCTCGTCGAGCATCACGACGCGGCCGGGTGAGACTGCCGCCATGGCGAATGCCACGAGCCTCTTCACGCCGCCGGAGAGACGGGCCGCGTCGATGTCCAACCACTCGCCAAGGTCGAGCGCGTCGACCAGCCGCTCGCGGCGGCGGCGGACCTCCAACTTCGACGAGCCACGAAGCTGGCCGAGAAGATCGATCGCCTGGCGGGGCGTGAGGCCGTCGATCGGCACCTGGGCCTGCGCCTGGAACGAACATAGCCGCCGTGCCAGGCCGGGATCGGCGACCATGTCGCGGCCGTCGATCCGGATGGTGCCGGAGGTCGGCCGGAGCAGGCCGACAACCTGGTTGACCAGGGTCGTCTTGCCGGCACCGTTGTGGCCGAGCAGGCCGAAGACTTCACCCTCGCCGACGGCCAGGCTGATCTGGTCGTTGGCTCGGGTCCCCGTCCTGTAGACCTTCGTAAGTTCCTCGAGCTGCAGCAACACGTTCGTCCCCCTTTGCCAGTTTCAGGCAACACTCGTCCGGGCCGGGCCGCTTTGGGCGTCCCGGGTTTCGGGATCAGGATTGGCCGACGGCCCCGGGCCGCCGCGCTACTCGATGACTATTCGAACCTCATCGCCGTGGTCGGAGACCTCCAGGATCGGTCCGGTCATGCCGCTCTGGATCGCCTCGACGATGCGAGACCGGTGGTCCGGCGATAGGCCGGGTACCTGGTCGATCGCGAAACCCGCTGCCGCCAGCGGGATCTGGATATTCACGACGGGCCGGCCGTTCTCGGCGACGAAGATCCGAATCCGACGGCCGGCGAGGAGGTCCTGCGCGGAACCGCGGCGTCCTTCGGCGCTCGCTCTCGAGTCGGGAGCGGGGTCTTGACGCCCGCCGGCCGATCCGCGTGCCTCCGGCTGCCTCTTCTCTTCCAGGGCGGCCACGATAGGGGCGGCCTCCTCGGCGGTCAGCCGGCCTTCTGAGACCAGCTTCAGGAGCGCTTCGAGCTCACCCGACATGACCCTGCCTCCCCGACCGATCCAGGCGCTCGGCAGCTTCGTCGACGCCGATCTCTCCTCGCTCAAGAGCCTGCAGGACGGCCAGCTCTTCATCCTGGGCCAGCTCGCCCTGGGATTCGGCCGTCTCTTCGGGGTTCCAGCTCTCGACGGACTCGGCCGGAGCGGACTCCTCCGGCTCGGCCGTGACCTGGTCCGCCATCGTCGCCGGGGCCGGCGACGATGTGCCCGACGTTTCGGATTCCGTGCTCCCGGACGCGGCCGGACCCGAGGCGGCGACGGTCCGGTCCTCAGGCCTGGCTGCCAGCAGATGCAGGCCGCCGGAGGTGGAGTTGACCCGGAAGGCCGCGCGACCGTCGCCCACGATCGACCGCCAGAAACCTCGTCCGCCTTCTACCCGATGCTCGATCTCGGAGACGATCGAGCCCGAGACGGTGCGGAGCTCAGCCGTGACACCCGAGAGCGGCGTCAGGGAGACGCTGCCGGAGATAGATTCCGCCCGGTAGTCGCCCGCCGGATCCAACTCCCCTATGACGGAGATGCCGCCGCTCGTCGAAGAGAGGATCATCCCGTGGAAGCAGTTGGCCCGAGCCCGTATCCCCCCCGAGATCGTGTTGCAGCGAAGCCTCAGGTCGCCGCCGCGATCGAGAGCTATCGACCCGGAGATGGAGCCGGCTTCGACGATCCCGCCCAGGCCCCAGAGGCGAATGTCGCCCGAGACCGTCCGGTACTTCTGGTCGCCGATCAGGGAGATCGCCTCGATCGAGCCGCTCATCGTCTCCAGGCGAACCCGCGTCCCCCAGGGCACGTCGATGGCGATGTCCGCGCTGACGCGTGCTCCGCCGAAGAGCCAGGCCAGTCCAGAGGAAAGGCGCCGTTCGGGCGTCTCGATCTCGAGCGATCCGGGGCCGCGGTCTATCAGGACTCGCCCGGTCTCGAGCGCTCGCTCGGCCGAGGCGTGATCGGTCGCTCGGATCCTGTACGCGACCGTCATCCGAGCTTCCTCGCCGTCGATGCCGCGAACTCGCAGCAGACCGCCGATGGTCTTGATGGACATTCGTCCGCTGGTACCCAGCCGATGGGCGAGCGTCTCAGTGCGCTCCAGCGTCCCCATCCCGTTACTCCTTCCGACCGCGGAGCGCCGCCGCGGCCTCTTCCGACGTGATCTCATGTCGGGCCAGCCGCTCGAGCACCTCACGGCGCAGTTCGGCCGTCTCGCCCGAGCGAGTGGTCTCGTCCTCGCCTTCGTCGCCGATCGGGGCCCCGTCCGCCAGCCCAAGCGCCCTTACCAGAGCGTCGATCCGAGCTCGAACGGTTGGGTACGACACCTTGAGCTCGCGCTCGAGTTCCTTGGCGTTGCCCCTGGCGCGCAGGAAGCTCTCGAGCAGCCCGAGTTGCTCGCGGTTCAGGCGCCCGAACCGACCGACGTTGAAGTCGCCCTCGATCGCCGTGCCACAGCCGCGGCACACGAGCCGAGTTATCGACAATTCGCTCGAACAGACCGGACAGGTTGAGATGACGTCGCGTGACATTCGTTACCAGCTTCTGTCTCGAGCCCTACCCCCAACCTGGTCCGGCATCGCCGGCAAGCCTGGAGGTATGGGCCATTGCTGATTTACACTATTGCATCCGCACATTCTATTTGTCAAGGACGAGCTATCAATTTGTGATTCCCACAACCAACACCACCCGTTTAAGAGCGAAACGAGTGCCAGGAGGATCCGGCTTCCTGGCCGGAACGGGAGGCTCGGCCGCGGCCTGGGAACGCGTCGCGCCAGACGCTGCCAGATCGGCCTGCGCCGCATCGACCGGCGGCCCCGGACCGCAATGGCGATGGGGTATAGATTCGGGATGGCAGCGTGCGAAACGCTTCGACCCGGCTGGAGGCCACTATGGCTGGACGCATCTACAACTTCGAGAACCCGGACCGGTTCGTGGCCGGAGCGATCGGCCAGGCGGGCAGCCGAACCTTCTACCTGCAGGCTCGTGACGCGGGTCGACTGGTCTCGATCCTCGTCGAGAAGGTCCAGGTCGCGCTCCTGGCCGAGCGGCTTGCGGAGTTGCTGGCCGAGGTCCGCCAACGCGGTGCCGGCGTGCCCGACGAACCGGCCGCGAACGAGATCGACAGTGCGCCCCTTGAAGAGCCTATCGACGAGCTCTTCCGTGTCGGCACCATGGCCATCGTCTGGGATGGTGACGAGGAGACGATTCTGGTAGAGGCACGCGAGATCACCGAGGCGGACGAAGAGCCGGGAGGGACCGGCCAGGCGGACGAGGATGAGGAGGGCGAGTCCGACGTCGTACGGGTCCGACTCCGGCCGGCCCAGGCACTCGCCTTCTCGCAACGGGCTCTCGAGGTCGTGGCCGCCGGCCGACCGCCATGCCCGTTCTGCGGACAGCCGCTCAACCCGGAAGGCCACATCTGCGCTCGCCGCAACGGCTTCATGCACTGAAGCAGATGACGGACGCGGGCGCGCACGGCGCCTCCGGCACACGTGACGGGCCCGGCGACGGAGGGTCGCCCGATCCCGCGGCCGCCGGGTTGACCCGGGCCGAAATGGAAGCCGCGGCGCTGGAGGGACGCCAGGTTGCCGGCCGGCTCGAGAAGGCCACGGCCGTGCGCCTGCTGAACGAGGGCGAAGTAAGCGTGGTCGGGCGACTCGTGACGGCCTCGAACTCGACATTCTTCTGTCTGGTCCAGGGACCCGACCCCGAATCGGGCAGGAGCGTCGCCGCCAGCGTGGTGTACAAGCCGGTTCGCGGCGAGCGGCCGCTGTATGACTTCCCGGACGGCACCCTCGCCTGCCGGGAAGCTGCCGCCTACGCCTTCTCGGAGGCGAGCGGCTGGGAGATCATCCCGCCCACGGTCCTGCGCGACGGGCCGTTCGGCGAGGGGATGGTGCAGCTCTGGGTCGAAGTCGACGAGTCGGTCGATCTGGCCGAGCTGATCCAGTCCGACAACGCGGCCCTCCGGCGGATGGCCGTCCTGGACGCGGTCATGAACAACGCCGATCGCAAGGGCGGGCACCTCCTGCCACTCCCCGACGGACGGGTCCAGGGCTGTGACAACGGCCTTTGCTTCGCCGTGGAGCCCAAGCTGCGGACGGTCCTGTGGCGGTGGCGCGGCCAGCCACTCACCGATGAAGAGCGCACGGTCCTGGAACGGCTCCACGAGGAGATGGCGGGTCGACTCGGCGATGAGCTCGTGCCGCTCCTCACCCCGGCCGAGGTCCGGGCGACGTCGCGGCGCATCGAGGCGCTCCTGGAGGCGGGCCGCCTCCCCCGCCCGGACCGCAACCGCCCCGCCATCCCCTGGCCCCCCTACTGACGGCGGGGGCGTCCAGCGGCGCGGGCCGGCCTGGCACGCCGGCCGGCTCCTCCCGCTGACCGGTTGCCGTGACCGGCGCAGGCTGCACCGGCGTCCCTCTTCTTCGCTCCCCCGCCGCATCGGCCCAACGCCGCGCCTCGCCCTCCGGCACAATCCGCGCAGGAGGAACCACTCTGCTCCACTACCTGGAGACCAGGACCAGGATCATCGCCCTGGTGGCCATCGGCGCAAGCCTGGCCGCGCTGGCGCTGCTCGTCATCGGCGCCCAAGGCGTCCCCGTCTTCGCCGCGTCCGCTGTGGGTCTGGCCGGCCTCGCGGCCATGGTCGGCGAGGGGACCGAGCAGCTGGGTCGGCGGCTGGGGCCCAGGGCGACGGGCGTCCTCCAATCCGCTCTCGGCAACCTGCCCGAGTTCTTCATCGGCATCTTCGCCTTGCGCGCCGGCCTGCTCGACGTCGTGCGCGCGGCACTCGTCGGCTCGATCCTGGCCAACACCCTGCTGGTCCTGGGGCTCGCCTTCCTGCTGGGAGGCCTCCGGCATGGGCCGCAGCGGTTCGGCGCCGACCAGACGCGACTGATATCCACGCTCCTCGTCCTTGCCGTCGCCGCGCTGGCAATCCCGACGATCGCCACGGCACCCGGCGGCCCCGCACACGGCCACGAGACCGAACTCTCCGTGGTCGTCTCGATCGTCCTCCTGGTCGTCTTCGCGGCAAGCATCCCCTCCGCCATCGGCAAGGGATCGGCCGTTGGAGCCGTCGAAGAGCGACCGTCGAGTCGGCCGGCCTGGCCTATCTCCCTCGCTCTCGGGACGCTGGTCATGGCCGGGGTGGGCGCGGCATTCGTGTCGGACTGGTTCGTGGGCGCTCTCCGCCCGGCCATGAGCTCGCTCGGAATGTCCGAGGCGTTCGCCGGCCTTGTGGTCGTGGCTATAGCCGGCAACGCCGTGGAGAACCTGGTCGGGGTCCAGGCGATGCTGGCCAACAAGGGCGACCTCGCCATCAGCGTGATCCTCAACTCCAGCCTGCAGGTGGCCCTGGCGCTCGCCCCGATCCTTGTCCTCGCCAGCCTCTTCCTCGGCGGCGCGACCCTGACCCTGGTTGTCTCTCCGCTCCTGGTCGCCGCGCTCGCTCTGACCGCCCTCCTGGCCGCTTTCGTGGTCATCGACGGCGAATCCACATGGCTCGAGGGGACGGCCCTGATCGGCCTGTACGTCATCCTGGCGGCCAGCGTGTGGTGGGGCCAGCCGATCGCCGGTTGAGCGCGGTTGAAGCGAGTTCGCTGCCGGTAGACTTATCGGACCCTCCGCCCACCGTTCGACGAAGGCCCGCATTGAAGCACGCCCGTCTCTCTCCCAACGACCCTCCCGCACAGGCCCCCCGTGGTTCCGCCACCCGCGGCGGTCACTCCGAGCACCCTCTCGCCGTCTGGGGCCGGTCCCTGGTAAGAAGGCTCGTCCCGACCCGATCGAAGGCCGACACCGTCGGCTTCCTGGTTGCCTGGTTCGTCCTGATCGCCATCGCCGTGCAGCTCGCCGCAGTCGTCGTCGACAACATGAGCTACCACTGGTGGCCAGCCTACGACACCAACGCATACTGGCTGGCGGCGCGACACCTCCTGGACGGCGACGAGCTGTATACACAAGCCCAGATCTGGACGGCCGGAGCGTACAAGTACCCGCCCGTTTACGCCCAGCTGGTGCTTCCGATCGGCTTTGCACCGGAGGGGATCGTCGACTGGATCTGGCGGATCGTCGGCGTCCTGTGTCTGCGCTACCTGGCCGGGTCGTGGAAGCTGGCCGTACTGGCCGCGATCCAGTGGCCCGTATTCGCCGAAATCGGCTTCGGCAACGTGACTCTCCAGCTCGGGGCGGTGCTCTTGATGTGCCTGTGCCGTGGCCGGGTAGCTACCGCCGGCATCTATCTCCTGCCGTGGTTCGCGGGCATGAAGTTCGGACCCGCGCTCCTGATCCCGTACCTGTGGATGACTCGCCCTGAGACCCGCCGGCCGCTCGCAATCAGCTGCGCGGTCTTCGCCGCGGCTTGCCTGGCTTCGTTCGCGGTCGCGCCCGGCCTCTGGTCCGACTACCTCGGTACGTTCGGCTGGGAAGCTCAGTCGCAGATGCAGGCCATGTACGTGTACGCGATCGTCCCGAACCAGGGCGGTCTCGACCTGGCCATCCGTCTCGCCCTCGGGGCATTGGTGATCCTCGTGGCCATCCGCTGGCGCCTGGACTGGCTGGCTTTCGTCGCGGCCACGGCCACCATGCCGATCTTCTCGCTGACTCGCCTGGCAGTCCTTGTAGGACTTTGGCCGTTGTGGCTTCGGCAGGTCGTCGATAGATGGCGCACCCGCGACGGCCGCCTGGAGCGGTGGGCCACGGCACCCCTGGTCCACCTGGATATGCTGCCGCGGCGGAACTGAGCCTCCCCGCGGGAGGCCGGCTGCGGCGGGCGGCCCCTTCGAGCTCGGGCAGATCCCCGTCAGGAACGGCGATCCCCGAAGCGGTCGAACGCGGAGTGGAATGTTAGGCTCAGATCGTGGAAGAACGGCACGATCCGGCAGACGAAGCGGCGTCCCCGAGCGCGAATCCCGCCCCGGTCGGCTCCCGCTCGACTCGTCCGAGCCGGCGCCGGCCGGAGGCAGTCGAGCCGCGGCGCGCCTGGATCTCTTCCGATCCTCCCGAGAAGACGCATCCCGAGCCCGAGCCGACCGACTCCGACGGCTCCTCAGGCGGCATCGTTGGCCACCTCCAGGCTGTGACGGAGCCGATGGTCAGCGCCGTCGAGCCCTTCATGGACTACGTCGTCGCGCCTGTTGCGGGTGCCATCGGCAGCATGATCGGGGCGGCCAGCCAGGCCTGGTCCGCACAGGAGATCGCGGTCGCACGCCGGGTCCGGCGCATGGCCAGAGAGCCCCTGGCCGATCTGTACGAGCTCCACCCGGAGGCTCGCCTCTCGTCGCCGCGCGAGCTCGGCCTGCGCTTCGTCCCGGTCGAGGAGATTCGCGGAACGGCCGTCGCCGGCATCGCCCAGCGAGGCGGCGACTTCCTGCCCCTCAAGCCCTTTCGAGGCGAGAACTGGGAGGCCCGCTGGCAACGCATCAAGCAGGCCAACAGGAATCTCCAGCCGCTTCCGCCGATAGATCTCATCAAGTTCCAGGGCGAGTACTGGGTCGTCGACGGGCATAATCGAGTGGCCGCCACGCTATATGCCAACGGAGTCGGATTGGACGCAATGGTGACGGAGCTGATACCGCTCGACGGACAGACCAGCGAGCGCCCCACGAACCTGCTCTCGTTCATGAGCGAGTCCGGCGCGATGCGAGCCGCCGCACAGGGCCTGCGACCGGCCATGGGTATGCGTCACGAGGAGCAGCACGCCCCCGACGGCGCCGAGATTGCCGCTCAGGACGCTGCCACCGAAGAAGTCACAGAACGGTATCCGGCGCGCGAACCCCTCGACCCGCAGGAGTCCGACTAACGTGACGCACCACATTGCGCTCGAGTGGCCGGACCCGACCCCGTTCCGCGACCGCGGTGGAGCCGCGATCAGGCTGTTGGTGGTTTCGGACGCCGTGGACCCGACGCTCATGGATCTGCGCAACCGCCAGGCTCTGGCCCCGATCGATCTGATCGTGGGATGTGGCGACCTCGACTGCAGCGACCTGGCCTTCATCGCAGACGGGCTCAATGCCCCGCTCGTATATGTCCACGGCAACCACGACTCCGGGGAACGGTTCGCAGCCGGCGCGAGCTACTGCCCCGAACCGATCCGTTCCTCGTCAGTGCTGCACCGTTCGGGCCTGTCGATCGCCGGCCTGGGCTGGCCGGGCACGCGTGGCAAGAGGGCGACAAGGAGCGAGCGGCTGGCCTGGGCCCAGGCTCTCTCGCTGGCCGCTCGCCGGCTCGGCAGGAGGAAGCCGCTCATCGTGATCAGCCACGTGCCGCCGTTCGGGGCTGGAGACATGCCCGACGGGGCGTACCACCGCGGCTTCCGCGGATACCGCTGGCTGATGGATCGCCTGGCTCCCCCGCTGTGGCTTCACGGCCACACGCCCCTTGCCGCGACCAGCGATTGGTCCGTAGAGGTGGGCCGCACGACCCTCATCAACGCCACGGGAGCGGTGGTGGTCGAGCTGCTACCGCCGGCGAGCTGACCCAGACAGGCGCCGCGGGGCCCGCCTCAACATCGAAGAAGCGCTTCTCTCGGCCGAGTCACGAGCGGCATCGATCCGTCCCGGCCCTCGGGCGCCGGCCGGACTCGCCCCCGGACCAACCCTAGAGGGAACGCGGGTCGGCAGCCTCCGGGTCCACGCCCAGCTCGCGGATGCCGGCCACCGCATCGGCCCGGCTCAGTCGCCCGTCCCGGGCCAGACCTGCCAGGGCGGCCGCGGCGATGTGCGGAGCGTCGACCTCGAACAACTCCCGCAGTGCCTCGCGCGTATCGGACCGGCCGAACCCGTCCGTGCCCAGAACCAGGCGAGAGGCGGGCAGCCACGGCGCGACGAGATCCGGATAGGCTCGGATCCAGTCGGTCGCGATCACGATCGGACCGCCGTCCGCAGGCAGCATCCTGGCGACGTGCGGGATGCGCGGTTGCTCCCCGGGGTGCAGACGGTTCCAGCGATCGACTGCCAGACCGTCCGCTCGGAGCTGCTGGAAGGACGTGGCGCTGTACACCTCGGCCGCTATGCCGCGCTCGGCGAGGATGTGCTGGGCGGCAACGACCTGCTGCAGGATGGAGCCACTGCCCACCAGCCGGACCGGCGCTGCACCGCGCGCACCGGCTTCTCGCCCGAGCTTCGATCCAACCTTGGATCCGGTGGCCGCGCCCCGGCTCCGAGCCGTCTTGGCCCCGGCCGTTCCGCCCAGGTCCGGCGCGGCGAGAAGCCGGTAGATGCCGCTCACTATCTGCTGATCGGTCAGATCCTCGGGCCGCTTGGGCATCGCGTAGTTCTCGTTGTACAGGGTGATGTAGTAGTAGACGTCTTCGCCCTTCGCGAACATCCGGTCGATCCCCTCGCGAACGATCACGGCCAGCTCGTAGGCGTACGCCGGGTCGTAGCTCCGGATGTTCGGGATGACCGAAGCCAGCACGTGCGAATGCCCGTCGTCGTGCTGGAGGCCTTCGCCCATCAGCGTCGTCCGCCCGGCCGTGGCGCCCATCACGAAGCCGCGACCGCGCTCGTCGCCGAGAGCCCAGAACTGGTCGCCGGTCCGCTGGAAGCCGAACATCGAGTAGAAGATGTAGAACGGGATCAGGGGCACGCCGTGGGTCGCGTAAGCGGTCGCCGCAACCTGCAGAGATGCCGCGGCACCGGCCTCCGTTATCCCCTCTTCGAGCACCTGGCCGTTCGTGGCCTCGCGGTAGCTCAACACAAGATCGGAATCCACGGGCTCATAGCGCTGGCCGAAAGCGGCGTAGATCCCGACCTCCTTGAACAGCGGATCCAGGCCGAAGGTTCGCGCCTCGTCCGGAACGATCGGCACGACAAGCGATCCGATCTGCGGGTCGCGGATGAGATTCCGCAGCAACCGGCCGAAGGCCATGGTCGTGCTGACGGCCATCTCGGAGCCTGCTGTGAACTCGGCGTCAACCTCAGGCCGCGGCGCCGGCAGCGGCCGGGCCCGAACCACACGCTTGGGGACGAAGCCGCCCAGGGCGCGGCGGCGCTCCAGCATGTACTGGACTTCCGGCGAGTCGGGGCCGGGGTGGTAGTAGGGGGCATCGTGGAGCTTGTCGTCCGGAATCGGCAGCTCCAACCGGTCGCGGAACACGCGAAGTTCAGCCTCTGAGAGCTTCTTGGCCTGGTGAGTGATGTTGCGAGCCTCGACGCCGGGGCCCAGAGCCCAGCCCTTGATCGTCTTGGCCAGGACCACCGTCGGTCCGCCCCGGTACTCGGTCGCGGCGCGATATGCGGCGTAGACCTTGCGGTAGTCGTGGCCACCCCGCCGCAGCCGGGCCAGCTCATCGTCCGAAAGGTTCCCGACGAGGCGCCGCAGCCGCTCGTCGGGACCGAAGAAGTGCTCGCGGATGTAGGCGCCCCCGGCCACGGAGAACTTCTGGAACTCGCCATCGAGCGTCTCGTTCATCTTGTTGACGAGCACACCGTCCACGTCGCGAGCCAGCAGATCGTCCCACTCGCGGCCCCAGATCACCTTGATGACGTTCCAACCCGCGCCGCGGAATAGCCCCTCGAGCTCCTGGATGATCTTGCCGTTCCCTCGGACCGGGCCGTCGAGACGCTGCAGGTTGCAGTTGACCACGAAGACCAGGTTGTCGAGGCCCTCCCGAGCCGCGAGCGAGAGAGCCGTAACCGACTCGGGCTCGTCCATTTCGCCGTCGCCCACAAAGGCCCAGACACGGCTGGCCGAGGTGTCGGCCAGACCGCGGTTCGCCAGGTAGCGATTCAGCCGGGCCTGATAGATGGCCGCGATAGGGCCGAGGCCCATCGAGACGGTCGGGAACTCCCAGAAGTCGGGCATGGTGCGGGGATGCGGGTAGCTCGGCAGCCCTACCGGCGATAGCGCCTCCTGGCGGAAGTGGTCCAGGTTCTCCTCGCTGAGACGTCCTTCCAGGAAGGCTCGGGCGTAGATGCCGGGAGCCGCGTGGCCCTGGAAGAAGATCTGGTCGCCGGAGCCGCTGCCGTCAGGCGGCGCATCGCCGAGCGACGAGTCGCCAGACGACGCGCCGTCCTTGCCGCGGAAGAAGTGATTGAACCCGACCTCATAGAGCGTCGCCGCGCTGGCATAGGTGGCCAGGTGGCCGCCGATCCCGGGTGCGCGGTTGTTGGCCCGCAGGACCATCGCCACCGCATTCCAGCGGATGAGTCGCCGGATCCGGTGCTCGATCTCTTCATCGCCCGGAAAGAAGGGTTCCTGTTCGGGGCTGATTGTGTTGATGTACCGCGTCTGGGTCAGGGGCGGCAGGCCGATGCGCAGTTGCCGAGCGCGCTTGAGCAGCTTGTACAGCAGGAAGCGGGCACGCTCGTCCCCTTCCTGGCCGTGAATCTGGTCGAGGGCGTCCAGCCACTCCTGCGTCTCGGACGGGTCGATGTCGGGCAGCTGGTGCTTGAACTCGTCGAAGTACATCGGTCTGGCGGTTTCTCCGGGATCTCGGTCGGGCGCGGCAACGCTCTGGCCGAGGACGACCTGGAATCGCAGGTTAGCCGATCGGAAGCAGGAGCGTCACGATGGCGGTCGCCTCGGGCCGAAGCGTGACCCCCATTCGCATTGCCTCTCGCTTTGGGGGAAGAATCGGCGCACAGTTAGCCTGGTGGAGATAACGGCCGCGGCCGCAATGCCAGTCCAGTCGGGCGAAGGGCGAGAGGAGAGCAGCCGATTGAGCACACAGCCGCTTGTGCTGGTTGCCGACGACGAGCAACGGATCACCAAGCTCGTCTCGATGGCCCTTAGCGACGAAGGCTTCCGGGTTGTGACGGCCTCCGGCGGCGAGGAAGCGCTCGCCAAAGCCGAGGAGATCCGACCCGACATCGTCTTGCTCGACATCGTCATGCCCGACCTGGACGGAATCGAGGTGATGCGCCAGCTTCGCGAGCGCCGTTCCGTGCCCGTCATCCTGCTGACGGCCAAGGGCTCCGCCGGCGACAAGGCCAAAGGTCTCGATCTCGGGGCGGATGACTACATCGGCAAGCCGTTCCACCTGGACGAGCTCGCGGCCCGCGTTCGCGCGGTGCTTCGGCGGGCCTCAGGGGTGACCGCAGGCACGGGAACGGTCCAGTTCGACGACATAAAGATCGACCTGGAGCGACGAATGGTCACCCGCGACGGCCAGATCGTCGAGCTGTCGCGGACCGAATGGCTGCTCCTGCAGCACCTCGCGACGAATGCCGGCAAGGTCGTCCTGCACACGGAACTCCTCACCAAGGTCTGGGGGCCCGAGTACCGCGACGACCTTCAGTACCTGCGCGTGTGGGTCAGCCGGGTCCGGCGCAAGCTCGGCGCAAAGCCGGGCGAGCCCGGGCGCATCAAGACGTTCCAGGGGATCGGCTATCTGCTCGACGTGGAACCGGCCTCCGAGTGACCCGCTCGCCACAGGTCGAGAGACGGCGCCTCGCTGCCGGGCGCGGGCCCGCCCGGTGAAGAGTGGTGTGGAGCGCCACGATCGAAGCCGGCCCGACACGGGCCTCAGGCCCGACCATCCGACTCTCCCCGGAGACAAGGACAAGCGGCCCGAGGAGGGGGGACCCGGGCCGCTTGGTTTCGTCGGAGGACGCCCCGTCACTGGCGTCTCCGTGGTGCGTACTTCTTGGAGGAGTAGGACCCAAGCGTAGTCTCGGGAACCTGTCGGCCGCGTCCCGCTCGCTTCCTGCGTCGTTGCATCGACGTTGCAGAGAGACCGAAGGCCAACAGATGCGGGACGCCATCGCCGCCGCTTGCGCCACGACCCCGCATCGCGTACAAAGCGGTGGGCCGGAGGAAGGGCCAACGCGAGACCCGAAGCGGAGGAATGCCGGGCCATGACAGGCAGCTCAAGGTCGCCGCAGGGCAATCGGTGGGAAGTCGGCGATCCTGATGCCCGATACGACCCGCAGGTGGCTCTGATCGTCGTCGACCTGCAGAACGACTTCGCCGACCCTTCGGGCAGCCTCTCCGTTCGCGGCGGAAGAGAGATCGTGCCAGTGGTGAACGCTGAGATCGATCGAGCGCTCCGGGCCGGCGCAGCGGTTGCGTACACCCAGGACTGGCACCCGGCGCATACGCCCCACTTCGCCCAGGACGGCGGCATCTGGCCCGTCCACTGCGTCGGAGAGACCTGGGGCGCCGAGCTATTTCCCACGCTGGCGGTCCGTGGCCCGATCATCCGCAAGGGAACCGATGGCGAAGACGGGTACTCAGGTTTCTCGATGCGCAACCCGACCGGCGGTCTCCCGATCCCCACGGAGCTGAATGAGACGATCGCCCGTGGCGGAGCAAGGCGCCTGGTCGTGGTCGGTCTCGCCACGGACTACTGCGTCAAGGCCACGGCCCTCGATGGCGTGAGGCTCGGCTACGAGACGGCGGTGTTGCTCGACGGGGTGCGCGCCGTCGACCTCGAGCCGGGCGATGGAGATCGAGCCCTGGACGAACTCGAGAAGGCAGGCGTAATGCTCGTCGGCGAGAGCTCGCCCGCGGGCTGAGCCCGCCGGCCGCGGCAAGCTGGCGCGCGGCCCGCCCGGCCGTCTGAAGCGTGGAGCGACCCGAAGCCGCATCGCAAGGAGGAGTCCCGGATCGACATGGAGCTGCATCTCGTCGACGCCACCTACGAGCTGTTCCGGGCCTACTACTCGCCCAGGCCGGCCGTGAGGACACGGGATGGGCGCGACGTCGGCGCGGTCGTGGGGCTCGTTTACACGCTGCTGACGCTCCTGCGGGAAGAGGGCGCCACGCACGTGGGATGCGCCACCGACCACGTCATCCGGTCGTTTCGCAACCAGCTGTACTCCGGCTACAAGACAGAAGCAGGCGTCCCGGCCGAGCTGCTGGCCGAATTCCCGCTGGCCGAGCGGGCCATGGAGGCGCTCGGCGTGGTCGTTTGGCCGATGGTCGAGTTCGAGGCGGACGACGCCCTGGCCACGGCTGCATCCCGATGGGCGGACCGGAGAGAAGTGGAACGGATCTGGATCTGTACGCCGGACAAGGACCTGGCGCAGTGTGTCGCAGGTGACCGGGTCGTCTTGCGGGATCGGCGCCGCGGTCTGACCATCGACGCGGCCGGAGTACGCGACAAATGGGGCGTGTCGCCGGCATCCATCCCCGACTACCTGGCTCTCGTCGGAGATGCGGCCGACGGCTTCCCGGGTCTGCCCGGATGGGGCGCCCGCTCCGCCGCCGCCGTCCTGGCCCGCTTCGGGCACCTGGAGACGATTCCGGCAGCCGTTGGGGATTGGCACGTGGACGTTCGGTCGGCGGGCACGCTCAACGCGACGCTGAGGGCGCAGTGGCCGGATGCGATGCTGTACCGCGATCTCGCGACGTTGCGCACGGACGTGCCACTGCCGCAAGGCGAAGCGGAGGAGTTGCGTTGGCTCGGGGCGCGCCGCGGCCCATTCGTGACCCTGTGCGAAGAACTGGGCCAGCCACGCCTGGCCGAGCGCCCGCATCTCTGGCGAGACTAGCGGGGCGACACGGGCAATCCCCTGTCCGGCAGGCCTGGGGGGAGCTACTTCAGCAGCCCAAGCATGGTCTCATGGTGGCGCGGCGACGCGGCCAGGCAGGACCACTTCTTGGCCGGGTAGGCCAGGTCGAACCAGGGCTTGCCGTCCAGGCTCGAGACCGCCGCCCCGGCCCGCTCGGCGATGAGCCCCGCGGCGGCTACGTCCCAGGCCGACAGGCCGGCACTCTGGGCGTAGACGTCGAAGCGGCCGCAGGCCACGTATGCGAGCGTCAGGGCGGCCGAGCCCATGGACCGATTGGCACGAATGCTCCTGAGAGCCTCGCGCCGCTTGCGCACGGTCCCGCGCCCACCGACGGCAAGGGTTACGACGAGATCCGCCAGCAGCTCCTTGTCGCCCACGCGAATCGGCTCGCCGTTGCGCAGCGACGGTCCGTCTATCGCGGCCGCGAACGTCTCGTTGCGACTGGGGTCGTGCACAACGCCGAGGACCGGCCGGCCCTCCGCCGCAAGCGCGATCGAGACGCAGAAGAACGGGATGCCGTTGGCATAGTTGATGGTTCCATCCAGGGGGTCCACGATCCAGGTCCGCCCGGACTTCACCTCGCCCGCCGCAGCGACCTCGCCGATCTCCTCGGCGTAGAAGTGGTCGTTCGGATAGCGCAGCCGGACGGCCCGCATGATCAGGTCCTCGCAGAGGTGGTCGACCTCGGTCACGACGTCGCGCGGCCCCTTCGCCTGTATCCGCTCCAGATGCTCGTACCGCTCCATCTGAATTCGGCCGGCCTCATGAGCCAGGTCGATGGCCAGGGCGAGCTCGGGTCCAAAGGCCGATGACCGGCCGAACCGGACAAGATCCGCCTCTGAGCGCGAAGAGGGGTCGGACCCCATCAGCCCGCGATCCCTGCCTCGAGGGCGATCTCGATCGTGCGCTCGATCGACCGATTGAGCTCGTCGAGTGGCAGGTAGGACTCCTCCGAATTGACCTCCTCGGAGAGCACGTCGCTCACGGTCAGAATCGTCGCCGCGGAGACCTCCGCGCCCGCGGCCCTGGCCCGAGCCGCCAGGTAGTAGAACACCGACGTCTCCATTTCGAAGGCCAGGACACCGCGACTGCGCCACTTGGAGAAGTAGTCCGAATCGGGGTTGTAGAAGACGTCGACCGTTGCGACCTGCCCGACGTGAGGCTTCTGGCCCAGTCTCTCGGCGGTTTCGACCAGCGTCCGGACGAGGCCGAAGTCGGCCGTTGGGGCGTAGGGGTCGCCGTGAAGGTACGTGCGCGTGGCGCCGTCGACCGGCGCCGCGGAGCTGGCTATGACGATCTCGCCCGTCTTGATGCCCCGCCCGATGCCACCGCAGGTGCCTACGCGGATCAGGCGCCTGGCACCCAGACGTAGCAGCTCCTCTACCACGATGGCGATGCTCGGAGCCCCCATGCCGCTGGTCTGGACGCTGACGGGTACACCTTTGTACGTCCCCGTATAGCCGAGAAGCCCGCGATGGGTGTTGACCTGGCGGGCGGAGCCGGCTCCGCCGTCGAACTTCTCCGCGATCCACGCGGCGCGGTTGGGGTCGCCGGGCAGCAGGACGACCGGGGCGTAATCCTCGGACTCGGCCCGGAGGTGGATCTGAGGCATGTGCTGCTCCCGCTCCTTGCGCTGCTGGCCGGCGGCGTGCCGGACGAACGGGCGCGCCGACGCGAGCCCGAACCAGATTCTACGGGCTCCGGCCGCCGACGAAACGGCCGCGGCCGAGAGAACGTCCGCGACCGTCGGCGGCCGTCAGGTGAGATGGCGCTCGGCGCTCTGCCGGGCGACCGAATTCCGTTCTGCCCAGACAGTCTCCGGCACGCCGGTCGGGCTTCCTCAATGTGGATAACTGGTGGGCTGTGTGGCCTTGAAGCAACGGAATCGGGATTCCCGCGCTGGCGGTCCAGGCGACTCACGAGAGGAACAATGCAGTTTGGTGTAGACAAAAGGTGGAGAACCTGGGATACATACGCACACACGACAGTTCCGCCACTGGAATCGGTCGGATGTTATCGGTATCTTAAGGGTGGCCCGTACCCTTGGATGCCAGGTTCGGGCGCAGGGTTGTGCCACCATGAGACAGCCAAGACCCCCGTTTGGTCGGTTCGGAACCTCCACCGGCCGGGTACCCGTCACGAGGGTCGAGGCAGTGAGGAACCACCGTGCGGTTCGTTAGAACCAGGCGTGAGGCCGTCGAGCGACTCCTCTGGACTCGCGAGAGTCGAGTTGTGACCCGCGTGACGCAGCATCTGCCCGAGTCTCGAGTCATCGAGCTGGCGAACTCGGGCTGGTGTGTCATCGCCCCTGCAAGCGAACTCACCGATGACCTCGTGCGGCGCATCTCCGGGGACGCGGCGTGCGGGCTGGCCGACGTGGACGCGGCTGGGCCGCCGACCGAGCGGTACCTGGTAGCCCTTGGGAACGCCATCCAGAGCTCCGGATTGGGCGATCGAATCGGCATGGGCGAGACGCCGGAGATCGCCAGCCGGAAGGTCCTCTGGCTGTTCTTCGCCTGCCGGGAGCACCACGTCGAGTTTCAGCCGATCGTGGACCTGGCCACGTTCGAGGCGCATGAGTGGGAATGCCTCTTCCGCCTGAGCCCAGGCATGGGGTCCACTTCCATCTCGGACATCGTGGCCGCGGCGCTTCAGGCCAATCGCCCGCTTGACCTCGACACCTTCGTTGTCGACCGCGTCCTCCATCGCATCGCTGAGGTGGTCCAACCGGGCCCCGCCGGAGCGCGCCAGCGCTTTGGAGTCAACCTCCTGCCGACGAGCCTGCTGTCGCCGTCGTTCGAGGCCGATGTACTCGCCGATCTGGTCAGGGCCGCCGGCCTGTCCCCGCGCCAGATCATCGTCGAATGCACCGAGCAACAGGCCATCCACGACGTGCCGCGCCTCAAGAAGCAGGTCAAGGCCCTGCGCCGCCTGGGCTTCGGCTTTGCCGTGGACGACGCGGGTGCGGGCTACGCGAGCTTCACCGTCATCGCCGCCCTCGAGCCCTCGATCATCAAGATCGACCGCGAGATCGTCTCCGGGATCGGGAACAAGGATGCCATCGCCAAGAAGGCGCTCGTTGAGGCGTTCGTGTCGTTCAGCAGCCGGATCGGAGCCCAGGTGATCGCCGAAGGGATCGAGAACCGGCGCGACCTGATAGCGCTCCAGGAGCGCGAAGTGGACTTCGGACAGGGCTATCTGCTCGGACGATCCGCCCTGGCCCCCGTGCAGCCGCGGCGCCTCTCAGACATGGATGAGCTGAGGCTCGCGATCCCGACCGTGGGCACTTGGGACGGCAAGGTCCGCCCGCCGGTCGCGTCGGGGGAGTAACGGCCCAGGGACTGAGTCCGGCGAAGGGTCCACGGACACCCACACGCAGAGGCGTCGCGGCAGGCGCCCCCTGCCGGCGCTACCATCGAGCCGACTCGCGCTCGACGATAGCCTCAGACCACGAAAACGATTCCCCCATTCCGGCTTCGACCGGCGAGGATCTTCGAGCGTCCAGCGGGCGGTAGCCCTGCGGCTGCAGCCGGGAGGTAGAGATGGCCAGAGCGAAGATCGGCTACGCGGCGATGCTCGAGCAGTTCGGGCCCGGCGAGGTCCTGGACCTCTGCGCCGCCGCGGAGGCAGCCGGTTTCTCCGGCATCATGGCCGCGGACCATTTCCAGCCCTGGACGCCACAGCAGGGCCAGGCGTCATTCGTCTGGGAGGTCCTGGCGATCGCGGGCGTTCGCACGAAGGGCGACCTTGGCCCGGGCGTCACATGCCCGTCATTCCGGATGCATCCGGCGATCGTCGCCCAGGCCGCGGCCACTCTGGAAGTGATGTTCCCGGGACGAACGTGGCTGGGCCTGGGCTCCGGGGAGGCCCTCAACGAGCACGTCGTAGCCGGCTACTGGCCTGAGACTCCGGAGCGGATCAACCGCATGTTCGAAGCGATCGAGATCATCCGGAAGCTCTTCACCGGCAAAGACGTCAAGCACGACGGCCGCTACTTCAAGCTCGAGACGGCACGCCTGTGGACGATGCCGGAGGTCCCGCCGCCGATCTACATCGCCACCGCCGGTCCCATCACCGCCAAGCGGACGGGCGCGCTCGCCGATGGCCTGATCACCGTTGGAGCGCCAGAAGGCAAGATCGAGATGATCTTCGACAAGTTCGACGAGGGTGCCCGGGAAGCGGGCAAGGATCCAGCCGCGATGCGGAAGATTCTGCAGCTGCACCTCTCCTGGGCCGAGACCGACGAACTGGCCGTTCGCAACGCCATGGAGGAGTGGCCCAACGGCGGGATGAAGTTCCCCAAGGCGGACATCCGCTCGCCGGGCGACTTCGAGCAGATGGCCAAGCTCGTTCGACCGGAGGACTTCGCGGGCCGGATGGTGATGTCCGCGGATCTCGAAGTCCATCGCACGCACATCCAGAAGTTCCTGGACATGGGTTTCGGCCAGATCTACCTGCACAACGTCGGCCGGAACCAGGCCGAATGGATCGAGGCCTTCGGTCGCGAAGTGCTGCCCGGGCTGACCGCCTGAACCGCGGAGGAGACACCACGTGCCTGCCGTCAAACTCGGACTGCTGTGCTGGAACCAGAACACCGACTGGCCGTCGCTTCATGCGGCGGGGGTTCGAGCCGACCGGCTCGGCTACGACAGCCTGTGGGCCTGGGACCACCTCTACCCGATCGTCGGCGACCCGGACGGGCCGTTCTATGAGGGCTGGCTGACGATCGCGGCCTGGGCCGCCGCCACCGAGCACATCCGAGTTGGGCTCATGGTCGGCGCCAACCCGTACCGGAACCCGGCCCTGGTCGCCAAAATGGCAACCACCCTCGACCACATCAGCGGCGGCCGTACCTACCTGGGGATCGGCGCGGCGTGGAACGAGTCCGAAGCCGGCGACTTCGGGATCGAGTTCGGCTCCGGAATACCGGAGCGGCTACGCTGGCTCGGCGAGGCCCTGCCGATCCTGCGCGGCATGCTCAACGGAGAGGCGCCCACGGCGGCGGGCCCTCACTACCACGCCGTCCACGTCCGCAACGACCCGGCGCCGCTCCAGCCACGACTCCCGATCCTGATCGGCGGCGGCGGCGAGCAGGTGACTCTCAAGCTGGTCGCGCAGTACGCGGATGCCGACAACCTGGGCGGAGGCTTCGAGACGGTCAAGCGCAAGGATGAGATTCTGCGCCGCCACTGCGAGGCCGTCGGCCGCGACGAGAGCGAGATAGAGCGAACGGCCGGCGTCGGGGTCGTGGTGATCCGCGACTCGCATGCCGAAGCCGAGCGGGTCTACAGGCGACTCTTCGAAGTGAACCGCGTGAAACAGCTCTGGCAGGACCAGCCCGTGGGCACCCCCGAGGAAGTCACCGAGATGCTGTCGCCGTACCTGGGCATCGGCTACCGCCATCTGGTCGTGGGCCACCCGGCGCCGTACGACGAGGAGTCGGCCGTCCGCCTCGCGAGCGAGGTTCGGCCTGCGCTCGAAAAGGTCGGCTGAGAAGGCCCCATCGGCTGGCCGCGCGCTCCGCCGCCGCGCGCGACTGCCTCCGCCCCGGGCCGCGACATCGGCACCGGCCGGCGCTAACCTTCCCTGCATCGATGCCGCCGTAGAACGGGAGTGGTCATGCGAGTCGTCTGTCTGGCGGGGGGTGTCGGCGGAGCGAAGCTCGCCGACGGCCTCCAGCAGACGCTGGCGCCGGGCGAGCTGACGGTCATCGCCAACACCGGCGACGACCTCGAGCGCCACTCCCTTGCCATCTGGCCGGATTACGACACCGTCCTCTACACGCTGGCCGGCATCGCCGAACCGGGCCAGGGCTGGGGTATCGCCGGCGAGACCTGGCAGGTGATGGGCCAGCTCGCCCGGCTGGGCGAAGAGACGTGGTTCCGTCTGGGCGACAAGGACATCGCCACCCACCTGTACCGAACCGCGAGACTCCGCGACGGCGCCAGGCCGACGGAGATCGCGCTCGACATGTCTCGGGCTCTCGGCGTCCCATCGCGCGTCCTGCCGATGGCGGACCAGCCGGTTCGGACCCGAGTCCGGACGGACGACGGCTGGCTCGACTTCCAGGACTACTTTGTCCGGCTGCGCCAGGCTCCCGACGTCCGAGAGGTCCGATTCGCGGGCATCGAGTCGGCGAGCCTGACCCCCGAGTGCCGGGACGCGATCCGTTCGGCCGAGACGATCGTGATCGCCCCATCCAATCCGATCGTCTCCATCGGGCCGATTCTGGCCGTGCCGGGGCTGTTGGCGGAGATCCTGGCTGCTCGCTCCCGCGGCGTCCCGGCGGTGGGAGTCTCCGGCATCGTTGGCGGCAAGGCCCTGCGCGGCCCGGCCGACAGGATGATGTCCGCGCTCGGCGAGGAGTCGTCGGCGCTCGGAGTGGCCCGGCGATACGCCGCGCAGCAGTTGCTCGACGTCTTCCTCATCGACCACCAGGACGACGATCTCGAGGAACCGATCAAGGCACTCGGGCCAGACGTCGTCGTCACGGACACGATCATGCCGAACGCCTCGTCGCGGGCCCGACTGGCCGGCGAGATGCTCGACGCGGCGGCTGTCTCCAGCGCCCGACGAGGTCCAGCCCCGGACCCGGAGTCGGGACTGCGGCCGTGACCGCCGCCGATCTGTCCCGCGTCGTCGCCCTGGTGCCGGTGCGATCGCTCAGCGGGGCGAAGTCGCGCCTGGGTGAGCCGCTGGATCCGGAGGAGAGGGCCGACCTGATCCTGGCGCTGCTCCGCCGCACCGTCGATGCCGCTCGGGCGGCCAGACGCCTGGCCGGGGTACTGGTCGTCTCGAGGGACCCCGAGCTTCTCGAGCGGGCGCGAGCCATGGGGGCGGTCACGGTCCGGCAGGAGACCGATGGGCTCAACGAGGCCCTGGTCGAGGCCCGCCTCGCCGCCGGGGCCGCCACGGCGGTGGTCGCGCTGCCGGCGGACCTGCCCGGAATCACCGCGGCCGCGATAGACCGGCTGGCCGAGACGGCAGAGCAGGCGCTTCGAGAATCTCCGGATCGGCCGGTCGTCGTTCTGGTTCCAGACCGGCACGGCAGCGGCACGAATGCCCTGCTCCTGGCTCCGCCGGGCGCGATCGACTTTCGTTTCGGCGAGGGGAGTCGAGCCGCCCACGCGGCGGCGGCCGGAGCCGCGGGCGCGACGTACCTGGAGTTGGACGGGCCACTCTCCTTCGATGTCGATACGCCCGACGACCTGCTGGAGGCTGACCGGCGCGGTCTCGACCACGAGGCCGGCCGGTGAGTCCCGATCCGGCCGTGCAAGCCGCCGCTCAGCCCGACGGACGCGTCGCGGTGATCGCCCTCGAAGGGGTGCCCGAGATATGCCCCGGCGACGACCTGGCCGCGATGCTCCTGGAGGCTCTTCGGAACACGCCTCTGGCGCTGCCACTCCGCGACGACGACGTCCTGGTCGTGACCCAGAAGGTCGTCTCCAAGGCTGAGGGCGCAATCGTGGATCTCACGGCGATCGAGCCGCGGCCGGAGCTCGTGGCCTTCGCCGAGCGCTGGGACCGCGACGCCCGCCAGCTGGAGGTCGTCCTGCGCGAGGCCCGACGTGTCGTCCGCATGGCCAACGGCGTGCTCATCACAGAGACCCGCCACGGCTTCATCTGCGCCAACGGCGGCGTCGACGCCTCCAACATGGGGCCGCTGAGCGGGAACGTGGTGACGCTGCTGCCCGTCGATCCGGACGCGTCGGCCGGCCGGATACGGGCGGCCGTAGCGCGAGCCTTCGGCGTGGACGTGGCGGTCCTCATTTCGGACAGCTTCGGACGTCCGTGGCGCTGGGGCATCACAGACGTAGCCATCGGGGTGAGCGGCATGCTCCCGCTCGACGATCTGCGCGGCTCTCCCGACGCGGACGGCCGCATCATGCGCAGCACCGTCCGCGCCACCGCAGACGAGATCGCCACGGCCGCCGAGCTGGCGCTGGGCAAGACCGCCGGCCGGCCCGCGGCGATCGTTCGGGGCACGCACCCCACCCGCGGCGAGGGCCGGATCGCGGACGTGCTCATGCCCCGCGAGATGGACCTGTTCCCGTGATTGGCGGCACCTGCACGGCACCCGACTCCGCGGCCATCCTGGCCCGCCCGGCACCCGACTCCGCCGCGGCGCCGACGCCAACCGCCGGCTCCGCGGCGGCGCCTGCACCGGCTGTCGGCCACCCGAGCTTCTTCTCCCAGTGTGGATGATGCGGGGCCGATCTCGGCCAGCTTCCCCGCTCCCGGGCCACTCGATCTCCGACTGACGCTGGCGCCGCTCCAGCACGGCAGCGGCGATCCAACGATCCGTATCGGGCGAGACGGCGTGTGGCTGACACGTCGCACGGAGACGGGCCCGGCGAGTCTCCGCCTCTGGACGGACGACCCCGGCGGCGCGGTCCGAGCCGAGGCCTGGGGGCCCGGCGCGGCCGCGGCCTTGCAGGCAGCCCCAGGACTGGCCGGGCTGCTGGACGACCCGAGTCCTCTGGAGCCTCAGCATCCCCTGCTCCGGGAGCTGCAGCGTCGGTTCGCCGGCCTGCGGCTGCCCCGCACCGGCCAACTGCTGCCGACGCTCGTGCCGGCCATCCTGGGGCAGAAGGTGACTGCCGGCGAAGCACTCGCCGCATATGCAGCCATCGTCCGCCGCTTCGGAGAGCCGGCACCGGGACCCGCGGGCCTGCTCCTGGCGCCGGCGACTGCCCGCCTTGCGGAAGTCCCCTACTTCGAGTTCCATCCCCTGGGCCTGGAGCGCCGCCGGTCCGAGCTTCTGGCACTGATCGGCCGGCGCGGACCCGAGATCGAGGCCTTGATGATGCTGCCGCCCGGCGACGCGTACGCCCGCCTGCAGAAGATACGGGGCATCGGACCGTGGACCGCGGCCGAGGCGACGCGGATTGCCTTCGGCGATCCCGACGCCGTCAGTCTCGGCGATGCTCATATCCCCGATCTGGTGGCGTGGACGCTTGCGGGAGAGCCTCGAGCCGACGACGGGCGAATGCTCGAGCTGCTGGAGCCGTACCGAGGCCAGCGGGCTCGCGTGATCCGTCTGCTGGAGGCGTCCGGGATCAAGATCCCGCGCTACGGGCCGCGATTCGCGTCCCGCGGGATCGGCCGCATCTAGTTCGGCCGCCTCCCCTCCGGAGGCCGCGCCGTCTCCGTCGGAGGCCGCGTCGGTCCAGGACCCTCGCGCTAGCAGGCCGCCAGGTAGTTGCAGGGATTCACGGCGTCGGCGGTGGTACCCAAACCCCACGGATAGCCGAGCCATACCTCGAAGTGGAGGTGCGGGCCCGTGGCATCGCCGGTATGGCCGACCAGCCCGACGCGCTGTCCGGCCGATACCTTCTGGCCCACCCGAACGTTCCAGTACGAGAGGTGGTTGTACGTCGTGTACAGCTTCGTTCCGTGCTGGATCCAGACGACGTTACCGCCGCCCGAGTATCCCCGATTGCCGACCAGCACAACCGTTCCGGCGGCAGCGGCCACGACCGGCGTGCCCTCGTTCGCGGCGATGTCGAGGGCGTGATGGCCGGACCAGAAGTACTGGCTGATGTAGCTGCTACCGCCGACCGGCCATACCCACCCGCCGCTGCGGCTGGACGACCCGGACCCGGACTTCGACGCTGGCATCGGCCCACCGCTCGCCCCTGGGATGAGGACCGTCTGGCCGAGCACGACGCTGGCATCGGGCAGGTTGTTGACGTCGGCGATGTCCTGCGCCGACACCTTGTACTTGGCAGCCAGCGAGTCCAGCGTGTCTTTGGCCCCCACCTTCACCAGGACGCCGTCCATGGGCGGGATCAGCAGCTGTTGGCCCGGGCGGAGCGAGTCTGGATTCGGGAGCTGTGCCTTGTTGGCCCAGTAGATCGTGGTTGTGGCCAGCTCGAACTTGTGAGCGATCTGATTGAGCGTGTCCCCCGGCTGCACGGCGTAGGACAGCAGCATGCTCTTGGCATCCGTGGCGACGCCGGGGTTCTGCATCGTGTTCGGGATCGAGCCGTCGCCAACGTACGGATCGTCGGTCGCGGTGGCCTCCGGGCCGATCGTCGGGTCACTCGACGCCGACGCCTCGGCTGCGCCGAGCGCGGGAGCGGTGGCGCTGGGCCGCCCCGCCGCGGACGCGGACCTGGCAACCGGCAGCGAGCTGACAACGGCCGCGGCCACGAGAAGCAAGCAGACTCCGACCGGGACGAGGCGGTCGAAGATGTCGTATCGGTCGAGATTGTCCGCGATCCGGCGGAACGCTTGACCCGTCGCGAACGAGCGACTGGCGGATGAAGCCGGGAGTCTGGAGGCCCCAGACGGGCCGCCTGCGGCTCGAGATCGGCCGCGCCCAACGAGCTCGCTCACCGCGTCCGAGGCAGGCCTGATGAAAGACCGCAGGCCGGCCGCGGAGATCGGCAAGGCGAGGTGGGAGAGTACCCGGCTGACGGCAGCCGCTGCTCGATGCAATACGGGCTCCTGTGCGGGGAATGGCTCCGAAGATCAGGCTGGAGGGGCTGCGGGGATCGGCAGGAACCCTAGCAGAGAGGTGAGAACCGCGCAAACACGACGGGCCCGGGGATCCCGTTCGGCGGACGAGTAGCGCACAGTGATCGCCCGTTCCCGCCTCAATCTCGATGACCGTCGTCAGGATCGGGCGCGTCCGCAGGCCGGTGCTACCCTGTCGCCATTGCCCCACATCCTCGATCCATTCGCCGGCTTAGCCGCCGGCAGGGAGCACAACCGTGAAGATCGGGCTGCAGATCCCCTCGTTCACCTGGCCGGGTGGCGACTCCGCGATCGGCCCAACCCTGGCCCGCGTCGCCGAAGCCGCCGACGCGGTCGGCTTCGACTCGCTGTGGGTAATGGACCACTTCTATCAGATACGCGGTGTCGGCCGGCCCGAGGAGCCGATGCTCGAGGGCTTGACGGCCCTGGGCTACATGGCCGCCCACACGAAGCGGGCGACGCTGGGCCTGATGGTGGGCGGAGTCCACTATCGCCTGCCGGCCCTCTGGGCCAAGGCCACCACCACACTGGACGTGCTCAGCGGCGGGCGTGCCTATCTGGGGATCGGCGCCGCCTGGAACGAGGAGGAGAGCCACGGCCTGGGCTTCCCGATGCCGCCCCTCGGCGTGCGCTTCGAGATGCTCGAGGAGACGCTCCAGATCTGCCAATCGATGTGGCAGAGCGAGCATGGCTCCGAGAAGGCCTTCGAGGGCGACCACTACCAGGCGACGCGGCTCCTCAACTCGCCCCAGGCGATAAGCAAGCCACATCCCAGGATCCTCATCGGCGGCGGCGGCGAACAGAAGACGCTCCGGTTGGTCGCCAAGTACGCCGACGCATGCAACATCTTCGGCGGTCCGGACCAGCTGACTCACAAGTTCGGAGTCCTGCGCGAGCGCTGCGCCGAGGTCGGGCGGCCGTTCGCCGAGATCGAGCGCACGAACCTCCAGTCGATCGACCTGGAGCGCGAAGGTCCGGCCAACGTGATCGCGCGCTTCCGAGCCCTGGCCGCGGTCGGGGTGCAGCACGTCATATTCAGCGTGGGCAACGTCTGGGAGATCCGAAACATCGAGACACTCGGCCGCGAGGTGATCCCTCCCGTCCACGACCTCGAGCCTGCGACCATCTAGCGGCGAACCGATGGCGACAACCTCCGCCCAAGGGGAGGTAATCGGGCGGACTCCATTCCGTTTCCTGCGTCGAGCTGCGGCCTTCTTCCTGCCGCTTGCAGTGCTCGCTACCGCCACCTGCGGACTGGCCTACGCGGAAACTCAGCAGGCCCTCCGAAGCGGTGCGAACGACCCTCAGCTCCAGCTCGCCGAGGATGCCGGCACTCGTCTGGACGCCGGCGCAACTCCATCCTCGGTGCTGGGCCCGAACCCTCCCGTCGATCTGGCCCGCAGTCTCGCGCCGTTCGTGATCGTCTTCGACGCGCAGGGTCGAGTCCTGGCCTCGGACGCGATCCTCGATGGCGGGCAACCGGCGCCGCCGAAGGGCGTCCTGGATGCGGCCCGGCCGGGCTCGCCAAACTCCGTTACCTGGCAGCCCCGGGATGGCGTCCGGGTCGCCACGGTAACGGTCGCCTGGAGCGGCGGCACGGTCCTGGCCGGGCGCTCGCTGCGGGCCGTCGAGCAGCGCGAGGCCAACGCGGAGCTGATTGCGGGCGCCGCCTGGCTGGCGATGCTGGCAGCGCTCGCCGCGGCCTCCGTTCTTGCGGCGTGGCTCTGGCCGAGGCGCGAGGCCGCGATGTGATGGGCCCGGTGGGCGGGACGATATACTCCCAGGGAGTATCGAGGACGTGGTAGGATGAGCGCATGAGTGACGACGCCACACGCAAGTCCTCACGCCCATTGGGCGGCCTCAGCCTGACCTTCCTCGCCCCGGCGGAAGGTGAGGGAACGGCCCAGGCTCGCCCTGAGACCACGGCACCGGCCGAGGCCGGCGTCGCGGAGGAAGCGCGCGTCGTGATCGTCGGCTCGGGACCGGCGGGTCTCACCGCCGCGATCTACGCCGCTCGCGCCAATCTGCGGCCGATCGTCATCGGGGGCGTCAGTGGCGGCGGCCAGCTCATGATCACGAGCGAGGTGGAGAACTATCCGGGCTTCCCCGAGGGGATCGGCGGACCCGAGCTGATGGACCTCTTCCGCAAGCAGGCCGAACGCTTCGGCGCCCGAGTCGTCGATGCGGACGTATCGCGCGTCGATCTCGGCACGCGGCCCTTCCGGCTCTGGGCCGCCGGCGTCGAATACCGTGCCCAGGCCGTGATCGTGGCCACTGGCGCGGATGCCCAATGGCTCGGCATCGAGAGCGAAACCCGGCTTCGCGGTCGCGGCGTCAGCGCGTGTGCCACATGCGACGGGTTCTTCTTCCGCGACAAGGAGGTGGCGGTCGTCGGCGGCGGCGACAGCGCCCTGGAGGAGGCTCTCTTCCTCACCCATTTCGCCAGCAAGGTCCACCTCGTCCATCGCCGGGACGAGTTCCGCGGAAGCAAGATCATGCAGGACCGGGCGGCCGCTCATCCCAAGATCGAGCTCCATCTCAAGCGCACCGTCGCGGAGGTCCTCGGCGCGGACCACGTCGAAGGGCTGCGCTTGGGCAAGACGGACGAGCCGGGCGAGGAGACGCTGCGGCTGGATGGCGTCTTCGTGGCCATAGGGCACCGGCCCAACGCGGAGGTATTCCGCGACTGGCTCGGGACCGACGATAAGGGCTATCTATCGACCGGCGGCGCCACTACCGCTTCCTCGATCGACGGCGTGTTCATTGCGGGCGACGTGGACGACCACCGCTACCGCCAGGCCGTGACGGCGGCGGGCGAAGGATGCCGCGCCGCGATCGACGCGGAGCGCTGGCTAGAGGCCCAGGCGTCGTCCGAGGCCCTAGGAGCCCGCGCCGGCACCACGGTGGCCCCATAGAAGCCGAGAAGCATCGCCGATGAGCATGCGTCGCGGCGGGGGCGGAGGTGGCGGCTGGGGGCTGATGCGCTCGTTTCGGCGAGACGAGTCGGTCACGTCCCAGAAGCTCTCCGCGGGAATCCTGCGCCGTATCGCGCGCTTTGCCATGCCCTACCGACGGATGCTGCTGGTGTTCGTGGTCCTTATCGTGCTGGACGCGCTGCTCGGGGCCGCCAACCCGATGATCTACCGGGCCATCATCGACGACGGCATCCTGCCTCACAACTCGGGAGTCGTCGTCCAGCTGGCCCTGCTGCTGGCCGTGCTGGCGCTGTCGGACGTGGTGCTGTCGCTTTGGCAGAGGTGGTTCTCCGCGCGCATCGGCGAGGGCCTCATCTTCGACATGCGAACGCAGGTCTTCGCGCATTTCCAGCGCATGCCGATCGCCTTCTTCACCAGGACCCAGACCGGCGCCCTGGTGAGCCGGCTCAACAACGACGTGCTGGACGCCCAGCAGGCATTCACCGACACGTTCTCGTCGGTGCTCGGGAACGTCATCGGGGTCACGATCACGTTGCTGGCCATGCTGCTGCTCTCCTGGCAGATCACGCTCGTGGCGCTGGCCCTGCTGCCAATAGCCCTGCTCCCCGCTCACTGGGTCGGCCGGCGAATTCAGGCCATCACCCGCGAGAGTTACAACCTCAACGCCAAGATGATCTCGACGATGACCGAGCGCTTCAACGTGGCCGGGGCACTGCTGGTGAAGCTGTTCGGTGAGCCGATACGCGAGATACACAGCTTCGAGGAGAAGGCCGGCCGGGTCCGCGACATCGGAATCACGCAGGCCATGTACACCCGTGTGTTCATGGCTTCGATCCTGGTGACCGCTTCACTGGCCACGGCGCTGGTGTACGGCTGGGGCGGCGTGCTGGCGGCCCAGGGTGCGCTGCCCGTCGGAACTGTCGTGGCCCTGACTGCATATCTGAACCGGCTCTACGGCCCGCTGATGGCGCTGTCAAACGTGCAAGTCGACATCATGACGGCGCTGGTCAGCTTCGACCGCGTCTTCGAGGTGCTCGACCTCAAACCGATGGTCGCGGAGAAGCCCGAGGCAGTGGCGATCCCGGACGGTCCGACGACCATCGAGTTCGACCACGTGGACTTCAGCTACCCGCGGGCCGACGAAGTGTCGCTGGCATCGCTCGAGTCGGTCGCGGTGCTCGACCAGGCCCCGTCGCAGCAGGTGCTGTGCGACGTGTCTTTCACCGCCGAGCCTGGCCAGCTCGTAGCGTTGGTCGGGCCGTCGGGGGCCGGCAAGACCACCATAAGCCACTTGATCCCGCGGCTGTACGACGTGCGTTCGGGTGCCATCCGCATCAACGGCCTCGACCTGCGCGACGCCACCCTGGAGTCGATCCGGCGCAAGGTAGGCGTCGTCACCCAGGACGCCCACCTCTTCCACGACACCATCCGGGCCAATCTGCTGTACGCCAGACCGGACGCCTCGGAGGCCGAACTCGACCAGGCGCTGCGGGCGGCTCAGATACTGCCACTCGTCGATTCGCTGCCGGCCGGCCTGGACACCGTCGTCGGCGATCGCGGCTACAGGCTTTCGGGCGGAGAGAAGCAGCGCATCGCGATCGCCCGGCTGCTGCTGAAGGAGCCCGGCATCGTCGTGCTGGACGAAGCCACGGCCCACCTCGACTCGGAGTCGGAACGGGCCGTGCAACTGGCGCTCAAGACGGCGCTGGCCGGCCGAACGTCGGTGGTCATCGCGCATCGCCTCTCAACCGTGCGCGACGCTGACCAGATCCTGGTCGTTGTCGACGGGCACATCGTCGAGCGGGGCACGCATGCGAACCTGCTCGCCGCCGGCGGTGTTTACGCGGAGCTGTACAGAACTCAGTTCGCGCGCCAGGGAGCTGCCGATGTGGCCGAGCCGCAGGACGGCGCCGGACCTCGGCATGTTGAGATCGCAGAGGAGCTAGGCTAGCTCGCAATCGAGTCGGCGCCATGACGGCGCCGAATCCATGGAGGAACGCGTGGGCGAAAAGCACCTCAGCCTCAGGCATACGGGAGGGTCGCGTTTCGTGGCCCGGTCCGGCTCAGGCCACGACATCGTCATGGACAATGCCGCCGGAAACACCGGCCCGCGGCCGACTGAGCTGGTGCTCGCCGCGCTGGCCGGATGCACGGCAATGGACGTGATCGAAATCCTCGCCAAGAAGCGCCAGGTCGTGGACGGCTACTCGGTAGAGGCCACCGGCACCCAGCGCGAACAAGCGCCGAACGTGTACACGGAGATCACCGTCCTTCACGTCGTAGAAGGCAACGTGGACACGGAGGCGGTGCGTCGGTCGATCGAGCTATCGGCGACGAAGTACTGCACGGTCAGCGCCCAACTCGCCTCCGGCGTGGCCCGGATCAGCCACCGCTACACCATCAAGCGGCCCGCCGCGGCCGGCGCCCCGCCGGTCGAGGAGTCCGTCGAGGTTGTGGTCGAAGGCCCGCTCAAGGACGTTCTGGCAGACTGACAGCCGGCGACTCCGTCTGGCGTGAGGGAGGGACAGGAAGATCGAGACTCCGGAGGCGGGCACCCTCGATCCAGGCGAGCCTCGGATATGGCGAATCTGGGGCGTGTCTTTCGACGCCCGCATCGTCCAGATCGTCATGGCCGCAACGCTCATCCTCATCGTCGCCTTCAACAACCGCTTCGTCCAGGACGAGTACGAGCGATTCATCCTGGAGTTCATCGTCCCGCTCGCCATCATCGTGCTGGCCTGGCGCGAAGACCCCAGGCGATACGGGCTCCGCATTGGCGATTGGCGGCTCGGTCTGGCGGTGACCGTCGTCGGAATCGCGGCCATGACCGTCGTCATCTGGCTGTTCGGTCGCTGGCCCGACTTCCACCAGTACTACACGGAAACGATCGGCGGCCGGCCCATGTGGCGGCTGGTGATAGACACCGGCATCGACCTCTTCGCCTGGGAGTTCTTCTTCCGCGGCTGGCTCCTGTGGGGGCTGGGCCGCAAGTACGGGACGGACGCCATCTGGCTCCAGATCATTCCCTTCGCCCTGATGCACGTCTGGAAGCCCGAGATCGAGCAGCTTTCAACCGTGCTGGGCGGCGCCTTCTTCGGGATCCTGGCCTGGCGAACCAGATCGTTCGTATGGGGCTTTCTGCTTCACTGGTTCATGATGGCCTGGGTCCTGATGGTGGCCGCGGGCTACGTCTGAGGACCTGCGCCGGTCCCGTCGGCGCGGCGTGAGGAATCCGGGTGCGGGCGTCATCGGCGCCGTGTTGCATCACTATGCATCAGACCGTATAATCCCGGGACCATGACCGCCACCCGACCGACGCCCGACGGCGTTCCCATTGCCTCTGCGACTGCCCTGGAGGGTTCGGCGCCGGCTACGGCCGGCGGCGCGACCCAGGATGCGGGCCGTGGTCCGTCCGCCGGGCTGGCAGGAGAACTGGGGCCCAAGGCGGCCAGGAAGCGATCCGGCGGCCGGACCATCACGGTCGGCATCATCGGGGCCACGGGCTATGCGGGCGGCGAGCTGGTCAGACTGCTGCTCCGTCACCCGAACGTCCGTCTGGCCGGACTGTACGGCCGCAACCGCGACAGCGAGCCGATCGCCGCGTCGCACCCGCATCTCGGGGCCACGGGCCTCGTGATGGACCGCGCCATCCCGGAGGCCGATGCCATCTTCACGGCGCTGCCACACGGCGCCGCGGCGGAAATGGCCGGCGGGATCGTGGCCGGCGGCTCCGCCCTTCTGGACGTTGGGCCGGATTTTCGCCTCCATGACCCGGCCGACTATCCGCGCTGGTACAAGTTCGACCACCCAGCTCCCGAGCTGCTGGCTCAGGCGGTCTACGGGCTGCCGGAGCTGCACCGCGAGGAGATTCGTGAGGCAGCCGATCGGACGGTCACGATCATCGGACTGCCGGGCTGCTACTCGACGGCGACAATCCTCACCCTCGCGCCGCTGGCGCGGGCGGGTCTGATCGCGGACGTGGCAGTCGACGCAAAGAGCGGCGTTTCCGGCGCCGGGCGCGAGCCCAAGCCGGACCTGCTCTTCTCTGAGGTCAACGAGAGCGTCAAGGCGTACGGCATCTTCAGCCACCGCCACACCGCGGAGATGGAACAGGAGCTCGGAGAGCAGGGCGAGCGCGGAGCGATGGGCAGCCGCGACGCGAACCCCGGCGTGGCCACGGTCGACTTCCTGCCGCACCTGATCCCGATGACGCGGGGGATCCTGGCCAGCTGCCACGTCCGGACCACGCGGCCGGTCACGCAGGCCGAGCTCGAGGCGCTCTACAGCGAGGCCTACCGCGACGAGCCGTTCGTGCAGATCACGGCCGATCCGCCCGCCACGAAGCACGTCCTGGGCAGCAACCTGTGCCGGATCTGGGTCCGCGTGGATCCGCGAACCGGCAAGGTGCTCGCCCTGGGGGTCATCGACAACCTGGTCAAGGGTGCCGCCGGCCAGGCGATTCAGGCACTCAACGTTCTCTTCGGCCTGCCCGAGGCTGCCGGCCTGGAGCAGTACCCGATCGCGCCTTAGCACGCTCTACCGCGAACCGTCGCACAGCCCAGCCGATTGCCGGCGCCAGTGGGAGGCAAGCCAGTCCGATGCAGCCGGGTTCCGACCGCTCCTCGAATGCGGGGCCGTCGCCAAACGACGTGCTGGCGCCTTTGACGAACTCTCTTCCGCCCGTCGAAGAGCGCGCCGTGATGCCGTCCGGATTCCAGGCCGCCGGGCTGGCGTGCGGGATCAAGCCGTCCGGCCGGACGGACCTGGCTCTCGTCGCGACGCTGGACGGTCCTGCGGCCGCCGCCGCGGTCTTCACCCGCAACACGGTCGTCGCCGCGCCGATCCGGCTGTCGCGGGCTCATCTCAACGCCACGGAGATAGGCGGTGGCGGACGGTTCGGCTGGGCGGACGCCGTGGTAGCCACGGCCGGCTCCGCGAATGCGGCCACGGGGCCCGAGGGCGAAGCGGACCAGGAAGAGGTGGGCAGGGCCGTCGCGGCGCTGCTGAACACGGAGCCCGAACGGACGCTCGCCATCTCGACGGGTGTCATCGGCGTGAGACTTCCCATGCCACAGGTCTGCGATGGCCTGGCCCGGCTCGCGGCCCTGCTGGAGCCGACGAATGCCGGCCTGGAGGCGTTCGCGACGGCGATCATGACCACGGACACCAAGATCAAGCTGGCCACGACCTCGGTCGAGCTGCCGGGGCCGGACGGCAAGGGGGTGATGGTCACCGTCTCCGGGATAGCCAAGGGCGTCGGCATGATCCACCCGCGCATGGCGACGATGCTCAGCCTCATCCTGACCGACGCGAGCGCGTCGCCGGCGGCGCTCTTCGGTCTGCTGTCCCCGGCCGTCCAGCGGACGTGGAACCAGACCAGCGTCGACGGAGACACGAGCACCAACGACACCGTCTTCCTGCTCGCCTCGGGCAGATCGAGAGCCCACGCCGTGGCGACCGCCAGTCCCGAAGCCGAGACCCTTGGCCGGGCGATCGAATCGGTGGCCCGATCCCTGGCCCGCCAGCAGGCCGCCGACGGCGAGGGGGCGACTACTCTCATAACCTGCCAGGTGAGCGGCGCGGCGGACGACTACGACGCTCGCGCGGTTGCCCGCTCCGTGGTGAGCAGCAGCCTTCTCAAGGCCGCCGTCCACGGCCGCGACCCGAACTGGGGCCGCGTCGCCAGCGCCGCCGGCAACGCCCGCCTCCCCGACGAGCAGCTGCTCGAGGCGGCGGGCCTGCACCACACCGAAGCCATGCCCCGAGCCGGCCGATCGCCCGACCTGGAGGTCGACCGCCTGCGTATAGCGATCGCCGGAACCATCGTCTTCGCCGGCACTCCCCTCCCCTTCGACCGGGACGCGGTCCGGGCGGCCATGAATGCGCCCGAAGTGCTCATCCGCCTGGACCTGGGCTTGGGCAACGGCACCGGCGAGGCGTTCGGCTGCGATCTGACAGAGGGCTACGTCATCGAGAACTCGGAGTACACGACGTGAGCGAAGTGCTCGTCCTCAAGCTCGGCGGGACAACGCTCGCCGACCAGGCGCACGTCCTCGACGAGGTCGCCACGGTCGCCCGCGGGCGCCCCGTCGTCCTGGTCCACGGCGGCGGAAAGCGCATAACCGAATGGCTGGAGCGTCTCGGCGTCCCCAGCCGGTTCGAGGGCGGACTCCGCGTCACGGACCAGGCCGCCCTGGACGTAGCCGCGGCCGTCCTCCGAGGCGTGGTCAACTCCGAACTTGTCTCCGACCTGCGCGACCGTGGCGTCGACGCGGTGGGGCTCTCCGGCGTCGACGGCGGATTCATGATCGCGGAGCGCGTCCCCGGCCTTGGGCTGGTGGCCCACATCGTCGGGATCAGGCGCGACTTCCTGGATACGCTGCTCGTGGCCGGGCAGGTGGCCGTGGTGGCGCCACTCGCCCGCGACGAGCAGGGGATCGTGTGCAACGTGAATGCCGACGACGCCGCCGCCGGCATCGCGGCCGGGCTCGGTGCCCGCCAGCTCGTCCTGATGACCGACGTCGACGGAGTCCGCGACGCCGCCGGCGAGAAGCTCGCCGCGATGACCGCGGACCAGGCCGAGAAAATGATCGCCGACGGCGTGATCAAGGGCGGGATGGTGCCCAAGATCCGGGCCGCCTTGCAGGCGGTCAACTGGCCGGGTGCCGAGGCGGTCATCGCGGATTCAGCCGACCCGCACGCCCTGACCCGTGCCCTCTCCGATCCGACCTTCGGGACCAGAATCACGGCGGCCCGCCAGGCCAATCAAGCCTCCGCCGGACCGGCCTGATCGGATGACCTCGATGATCCTCAACGGCAGCCAGATCCACGCCAAACAGCGCCGCCAGCGCATCCTCCTGGAACTCGTGGCCCGCTCGGCGGTCGGCAGCCAGGAGGAACTCGTGGAGTTGCTCCGCGAGGCCGGCTTCGAGGTCACGCAGGCGACCGTCAGCCGCGACGCGGCCGAGCTCGGATTGGTGAAGGTGCCCCGCGGCGACCGTCATGTCTACGCCACGCCCGAGACGGCCGCGACCGGCGACGTCTACGACGCCAGGCTCCGCCGGCTGCTCGAAGACATCCCGGTCCGCGTGGCGCGGAGCGGCCTCAGCCTGGTTCTGCTGGCGACTCCGGGTTCGGCCGGGGCGATCGCTCAGGCCATCGACCAGTCCAGCCTGCTCGACCAGGTCGGCACCCTCGCCGGCGACAACACGCTGCTCGTGCTCTTCGAGACCGAGGCCGCCCTCGAGCGGTGGCTGGTCCGCTTCCAGACCTACCAACCGGCCGGCGCCGACAAGCTGCTGCCCGCCCGACCTTTCGCGAATTCGGAGGCTCCTCGATGAACAAGGTAGTGCTCGCCTACTCCGGTGGACTCGACACCTCTGTCGCCGTCGCCTGGTTGCGCGAACAGTACGACGTTGAGGTCGTCACGCTCACCGTCGACCTGGGCGGCGGTGTGCTCAAAGAGGACGTCGACCGGCGGGCGATCAGTGCCGGAGCGACTCGCGCATACGTGGTCGACGGCCGCGAACGCTTCGTGCGCGACTTCTGCTGGCCTCACGTCCAGGCCGGAGCCCTGTACCAGGGCGTCTATCCGCTGGCCACGGCCATGGCCCGGCCGCTGATCGCCCAGCTTCTGGTGGAGGTCGCTCACAAGGAAGGAGCTCAGGCCGTCGCCCACGGCTGCACCGGCAAGGGCAACGACCAGGTTCGCTTCGACGTCGCCACGCACGCTCTCGACCCATCTCTGGCCGTCGTCGCCCCGATGCGCGTCGGCATGGGACTCAGTCGAGAGCAGGAGATCGAATACGCCAAGGCGCGCAACATCGAGATCACTATCTCCAAGGAATCGATCTACTCGATCGACGTCAACCTGTGGGGCCGCTCGATCGAGGCCGGCATCCTCGAGGATCCCTGGACCGCGCCGCGCGAGGACGTCTACAAGTGGACGGTCGATCCCGAGGCGGCGCCCGATCCGGTCGAGATCGTGATTGGCTTCGAGGGCGGCGTCCCCGTTTCGCTCGACGGGGATAGGCTCGGTCCCGTGGCCCTGGTCGAGCACCTCCACGATCTCGCCGGCGCCCACGGCGTCGGACGCGTCGACCATGTCGAAGACCGCCTGGTTGGCATCAAGAGCCGCGAGATCTACGAGGCTCCCGCCGCCACGGTCATTCATCGCGCCCATCGCGCCCTGGAGGGCCTGACGCTCTCCAAGGACACGCTGCGCTTCAATCGGCTCGTGGCCGACGAGCTGGCCCAGCTCACTTACGACGGGCTCTGGTTCAGCGCCCTGCACCGCGACCTGCGCGCCTACGCGGCGAGCAGCCAGCGCGTGGTCAGCGGCGACGTCCGCATCCGACTCGACCACGGCAACGCCATGGTCACCGGCCGGCGCAGCCCACTGTCTCTGTATGACAAGGCCCTGGCTACCTACGAGGCGGACGACAGCTACGACCACGCCGCGGCGGTAGGTTTCATCGAGATCTTCGGCCTGCCGCTGCGGACCGAAGCCGCTCGCCACGGAGCCGTCGGCCGGAGCCACGGCGCAGCCTGGACCTGGACCGATCCACTGCTCGAGAGCCTGCCGACGAAGGTCTTCGACGCTCCGCCGGCGGCGGCTGATTAGGAGGCCCGTCCTGGGCGCAGACAAACCGATCTCCAACTCGGTCAACCCGTCAAAGGCCCGAGGGCCGGCCAGCCGGCCCTCGCCCGGGGCGGAGACGATCGCGACCGGCGGTCGCTCGGCGAAGCTAGGGTTGAAGAGTCCGCCCGGCAGTTACGTGGCGGTCGCGGCAACAGTCGGCGCCGGGAGCTCGCCGGATGCCGAGCGCAAGCTGCGCGAGCTGGAGTTCCTGCACGAGTTCGCGAAGCTGCTGACAACGGCCCGCAACTGGGACGAGCTGATGCGGACCATCGTCGACCGGACGACAGACGCCCTGAACGTCGAGGTCTGCTCGGTGTACCTCATGGAGCGCGACGGGGCCCGGCTGCGCCTGGCCGCCACCAACGGCCTGGACCGCGACCAGATCGGTATTGTCACGATGGCCCTCGGGGAAGGCCTGACCGGTCGAGCGGCCCAGCTGGGCCAGCCCGTGGCGTCGCCGGACGTTCGAGTGGACCCGCTCTTCAAGTGGGTCCCGGGCTTCGATCAGTCACGGTTCACGTCGATGCTCTCGGTGCCGATGCCCTGGAACGACACCATCGTCGGCGTGGTCAACGTCCAGGC
>Ga0182010_10000046_pt1 | contig 65857 bp, 53 predicted proteins | sample 611E1MmetaG_FD_120488 | JGI IMG/M metagenome (GOLD analysis project Ga0182010, IMG submission 120488) | Permafrost microbial communities from Stordalen Mire, Sweden - 611E1M metaG | ecosystem: Environmental > Terrestrial > Soil > Wetlands > Permafrost | place: Sweden: Stordalen | collected... | reverse complement strand
TCTTGGTGGAGTTGACGTAGGCGATCCGCTGCTGGGCGATGGCGCCTGCCGTTCCGAGCAGCATCCCCGCGGTCATCAAAGAAAGAAGGCATGTCTTCACTGATTTACCCCTGCGAATGAGTGTGGATTGGTGATGGAGAATGTAGAACACAGCTGTCAGAAGCCCTTGCCGAAAACGAAGTGGAAATGCCACCCGTCGGCATGTCCGTCCTTCGGATACACATCGTCGAAACCGTAGCCGTAATCAAACCCGATCAGGCCGATCGGGGCGATCTGAATCCTCGCGCCGAACCCGGCGGAGCGATCCAGGTCAAAGAAGTTTGCGTGTGAGAGGGAAGCGTACACGTTCCCACCTTCCGCGAACAAAAGAAAGTAGATCGGGATCGGGTTGATGGCAGCGGCGAGGCGAAGCTCCATGGTCTGTTTCGTCATGGCGTAGCCGCCCGTGATGCTTCCGCTGGCCGTCCGCGGTCCGATGGACTGGTCCTCATACCCACGCAGCGGGATCGTGGAGATGTACCCGAGACCGGTCCCCCCCATAAAGAAAAAATCGATAGGCGAGATCGAAGCTCCCGAACCGATCGGGGAGAGGAAGCCGTACGTCGAGCTCAGGTACAGGGCAAGCCGGGTGCTGTTGGCAAGGGGCATGTACCATTCCGACGACAGGATCCATTTGTGGAAATTCACGTTGCCGGGGAGGAACGGCCCGCCGGAGAGCTCCGCCGACAGCGAGAGCGTCGACCCTGTGACAGGGAAGATCGGATTATCCACGCTGTTGCGCGAGATGATCTGTGTGATGCTGGTCTGCGTCGTGACCCCCACCGCGTAGATGCCTGCACCATACCGCACATTGTTATGCTGCCCCGTCAGGATCCAGTCGCCGCGAAAGAAATCGTCCGGCCACTTGAAGCGCCGTCCGATGCGGATCGACGCCCCCGTCTGCTGCAGATCGTAGACGTAATTCTGCCGCGTATCGTAGAGATTGACACCGAGAAGAGTCGGCTTGCCCATCAACCAGGGTTCCGTGAAGCCGATGTTAAACGTCCGGTAGCTTGCCCCCACGCCGAACTGCCACTGGAAGCTGAGCACTTGGCCTGCCCCGCCGCTCAAGGGTTCCGCGATCGAGAAGTTATTGATGGTGAACCCCAGGCCTCCCGTCAGGCCGAATGCCCCGCTGTAACCGACGGAAGCGTTGATATTGTCGCTCGACTTTTCCTCCACGTCATACGTCAGATCGACCGTCTTGTCATCAACCAGCGCATAATCCGGCTTGATCTTCTCGGGGTTAAAATAATTCAATTGTTGCAATTCGCGGAGACTCCGCATGATGGCCGCCCGGTTGAAGTAGTCTCCCGGCCGCGTGTAAAGTTCCCGCCGGATGACCTTCTCCTGCGTCTTCGTATTTCCCCTGATCATGACCTGTCCGATGCGGAATTGGCTCATCTCATAGACATTGATCGTGATGTCCACGGAATCCGTGCCGATGCGCGTTTCTGCCGGTTCAAGGTTGACCCGAAGATAGCCGTTGTCAAGATAGAGCGAGGCAACATCAAGTTGCGCTTCATTCCCGCGGAGATTCTGCTCGAACTTCTCCTGATTGTAGATGTCCCCCGTCGACATTCCGAGGCGGCGGTTGAGCTCTTCCGCAGGGTACACGGTGTTCCCCTGCCAGACGATATGGCGGATCCTGTACTGCTCCCCCTCGTGAACCCGGATGAGGATCGACATCCTCTCTTTGTTTTCCGAATACCAGATGGAATCCGAGACGATCTGTGCGTCGCGGTAACCGTTCTTCCGGTAGAAGTCGATGATCTTCTTCTTGTCGTCGTCATATTTCTTCTGGTCAAATTTCGCTGACGACCAGAACTTCCACCACACTTTCTCCGAGGTCTCGTCCATCGCCCCTTTCAGGTCCCCGCTGTCGAAAGCGGTGTTCCCCTCGAAGAGAATGTGTCCCACCTTGACTTCTTCACCCTCGTCGATGGTGACACGGACGACCACCCTGTTCTTAACGGTATCGGAAGGGACGACGTCGACGTTGATCTTCGCCAGAAGATACCCTTCCTTCTCGTACAGCTTCTTGATTTCCTTCTTGATGCGGATGGTCTCCTGGGAAGGGAAGACCTGCCCGCGGACGTAGTTGATCTTCTTGGTGATATCGTCTTCACTGACCTCATTGCGGCCGATGATCTCCGTCCGTTCGAACCGCGGGAATTCTTTCACCACAATCACCAGGTAGAGGCCGCTGCCCACCCTTTTCTCGACGTTGATCTGGATATCGTCAAAGAGTCTCAGGTTCCACAGCCGCCGCACCGCCTGCGACACCTGGTCGCCTGGCATGATAATATCATCGCCAACCTTGAGGCCGGAATTCGCGATGACCGCCGCCGGATCCGCAAGAGTGTTCCCTTCCACGGAGATGCCGAGGATCTTGGCGACCTCCTGAGGCTGGGGGGCCTGCTGGGCGTACGTACATGATGTGGCCCACAGGACTGAACCCGCCGCCACGACTGCGAAAACGCACTTCTTCATATCACTGTCCTGTAAGACTCTTCATAAACCGCCCGGCGCCGACTTCCGTCTGCGAGCCGTGCAATTGTTCGCTGACCATACCAAACCGGCGCTCCCTCTTTTGATAGTCGCGGATCGCCTCGTACAGTTCATCTCTGCGGAAACCGGGCCAGAACCTCGGTGTGATATAGATCTCCGTGTAGGCAAGCTGCCACAAAAGGAAATTACTGATCCTGAATTCGCCGCTCGTTCGAATCAGAAGATCAGGATCGGGGATGCCAGCGGTGGAGATGTGGGAACTGATCATCTCTTCCGTGATGTGGTCTTCGGTGAGTCCGTGCTCGACCACTTCCCGCGCAATCCGTCTCATGGCGTGCGTCAAATCCCACCGCCCGCTGTAACTCAGCGCAAGGATCAGCGTCAGACCGGTATTGTCCTTCGTCCTTTGAATACCTTCGAGGAGTTCGTTCTGCAGTTCTCGCGGGAGAGCATCGATGTCGCCTATCGCCTGGATCCGGACATTATTCGTATGCAGGCGGTCTGTCTCGTCGCGCAACGCCTTCAGGAGCAGACGCATGAGCAGGGAGACTTCTTCTTTCGGCCTTTTCCAGTTCTCCGTGGAGAACGCATAGAGGGTAAGATACCGGACGCCAAGCTGGCCGCACGCTTCCACGGTATCGCGGACCGATTCCACGCCTTCCGAATGACCTGCGGTTCTCGGCAGCCCGCGCTTCTTCGCCCATCGCCCATTGCCGTCCATGATGACGGCAATGTGCCCGGGGATTTCTCCCGATGTCCGCAGCTTCTCCTGCACTCGTGCGTCTTCGCCTGTGGCCAGCTGTGGACCTTTTCCCAAGGGATCGACTCCGCGTCGTGAAAATGCGCATCCCCATAGAGGCGGACACGGATGGAAATGAAAATTTAACCGATTTCCACGCGAAAGTCAAGGAAGTCGGGTTTGACTTTCCGGGGCAAAACAGATATACTTCAAACATTATCAACCTTAGGGCGGAACGAGCGATGGCGGGAATGCCGAACATGCAGGGGATGATGAAGCAAATCCAGAAGGTGCAGGAAAAGATCGCACGCACCCAGGAGGAGTTGGAAGGAAAGACCGTCGTTGGGGAAGCGGGGGGAGGAATGGTGAAAGTGACCGCCAACGGGAAACAACACATCGTCAAGGTCGCCATCGACAAGGAAGTGGTGAACCCCGCCGATGTCGAAATGCTGGAAGATTTGGTCCTTGCCGCCGCAAACAAGGCGCTGGACGACGCGGGGAAGATGGCGCAGGAGGAGATGGCAAAGGCGACAAACGGCATGCTGCCATCGATCCCGGGCCTCTCCATGCCCGGTCTCTGACATGCCCCGCAGACGGTTCCCGCTTTCCCATCCGCGACGAGGGGCCTGACACCTTATGCTGTACACGTCGGAAGCGCTCCAACAGCTTATCGAAGAGTTCTCGAAGCTCCCAGGCATCGGCCGCAAATCCGCGCAACGCCTCGCACTGTACCTCCTCAAACAGCAGCGTGAAGATGTCGTCCGCATGGCCAAAGCCATGGTAAACCTCAAGGACAAGATTCGCCCCTGCTCTGTCTGTTGCAACATCACTGAAGAGGATCCTTGCGCAATCTGCTCCAGCGCCAAGCGCGACAGGAGCATCCTCTGCGTCGTTGAGGAACCGAACGATGTGATCGCGCTGGAAAAGACGAATGAGTTTCGCGGTTTGTATCATGTCCTGGGCGGCTCCCTGTCCCCCCTGGAGGGGATCGGCCCCGACGACCTGAAGGTCAAGGAGCTTCTCCTCCGCATCGATGGAACGGTGGTTGAAGTGATCCTCGCAATGAATCCGAACGTCGAAGGGGAAGCGACAACGATTTACCTGACCCGCCTCCTGAAGCCGCTCGGCGTCGCCGTCTCACGCCTGGCACGCGGGATTCCTGTTGGGGGTGATTTGGAGTTTGCAGATGAAGCAACGCTTACACGCGCCCTTGAGGGACGCATCTCCCTGTAGACGGTTTGTCCGCACAGCAGGGCGATCGGCTTTCGCCGCAGTTATTGTGATTCTCGCGGGAGCGGGCGGCTGCGGCCTTTTCGAAACGCGCACGCCCGAAAACCCTACTGCACCGAGCGGAGGATTCACCTCCGCCACTGAACCGCTGACGGTGATCACCAACCTGCAGCTTGCCGTGGAGCAGCGGGACGTTCCGAACTACGTCCTGTGCTTCTCGGACGGCGCTGCCGGCGTGCCGGCCTTTACGTTCGTGCCATCCTCGGAGGGAGCGGCGCAGTACGCCTCACTCTTTCAAAGTTGGACGATCACCTCTGAGCAGGAGTATTTCCAGAACCTGACGGTCCGGGTGAAAGCCACGTCCACTTCCAGTTTGGTGCTGACGCAGAAGTCACAGTTCTTCTCGAGCGATTCCGCCCAGCTCGAGTATGACTATATCCTGACCTTCGAACACACCGACCCATCCTTTCCGACGATCGCGCGCGGGAATCTCCGGTTCACACTCGGGCGGAACGGGAACAATATCTGGTCAATTTACCGGTGGACCGATTTCAAGACGACGAACGACACGACGTGGAGCGTGTTCAAGGGGAAATTCAGCAATTGAAGAAGAGCGGAGGCCGGCGGTCCGGCCCTGTTGCCGCAGCGCAGCTCTTCGCGCTGGCACTCTGCTCCGTCATTGCGGCAGGGTGCCTGAACCCCTTCGCTCCGGGACGTGACGATACGCCCGCGGCAGCTGCCTGCGATCAGCACACCATTGACGGCGTCTTTCAGTGTTTTCAGGCGGCCTACACATTCCGCGACACCACCATCTATGGGCAACTCCTTGACGCGCAATTCATTTTTGTGTATCGTGACTACACGCAGGGGATCGACATCACGTGGGGACGGGATGAAGAGATGCGGAGCACATACGGTCTCTTTCAGAATGCGCAGAAGCTGGACCTCATCTGGACCAACTATGTGTCCTCGACGTCCGATTCGACCTCGGTGGATGTCCTCCGCGGCTTCACTCTTACGGTTGTCTTCAACCCCAGCGACATCGAGCAGGTGGACGGGTATGCGAGTCTGACGCTCCAGCGCGACAGGGTGTCCGACCCCTGGAAGATCTTCCGCTGGCGCGACCAGTCCAATTTCTAATCCGACCTTATGAGCATCTCCTATACGTTGCGCGAGAGTTTCTCCGGATTCCGCCGGGCAAAGATCTCTTCTCTCCTTTCGATCATCACGGTGTGCATCTCCCTGCTTTTGCTGGGCTCATTCGTGGCAATCACCGTCAATGCAGGACGGCTGGTGGATGCCCTGCGCGCCCGGCTTGAGATGGAGGCATTCCTTGTGGAACCCGCGACGGAAGGAGAGATCGATTCGCTCGTCACTGCTGTCTCTTCCTTGCGCGGCGTGGAGAATGTTCTGTTCATCTCGAAGGACGATGCAGTCCGCATTTTCAAGCAGGAATTTGGGGAAGATATCACAACGGTCCTTGACTTCAACCCCCTCCCCCCCTCGTTGAAAATCACCCTCACCCCTCAGTACCGTACATCGACGGGAACGCAGGAAGTCTACGACCGACTCGTCGCCATGCGGGGGATCGAGAGCGTCGTGTACCGGAAAGCACTTCTGGAACTCATCGACAAACGGGCAGCAGGATTAAACAAAGTCATGCTGACACTGGGACTCATTATCAGTCTCTCGGCCATCTTTCTCGTCTCCAACACCATCCGCCTGGCAATCCGCGCGAAACAATCGCTCATCCAGACCATGGAACTGGTGGGTGCAACGAGGGGATTCATACGGCTTCCCTTCCTGCTCGAGGGGTCGGTGCAGGGTTTGTGCGGCGGCCTTCTCGCCGCCGCTCTCCTCGCCGGCCTTTTGGGGTACGGTGCCCGGCTCGTCTCCGCTGAGTTCGCTCCGTACCTCCGCATGGCTCCGGCGTTCTACGGCGGTCTGGTGTGCGCAGGGATCCTTCTGGGATTTGCCGGAAGCATCATCTCCGTCGTCCGTTTCGTCCGGCCCGTGGCGGCACACTGAGCAATCCTTTCTGCAGTCAGCAACGGAGCCATTGCACCACACCTCATTCTTTCGTAAATTTGTGCCCACCATGTCCGAAGAAATCCTCCGGTACGTCACTGGAAATACACCATGGGTAAAGAAACCTCGCTGATCACCTCCTCTGTCGGGCAGAAGCTGCTGATGGCTCTTTCGGGCTTCTTCCTGTGCAGTTTCCTGCTGCTGCATCTCACCATCAACCTGTTCCTCTTCGGGCGCGATGGCGGGGCGACGTTTGACACGTATGCCGAGTTCATGGCGACATACCCCCTCATCCGCCCCCTGGAGATCGTGCTCTTTGCCGGATTTCTCCTCCATGCGTTCGTGGGGACAGTTCTCTGGGTGGCAAACAGGCGCGCGCGTCCCGTCCGCTATGCGGTGACCAAGCCAGGAGAGACCAGCACCCTCGCGTCGCGGGTGGCGTTCATCACCGGCGCGTTTGTCTTCGTCTTTCTCGTTGTCCATGTCAATACCTTCTTTGTCACGTCCCGGTTCTTCCCGACGGGGGCGACCATGTTCCATATGGTCCGCGATGCGTTCCGCAATCCCTGGTACGATGCCTTTTACATCGCGGCCCTCGGATTCCTCGGTTATCATCTGAAGCACGGATTCGCATCTGCGTTCCAGACGCTGGGACTGCGAAACACCCGGTACGAAAATCTGATCGATGCGGTCAGCGTGATCTTCTGGCTTCTCATCCCGGTCTGCTTCGCGGCCATTCCGCTCTATTTCCTCTGGCTCTCTTAACTGAGGGGAATCCCCACCATGATTCTCGACTCCAAAATCCCTGACGGACCCATTGAAAAGAAATGGGATAATCACCGTTTCCACATGAAACTGGTGAACCCTGCAAACAAACGGAAGTACCACGTGATTGTGGTCGGGACGGGGCTCGCGGGCGCATCGGCCGCCGCTTCCCTTGCGGAGCTTGGCTACCAGGTGACCACCCTCTCCTATCATGAATCGCCCCGCCGCGCCCACAGCATCGCGGCACAGGGAGGAATCAATGCACCGAAAAACTACCCGAACGACGGGGACAGTGTTTTCCGGCTTTTCTACGACACGGTCAAGGGAGGCGATTACCGGTCCCGCGAGGCAAACGTGTACCGGCTTGCCCAGGTCAGCGGCGCAATCATCGATCAATGCGTGGCGCAAGGGGTCCCTTTCGCCCGGGAGTATGGCGGAATGCTGGACAACCGCTCCTTTGGAGGGGCACAGGTGTCGCGGACTTTCTATGCACGGGGCCAAACGGGGCAGCAGCTCCTTCTCGGCGCCTATTCCGCCCTCATCCGGCAAATGGGGACGGGTGCGGTACGGTTCTTCGAGCGCCGGGAGATGCTCGATCTCGTGGTCGTTGAGGGCCGTGCCCGCGGCGTCGTAGCGCGCAATCTCACGACAGGAACTCTTGAATCGTTCCTCGGCGATGCCGTACTCCTTGCCACGGGAGGGTACAGCAACGCATTCTTCCTTTCCACCAACGCGATGATGTGCAACGCGACGGCAACGTGGCGCGCACACAAACGGGGGGCACTCTTCGCCAACCCCTGCTTCACACAGATCCATCCCACATGTATTCCGGTGTCCAGCGGGCATCAGTCGAAACTCACATTAATGAGCGAGAGCCTGCGCAACGACGGGCGCATCTGGGTGCCGAAGAAAAAAGGAGACGACCGGGCACCAAACAGTATTCCCGAAGATGAACGGGACTATTACCTTGAGCGGTTGTACCCTTCGTTCGGCAACCTTGTCCCGCGCGATGTTGCCTCGCGCCGTGCGAAGGAAATGTGCGACAAGGGCCACGGAGTGGGATCGACCCGTCTGGCGGTCTATCTCGATTTTGCCGATACCATCGAACGCCATGGCAAGGCATGGGTGGAGGAGAAATACGGAAACCTCTTCGACATGTACAAACAGATCACCGGAGAGGACGGGTATGGAACGCCCATGCGCATATACCCTGCCGTCCATTACACCATGGGAGGCCTGTGGGTTGACTACAACCTCATGAGCACGATCCCGGGTCTCTTTGTTCTCGGTGAGGCAAACTTCTCCGACCACGGCGCGAACCGGCTTGGTGCAAGCGCGCTGATGCAGGGACTCGCCGATGGATACTTCATCATCCCATACACGATCGGCGATTATCTCGCATCCACGTCATTCCCCAAAATCGAGGAGTCGCATCCGGCCGTGCAGAAAGCCGAAGCGGGAATTGCCGCACTGACGCAGAAGCTGATGGATGTGCAAGGGAGCACCCCCGTCGACGTATTGCACAAAGAACTTGGGAAGATTCTGTGGGAGCACTGCGGGATGACGAGAAACAAGGCCGGGCTTGAAGAGGCGCTGAAGCTCATCCCTGCGCTTCGCGAGCGGTTCTGGAAGGACGTGAAGATCACGGGAACGCCTGACGGGTTCAACCAGGAACTGGAGAAGGCTCACCGGGTTGTCGATTTCCTCGAATTGGGAGAGCTGATGGTCCGTGATGCCCTGCACAGAAATGAATCGTGCGGCGGGCACTTTCGCGAGGAGAGCCAGACGCCGGAGGGAGAGGCCAAACGGAACGACGCAAAGTTCTCCTATGTCGCCGCGTGGGAATATGCGGGCACCGGGGCAAAACCCAAGCTCCACAAGGAGCCGTTGGCGTTCGAATACGTAAAACCGAGTCAACGCAGCTACAAGTGAGGAGTGACACCAATGTCAGGAACAATGACCATCTCGCTGAAGGTCTGGCGGCAACGTGACAGCGATTCCGAAGGGCGGTTCGTCGACTATGTCCTGTCCGACGTTTCTCCCGACATGTCGTTCCTCGAAATGCTCGACCTGCTGAATCTCGAACTCGTCCGCAAAGGGGATGATGCCATCGCATTCGACCATGACTGCCGGGAAGGGATCTGCGGTACGTGCTCGCTCTATATCAACGGGCGCGCACACGGTCCATTGAAGGGCGTCACGGCCTGCCAGCTTCACATGAGAACTTTCCATGACGGCGAGAGCATCACCGTCGAACCGTGGCGGGCAAAACCGTTTCCTATCATCAAGGATCTCGTGGTCGACCGTTCGGCTTTCGACCGCATTATGGCTGCAGGAGGATTCGTCTCTGTCCACACCGGCGGCGCCCCCGACGCCAATACCATCCTCATCGCGAAGGAAACGGCCGAAGAGGCAATGGATGCAGCCGCCTGCATCGGCTGCGGCGCCTGCGTTGCCGCCTGCAAGAATGGATCGGCAATGTTGTTTGTCGCCGCCAAAGTGTCGCAACTTGCCCTGCTGCCGCAGGGACAGGCGGAGCGGAAGGCGCGCGTCGAAGCCATGCTCGCACAGATGGACGCCGAAGGTTTCGGCGCATGCTCCAACACCTACGCCTGCGAGGCGGAATGTCCCAAACAGATCTCCGTTTCCCACATCGCGCGTTTGAACAGAGAATATCTCAGGGCCAAGCTTGCATGAGCCACGCATTGCTTCCGGGTCCGGCCGTACCGCACCGTGGCTGCGAATGATGAAGGCAATCCGCCTGCCGTCCTCGTGGGGCATGATCGCCGTTGCAGCGCTTCTTGCTGCGACGACAATCGCCATCCGCGTTTGGTTCTGGCAAAGCGCAGGCGAGACCCTGGAAGATTCCCTGATCACGCTCCGGTATGCCGAGAACATCGCCGACGGGAGGGGATTCACCTACAACACGGGGGAGTATGTACTCGGCACGACGACTCCCCTCTGGACGCTCCTTCTGGCCTCGGCGCGGACGGCCGGCGTCACCGACCTGGCGCAAGCGGCAAAGGTGATCGGCATCGCCTGCGATGTTGGTACACTCCTTCTTCTCCTCCTCCTCCTCCGGAAAGACAATAGCTTCGCACCGCTCCTCTTCGCCGGTATCTTCGCAACGTCACCCTGGATCGTGCGCATCTGCGTGTCGGGAATGGAGACGCCCCTCCTTCTCCTCTCCATGTCCATTGCACTGCTGGGACTGCAGCGACGGAACAGCGCGTTCGCGCTCGGGTTGGCATTGACGCTCCTGACAAGAATCGACGGCATTCTCTTTGCGGGAATCATGCTCCTTTGGTCGCTCTTCCACGACTGGCGATGGACGGCCCGACAGACCGGGATTATGGTTCTTCTTTGTCTTCCCTGGATCGTTTTTGCTGCAGCAACGTTCGGCACGGTTCTACCACAGAGCTTCGAAGCAAAGAGAGCGGTGTATCATCTCGGGGTGGCGACTTCGGCACCGCCGTTTCTCAACGTCTTCACTCCTTTGGGGGAGACCGGAGTGTCCAAGCTCATCGTGAAGAGTCTCTGGACTCTCGTCGTGCTGGGCAGTCTGCTGATCCTCGTCATCCGGCGGGGGATATTCCTTCCCATCGCTGTGTTCTTCCTCATGTATACTGTCGCCTACATGATGTCGGGAACGCTGATCTTTGCCTGGTACATCGTCCCCGCCGTTTTCATTTCATCGATATGCGTTGCAGCGGCAACAGGGTGGGCGCTCGCAAGACTCAAGGAGCGGCAGCCGCGCATGTCCTCTCTGCTTCTCACCGGAGCGTTCCTCCTCTTTGTTTCCATCAATATTCTTGCGCTCGGGGGACGGATGCAACGATCCCGCGACGTGCAGGAGGTGGAAAACGGATTGCGCAAGGGAATCGGCGTCTGGTTGAAGGAGCACACCGAATCCGGGGCGAGTATCCTCCTCGAACCCATCGGCTATATCGGATACTATGCGGGCCCTGACAGGAAGATCATGGATGAGATCGGGCTGGTCACGCCGCGCATTGTCCCCTATCGACGCGCCGGCGCCGGCTGGTATGTCGCGGCACTCCAAGCGCTCGACCCCGACTACATCGTTCAGTACGCTGCAGCACTTGAACGGAACAGAAGTGAGGGAACGGAGGATCCCCTCTTTGTGAACGGGGACCAACGCGCCTGGTTTCGGGACCACTATGAAAGTGTCGCCCGCTTCCGTCTCTCGGGACAACATTTCCGGATTGAGGAGAAAGAAAAGGAATATGTCGTTCTGAGAAAAATCCATTCCTGAGGGATCGCCTGACCGCCGCCCCGAAAAAGAGGGGATGGGCCGACCCGATCATCCAACGGCGGGAGGCCGGACTTCCCCTCGCCTGATCGACAAATGCCTTCCAGATTCGCCGCCACTCTTGCCCGCGTCAGACAAATTTCCGATATTCCATGCCATGTTCACCAAACATCCCCTTCTCGCTGAACTCCTCATTGCACTTGTTCTCCTGCTTGCGATAAGTGTTCCGGTCCTCTCCTGGGGTTATGGCGGAGATCCGGACGCCTGGAGCGTGGCACGGAGCTCGCAATCCATCTGGGAGAGCGGAAGGTACACATCCTCACGACTTCCGGGTTACCCCCTGCACGAACTCCTGAACGCACCTCTGGTGGGCATGGGCGGCTGTGTGGCGTCCAATGCAGGGACGCTCCTGATCACCGTCGCGCTCGCTCTCGTGTGGCGCCGGATTGCCGTGCGCGAAGGACGACATCCCCGTTGGCTTTTCTTTTCTCTTGCTCTTGCCCCGCTGGTTCTTCCCAACGCTTCCGTGACGATGGACTATCTCTGGTCGCTCCTGTGCGTCGTTGCAGCCGTTGATGCCGCCCTCCGGAAGCGGGCACTCGTTGCCGGGGTGCTTGCCGGGTGCGCGGCAGGGTTTCGTCCGTCCAATCTTTCGATGGCGCTTCCGTTGATGGCAATTCTGTGGACGCAAGGGACGTCGAAGCGACCGTTATTCGTCTTTGCCGTCACGACAGCGGTGACATTCCTCACGGCCTTTCTTCCTGTTCTGATCACCTCTGGCGGACCCATCGACTGGTTGATCGCAACGAGCATCCAAATGAGCGACGTCCATCCGGCATTTGGGGACCGGATCATCGATTTCTCGTACCGGCTGGTGTACGCTCTTGGCCCCGGGGCATTCATGACCGGCGGCTTCATCCTGATTCGGCGAAAGACTGTTGTTGCGGATCGCCTTCGTCAACGGGATCCCATTCTCGTTGCTGCATCCGTGGCAATCCCTGTCGCCCTCCTCCAGTTCTTTCTCCTCCCGCTCGACCGCGCCTACCTCCTCCCGCTCATTCCCTTCCTCCTTCTCGCACTTGACCGGGTTGCGTCAGGCAAAGAGATGGTGATGCTCGCCTTCATGATCGTCAGCTTGAACATCCTGAACCCCGACCTCGTCGTTCACATGGGGAAGAAGTCGATTCCAGGCTTGAACATCCACGATGGGCGGATCCTGGAGAGCTGGAAAGAACGGAAAGAGAGGATGGATCTGGAGCGCCTTCGCGGGTTGCGGGACAGGGAAATAAGTCGTAGTTTTCGTTGATGAAAAAGATGCGACCCCTCGCAATTCTTGCCCAGGCATTCGTCTGTGTTCTTGTTCTGGCCGTCCCGGGATTTGGCCAGAATACCAGAGAAAACGCCGATTTCAAGCTCGCTGTAAACCTGTATAATGACGGACTCTACGATCTCGCCGCGGAACAGCTCCGGCAGTTCATTTCCTCCTTCCCTACGACCACGCAAGGAATCGACGCCCGCTTCACGCTCGGCCTCGCCCAAATGAAGCTGAAGAAGTACGAAGAGGCGCGGCTGACATTTCAGAATTTTGCCCTGACATTTCAGGAGAATCCCAAGGCGCCGGATGCCTGGTGGAATGTCGGCGACTGTTACGCGGCACTCGGCAACCCCCACGAGGCAGCCCTGGCTTTTGAAAGGGTCAAGGTGTTCCACCCCAAGAGTACCATCGCCCCCGATGCCCTGCTTCGGGCAAGCAGGTTCTTCCTTCTCGCGGGGGACCGGGAGAGCGGACGGAATACCTTGCGCGTCGTCCTGCAGGAGTACCCCTCAAGCAGCGCCGTCATCGGCGCAAGGACAGAGCTCGGAAAGCTCTACTTCGAAGATGGAAATCTCGTACAGGCGCAGAACGAATTGAAGCGCGTCATCGAAGGAGACCCATCCCCCGATGCACGCGCCGGAGCTCTTCTTGTGCTCGGGAGCATCTACCAGGCGCAGGGGAGAACGGCGCAGGCACGGGCGAACTACCAGGAGATCATCGCCACGTACAAATCCAGTTCCGCCCTTCAGGGAGCGTATCTGAACCTGGGCAAGATTCTCGCCGCAGGCGGCCGATACCCGGAGGCGCTGGAGAATTTCAAGAAAGGATTGAGCGCGAAGAGTGGGGAGGATTCTTCCCTCATCCGTGACGGCCTCATGGGATACGGAGACGCGCAGGCCGCGATGGGAGAGAATAGCGGCGCCATGGCATCGTACGAGAAGTGCATTGCTGCGGGACCACGTGACGATCGGACCACCACCGCACTCTGGAAACTTGCCGTGGTTGCTGCGCACGGGAAGGATTTTCGGCGGTCGAACGACGCATGCACCCGTCTGTTATCGGGAAATGCGCCGGACATCCTGCGGCGGCGCGCGCGCATACGCCTGGCGGGCAATGCGAAGGAACAATCGAATTTCGCTTCTGCCGTCCAGCAGTATGAATCGTTCGTCGAGGCCTACCCGGATGATCCTGCTGCGCCGGAGGTGCTCCTTCGGATCGGCGACATCTGCGCGCAGAACATCAAAGACGAACGAAAGGCCATTGCCACGTACGAATCTCTTGCCGGGCGCTTCCCCTCTTCCACGGTCGCCGATGAAGCTCTCCTCAACGCCGCCCGCTGCTCGGAGCGTCTCCGGGATTTCGACCATGCCCTGCAGGTCTATCGCACACTGATAACGGTTTCCCCCTCATCGGATGATCGTGGCAAAGCCGACGAGCGCATACGGACCATTGAGACGTTCGAAGCAAAGGACAAGGATGCGGGCCTCGAAAAGCTTGCTCTCCTTGTCGGGGACATGGTTGCGCAAAAGGACAGGGCGGGGCTCGCCTTCCGGCTCGGGGAGATTTATTTCACCGAATTGAAGAACTATGCCGCCGCTGCTGTGCAGTTTGGCGATGCGCTTGAGGCCGGCCTCGATGCCCCCCGGGCAGCCGATGCCATGTTTCACAAGGCGCAATGTTATGACTATATGAGTTGGAAAGACGGGAGATCCGCGCCGGAAGCGATACAGGCATACAGGTCGTTCCTTGCCACCGCGCCGGTGTCTCCCCGATCTGAGGAGGCGGCGCTCGCAATACTCCGCCTCAGCGCAACGAACCTGCATGACGCTTTCGCTGCTGCCGCCCCTCTTCTCGCGCCTTCTGCCGCATTTCCCCGGAGAGACGCTGTCACCCTGCTTCTTGGGACGTTGGAGCTGAAGGCCGACAGTCTTGCCCCGGCACTCGCGATGTTCACCGAGTCGGAACGGACAACGCGCGACTCCTCCATCGCTGAAGAGGCGGGTTTCCACCGATTCACGACACTCCTTGCACTCGGGTTGAAGGACAGTGCGCGAGCAGTCGGCGAGGCCTCTCTGATCGCCCATCCGGCGGGAGCGCACGCGGCGGAAACGACTTCCCGTCTCGCGGAGCTTGTTCGTGCAAAGGATCCTGCAAGGGCCGCCGTTCTCTACCGGCAATTGCTGGCGTCGTTCCCCACGACCCATGCAGCGCACGAAGCCTCACTGCCCCTTGCTGAAGCTCTCTCCGCTTCGGGCGACAACGCCGGGGCACTTGCCGTCTACACAGAGCTCTACCAGCGATCTCTCCAGGACCCCCTCACCGACGGGGCACCGGAAGGCACACTTCTCCTTGCGCTCGGGAAGGCCTGCCAGGCCGCGGGCAACATCAAGGACGCCAGGACATATCTCACAGCGGTCGCAGCATCCGGGGCCAACAAGCAGCGGGCCGGTGAGGCCTATGCAGCCCTCGGCGAGATCGCGAAGAACGAAGGGGAGCGCGATGTTGCAACAGCATTCTTCCGGGAGGCGGAGGCGCTTTCTCCGGGGACCACCGTCTCTCGGGAAGTTGCCGACCTGCTCTTCGGCAACGGCGATTACGCCGACGCCGTCCGGCAGTACGCCGCGCTCTCCGCCGCAGCCCAGAGCGACACCGATCGGCGCTACGATGATGCACAGACGATCGTGGCGTTGTTCCGGAGCGACGACCCCGCGGGTGCGGAACGGGGCACAGCCGGGTTCGCAAAGAAGTACCGCGATACCGAAAACGAACAGGCGCTCTTCGAACTCGAGAAAGGTTCGTACCATTTCCGCCGTGAGGAGTACGGCGAGGCCATGAAAGCCTTCCAGCGCGTGGCCGACAAGTTCGACGATGCGCCATCGGCGCCTGCATCCGTGTATTGGATTGCCAAGACCCTTGAGGCAACCGATCATCCCGCGGAGGCGATCCAGCAGCTTGAGACTCTCCTCCAGAAGCACCCCGATGCACCGATCATCCCCCGCGCGCATCTTGCCCTGGGCAACCTCCAATACGGAAAGGAGAAGTGGGACGAAGCGATCAAACACTATAAGATGGTCGTCGATGACCCCAACGCCGATCCCGACCTCCTCCCATCGGCAATGAGCAACCTGATCGAAACGTACGAAGGCGCCGGCGCATTCGATGGAGCATTGTCGCTGACGCGCAAGTACCTCGAGCTCTACCCCAACAGCGAAGATGCCCTTGACAAGAAGATCAAGATAGGGATTCTCTACGACCGCCTCGGGTATTACGATCAGGCGGTCCTCCAACTGCAGACGCTCCTTGACGAGGCAGGTAGCGATCTGGAAGGAGAGCTCCGTTATTACATCGCGGAGGCGAATTACAATAAAGGCGACTATCAGCAGGCGATCCTCGACTTCCTGAAAGTTCCCTACCTTGTGACGAAGAAGGGAAAGATCGACTGGACGGCCAACGCTCTCTACATGTCCGGACAGTCGTACGAAAAAATGGGACGATTCGACCAGGCGCTGACGATGTACCGGCAGATCGTGGATCGGACGGGAATCGACGAGTCGTTCAAGGCGGCAGCACGCAAGGAGATCGACCGCGTCAAAGCCATCGTCAAGAAGAAAACGGGATAAGCATGCTTGAAACACAGACCGACGCCATTATCGCGGCGCTCACGGAAAGAACGATCGGGACGGGGGAAGGGATCATGTTGCAGGACATCCTTTCCTCGGACATACCGCGCGGCATTAAGGCGTACATCCAGGCAGACACTCTTCAGGTCCTGGCCGATGAGCTCTTTGCGCAACCGCATTGTTCCCGGGTCGACCGGACTCTCCCCTCGACGGATCGTCTCACGCGCGCGTTTCTCCAGACCTTCGCGCGGACATACGTCTTCCCGCGGAGCGAGTATCTCATCGTTCTGGAGAACGCCGTCCATTTTCTTGAGAATTTCCTCTGCCGCCCCCAGTGGACCATGGAAAACTTCATCTTCGCGGAGACGGACCAGGTACCCGTGGAAACGATGGTCCGAAAGTTCGGCCATATGGCGGAGTATTCGTACTATCGGGAATTCGCCGAACGGATCGCCCGACGGCGTCGATGGGAGAACGTGGAGCGGCAGCAATTCCGGTCCCTCGTGGGATCCATCGATGAACAGATCATCATACAGCATAATGCACGCGAGCTGGCGCTTCTCGCGAAACCGATCTTCGATTTCGTGCTCTTGCGCGACACGCCTCCGGACGTCGCCATCCCGCTGAAACCCATCCTGATCTTCTTTGAAGACAAGAAGATGGACATCCTGCGGAATTACATCGAAAGCATCTGCAGGGTCCGCGACAAGGCCGATCTCACACTGGACGAGTTGACGACTCTGGTCGAGGATCTTTACCTCGGCCACAAGGAGGAATCCGTGGGCGTGGCCCCGCAGACGCAGATTCCGTCGCCTGCAGCGAATGAACAGGTCCCGGACGGCGCTTCCCCGGAGGAACAGCCGAAAGAGCCGGAACCGCTCCTCACCGGGTCCCTTCCACAACCCACCATTCAATGGGATCTCCCAACGCTCGGAGAGCCGCCCGCACCTCCGGCACGAGAGGAGGAACCGGCGAAGCCCGGACCGCCGCCGGATCATGCCATCGGCGGCAGGAATATTCCCCTCTCTCTCACGTTCGCCGGACTCGATCGTCCGCCCCTCCCTCCGCGGGACCCGGCCGATCTGAACGACATGATCCCGGACGATCTCCGCAGCCGGTTCATCAAGATGCTCTTCCGGAAGAGCGAGGAGGAGTATGACACCGCCATCACCACGCTCAACGATACAGGAACATGGGAAGATGCGGCGCTGTTCCTGAATAAGCTCTATCACACCAACGGCCTCGATCCTTTTGACGCGGATGTGGTGGAATTCACCGACGCGATCCATCGACGCTACCTGAACGATGAGGAAGACGAACAATGAAGTTCATCGACTCTGCAATCATCCAGGTGAAGGCCGGATCAGGCGGCGTCGGCTGCGTCAGCTTCCGCCGGGAAAAGTTCGTCCCCAAGGGGGGACCTGACGGGGGAACCGGCGGACGCGGCGGTTCAGTGATCATCCGGGCAAACCGCCATCTTGCCACGCTTCTCGACTATCAGTACCGAAAGATCTATAACGCCCCGCGGGGGGAACACGGACTCGGTGCCAGGAAAACGGGACACAGCGGCAAGGATGTCACTCTCGAGGTTCCTGTGGGGACGATCCTGCGTGTTGCCGGAGGCGGAGAGATCATCGCCGATATGATCGAACACGGCCAGGAGGTTGTGGCGGCGCGGGGGGGACGGGGAGGCAGGGGGAACGCGGAATTCGCCACGTCGACAAACCAGGCACCGCGCGAATTTGAACAGGGGGAGCACGGAGAAGAGCGGGAGCTTGAGCTTGAGTTGAAGCTGCTTGCCGACGTCGGTCTGGTCGGCTTTCCCAATGCAGGAAAATCAACACTCATTTCCGTCATATCTGCGGCGCGGCCGAAGATCGCCGACTACCCATTCACCACCCTTGTGCCCAACCTGGGGATTGTGCGCATCGACATGGGGAAGAGCTTTGTGGTGGCCGACATCCCGGGCCTCATCGAGGGGGCGCATGAAGGAAAAGGATTGGGCATACAGTTCCTGCGCCATATCGAACGGACCCACGTTCTCGTTTTCCTGCTTGATTGCACGCGTGAGGATCCGAAGGCCGACTATGCGGTGCTCGACAAGGAATTGATGTTGTTCAGCGAGGATCTGGCACGAAAACCCCGCATCGTCGCGCTCACGAAGATTGACACGCTTGATCCTTCCCAGATCAAGACCCTGAGCAAGCTGAAACTGGGAAAGACCGCGGTCTTCCCGATCTCTGCCGTATCCGGAGCGGGGATCGCGAAGATTGTCGCTGCGATGTGGAATGCAGTAGGGAGCCACAGGTGACCCACCGTGCGTAAAAGGTCGGCTCCCCCCCTCACACTGCGTCGGACGGTTTTCGTATCGGCCCTTCTCTTCGCGGGACTTGTGTGCGTGTCGCTCGCCGCCCTCTCTATCGGCAGCGTCTCCATCTCCTTGAGGGATGTGCTCGCATCACTGACCCTCGACCCTTCCGTCGCCGACGCCCAGAGGATGATCGTCCTTGAACTGCGGTTGCCGCGGGTCATCCTTGCCATCATCGTCGGCGCGGGACTCTCCGTGGCGGGACTTGTCTTCCAGGCCCTCCTTCGTAATCCCCTCGCTGAGCCGTATATCCTTGGCATCTCGAGCGGCGGCACCATGGGAGCCATCCTCGCCATGAGCCTTGCCGGCGGTGCGTCTGCTTTTGCGACTCCCCTGGCATCGTTTGCCGGATCCGCCGCAGTCATGCTCCTCGTCTACGCCGTTGCACGCAGACACGGCCGGCTGGATCCGTACACCCTTCTCCTCTCCGGCGTCATGATCGGCGCATTCTTCAATGCAGCCGTCCTGCTTGTCATCGCCATCGTCAACCAGGAATTGCGGAGCGCGTTCCTCTGGCTCATGGGAAACCTGAGCACCGCTACGCCGACAGCGGCGGTCATCGTCGGTCCGCCCGTTGTCATCGCCTGCACCCTGTTTTTGTGGCAAGCCAAGGCATTCAACCTGATCGCAACAGGCGAGGAAACTGCGATGCAACTGGGCGTCAACGTCGCCGCGGTGAAGAAATTCGCCTATCTCCTTGCCTCATTTGTCACGGGATTGGTCGTTTCCGTAAGCGGCGTCATCGGTTTCGTGGGCCTCATCATCCCGCACATGTGCCGGATGCTCTTTGGACCGGACCACCGGCTCCTCATCCCCGCTTCATTCCTTCTGGGAGGAACGTTTCTCGTAGGAGCGGATCTCATCGCCCGCACGGTGCTGGCGCCGACGGAGATCCCCGTTGGTGCGGTCACCGCCGCCATCGGCGCCCCCCTGTTCGTCTATCTGTTGAAGAGAAACTGACTCTGGGACACGCCTGCGCATCTCCCGGTCGACTCCCCTTGCATGAGTCGCGACTTCCCCCTATTTTGATGGTAATGCCTGCAACGGGCACACACATGGGTGCCCATTCTCCCCGATCGATCGCGGCGATTCGCATGGACCATTCCGGCAACCAAGGGATTCCGAAGCACGGGAGGCCCCGCGGCGTACGTTCCCACAAGTTCTCCGATGCCCCGTGATGAAGAAACCCGCACGCCCTCACTCGGGCGCAAAGCAACGCACAACGAGCTCCCCCCCGGATCGCACTCCCTCACCCATCGACGCCCTTGGCAGCCTCATCGGCAGCGACAAGCTGCTCGATCTTGTCCTGAATTCCGTCCGGGATCTCGTGGTGGTCCTTGATCGGACTGGCAAGAGGATTTACAACAGTCCGTCGTACCGGAGCATCCTCGGCGATCCTGCATCGCTCAAAGGCACCTCGTCGTTCGTCGAAATCCATCCCGACGATCGGGAACACATCGAGAAAGTCTTCCGCGAGACGATCCGCACAGGCGAAGGACAGAAAGCAACCTTCCGTTTCCTCCTCCCCGACGGGACCGTTCGATTCATCGAATCCCAGGGACACATCATCAGGGATGCAGAAGGAAAGATCTGCTTTGTCGTCGTCATCTCGAACGACATCACGACACAACAGCAAACCCGGAGCAAACTTGGCGAGAGTGAGGCCATGTTCCATGGCCTTGTTGAGCACTCCCTCGTCGGCGTTTTCATCGCGCAGGACGGCTACGTCAAATATGTCAATCCGCTCATCACGACACTCACCGGCTACAGGGCGGACGAGCTTATTGACAAGATCAAGCTGTTCGACATCTTGGACGACAACGGTGGGACGATCACGGAAGAGATTATCCGTCGCGGGCTCGAACAGTCGCTCCATGCTGCGTGGCAGGCAATCCGTCTTCGTCGGAAGGACGGCATCCTGATCGACCTCGAGGTCTCGGCGGCCCGGACGACCTACCAGGGGCAGCCGGCGATCATCGGGACACTGCTTGACGTCACCGAACGGAGGAGGAGCGAGACACTCCAGCTTGCGCTTTACAAGATCACGGAAAAGGCGAGTACGGTACGGGACATGAACGAATTGTACGCCGCCATCCATGCGACGTTGGGCGAAATGATGTATGTGCGGAATTTCTATATCGCGCTCTACGACGCCCAGACGCAGGATCTCAGCTTCCCGTACTTCGTTGATGAATTCGATCCTCCCCCTCCGCCCCACAAACTTGGACGGGGATTGACAGAATACGTCCTCCGGACGGGGAAACCCATCCTTGCCTCCCCCGAGGTCTTCCAGCACCTCGTCGATCAGGGTGAAGTCGTGCTCATCGGCGGTCCTTCCGTCGATTGGCTTGGCGTCCCGCTGATCCTTCATGACACCATCCACGGCGTCATTGTGGTGCAGAGCTACTCCGACGCCATCCGTTTTGGTCCGAAGGATATGGAATTCCTCACGTACATATCGCGCCATATCGCAGTGGCCATCGATAGGAAGCAGACGGAAGCTGCTCTGCGCGAAAGCGAGGAGAAGCACCGGACCATCATCGCAGGCATGAGCGACGGCATCGTTTTGCACGACGAGCAGGGAGATATTGTCAGCTGGAACGCGAGCGCGCTGCGCATCCTCGACCTGAGTCCCGAGGAAATCGCGCAGCTGCGGAGAAACAGCATGCTCGGCGATCTGACCCATGAAGACGGCTCACCCCTGGCCGCAAGCGAGGATCCTATCGCCCTCACATTGAGCACAGGGGCTCCCCACTCGGACCTTGTGGTGGGATTCCGCACCCGTTCCGGGCAACGGCGGTGGATTTCCGTGAATACCCGCCCGCTCCTTCGCTCCGCCGACGAACGTCCTTACGCAGTCGTGGCGAACATCACCGATATTACCCGCAGAAAGGAGGCAGAATACGCTCTCTACCGAAGCGAGAGAAGATTCCGGTCGATGGTCGAAGCGATACCGGACTGGCTATGGGAAACCGACGCCGACGGGCGATATACCTATGCAAGTCCGAAGGTGCGTGACCTCCTCGGATACGATCCGACGGAAGTCCTGGGAAGGCGGGCACGGGATTTCATGCACCCCGCGGATGTCCAGCGGGGGTCGATGCAGCTCTTGAGCTATATCTCGCGCAGCGAGCCCTATGCGGGCTTTGAGAACAGTTACACCCGCAAAGACGGGAGCACGGTGGTCATTGAGACCAGCGGACTCCCCATTTTTGATGAGCAGGGACATCTCAAAGGATACCGCGGCATCGACAGGGATGTGACACAGCGGAAGCATGAAGAAGGGGAACTTGCCCGGCTCAACATGGCGGTAGAACAGGCCGCGGAATCAATCGTGGTCACAGAGGCCGATGGGACCATTGTCTATGTGAACCCGGCGTTCGAGAAGGTCTCGGGCTACTCCCGCGCGGAGGCGCTGGGGAAGAATCCGCGCTTGATACGGAGCGGCGTGCACGACGACGCCTTTTACAAAGAGATGTGGGAAACGATCACCCGCGGAGAAGTCTGGTCGGGACACGTTACGAACAGGAAGAAAGACACCTCCCTGTATGAAGAACAGATGGTGATCTCGCCGGTGCGCGATGCCACGGGCGAGATTGTCAACTATGTGGCCGTCAAGCGGGATATGACCCAGGAAGTGGAGATGGAACGGCGGTTGAGGCAGACGCAGAAGATGGAAAGTCTGGGGCACCTTGCCGGAGGCATTGCGCACGACTTCAACAACGTCCTCGGTGTCATTCAGGGAGCGCTTTCGCTCCTCAAGCCGCGGTTAACGGATCCTTCCCTCGCCCGTTATGTGGAGGTTGGTGAGGGAGCCGTGGGACGGGGCGCCGATGTGGCCAAACGGCTGCTGACTTTTTCACGGGAAGGACAGCTGACCCTGCGCACAGTGACACTTGCGGAAGCAACCGAGGAATTAACCCGGGTGTTGGAACACACGATCGAGAAAACGATCGACATCGTTACCGAAATACCGCCGGACATCCCCAGCATCCTCGCTGATCCGGGACAGTTAGGGCAGGTCTTCCTCAACCTCTGCATCAACGGCCGCGATGCAATCCTCGAAGCGCGCCCCGAGGCGGGGACGGGGACCCTGACCATTGTCGCAGCGCTGGAGAATGGCGAAGCACTTCGGAAACGGTTCAAAGAGGCCGTCGCCCCTTCTTATGTGCGCATTTCCGTCATCGATAATGGAACAGGGATGACCGACCTCATCCGCAGCCGGGTGTTCGAGCCGTTTTTCACCACCAAGCCGGCGGGAAAGGGAACGGGCCTCGGCCTCGCAGTTGCTTATGGCATCGTGAAGAACCACCGCGGCTTCATCGATGTGGAGAGTGAACCGGGGAAGGGTTCGGCGTTTCACGTCTATATCCAGGCAAGCACGGCAGCACCGTCGGCGGGGAGCATCTCCGACGAGCGGCCCATTACCGGCGGCACGGAGACGATTCTCGTGGTAGAGGATGAGAAGGCACTCAGGGACCTGTTGGCGGAGCTTCTTGAGGGGAGCGGGTACCGGGTGCTCAAGGCGGCGGACGGCATAGAGGGACTGGGGGTGTACCGTCAGTACAGGAAGGAGATCGGCGTCGTCCTGACCGACATGGGCCTTCCCCGCATGTCGGGACAGGATCTTTTTGCACGAATCCGAGAACTCGATCCGGCGGCACCTATCGTTCTTGCCAGCGGGTACCTGGAACCCGGTCTGCGGTCTCATCTTTCGTCTGCGGGAGCAAAAGCGTTCATCCAGAAACCGTATCAGGCGCGCGATATACTTCGCATTATCCGCGAAGTTCTTGATCACCCGGAACACCAGACGGAGGGAAAGTCACCATGAAGCAGGAAGAGCACACTTCAGAGACGGAACGGCTTCTCCACCTCATTCTTGCCAACATCGACGACCTCGTCGCAGTCGTCGATCTCAACGGTAAACGCCTTTACAACAGTCCATCCTACGAGGGGATCTTCGGCTCGAGGGCGGGCCTTCGCGGCTCCGACTCGTTCGGAGAGATCCATCCCGACGATAAACAAAAAGTCAGACAGGTTTTTGACGAAACCGTCCGGACGGGCGTTGGACAACGCATCGTGTACCGGTTCGCCATGCCCGACGGTCGGATCCGCTTCATCGAGTCCCATGGAAACGTGGTGCGTGACGCGCAGGGGAATACCGATAAGGTGATCATCGTCGGGCGCGACATTACCGAACGGCGGCGGGCCGAGCAGGTGCTGATGGAAGCGGAGGAAAAATTCCGCACCATTGTGGAGCAATCCCTCGTGGGAGTGTACCTGCTGCAGGACGGGCGGTTCATCCACGTCAACCCGAAGTTCGCGCAGATCTTCGGCTATGACGCCTCCGAAATGATGGCGTCGCTGACAATGAAGGATCTCATCGCGGAGCGCGATGCCCGGGAGGTCATGGGCGAAATCGAGGCGCGATTGCTCGAGCGGGAAGGAACATTCCATCGCAGTTTCCGGGGAAAGCGACGGGATGGAACGAGCAACAATCTGGAATTGTACGGGACTGTGACGCTCTATGGTTCCAGACCATCGCTTCTTGGGACGCTCCTCGATGTCACGGAGAGAAAAACAATTGAGGAAGAGCGGGCCCGCCTCTTCTCCGCCGTGGAACAGTCCGCGGAATCAATCGTCATCACCGATGCGGCGGGTACCATCAGCTACGTCAATCCTTCCTTCGAAAGGGTCACGGGATACCCGAAGGAAGAGGCGATCGGACAGAACTCGCGGATCCTCAAGAGCGGGGAGCAAACGGATGAGTTTTACCGGGAATTGTGGTCGACGCTTCTGAGGGGCGAAGTGTGGGCGGGCCTGATCGTGAACAGGAAGAAGGACGGATCGACGTACCAGGAGGAAATGACGATCTCCCCCGTGCGGGATACGAGCGGGATGATCGTGAACTACGTTGCAGTCAAGAAGGACATCACAAGGGAACGCCTCATCGAGGAACAACTCCGCCAAGCGCAGAAAATGGAGAGTCTCCGCCAGATGGCGCGGGGCATGGCACACGATTTCAATAACATCATCAACGTCGTCCTCGGCACAATCACCCTCATGCGTTCACGCGGGGGGACGGATCCTACGATGGAAAAGTACATGACGATGGGAGAAGGAGCAGTCAAGCGCGGAATCGACATCGCCAAGAGACTTGTCATGTTTTCCCGCGAAGAGGAAACTCAACGCGCGCCGCTCGCGATCTCCGTGGTTCTCCGCGACCTTACCGAGTCCTTGAAGAGTGCCATCGAGGAAAATATACGCATCGAGACTGACGTTCCTCCCGACCTTCCCATGATGGAAGCGCATCAGGACAACCTTTTCCAGAGTCTGCTCACCCTGTGTCTCAATGCGAGGGATGCCATTCTTGCCGCTCATACCGCAGAAGGGAAGATCGCCATTGCCGCTTCCGTCGTCGATGGCAGGTCGATCCATGCGAAGTTCCCTGAGGCAACGGCACGGCAATATGTCAGAATCACCGTGAGCGACAACGGAACCGGCATGGCGGAAGAGATGCGGGTACGGATCTTCGAACCGTTTGTCACGACGGAGAAGCCGGAAGGGCACGGCCTTGGGCTCGCGATGGTGTACGGCGTCGTCAGAAACCATGACGGTTTCCTCGATGTCCAAAGCACGATCGGCGGAGGAACGACGTTCTCGCTTTTCCTGCCTGCAATGCATGTCGAGCAGGAAGAGCCGAGGCCCCCGGCATTCAGTACCGTCCCGGGAGGGAAGGAAACCATTCTCGTTGTTGAAGATGAAGAGGCACTGTTGTACCTCCTTCAGGAGGTGCTCACCTCCAAGGGCTACAAGGTGCTTACCGCCTCCGACGGCATGAAGGGGCTCGAGATATACAAAGAGCACCTGGCGGACATCGACTTGGTGGTCACCGACATGGGACTGCCGAAGCAGTCGGGGCACGACCTGTTCCTTGCGATACGGCAGGCGAACCCGCCGGCAAAGGTCATGCTGGCAAGCGGCTACCTGAGCCCTGCGTTGAAGTCCAAGCTCTTCGTCGCCGGTGCGAAGGCGTTTATCGCAAAGCCGTTCCAGATGAGCGATGTCCTCCGGAAGGTCAGGGAGGTTCTTGACCTTCCCACGTGAATTCGCTGATCGTATTGCGTTCCTCTCGCTTTCTCTGTAAATTGATCTATCGTGATACTTGGTCACCGTCCTGCGATCGACCGGCATGCGGTGTGCGGCGGAGAGGAACATTTTGCGTTTGAAGGTTCATGCACGCGATCAATGTTGACAACGTTTCTTTTGGATATGAACCGGCCGTCCCGGTTGTGCGAAATGTGTCGTTAACGGTGCAAGCAGGCGAATTCCTTACTTTCATAGGCCCGAACGGTTCCGGCAAGACCACCCTCCTTCGACTTCTCGACAGAATCCTTCTTCCTCAGCGGGGAACGATCATGCTCGACGGACTGCCTCTGACGCGTCTGGCGCGGGCCGCCATTGCACGTCGGATCGCTTTCGTCCCCCAGGACAGCGCGATCCAATTCCCGTTCAGCGTCGAGGATGTCGTCCTCATGGGACGCGCGCCCCACACCCGCGGGCTTGCGTTCGAGAAGCCGGCCGACAGAGAACGGGCGCGGGTGGTCATGGCTCTAACCGATATCACGCACCTTGCGGATCATGCCATCACCGACCTCTCGGGAGGGGAAAGACAGCGGGTGCTCATCGCGCGTGCCCTCGCTCAGGAACCGGGCATCATTCTCCTGGACGAGCCGAACGCGCATCTCGACATCGCGCACCAGATTGAAGTCTTCACCCTGCTGCAGCGTCTCAACAGAGATTCCCACCTGACCGTCGTGTCGGTATCGCACGATTTGAATCTCGCCGCCATCTTCAGCGAGAGGATTGCGATGATGGCGAATGGGACTCTCGTCGCCGTGGGAACGCCATCGGAAGTGCTTACGGAGAGCCGCATCAATGCCGTGTTCAAGACATCGGTGCTTGTCGACAGGCACCCGCTGCGCAACGCCCCGCGCATTTCCCTGCCGGGTTGATGTGCCGCCCATCAGCCATCGCAACGAAAGGAATAGCCGCCTGTGAGAAGACGAATCATCAGAGAGAAGGTCGTGCAGGCCCTGTACGCACACGAGATCAGCGGCGATTCCGTCGAGCACGTCATCGAAACCATCCTTCCCGGCCTCCGGTCCAATCCGGCCGCGTACGAATTTGCCAAGAAGCTCGTGGCACAGACGATCGATCACACGATGGACATCGACCGCGTCATCCGCGAGAAGGTGACCAATTGGGACTTCAAGCGGATAGCGATCCTAGACCGCGTCATTCTCCGCATGGGTATTTGCGAGCTTCTCTATTTTAGGGAAATCCCTCCCAAGGTCTCCATGAACGAGTCGATCGAGCTCGCCAAGCTCTTCAGCACCGCGCGCAGCGGCCAATTCGTGAACGGGATCCTCGACGCCGTTCTTGCCGACATGAAATCTGCGGGGGAATTGACGAAGGCCGGACGCGGATTATACGAAGGCGAAAACCGTGGACCGGCATCGGCCCGGAAGAAGCCAATCGGCGGGTAGCGCATGAGAGAGATGACCCGCACCGTTTGTCTCCCAACCATCCCGTAACACTCCATGCAGTCCCTTTCATCCCCTGCTCCTTCCGCACCCGCGCCGCCTCGCCATGAGGCACCGGCATCCCGCTGGCAGATTCTCGCATGGACCCTCTTCGACTTCGCCAACACGGCCTTCTCCGTCATTATCGTCACCGTTATCTACTCCCGCTACTTCACCCACACTGTCGCGGGGGGACGCCGCTGGCTCTGGGGACTTGCGGTCAGTCTTTCGATGATCTTCGCGGCCCTCCTCGCCCCGCCTCTGGGGGCAGCCGCGGATTTCTCCCGGAACAGGAAGCGATTTCTCCTCCTCTTTACGATTGTGTCGGTCATCGCTACCGCAATGATGTTTTTCGTTCGCGAAGGGATGGTCCTCACCGGCCTCCTCCTGTTCGTGGCCGCCAATATCGGGTTTGAAGGGGGACTGGTCTTTTACGACGCATTCCTGCCCGGCATTACATCGCGCAACTCCTATGGGCGCGTGTCGGGATACGGCTTCGCGATGGGATACGCCGGGGCACTCGCCGTCTTGTTGATTGTCAGGATGATGCTTCCCGACGCCGCCGACCCGCTCTATCTGTTCTACGTTCGTCTTTCCTTCGTCGTCGCCGCGGTATTCTTCATGTTTTTCTCGCTCCCCCTCTTCTTCTTCGTCCACGAACCTCCCCCCGCAGGCGAACGGCCTCCTTCGGTCCTCCGCGCGGGAATCGCAAAGTCGGCGGGCACGTTCCGGTCGCTGTTCATCAAACATGAACATCCTTCTCTTGCCCGATTTCTCATCGCGTTCTTTATTTATAACGACGGGATACTGACCGTCATCGCATTCGCCGCGATTTTTGCGGGGGAGGTCCTCCACATGAGCGATGCGGCTATCATCGTCTTTTTCGCCATCGTCCAAACGAGCGCCGTCGCGGGATCACTTGTCTTCGGTGTGATCACCGACGCCATCGGCCCAAAGAAGACCATCACCATCACGCTCTGCATCTGGATCGCCATCGCCATGGGCGCATATCTTGTGCAGACGGTCGGGCAGTTCTACATCGTCGCCTTCGCCGCCGGCATCGCCATCGGCTCTTCGCAATCTGCAAGCCGGAGTCTCATGGCCCTGCTGACGCCACGGACACAAGAGGCAGAGTTTTTCGGCTTCTACGACGGGCTTTGCGGCAAGGCCTCAGCCGTCGTGGGGCCGCTGGTCTACGGCATCGTCGCGGATCTCACCAACGAGCGGTTTGCCACCCTAGTGATCGGCGCATTCTTCCTTGCAGGCCTCATCCTGATGCAGGGGGTGAAGGAACCGGACCGGACAACGCCTGCCGGCACCGCACCCGGACGCTGATTTACTTTCCGCCGGAAGGTTCGTACATTTCAAGGATAGAGACCCGGGGAGAGATCCCCGCTTTTCACGAAACTCGGATGTACCGATGCTCTCAGGAACTCTTCTCCCTCTTTTCCTCTTCGTGACCCTCGCGCCGGCATACCGGCAGGCGGAGGAAATAGCCGTACGGGGGGAAATTGCGGGTGATACTGTGTGGACCGGGGGAGAGGCGGAAGTCCGCCTCACGCTCGTCCCTCCCCCCGGAATCCATATTCCGGACGAACCCCTTCCCGAAGTGAGGTTCGACTCGGCTTCCTACGCTGAAACCGAAGGGAGCCCGACGCTTGACAGGCATGCCGGGGAGGCGGCCGGCACGGGGGCAATCATCGTCAGGCAAACCATTGCCGTCAGAAAAGAGACCCCCAGAGGCCGACAGGCCCTCCACGCCACCCTCGTGTACTACTACTGTTCGGATGCCGAAGGATGGTGCGTGCGGGCAACGAAGAGAATCGATTTCCCCATGATGGTCGCCCGGTAGCACCATGGCAGCATTCTTCATATCTGACGCGCATCTCGGACTAGGACCGCGCAGCGTCGAGAAGCAAAAGGAGAACCGGCTCCTTGCTTTCTTCGATCATATCTTCCCTTCCACAGAAGAGCTGTTCATCCTCGGTGATCTCTTCGATTTCTGGTTTGATTACGCAACGGTGATCCCCCGGGGGTTCCACCGGACACTCGCCGCCTTGCAACGATTCACGGACGCCGGGAAGCCGATCCAATACCTCGTGGGCAATCACGATTGCTGGATGGGAGACTTTTTCGAGACGGAGATCGGCGTCGTACTTCACCGCGCACCGTTCGAAGAGGTTGTTCAGGGAAAACGCATCCTCCTCCATCACGGCGACGGGCTCGCGGAGAACGATCGGGGGTACCGACTCGTGAAGCCGGTCCTGCGCAACCCGCTGGCTGTTCGTGCGTATCGATGGCTTCATCCCGACATCGGCGTGCGTCTGGCGCGCGGCACATCCCGTTCCAGCAGGGAGTACACGACGCAGAAGCACTACGGCGAAGAGGAGGGAATGATCCGCTATGCGCGCGAGGCGATCGATCACGGCTGCAATATTGTCGTCATGGGACACAGGCACATTCCGACGCGCATCACGGTGGGGAATGGCATCTACATCAACCTCGGCGATTGGATAACACACAATTCGTATGCCGAGATGACGGGAGGAATGATCGATGTGAAGTCCTGGCACCTGCCGTCATGATGGCGGTTGCAGAGATCATGCTCTTGGTGCGGGACGACATCGCGGGGATCAGAAAATGAACGATATCATGAAGCAAGGTCGGGAGACACGTCATGGCTGAGGAACAGAACGGGGACAAATACTCATCCGAGGAAATGAAAAAATATTTCAGTGACCCGACGTACCGGAAAAAGAACCAGCGCCGGCGAAGGTCCTTCCGTCTTTCGAGGAAATCAACCGTCATCCTCGCCATCGCCATCGTGTTCCTGTCCGCTTCATGGATCTACGTGGACTATCTTCTCTCGGGCCTTCCGTCACTGGAGCGGATTGAGAACCCGAAACCGGAGCTGGCCACAACGGTCTTCTCGTCCGACGGCGAGGTCCTCGATCGCTTCTACATCAAGAATCGCTCACACCTCGCGCTCGCAGACATTCCCCGCTCGGTGGTCAACGCCTTGCTCGCCACAGAAGACAAGGATTTCTACAGTCACTGGGGAGTCGATCTTGTCCGCTTCATGAAGGCCATGGTCAAGAACGTGTTTGCCTTTCGGCTGAAGGAGGGAGCGAGCACCATTACCCAACAGCTATCCCGAAACCTCTATCTTGGGCATGCCGATAGGAACATCTTCGACAGCATCACGAGGAAGATCCGGGAGTTCATGACGGCTGTGCAGATCGAGAAGACATTCACCAAGGATGAAATCCTCGAGTTTTATCTGAACGTCGTCTATTTCGGCAAAGGCGCATATGGCGTCGCCGCGGGATCCCAGGTTTATTTCGGCAAGGACCCTGCCGATCTGTCGCTGGGTGAAATCGCAACGCTCATTGCCGTCCTGAAAGGCCCCGGGTATTACGATCCCGCAGGGAAGCATCCCGAGCGGGCGCTTTCACGGCGAAACACTGTGATCTCCCAGATGTTGAAGTACGGATACATCACCGAGCAGCAGGCGGACGAAGCGAAGAACGAACCGATTCAGTTGAAATCGGCGGACGAATTCAGTTTTGCCGGCATTGCACCTCATTTCGTCGAATACATCCGCCAACAGCTTCTCCAGAAGGCGGAGAAATACGGTTTCGACATCTACCGTGATGGAATCTCCGTCTACACGACGCTCGACAGCCGCATGCAGCGGCATGCCAACAGGGCGGTGGAGGAGCACCTCGCTGAGTACCAGAAGCTGTTCGACAAGGAGTGGAACTGGAGCAAGGAACCGGATGCCCTGGCGCGCGTGATCGAGTATACCATCAAGAATTCGCCCGAGTACAGGAAGGCGGAGTCCGCGACGGCTCGTGACAGCGTGTACGCGGCGCTCCGGTCGGATCGCGCGTGGGTCGATTCGACGAAACGCGTGGCGCAGAATATCGAGACGGGGTTTGTCGCCCTCGATCCCAAAAGCGGCGGCATTCTGGCTATGGTCGGCGGATCAAATTTCAAGAACTTCAAGTACGGTCTGAACCACGTCACACAAATCCGGCGGCAGGTGGGATCCGCGTTCAAGCCCTTCGTGTACACGGTGGCCATCGACAACGGCTATGCGCCGAGCTTTGAGATCCAGAACCAGCCTGTGATGGTCATGATGGAAGACGGGAAGAGCTGGAGGCCCTCGAATTCCGACGGAGAGTTCGGCGGAAAAGCAACCATCAGGGAAGCGATCAAAAGGTCGATCAACCTTGTTGCGGTGAGAGCGATCATGGAGATCGCCCCGGTGAACCAGGTCATCGACTATGCCAGACGGATGGGGATCTCTTCGCCGCTCCCTCCGTATGCCTCCCTGGCCCTCGGCGTGGGCGACATCTCACCGCTTGAGATGGCATCGGCGTTCGGCGTCTTCCCTAATCACGGGGTCGCCGTCGAACCCATTGCCATCCTCAAGATCGAGGACAAGGACGGAACCACTTTGGAGGAGAATTTCCCCAGGCGCCGGGAGGTCTTCAGCGATCAAACTGCGTTCATCATGACATCAATGCTCGAGGGCGTGGTCAACGGCGGCACGGGGAGTCACGTCCGCGATTTCTTCCAGCTTCCTGCCGCGGGAAAGACCGGAACGACGCAGGAATTTGCCGATGCCTGGTTCGTCGGGTACACTCCCCAGATTTCCGCCGCGGCCTGGGTGGGCTTCGACAACGAGAGCGTTCATTTCAAGACGTGGGACGGCCAGGGCGGCCGCGCGGCAGCTCCCATCTGGGGACGGTTCATGAAGTACGTGTACGACGATCCTTCACTTGCGATGCCGCTGGAGTACTTTGAAAAGCCGGACGGGGTGTTCCAGGAAAAGATCTGCTCCGAGACAAAGAAACTCGCCACAGAGTATTGTCCGACGACGGAAACAGAGTACTTCACAGAGAGGACACGCCCCGGAAAATGCGATAAGCACTCGACGTCGAAATGGAGAGAAGGGGAAGAAGGGGTGGGAACGATAAGCTTCTGAGGCGAAAACTCCCCCGCATGTGCCAAAGGGGGGCACCACTGCTCCCCTCCCGGCTCATGCACAGGAACGTTCTCCGAAGACGAACGGGAACGCGAATCAACCCGCCGCTACTCTGCGCTCAATTCCCGATCGAAAATATCATTGGAGTCGCCACTCTCCGGGACGTACTTCTTCTCGGGCGGCTTCTTCGTGCTGAGGATGATAAGTGGTATTGCCACCAACGCGGCAATCGCTGCGACCTTCCATATCCTGATCATCGGAATACCTGTGGAAACATTGGCCAGGAACATCAACCGGTTCCTCCGGGAAATGTGCTAACTGGTTGTTTGATAGTAAGAAAAACCCGGTTCACCGCCTGTGACACACCGCACACAAAGCCGCTTGCTTCCAAGGAACGACCGCGTTACATTGAAGCATATCGAGGGAACGAGATGCAGCCCATTGAGGATGACAAGTATTTCCTGACCTTTAAGGAAAGGGTGTACACAAAGCTGACCGAATCGGACAAAACAGTGATTCCCTCGTCCTGGTGGGAAACAGTCATCAAGCATTACTACATCAACGGGTATTCGGAAGAGCGCACTGTCCGCGCCATTCAGGAAACGATGCACAGATAGCCCATCCCGCTTTGCGGCAACGATCCCCGATCTTCGCTCATTGGTAACGTTCCAGCCGCCGCACGAAAGTGCGCCTCGTTCCCCCGGGAGCCTACTGTTTTCCCCACTCAGATCGCCATCGGCGCAATGCGATGCGGGGCCGCGCACGACAATGAAACGAGGATATCCCGTGTCCACACAAGGCCGGCCTCCGGTTGTCACTACCCCGCTCGATCCCGTCGAACAATACGTTCCTCTCTTGTTCAGGATCGGCGTGTACGCTTTCCTCACCGTTTTTCTCTTCCAGGCGATAGATACGTTTGCCCGGTACATTCCCGGCAATCGCGGGAACGCACTCCTTTGGATCGTTCGCACGTTCACCTTTCTCCCCCTGCACGAAGGGGGGCACTTCCTCTTCCGCTTCTTCGGCAGGACGCTCTACGTTCTGGGAGGTTCGTTCTGGCAGATCATGTTTCCCTTCCTCTGGTTTGTCATCGCTGTAAAGCAACGTTCGCAGGTCGCTCCCTTCCCCCTCTTCTGGACCGGCGAGAACATGATGGACGTGAGCCTGTACATGCGTGATGCTCCGGTCCGCTTTCTGCCGTTGCTCGGAGGGGACAAAGTCGGCCACGATTGGCACGAGTTGTTGTCGGAGTGGGACATGATGGACTCTGCGGACACGCTGGCGGATCTCTTCTACTACGGAGGATTGATCATCAGTATCGCCGCCATCGTTGCGGGCGTGGCCTGGGCGGTGGCGGTCTTCCTCCGATCCTTCCGCCCTCCCTCTGCGTTTCAGCCGCTGTTGACAAACGACGAAAAACCTCTTACACGTGGACCCTACAAGCGGCAGGATGATGCAGAGTTTCCAGTATAGCTTCGGACCATCTCCATGGAGGAACAGCAATGCACAGAAGGGAAACCGGAGGGAACGGGAAAGCCGAGACCCGTAATCTCCGGCGCTCACAGAGTACCCTGTCAGAATACGAAGGGAATGAATCTTTTTGTCCGGGCCATGTAAGCGGCGTACGGAGGACCGAAAAAGCGGAGGCACTCCTGCTCATCGGCCATCGATGTCGCTAGAAGGAGCACGCTCGCTGCGATCCCAAGCAGAGTGCCAATCCAGGAAGGATCCTTGAAGAACACTCCCCACGTCAATAGGAGGAGTGAGCCATAGAGTGGATGACGGATGTAGGCATAGAGGCCGCTCGTCACGAGATGTTCCGTTTTTTCGAATCCCATCAGCGTCGGATCTTCCCGAAGAGCATGGTGGCCGCCCATGCGGCGCAGGAGGCGAAACCCTTCAGCGGCAAGAATGAGAGAGAGGACCAGGAGGACCCATGAAATATCCTGGTACCAGGAGAGCGGATCCGTGAACCATGCATCCGCATTCAGAAAGATCAAGACGAGGAGTGCTTCCCACGCAAAGAAGCGATAGAATCCGTGGGATCCCACCTTCCGAAGAGCACGGCGGGACAAATAAACGAGGAGCAGTGTGAAGAAGCAAAATCCGATCAGCGTAAACATGAATGCGGTTTCGACATTGTTCTTTGGTGCAAGCAGAGGCGCATTGGCAAAGCCGGATCAACCAAAACGTGTGGACAGATGGTTTGAAATCAACGCACGACGCAGACATGAGAAATATCGGTGAGAGTATTGACAAGATCAACACAGTGGTGATTGATTTTCCGCCGGATTCTGCCTATCTTTGCTTTATTGTGGGTTGATGAGCCGCAGAGAAGTGTGGTATATGCCCGGATGGCGAAATTGGCAGACCTGCCTGCCGGCAGGCAGGCGCGCTAGCTTTAGGTAGGAGAGATGGCTTGGAGTGTTTACGCTATTCATAGCTTGGTGAGGAATTACGTTTATGTGGGCCTCACCTCAGATTTGCCCAATCGTATTGCCAGGCACAACGCAGGGAGGGAACGAACTACACGATCGTATCGTCCTTTTGCCGTGATTCACTCTGAGAGTTTCGAGACTCGTGGAGAGGCCAGGAAAGAGGAAGTGTATTTGAAGTCCGGTTGCGGAAGAGAATTCTTGAAAAATCTGATAGCTTCTCAGCGCAGCAGGATAAGCGGTACGCAGTCCGATTGAATCAGTAGCAGATCATCGCTGAGACTTATGTTGACGCCCGGATGGCGAAATTGGCAGACGCGCTAGCTTCAGGAGCTAGTGGCCGCAAGGTCGTGGGGGTTCAAGTCCCCCTTCGGGCACGCAACGATTGTGGATGATGGATCGACAATCCACTCCCCCGCCCTCGTTTTTCCGACATCGGTTGCCCTGCGCAATAAGAAGAGCCCGGGAATTACCGTCAATTCCGCCCAGTTCTTCCCTCAAAACCTCATTTCTCCCCGCGTCAATCCAGGTTCTTTTGCCCTTCACACCCATTTGTTCTTTGGAGGGCCAAATACTATGGCTTTCTCTTTCTCCACAAACGAACCTCATAGTTCGGCAATGAGAACGGGGGATTCGCGCCCAGGCGGAACCATTCTTGTGATGCGTTGGTTTAGGGAGATGGTCGCTGCAACCGGGTTTGCTAACTCGGAGGAGTTGAAGTCGGCTATGGCAAAAGCAGACGTGAGTGGCCCGCCGGCATTCTGGTTCGGCGAAGACATCGAACATACTCCATACGACATTTACTGTTAACGCTATCAACGGACTCAAGAAAGCCATATCTGCAAGTCAAGTTCATTCTTCCTTGCGGATATATTCCATCAGTTTTAATAAGTTAATCCAACGTTCTCGGACGTTAGACGTAGGTTAGCTCCAGTCCGTTAGGCGTGCCGCATCGCCTTCTATGCGGTTTATTAAAAAAGGAGAAGCAAATGTCAATCATCACAGTGTTTAACCTGCCGACAATGAATACCGAGAAATACAACCAAACCATACGTGGTTTGGAGGCAGCAGGTCAGGGAAAACCAAAGGGGCGGCTGCACCATGTTGCCGCCCGCCAAGAAGACGGAAGTCTTATAGTGACGGATATTTGGGAATCGGCAGCGTTGCTTGAAGAGTTCGGCAAGACTTTGATACCGACTCTGAAAAAGAACGGAGTGACACCCGTCGAACCAAAGGTTTATCCTGTCCACAATGTGATTAAAGGATAAAGAGCCTGGGGTGACGAGCGATCATCCAGTACGCTCTGTGGCATCGATCAGATGTGACACGTATGATCTTTTATGCCCTTGGCCAGCAAGTTACGCAGCTGGTCAAGGGCGACATCGACACGGGTTACCACGAGGGCCAGTCTAATGCCCGCGGCTTGGCAAGCAGGGTGCATTTCGAGCAGTTGCAGGCTGGGGATCTTGTTCAGACAAAGAGACTCTTGCTTTTGAAGTAGTTCGTAGCACTTGACGACTGGTATCAGGTGGCACTATTTTAAGAGAAGCAATTTCTTCGTCTCCACAAAACTACCCGCCTGCAATCTATAAAAGTAGACTCCGCTCGCAAGATTTGAACCGTCTCCGCCTTTGGCGGAAAATTCAACGGTGTACGTTCCGGGTTCCTTCACCTCGTTCACCAGCGTTACCACCTCCCGGCCGAGGACGTCGTACACCTTGACAATTGTCAATTGACGATCGGCTATGGAAAATTGGATCTTTGTTGTAGGGTTGAAGGGATTGGGGTAATTGTCGTAAAGTTCAAACCCAACCGGGACATTCTGCGGCCTTACGGATGTTGCAACGGGGTTCAGCATGATCGGATAAGATTGAAGTTCAGTGGAATCCTTCATCGTGACGCTTAGCCGGTAATAGTACGGGGTTCCGACAGTTGTCGATGTGTCAATAAACACGGAATCTGTTGAGGCAACCTCCCCTATGACACCAAAACTGACGCTGTGAACCCCTGCTCTTCGTTCAATGACAATGCTGTCATCCTCAGTGTTCCTGTTGTGCCACTGGAGTCTCATAGCATGGTTGCCGGTTTCGCTTATTTTCATCCCGTTCGGCGATTGGGGATACATATGAATGAGAATATCCTTGATCTCGTTGAAGCCGCCGGTTATCCTGTTGTACACAGGAAACCATCCCCCATCATCCCAGGCAAAAGATGGCACGCCGTGACTCAGTGATTGATCCACCACCGTTCCGTACGCACACATCCGCGAATTATAGTCGGCGGTATCTATCACTCCGAATTCACCGAGAAGGACCGGAATGTTGTTCCGCTTTGACCACGCCGTGACCTGGTCGAACTTTGCTTTCGTAGCATTGATATCGGCGGCGCTTCCGTACCTTCCCGTGCCAATAAGACCGAATGGATAAGGGTCGTACGAATGGTAATACCCGATCAAGTACTTGTCGGAAGTGTCGGGAATGGCAGCAGTAACAAGCTCGTCGGAATTTGACCACATGTTACCTGAAAATGACACGATGCGCGACGGATTCGTTCGGCGGATTATTTTCAGAACCTGGGCATTCAGCGCATTGACGTTCGCCATAGTCATAGGGTACGGTTCATTGATGATTTCAAATATCAGACTGTCCGACTTGCTCTTAAAACGGGCGGCTATCTGGCTCCATATGCTGTCGAAGCGCGCAACATTCGCGGCGGTAAAGGAGTTCTTTATCCAGGTTTCATGGTGTGCGTTGATCGTAATAAACAGCCCGCGTTGGAGTCCCCAATCGACGACCTGTTCCACCCGGGCGAGCCATGCAGCGTCGATTGCGTAAGGAGATGTCGACGACGTGTGGCCGTCCCATGTTATCGGAATTCTGACGGCAGTGAAACCGGCGTTCTTGTAGTCGTCAAACGCGTGTTCCTGCAACGGTGGATTCCCCCACGCACCTTCGGTCGGCGGTTCCATGGTGTTTCCGATATTAATGCCTCGCGCCATCCCTTTGGCCGCGTCCTGTGGTGACAGTTGCGCCTTCCCACCGACTGCAAACCACAACACAAGAAGCACCGCTATACAACACCGTCTTTTCATACGAACCTTCCTTTTCTGTGCTGATGTCGTCACTTTACGATTTGCCGCCAGGGATCACTGAGCCACTCGGCACTTCCATAATGTGAAGAGGCATACGCCGCGAACCAAGGCACGATGCCCCGCTTATACACGGCCCGCTCGATCCATGGGTTGGACGGCGGCCACATGTGTACGCTGCCGGTCGAGCCACAGAGCGACCACGGCAAAGACAACATATGCGACAAGCGCGGTTATTGCAGCGGCGCCGGGGGAGGGTGGTGGTGGGCCGAAGAAGACGTAACACTGAATGGCCAGCATAAGGACCCCGAAGAGGGGCGGGCCAAAGCGACCGACGGCATTGATGGCGGTCGTCCGTCTGAGGTACATAGCCATTCCTCCGAACAGAAGGAGCGCTTCCAGAAAGAGGGCGATCGCCGGTAAGTTCCAGAGCCCCAGACCGACCTTCATCGTGTCATCGTACAGCGGAAGGTCGGGCTTGTGCACGAGCAAGTCGAGAACCCAATGGGAGAACACTGCAAGGCCGATCCAGGTTGCAGCGCGCCATGATCTCACTCCAGTCAGCGGTTTGCAGAGGACGGTCGCCACTACCGCCCAAATAGCCGCAGCTGCAAGGCTGTGGGTGTAAGGCATGTAGTAGAGATCCAGAGGATTCGAAGCAGTTATCCCCGGGACAATCCGAACCTTCTCGAGGCCGAGAAGAATCAGTATGGCCCAAGCGACGTCCACAATCTGGACGGCAATGAAGAATAGCCATAATGGAGTTGCAGGCCGAACAGCTTTGATCGCGTAGGCAGGACCATAGTGTCCGATGAACATCGCAGACCTCGCTCGCTGTCTAGAGGTGCGGCCGAAAACCCCGGCCTGAATTTGTATGTGGCATGATGATTGCGTTATGTGTTGGACACACACGATGTCCAATAAAACCCGGTCTGGACGTGTTCAAGAAACGTGACGCACAAGAGTCGCTTCTCAATGCTTCGAACTGTTTCACTCAGGAATGTCGAATGTTTTTGAGTATCTTCCCATCACACTATCTCTCCTAAATGCTTATAATTGGACGAAATCATATTCAACACTTCATCCATTCGCCCGCTTAACATCATTCTTCCCATATACAAAGCATATCCTTTCACCTGGCTCCATTCCAGTTTGGGAGGCATGGCAAGGGCATCGGGATCCGTCCATATCGAAACCAAGACGGGACCATCCTGCTGAAACGCCTTCTCCAATTGTGACCGTACATCACCTGGCTCACGGATGGTGACACTGGACATTCCCACTGCTTCTGCAAGTTTTGCGAAATCCGGATTCAGCAAATCTGTTTCCAAGTCAGGAATTCCTGCTACTTCCATTTCCAGCCTTACCATCCCTAAAGATCGGTTGTTGAAAACAATAATCTTGACCGGCAATTTGTATTGAACGATGGTCATAAGATCGCCCATCATCATGGAGAGGCCACCGTCGCCGCAGAATGCAATGACTTGCTTGTCTGGACACGCAAGAGCCGCACCAATCGCCTGAGGCATTGCATTTGCCATTGACCCATGGTTGAACGATCCCAGCATTCTTCGTTTGCCAGTTCCATGAATGTACCGGGCAGCCCAGACACAACACATTCCCGTATCAACCGTGAATATCGCATCCTCGTCAGCCAGATCATTAATCACTGAAGCAACAAACTCAGGATGAATAGCGTTTGGCTTTCCGGGATCTCTTACATAGACCTGCAGTCTCTCTTTCACTTGCTTGTAAAACTCTAATTGCCGATTGAGAAATGTGGCATCATCCTTCGTTGCTATCAAGGGTAGAAGTGCCTGCAATGTCTCTTTCACATCTCCACAAAGCCCAAGGTCGAGTTTAGCTCTTCGTCCAAGGCTTTCAGGCTTGATATCGACTTGAACGATTTTATTCTTAACGGGCATGAAGGGTGTATAAGGAAAGTCCGTGCCTAGCAATACGAGCACATCACATTCGTGCATGCTATGATATGCTGATGGAACCCCCAATAATCCTGTGAGGCCCACTTCACAGGGATTAGCATACTGAATGGCCATTTTCGCTTTATAGGAATACGCCACCGGTGCCTTTAGCTTCTCGGCGAACCGGATAATTTCGCTATGTGCCCCAGCAGCTCCCAGACCGCAGAAAATAGTTACTTTCGTGTGCGAGTCTAACAATGCAGCCAACTGCAGGAGCTCGTCTTCCGATGGCCTGACAACGGGCTTGCTTCGGAAAAGACTTGTCGTAGTTTCCGCCGCTACTGCGGGTAGGTTGGTAATGTCACCCGGCAATCCAATAACAGCAACGCCTTTTTTATGCACAGCATACTGGAGAGCGGCCTGCAGCATGCGCGGGAATTGCGTTGTTGTATTTGCCACTTGGTTGTAGCAACTGCAATCAGCAAATAGTCTGAAGGTGTTTGTTTCCTGAAAGAAATCCATTCCAAATTCTTTTGTAGGGATGGTAGAGGCAATAGCTAATACAGAGGCCGACGAACGGTGCGCATCGTACAACCCGTTTATGAGGTGGACATGGCCGGGGCCACTGCTGCCGGCACAACATGCCAAGCCATTCAGTTGGGCCTCGGCTCCGGCTGCATACGCCGCTGTCTCTTCGTGCCGTACATGAATCCACTTTATCTTGCCGTTACGATGTACAGCCGCATTTATGTGATTGAGACTATCTCCTGTTACGGCATAGATCCGTTGGATACCTGCTTCCACTAAGGTCTCCACCAGTTGGTCAGACACATTTTTCATAAATGGTTCCTACGAAACTCCAATTGTTGATAACCATTGAAACTTTATCTTTGGTATGCGTGCTCAGGGTTCCTATGCAATAAGATGCGCTTCAGAAGTGATGGGGATTCTCAACACTTTTGATATCAGACAATTTGCTTCCGCATCTTTGGTGACCGCTACAAAATCTATAGCATTCATCCCGGATACAGACCCTGCAATAGAGAGATGAACACCTGTAATAGTGCTTCCTTCCATGAGTACCGTTGCCTCCGTATCCAAAGATCCAGGAACTATTCCTTTTTGAGTTAAGATTGAGGCAACAGCCATTGTGAAACATCCTGCGTGGGCAGCCGCAAGCAATTCTTCCGGGTTGGTCCCTTTTTCACTGTCTTCAAACCGAGTTTTGAAACTGTACTTTGCGTTCTCTAAGACAAGACTTTGGGTGGTCAATGTGCCCTTACCTTCTTTTAGGTTGCCGGCCCAGTGCGCTTTTCCTGTACGTTTCAAGGTGATTGTCCTTTCCTGACTGTTTTCGCGACAAATCGGGATATCCATCTCATGCCCGATTATCTTTGAGCATTTTCATATCTCCTGAAGACCTCCTGCCAGTTTACGAGATTCCAGAATGTATCTATAGAGTCAGCTCTTTTGTTCTGATATTTCAAATAATAAGCATGTTCCCACGCATCGATTGTAAGCAGTGGAGTTCCTTTTCTTTCAGCTATGTCCATGAACGGATTATCTTGTTTGTCAACTGACTTTCACAATCTGCTTGCCAAGATTTTCTCCCGCAAACAGTCCGATGAAAGCCTTTGGGGCATTTTCCAAACCCTCGACAACATTTTCAGCGTACTTTAGCTTTTCTTCCTTTAGCCAGTCCGCCAATTGACGTATTCCCGCGTCAAACCGATCTTCGTAGTTATGCACAAGGAAGCCTTGCATAAGGGCACTGAACGTGAGCAAGCGGGGTTGGAGGCGAGGGCCAGTTGGAGTTTGCGCGTCGTTATAGAGGGAGATCTGTCCGCACAAGGGAATGCGGGCGTGATTGTTTATCAAAGATATCACCGCATCCGAAATGTCACCGCCGACATTATCAAAGTAGATGTCCACGCCACCCGGACACGCTTCCTTCAATGACTTCCTCAGATCCGGAACTGTTCTGTAATTGATGGCAGCATCAAATCCCAGTTCATCAACCAAGTATTTGGTTTTCTTATCGGACCCGGCTATGCCGACGACACGGCAACGGTGTATCTTGGCGATTTGCCCCACTACTGAACCTACCGCACCGGCGGCACCGGAAACAACGACCGTTTCACCTTGTTTCGGCTTTCCGATATCCAGTAGTCCAAAGTACGCGGTAAGACCGGGCATACCCAGCACTCCCAGTGCCGTGCTCACTGATGTAATTGCCGGATGTATCTTCCGCATTTCCTTCTCACTGGCTACGGAATAATCCTGCCAGCCGAGATTGCCGATGACAAGATCTCCCTTGACAAAGGCTGCCGATTTTGACTCAATGACCTCTCCAATACTCCCGCCGGTGAGAACTTCATTGAGCTGGAAGGGCGCCACATAGGACCGTCGATCATTCATCCTCCCCCTCATATAGGGATCCACGGAGAGATATCGTGTCCGCAGCAAAAGTTGTCCATTCGTCGGCTGAGGTATTGAGGAAGTAACTAACCGAAAGCAACTCTCATCCGGCATCCCTGCTGGTCTCTTGACGAAGAGGATTTGTCTGTTCCTTTGTTCTGACATGTGATCACTATCCTTTCATATCAATGAGAAAGTCTGATGAACTCCGTGAGCATGCAGGCGAGAGTCTCTATTTCAGAAAGTGCTGCCCGACTTTTGTCGCACCGGTTTTTGAACCCGATCTTTGCATCACCAGGGCCGACAATCAAGAGAGACTCAGCCCCACGAATACATAGCAGTTCGGAGAGCCGCTTCATGGCTTCTTTCCCACTCTCGTTCGTGCAATAGTACTGAGGGTTCTGTTAAGCAGGCATAGGTCAAAAGGATGAAAGAGTAGTTAATCCTCCCGTCGGGTTGGTTGTCAATGAACTGGTACAGTGCGATGCCCCGTTGTGCTATTGCTTTTTGTTGCCCTGAATATTCAAAAGCGGAGTCAATTTTTGGTCGTACGGCAAAATAATCGTCGAGTTATTGGGGCTGGTCACCACATCCTTTAGTTGAGAAATGTAATACCATTGCAGATAATTTTGCGTCAATCCATTGCCAATTATTTTCTGAGCATTGGAAATGCCCTGCGCCTCAATTGCCTTTCGTTGCGCCTCCTTCTGAGCATATTGGATGGTGTATTCCATCTGTTGGGCTTCCTGGGAGGCCTTCAGTTTCGCCGCGATCGCGTCGCTGACCGTCGCCGGCGGCTCGACGTTTCTAATAAGCACGTTGTCCAGAATCACACCTCGGCCATTAAGTTCTTGCAGCAATAATTCGGTAACCGTCTTGGTATACGCATCTCTTTGGAGAGACATCACATCGCTTGCATCAAACTTGGTAGCGGCGTTGACCAGCGCGGTTCTGATTGCAGGCCTCACAATCACTTCTTCATAGTCAAGCCCGATATTGCTGTAGACATTATTCGCCTGCAGTGGATCCAAATGATACCAAACGCTGACATCAAATTTCAGAATGAGTTGATCCCGGGAAAGTGTGGCAACAGCATCGTCACCGACCTTATTCCCTTCGTTCTTGACTGAGGACATTGTGTAGGCTTTCGTTTGAACAGACATCTTATAGACGTCAGTCAAAAAGAAGATCGGATGGATGCCGGCCGGGAGGGATTGTGAACCGACATTGCCAAACGTCACAGGCACTCCGACATATCCCGGTTCAATAATTGCGAACGACGCGAACACCAGGAACAACGCTGCCAACCCAAAACTCGCATAGCCGAGTTTCTTCAGCTCCGCGGGGCGCGAGACATTCCTTGGGCTGACAGTCAGCAGCACAATTCCTACAACAACGAACAACAGGATAAACAGTGAAGTGGTCATAATGTTCTCCTCTGTGTTTTGTTCTTGTTATGAGCTCTTGATAGTACCATGAATGGGTTGCCGGAGCATTCCACCGGACATGGTTTCCTCCATTCAGCTTGTTTCGCAGAACCTCACGGCGCGGCTCAGTCGCGGTGGATCCCCTACACTGAAACGACACCTCATGCACGGCAAACGCTCAACTGTCGATATTCAAAGGTACCCTTGTGACGGGCGAATAACAAGGAGGGAGGTAAAACGCCTCTATGGCGTCAAGTGAAGAAGACTTGCTTCCGATGTGCTCGTAACCTTCCAGTCAGTTGATGTTCGGTACGCTGGGACGAATGATTGAACATCCAAAATGGACCAAGAAACGGGGGTCATCGCCAGTTGTTGAATCCGGTGGGGAAAGACCCTCGTATGACCCCGAATCTGATGGATAGCAACCAGAGGTGACCCGATGAAGTGGCACGCATTCGCGGCAGTACTTCTGTGCGGCCTCATGGCGCTTTCGAAGGAAGGCGAGACCCGCGAGCAAAGAGCGGAACGGCTCAGATGGTGGCACGATGGGCGCTTCAGCTCCTTGTCACCATGTCGACGTGCAATTATTCAGGTTCGACGGAATCTCCGGAAGATGTTTGACGGCTTGCTGAAAAACATCGGCACCTTTTCCTTCCACTCGTCGACCTTCATATAGACAACCGGTACAACGACAAGCGTCAGAATCAGGGAGCTCGTCAGTCCGCCGATCAGGGCCCACGCCAGACCTGATTTCCACTCCGATCCCTCTGCCGTGGAAAGCGCGATCGGCAACATGCCGAATATCATCGTCAGCGTCGTCATCAGAATCGGACGCAGACGAGACTGTGCTGCTTCGAGCAACGCGTCCTCCACGGACAGTCCATGATCAAGCCGCGTTTGATTTGTCCGGTCCACAAGCAATATCGCGTTCTTGGCCACAAGCCCCATCAGCATGATGATTCCCAACATGGTAAAAATGCTCAGGGCTTTCCCCGTGGCCGCCAGTGCAACCATCGATCCAACCATCGCCAGCGGTATGGAAAACAGCACGACGAACGGATACACGTACGAATCGTACAACGCCACCATAATCAGGTAGATAAAAAGAATTCCCGTGAGCATCGCGAGGAACAAGCTTGTAAATCCCTCTGCACGCATCTTTTCCATTCCGAGGTACGCCAGGGTGACCCCCGGGGGGAGCTTGACCCCGGCGATCCTCGTGTGGAAGTCTCCCATGATGGTGCCTGTCGGACGCCCGAGGGTTTCGCCGTTCACGTAGATGGTGCTGATCCGGTCCCGGCGTTCCAATTTGGTCGGGCCCGATGACTGGGAAATGTCCGCAAACTGCTTGAGCTCGACCTGCTGTCCACGACTGTTGACAAACGCAATGCTTCCAATGTCATCGGTTCTCGTGCGATTAAATTCATCGAACCGAATCCGGATGTCATATTCATTGCTCCCATCACGGAATTTCGACTGGTCATCCCCCGTCAACGCCACTCTCAGCGTGGCGCCGACATCGGCAACCGAAAGACCAAGCTGTGCCATGCGTGCACGATCGATCTCGATGCGCATCTCGGGTTTGCCGGTTTCCGAAGAAAGACGAACGTCCGTCGTCCCTGGAACAGCGTTCAGGAGATCCTCGACCTGCCTGGCGGCCTGCATAATGGAGGCAAAATCGGTTCCGTTGACGGCAATTTGAATCGATGCCTGGTTCGCCGAGCCGAAAATCCCGATCGGGTTGATGTACACCTTGAGCCCCGGAATCTCTTTCAGCTTCGACTTGATTTCCTCGCCCACCTGGGTTGTCGTCTTCTTCCTTTTCCCCTTCGGTATGAGCGTGACGTTCAATTGCGTCAGATTGTCGCTCGAGAGAGAGAGTGAGCCCATGGCCTGCGAGCCGACGCCTGTAAAGAGCTTCTCAATCTCCGGCATGTGCGACAAAATGCGTTCAACGCGAAGCGTGGTCTGGTTGTTCTGCTCTATGGAAGCTCCGGGTTCCAGTTCGATCGACACGCTGAACTCGCCCCGGTCGGTTTGCGGCATAAACTCATTCCCGATCAATCCCAGCGCGGGAAACGCCAGCGAGAGCAATAAGATGGCCGCGGTTCCGGCTGCGACCCTGGCTTTGTTCACCAAAGCCCATTTCAGGACCTTCTGATAGAACTCCGAAAAGCGGTGGTAGTACTTCTCGAACGCAAGCGCGAACTTCCCAAGCAGCGTTCGGTCCGTCAGTCGCTCGAGCTTTCCGAAGCGGGAAGCCAGTGTCGGCGTAATGGTGAACGAGACGAACAGGCTCGTGAGCGTCGAACCGACCACGACGAGGGCGTACTGCCTCATGATCTGTCCGACGATGCCGCTCACCAGTGACAAGGGAAGGAAGACAACCACGTCCACCATGGTGATCGAGAGAGCGGCAAAACCGATCTCGTTTCGTCCACGCAATGCCGCGGATCGCCGCTCTTCGCCCTTCTCCAGATGATGGTAGATGTTTTCGAGCACAACGATGGAATCATCGACAAGGATGCCGATCACGAGGGACATCCCCAGCAGCGTCATCAAGTTCAATGAGAAATCCATCGCATACATGAACAAGAACGTCGTAATCAGGGACGCGGGGATCGCAATGAGGACGATCAACGAATTCCTGATGCTGTGCAGGAACAGCAACATCACGATGGCGACCATCAGGATGGCTGTCGCAAGATCTTGCTTCACCGCATTCGCCGCATCGAGCGTAAATGTCGAGCTGTCTTCTGCGATGGTGAAGACGATTCCCTCCTCTTTGAATTCCTCCTGAATCTTCTTCAGCTCATCGCGCACAAGCTTGCTGACGAGGACCGCATTTGCATCGGATTGCTTCACCACCTGAATGCCGATGGAAGTGATCCCGTTGACACGGTTAATGAGCGAGTAGTCCTTTCTCCCGTCCTGCACCTCTGCCATATCTGCAAGGTGGATGTCCCCCCCCTGGCGCGAGCGGCCGATGACCAATTGCCGCAAATCCTCCACAGACTTGAACTTGCCGGCAATCCGGACGACGAATTGTTCATCGACATCCTTGAAGTTCCCGGTGGGGAAATCCATGTTGGCGTTGCGCACTGCCTGCATGACCTGCAGGATGGAGAACCCGTACGCGCGCAGTTTCTTCGAGTTCAGATTTACGCGAATTTCCCGCTCATCACCCCCTGAGAGAGCGACTTGTGCCACGCCTGCAATCTTCGAGATCCGCGGTTGGATCCGATCCTTCATGAATTGATAGAATTCCCGCGCGTCCATCTGGCTGGTCACACCCATACGGAGCACAGGGATTTCATCGAACGCGATCTTGGACACCGTCGGCTGTTTCGCATCGGTCGGGAGCTGCGCCAGAACCGCATTAACCTTCCGCGATGCGTCCTGCACGACAAAGTCGATGTTTGCGTCCTGCTTGAACTCGATGATGACAAGCGACATGCCCTCGAACGATGTCGACCGGACGTTGTCGATCTTGTCAATTCCCGAGACGGCGTCCTCAATGACCTTGGTGACGTTATTCTCCACTTCATAGGGCGACGCGCCGGGATAGATCGTCGTGATTGTCACCACGGGAATGGACATCTTCGGAAGCAGCTCGTACCCGAGTTGATAATACCCAAACAGGCCGAGGACCGCCAGCACGGTAAAGACCACAACAACGAGTGTTGGGCGTTTTATCGCTAGTTCAGTAATCGTCATGTCAACATTCCTTCAGTCTTCATTGTTTTCGAACGACGACCGACACACCGTCGCTCAGATTGTCCTGGCCATCGATCACGACCATTTCCCCCTCCTGCACCCCGTCTGCAATCTCCATGGTTGCGCCAACCTGCGCTGTCACGGTGACAGAGCGAAGCCTGGCAATGTTGTCTTTCACGACGTACAATTTTGCGTCCTGCTGGCTGCCAAGAAGTGCCTTGCGCGGCACCAGGAGCGCCGGCTCGGTTCCTTTCTGCTTGAAGGTAACGGAAACAAACATCCCGGCCTTTAGTTGCAGCTTTGGATTGCTCAGGAGAACCTCCACCGGATACGTGTGACCGTCATCCCCCTTCGACGAGATCGTGAAGACGGTACCCGGAAACGTCGTGTGAGGATAAAGGTCGGTTGTTATGTCGGCCGCATCTCCGACGCGCAGTTTCAGGAGATCTTTCTCTGCAATATTCACCCTTGCCTTCAGTTTTGAGATGTCGACGACATCGGCGATCTGTGTTGCCTGCGGCGCGCCCATCACCATCGTTCCGACATTCACATAACGCGCTGTCACAATCCCGGAGATCGGCGTCGTGATCTTCGTGTCGGTGAATTGCCGGTGCGAAGAGACATATTGCGCTTCCGCCGTTTGGTATGTCCATCGCGCCTGCTCAACCTGTGTGTCGGAGATGGAATGCTCTTGAAAAAGCGCTTCGTTGCGCTCCAGATCCTTTTTCGCCTTTTCGTATGTTACCTTCGCTGCTTTGAAGGCGGCCTCTTTCAACTCGCTGTCCACTTCAACGAGAACGGACCCGGCTGGTTTGTTGTCGCCGACCTCAGCGTCGACCTTCACGACACGGCCCTGGGTTTCGGAAAGTACAACCACGTCGTTGAAACCGTTGATGGTTCCGACGAGAGTGATTTTGTCATCAAGGGACTGCCGTGCAGCTGCGACGACGGAAACGGAGTAAGCGGTGGCAATCGAGCTTCCCTCCGACGTGGCATTCATCGCCGCCCTGTTCCTCAGAATCAAAGCAACAAGAACGATCACAATGATTCCGCCGATAAGAAACAATCTTGTTTTCGTGTTCATGATCATTGTCCTTTTCACTGGATGGAGCATTATTCGCCGATTGCCTTTGTGAGCTGCGCGATGGCGAGCTCGTAATTGACCAATGACTGGGTGAGATTCAATCTCGCCTGGAGCAAGGCAACTTCTGCATCAAGAAGTTCGGAGTTGGCAGCGAAGCCTTGCTTATATTTGCCGTCCATGATCCGATAATTTTCTTCCGCCTGGGCGACTCCCTGTTCGGATACGATCTTCCGTTGCTTTGCTTCCTCAATGGCGAGGTAACTTTGTGTCACCTCGAGCGTAACGCCGTCCTTCGTCATCGAAAGCCCTTCTTGCGCCTGTGCCAATTGCGCCTGTGCCTGCGTCGTCTGATACCCGGTCTGCCACCAGTTCCAGATGTCGAACGAGAGTGACACGGAGACATCCCACGTGCTTTTGAACTCGTCCACGACGGGGAAGTACCGCTGATTGGGGCGCAGGTAACTGTAGTTGCCGACCGCGTAGATTTGCGGCCACCAACCTCCGCGAGCGGAGGTCAAGCTTGCCTCGCCGGCTTTCACGCGCGCGTTCATGCCCAGAATTTCCGGGCGCTTTTCGAAAGCCTCGCTGACGAGCTGATCGGCGTTATCCCATTGGCGGTCGTTGATGTGAATGGTCGACGCCAGTTCAATGTGGGTCTGCAAAGGCAAGCCAAGGGTGTTGTTCAGCACGTACATCGCCAGCTTCACGCTGTTGTCCGCATCGATCTGACGCACGCGCGCATCGGAGAGCTGCACCTGCACTTTCATGACGTCATTTGTCGTCAGCAAGCCCTGTTTCAGAAGATTCTCCGCATCTGTCACGTGTGTTTGCACCTGGGCGACGTTTTCATCAACGAACCGTTTGAACGTGATCGTGCGGAAAAGATTCCAGTAAGCAGCTTTGATGCTGTAGACCACCTCCGCCTTGTCTTTGTGGTAATCCTGCTCCGTTGCCTGGGCGCTGTAGGCAGCCGCGTCCATTGCGCCGGAGATCTTGCCGCCGGTGTAGAGCGGCTGCTGGAGCGTCGCGCGGAGCGTGTAGTTGTTCAGAATGGTCGGCGACAGAGTCAGTGCAACATCGGCCGGCGGAAATCCGGGTCCGAACGAATTTGCGGCCAGCGTTACTGCTTCCGCAGGGACATTGCTCAAACGGGAATACAGCCCGTTGAACTTCAACGATGGCAGTCCGAGTGTGTTTGCTTCGCCTGCCCGCGCATCGGCGGCCTGGAGTTTGAATTGTGAGGTATGGAGCGCTTTGCTGTTCTCCAGTCCCGTGTCAATCGCCTGCTCGATTGTCAGCGTGAGCTCTTGCTGTCCAGGCGCAGCGGCGGGGAGAAGAAGGAGCACGGCGAAGCATAAGATAATCTTGTGTTTCATTGTTTCCTCAGCAGTAGGATGATTGACATCCGATCGGCGCTTGCCGGGAACCTGCAATACAATGAGACAGTGCGGTGAAAGAGGTCCGCGGCGGTGACTGCGTCAGACCGTCGATGCAGATGTTCTCAGCAGCTTGTGCATACCCACCCGGAAACGGCACCTCGGAGAGTGACAAAATGGGGTCGGTTCCCCGGGTCAGAGTCCGGCGGGCATGAAAAGAACGGTGAAGGGATCGAGATGAAGAAGCGCAGCGCTACAACTTCTTGGCTTTCAGCGCCTCCCATTTGTCGATTGCCCCGCTTATTTCCTTTTCCATAAAGGAGAGGAACTCGCTTGTTTCGAGCAGACTCCGGTTGAATTTAGGATATTTGTTCGAACGGGCTTCGACAACGGCTCGCAGCAATTCAGGCATAGCGGAGTGGAGGCTCAACCTCTTTTTCATCTGCGAGATCATGCCGGCCGTCGCAAGCTGGAAATATCTCCTGCGAACTCCGGGCTTCGTGATGTAGTCCACCATCTCTCTCGACATCAGAGCATTCAGCGCATTGCTCACAGCGCTCTTGCTGATCCCAAGATAGCGCTGAATTTCATCGAACGTCTTGTACGGTGGATCGGAGACCATCAGGCAGGCGAGTACTCTGCCGACCGCCGGCTGAAACCCTGCTTTCTCCACAACCACCCCGATTGTCTCCACAAGTTCTTTGACGTATCGTGATGTGTCGGTCTTCATTGTGACCCCGGACCTCTCTGTTTGTCATGCCCTAAGGTATGACAATTCTTTTTGTTCTGCAAGTACAGAACCAACCAATCGCCCGTGTTTATGGTCGCAGACCAGGAGTTTTGCGAAGCCGAAAAGAAAAGGGCCCGGTGATGACTGCCGAGCCCTTTGTTTGCAAACCAGGTTTGTTGGTACAGGAGTTACGCATCCTTCGGTGGGAGCGTCACGTATTCTGTGCGTGAGCCGTTCATCCGTCTTCTCTGCTGATGACAAGCCCGTCTTGGAAGTGGAGTGCGGCAGGTGCCGGGGGGAAGGGGGGACAGGATGGTTCCGAGGACGCTGGCGAATGACCTACCCTACTGAGACCCCAAGAATTCGACCGATCAGTGCGGTCACTGCCATCGCCAGGGCGCCTCCGAGTGTGACCCGCAGCGACGCTCGCGCCATCGGCGCACCTCCGAGATAGCCGCCGAACGCCCCAAGGGCCGCAAGGCTCACCAGAGAGAGCGCCGCGATCAAGGGGATACGCAGGGCCGCAGGCGAGAGGAGGAGGCCCGCAATAGGAACCACAGCGAAGATCGCAAAGCTTGCGGCGGATATCCACGCCGCCTGCATGGGACGCGAGAGAGCTGACTGGTCGATCCCGAGTTCGTCGCGCATGTGGGCGCCGAGCCGGTCTCGCGCGGTAAGCTGCTCCGCGACTTTCATCGCAAGATCCTTTTCGAGGCCCCGCTTGACATAGATTGTCGCAAGCTCCTGCAACTCGGCCTGCGGCTGGCCCGCGAGTTCCCGCTTTTCACGCTCGACATCAGCCTTTTCCGCATCGCGCTGCGAGCTGACCGACACATATTCGCCCACAGCCATCGACATCGCTCCCGCGACAAGGCCCGCCACACCTGCAATAAAGACGGCCTCTCTCGACGCGGAGGATGCCGCGACACCGATCATGAGACTCGCAGTCGATACGATTGCGTCATCCGAGCCGAGAACGGCAGCGCGCAACCAGCCCGCACGCCCGCTTCGGTGCTTTTCCACCTGATTCGTATTGATAGGAAAGGCTTCCTTCCGGTGTTTCCGCATGCGAACTACAACGCCACGTGCACCCAACCGGCTTCGACTTTTGTGTCGTAGGTGGAGATCGATTCCGTGCGGACGTGTTTCATCTGCATGCCGATGTGCTCCAAGTATCCGGAGAGATTCGCCGGAGGGCTTTCACCGCCGAAATCCGCCGGAACGGGGCCCGAGAGGGCTTCGCCGGTGGTAACGTCAAATTGAGCACAGTGCATTGCGCAGGTAACGAACTTCCCGTCGAGCGTACCCATATCGAGCGGCGCATTCATATGGCCGCAGCGACGCTGGACGGCAAAGTATCTCCCTCTCCAGTTGCAGACAACGATCTCATGTCCGTCGAGTTCGACGACTCTCATTCCCCCGGGGGCAACCTCATCGGCGAGTATCGCTCGGACAAACTTCTTATCCAAGACCCACCTCGTTCGGCGGCAATTGAGGCAGGCTATCCGGATCAACGATATCCTGATGGACAAAGAGACCGCACCAGCATCGCTTGATTTCGTCGAAATGCTCCCGGTGGAACGGGATGCACGGGCAGACGATTTTCATGTCCCGTGACCTGTCATGATGCAGTGGCTGGCAGGGGCAAAAAGGGATTCCGTGTTTCGTTTCCAGAATCACCTCCTGCTCGAGGAGAAAATCCGCCAGCTCCGCGTCGGGCGTGAACTTGAATCCCATCGGGGCGACGACCTTCTCGAAGAAGTAGCGGAGCGCTTTCTTCCTTGACTCAGTATTCATTCATCACACCTTATATTCCCAGCGCTCGTGAATAGCGTTCCGGCTGATAGCCCGTGATAATTTCCTCGCCGATTCTGACGAACGGAAAGCCGGTGGCGCCTGCCGCGTCGAGCTCCTCTGAGATCTTCGCCTGCGTCGCTTCATCGGCGAGGTCGTAGTCGATGTAGCTGAACGGGACGTTGTGTTCGGTGAAGAACTTCTTTGTTTTCCGGCACCAGGGACATGTCGAGAGAGCGTACATGTTGACCTTCTTCATAACTGTCTCCTCTTACCCGAGGTTGACGAAGAGCTTGCCTGCTTCGGATTTTACGGGATACACCCTCAGGCCGAGCTCGGGCGCATCGATAAACTTGCCGGTTCGAACATCGAACCGCCAGTCATGGCACGGGCAGGAAATCGTGTGGCCCTCCAGCCTTCCCATGAATATCGGACACCCCATGTGTGCGCACGCACCGGATAAGGCATAGACCGCACCGCTGACCCGCGCCAGGACGACATTCACCCCCAGCGGATAAACCGGCGCCATCCGGCCTTCCCCTAACGATGTATCGTCCAGCACAAACGTCCAGTTGATTGCGCTCATGAGCACCAAGTGGGTACATCACCGCATTGGCCCAACGTACAAGTCGAAAGACGCCTTCCGACCCCGGATGCAATGTATGAAGACGGGTCTGCCGGACCATCATCCCTAGGATTGAAAAGGGGATTAGTCACGGCAAACCGACCCCAGCCGCCGGGGAAGCAGATCATCGTTTCTGAAACCGGACCGTTGCGTTGAATACGGGGACTCGGTATATTGAGGTCCATCGCCAGATGACCCACATGCTGCCATGAGTACAATGACCCAAATCATTACGGAAACGATCAGCCTACTGCCGGTCTTTCTTCTTCTTACGATGCTCTTCCGCCGTCAACAAGTTCCTAAGTCATTCCCCTCCTATCGGTATTCCGATGGCTTGGTTATCCTTGTCAATGACGCACACGAAGAGAGGCTGTTGATTGAATGCAAACACAGGAGATCCCTATGCTGAAACACACCCACATCCTGCTCATAGCCTTTATCGCAGTTTTTATCCCCGGATCAGCAAGGTCAGATTCGCCCTTCATCCTCACACGCGGTCAGGCCACGGTGGTTCTCGAACCCTATGCCCCCAACATCGTCCGCGTCACGCTGAGCCGATTCAGGGATCAGGCGATCGCCGGTCCTGGCTATGGCTTTCTCGCCAAACCCGATGCCTCAGGGTGGAACCTCGATCATCCGTCCAATGCTGACGTGCTGAAATCAGACCGGCTGACGGTGACCGTCCCCGGAAACTCCGATAACGTCACGGTGGTGGCGCCCGACGGAACCGTCCTCGTCGACTTCAGGGGATGGGCGATGCATCCCTCCGTCGTTGCAGGTGAGCGGACATACCATGTTTCCGCGACATTTGCCTCCCCCAGCGATGAACGCTATTACGGGCTCGGCCAAAATCAGGAGGGCTATTTGGACCACCGGGGCCATCCCGTGCGATGCTGGCACAACTACGATGCACCTGCCGGCGAAAGCGTCGGCATTCCCTTCCTCGTCACGAACCGGGGCTACGGCCTGATCTGGGACAATCCTTCGAAAACAACGATCGTCCCCGGCTTTAACGAAATCACCACATGGGAATCGGAGGTGGGTGAGCGGATATCCTTCTTCGTGATCGCGGGTGCGAGCACCGACGAAATCTACAAGGGGTACCGTACGCTGACCGGCGTTACCCCCCTACCGCCGAAATCCGCCTTCGGATTCATCCAGTGCAAACAGCGCTACCAGAGCCAGCAGGAAGTGCTCGACGTGGCCAAAGGGTACCGCAACCGGCACTATCCCGCCGACATCCTCGTGGTCGACTGGTTCTACTGGACAAAAATGGGTTCGCTGGATTTTGACGCGAAGCAGTGGCCCGACCCATCTGCCATGAACAAAGAGCTCCACCAGATGGGTTTCCATTCGATGATCAGCGTCTGGCCCCGCTTCGAACCGGGGTCACGCTACTTCGACACGCTCGCGAACAATGGCTGGTTCATGACCCACCTCGACGGGCGTCCCGTGGTCAACTTCCCGGACCGGAGCGATTTTGCGGGCGCATTGATCAACACCCTCAACCCTGCCGCCGGTAAATGGCTCTGGGAGAAAGTGAACGAGAACTTCGTCAAGAAAGGATTCGACTACTTTTGGACAGACGAAACCGAACCTGACCTGGTGCCTGATCAGTATTATTACGGTCCGGCAATCGCGCGGGACGGCGCATTCGAGTTCATGGGGGCGCAATGGAAGTATGCCGGCGGGACGGGTGCGCGGCTGCACAACGTGTACCCCCTCACCCACACGGCAGCGTTCTACGACGGGTTCCGGCGCGACGTTTCGCAGCGTGCATTGCTCCTCGCGCGGGCAGCCTATTTGGGGGCGCAACGCAATGGCGCGATCTTCTGGTCGTCCGATATTTTCTCAACATGGGATGCTCTGAAGCGCCAGGTGCCCACCGGTCTGAATTTTGCGGCCAGCGGGTTTGCCTACTGGGGGAATGACATCGGCGGTTGGCAGGATATCCCTCCCGTTCACAAAGCCGTCCGGCCCCTCCTGATTGACCCTTCCGACGCCCTGGACAATGTCGGGGGCTATGAGGACTACCCCGAACTCTTCGTCCGGTGGTTCGAGTACGGCACGTTTCTGCCGACCTTGAGAACGCACGGCGGAAGAAAGCAGAACGAAGTCTGGTCGTATGGCAAGCAGGCCGAAGAGATTCTGGTGAAATATCTTAAGCTCCGCTACCAGCTGCTGCCTTATACATATTCACTGGGTTACCACGTGTATGCAACAGGTGCCCCATTCATGCGCGCCCTCTTCATGGATTTTCCGAAAGACCCGAATGCGGCCGACGTGCGCGACGAGTATATGTTCGGTCCGGCATTCCTCGTAGCGCCGGTGACGGATCAGGGAATGAAGACACGGGAGGTGTATCTGCCGGCGGGGACGGAGTGGTACAGCTACTGGACGAACGAGAGATTCACCGGTGGACAAACCATCCTGGTGAATGCGCCGATTGAGACGATTCCGTTGTTTGTGCGCGCGGGGTCGATCATTCCGTTTGGCGAGGTGGTCGAGCATACGGGTATGCCGCAGAAACTGACCGAGCTCCGCGTGTATCCCGGCGCCGACGGTGCATTCGCGCTGTACCAGGATGATGGGACGACATATGACTACGAAAAGGGGAAATTCGCCCTTTCCCAGCTCCTTTGGGATGATGCGTCGCAAAAGCTGACGCAGTCGGGTACCACGGCGTTTACCGGCGTGCAGAGCAGTTGGTTGAAGGTGGTTGGAAGGTAATGGGTGGCGCCGCTGCGCTCTCGCGAACCTCAGACAAAGGCCGGGAATCATCCCCGGCCTTTGTCATGATGACGGATCGTTCCTCTCTTTTGTCCGGATGACGCCACGTTCGCGTTCTACAGTTTTATTTCCATCTTCGTACCGGTGTACTTCGTCGTTCTCTCCGGATTCGGGCACACCTCAATCCCAATGCCGTGGTTGTCTTTCACCAGGACGATATTGAAGGTTCGCGTCTTCAACATGCCGGGGAACCTTCCTTGCCGATCCGAGATGGTCAATGTTTTGTGAAGATCATTCCAGATAAAGGTGATCGTTGCGTAGCTTCCCTTTTCGTAGTTGTCATTGTCGTTTTCGTCCTCGTAGAGGGTGAATTGCCCGTCGGCGCCGGGGTAAATTCTCAGTTCGATCGGATCGGCCGGTTTTTCGGTCGAGAACTGGAGGAACGGCCCCATCGGAACAATGGCACCCGCCTTGATGAACAAAGGAATTTTGTCGATCGGGGCGTCGGTGATAATTGTGGTGTCCCCATCAAATGTCTTCCCCGTCCAGAAATCGTGCCAGACACTCGCCGCAGGAAGGTAGACCTTTCTCACTTTTTCTTTGTGTTGCTGCGCCTGCTCCGCGGCAAAGATGCCGGGCGTTTTCCAGAAGAGACGCATCTTTGCGGCCCCTGTCGATCTGTTTTCTGTTTCAAGAACAAAGTCATACTCTTTCCCTTTTTCCAGGTTCACCGGCACCGTATATTCCTCCACGCTTGAATACACCATCCTCAGGGTGTCGCCGTTGAGGATAAGGCGTTTCGGATCGTACCCTATCAGATGGAACTGGTGTTTGCCGGACTCTTGGGGAACAAGTTTTCCCTGCCATGTCGCCGCATATGTGGAGTCAGTGAGGTACTCCGGGCGGCCGGTGTACCAGGTAAAATCTATGTCGGGGTCGATCTGTTCCTTGCTCAGGGATGTTCGCGCCGGGTCCTTGTAGTATCTCGCAAGCAGGCCGGGCTTCCCGTCGGGCGTCTTAAAATATTCCGGTCCGATGAGAACGGTCGATTCGGGGGGACGATGATACATGTACTCCGTCACCGGGCATACCATGATTGAAGGACCGAACATGAACTGATCATCAATTGAACGCGTCTTCTCGTCAGCGGAGAAATCCATGGGAAGTCCCCGCATGATGGTGTAGCCTCCATTGGTCACCATCCACGCCAGTGAATAGATGTACGGCATGAACCGATAGCGAAGATTATCGATCTTCACGATGGGTTTCGAGAATTCACCCATTTCCCAAATTTCGCGCGGAGTCTCCGAGCCGTGGGAGCGGAAAATAGGGCAGAAGGCACCGAATTGAAACATGCGCGCATACAGTTCCTGGTAGGCAGGGTCTTTGCCGCCTTGTAGAAACACGCCTCCATAAGAGCCCAGGACAAATGCACCGATATCAAATGTCCAGTAAGGAATGCCGGACATACAGTGGTTCACTCCGGCTGCAATCTGCTTATGGTAGATGTCCCAGCTTGCGCCGATGTCCCCTGACCACGTTGTTGCCGCGTTGCGTTGTTGGCCCGCGAATGTCGATCGGGTAAGGATGTACGGGCGCCGACCGGAAGTCTCCTCTCTCCAGTCCTTGTAGAGCGCATCAGTCATTACCAGCGAGTATGAATTAAGATACCGTGCCCATGAGCCAAGGTAGTTGCGCCCCATTTTTTTCAGCTCGTACTCGCTCGATTCCTCCGTATTGGCATTGATCACATCGGGTTCGGTGGAGTCGATCCACCACCCGTCGAGACCTTTCGAGTAAAGCCCTTTCTTCAGGTACCGCCAATAGAGTCCATTTGCTGCAGGATTGTAGGCATCATAGAACTTAAACCCGCCCCATCCGACGGGCTTATAGAGAAAACCCCGCTTCCCCATATCGGCATAGATTTTCGTCGCTGGTCCAAAGGCCGGCCAAATGGAGATGATGATGTGGAAATTCATCCTGTGAAGCTCATCGCACATCTCCTTGGGACGGGGAAAGAGTGTCTTGTCGAAGAACATTCCGCCCCAGTTCGGCCTGCCATTCCAGTAGTCCCAATCCTGGATGATGTTGTCGATGGGGATCTTCAGCGCACGATATTTCTTCGCGACGCTCATCAGCTCATCCTGTGTGCCGTAATGCTCCTTGCTTTGCCAGTAACCGTACGCCCACTTGCCGTACAGAGGCGCTTTACCAGTCAGTGTGCGATAGCCGGAAACCACTTCGTCCATATCCTTCCCGTACACAAAATAGTAGTCTATGTTATCGGCGATATCGGACCAGAACGAGGCACCCTCGCTGTCGTCGTTAAAGACAGTCTTTGAGTAGTTATCCCAGAGAATTCCATAGTTCTTTGTCGAGAGAAGGAATGAGTTGGCGGCCCCGACATTGGCTTGCGCTAGTACCACCTTCTTGCCCCGAAAGTTCATATACCCCTCGACTTGCTCGCCGAGACCGTACACGCCTTCGTGGGGATCCAGCGTAAAACTCTGTTGAACTGTGAAGCCGGAATCCGAGTCATAGACAACAGGAACGAACGATGTCGTACCGTTCTCCTTCAGGATGGTGCTGTCATTGGCAGCCAGGAACTCAACGTTGCCATCTTTCCTTGAGATTCTGGCCCTCATTCTCGGTGATTTCAGGAGAACCGCATCATCGGATTGATTGATGGTGATTCCTCGATCAGGTATGCTGTCTTGTATGACTGAGAGACTCCTTTTGTCGGGAGTGCCTCCCAATGTCCATTTTGTGATCCTGAGAATGCCGTCGCCATAGAATTGAGCTCTCACGTGAAGCATGCCTGCATCGAGCACGATGCCATTCCTGATTTCTATCACTTGTGCCGTCCCTGAAGAACACTGCAAACTCAGGAACAAAGCGAAGAGGAGCACGTTGACAATGGATCGATTTTTCATTTGAGATTTATGTTGTTGGTCCATGGAAAGGCCGGTTCCATAAAATCCATCATACTCGCGGGGCGAGATTGATTTCCCGCTGATGGCACTCGAGGCAAGGACGCCGGCAATCGATGCCCCTCTTGTTCACTTCTTGATTTCGATTCTTTTCCCGTTATACGACACCGTGGCATCCACACGGTCTTCTGAAGCCAACCCAACACCGTGATGATGCCCTACCCATATCACGCGAAACGTCCTGTGTCTCAACATCCCAGGGAATTTCCCGCGACGATCGCCGATGGTAAGCGTTTGTGTCTTTTCGTTCCATCGTATCGGAATCATCGCGAATGATCCCTTTGCATAATTGTCGTTGTCGTTCTCATCTTCGTACAGGGTGAACTCCCCGTCGGCGCCAGGATACACTCGCAATTCGATCGGATCGGCGGGCTTTTCGGCGGCATATTGGAGAAACGGGCCCATCGGGAGTATCGAACCGGCCTTCACAAACAAAGGAATTGTCTCAAGTGGAGCGGCGGCCCTCATCGTTTGGCCCGCATCATATCTCTCACCCGTCCAGAAGTCACTCCAGCGACCGGTGGTTTTCGGCAGATACACCTTTCTCGAGTGCGCGTTTTGTTCCACAACAGGTGAGACTAACAGTTCATTGCCAAACATAAACTGATCCTGAATATCGTACACATTCGCATCGTTCCTAAAATCCATCACCAGAGCGCGGTAGATCGTGAAGTCGTTGAACGTCACTCTTGCACCGAGAGAATAGATATACGGCATCAGCCGGTAACGCAGGTTTGTGTATTTTGTCAAGAGCTCAACAGTGCTGCTGTCAGAATTCCAGAATTCTGTTTTCCTGCAGCCATGGACACGAAGGATAGGAAGAAATGTTCCATACTGGTACCAGCGGACAAGCAATTCGGGATACTCGGGTGAATCGGCAAACTGATAAGGGACGAAACCGCCGATGTCAACCGTCCAGTACGGCAAACCTGTAATGCAATAATTCAATCCGGCCGGAATTTCCTTCCGGAAGGTATCCCAATCGGGACTGACATCGCCGTTCCACGTCGTTGCAGCAAAACGCTGTTGACCGACGAACGAAGAGCGGGTCAGAATATACGGACGCTTCGCGCTTCCCGTGGACCGCTCCCCTTCATACACGCCTTTTGTCGACATCAACGGGTACGCGTTCAAATATCTTCTCCCCGTTCCCAGAGCGGTATGCGCTCTGGAAAAATCATAGCCCCACTCCGGCTCGGAAGCATCCATCCACCACCCGTCGAATCCGAGATTGAACAATCGTTCATTGATGTAGCGCCAAAAACGTTTCCGCGCTCTGGGATTGAAGGCATCGTACGCTGCGTTGGGAGATTCGTCTTTTATGCCTGCGCCCTCATTCGTGTTCACGCGTGTATCCTGAAGTCCGAGCAAAAAGCCCCTGGCATCCATGGCATCATAAACATCGGTTCCCTTGTTGATACGCGGCCAGACGGAAATGATGGTATGCGCATTCTGCCGATGAAGATACTCCACCATGGCTTTGGGATCCGCATAGCGGCTCGAATCAAAGATGTGCGACCCCCACAAATTGTTCGGGAACTGAGGCCAGTAGTCGGCATCCTGCACGACGACATCGAGTGGAATCTTTCTTTCCCGATAACCGTCGATCACACTTTGGATCTTTTCCTGCGTTTTCCAGCCGTATTGACTCATAAACAGGCCGTAAGCCCATTTCGGATAGAGAGGCGCTTTGCCGGTGATCGTTCGGATGTCGGAAACGATCCGATCAGGTTCCGGGCCGTACATAAAATAGTAATTGATTGCGTCGGCGACCTGCGATGCGAAAGACATACAGTCCGCCATTTCCGGAGTCCGGCAGGAGAGGGAAATTTGATTTGAGAAGTACTCCGTGGGGATTGCTTTCTCGGCACTCCACGACAGCCGCGCCGAAGCGCCGCCCCCGTCCTGATAATACTCGATTTGAATATCGTAGGCCCTCCCTGCTTCCAGATCCATCACATAGCTGTCCGTTTCGGCGGAACGATCGCGCCAGTCATCAACAACTTTCTTCCCATCGATAAAAAGCCGTACGCCATCATCGGTCGTCACATCGATCGAAACGCCTTTGATCGTCGCGGGAGCTATCAGTGTACCTGTCCATCGCACGGAGTATTCGACTGTTTTGAAATCCTTGGCCGGCGGACCGTTCCCCCAATCAGCATCGACGACCGAATCGACTCTCACGATCGATGGTTGTCCTTCGAGCTTCATGTTGGGAAAATACTCCCCCTTCAATCCATGTTCGCCGGGTCCTCCCCCGGCGGGAAGGAGAAACCGGGAAGAGATGACGGGATTTATCGTCTTGGCAAGACTTTTTATGCTGAAGGTATAATGTTTCCCCGCCTGAAGGTCTGCTTTTATGACGGATGGAGAGTAGCCGACGCCGGCAACAAGACTGAAGACCTTTCTTCCATCCAACGTCATCTCGATCGGCGAGGAACCCGGGCGATGGAGGACAAACGTGTACGTTCCGGAAGAACGTGGAACAAACTCAGCACCGAGAGTCTTCTCATCGATGCTCTGTAAATGGATTCTCTCGAGCTCGGGATTGAACTCCGTGTAAGAATAGTTATCCCAGAAGAGACCGTACCCCTTGTTCGACACGATGACCGGACTCGCAATAGCTGTGTTCTGCTGTCCCATCCCCATATGTCCGTTCTTCCAATTCATCACATCGAACTGATATTGACCGAGACCATAGATTGCTTCATCCTCCGGTGACGAAAACTTCTGTTCCACCACCCATGCTGTATCGCCGGGAGAGTTCGATTTCACGAATGATCTTCCCTTTTGCTGTTCTCCCAGGAGAAGAACCCCTTTCACATCAAAGAACTGTATCCTTCCATCGGCTTTGTCGATCTTTATGATCAATTCCGACGTCTTCATCGTGTATTCGTTTGCCGACTCCTTGATTGAATATGTACCTGTCGGCGTGAGGTTGTCCACTTCCGCGAGACTCTTCCTCTGCGGAAGCTCTTTGGTCGGCAGCGCAATCACCTGCACGATGGCGTTGGATATTACCCTCAGCTTCAGTTGTCCTTCCGATGTCTCAAAAACAACGCCATCGTGTGTTCTCGTATAATTCGTTATTTGTGCGTGCGCGGGGAACCCGAGAAGAATGGTGCATGCCACAGCCAACGCTCTTTGTTTCATGGGATGAGTCGCCTTTTCATTTCGAGTGTGTGCCGTCAGCCCTTTGCAGGCGCGACCCATGCTTCGGGGGGATTCCTTTCGTGTGGCAATCGATGCAGCGGACAAAATGTATATTGTGCGGACTGCCGCTCGCTGCAAACGTCGTGTTCATCTTTGTCACATCGAGCCCGCAGTTTGAGATCGCCGGATGGCAATTGACGCAACTCCACCGTGAGTCGTTGCTGTGACCGTCATGGCACGCAAGACAACTGAGGCCCTCGTGAACCCCCCTCGGGGTCCGGTCGTCCCCCGTCCCCGCCTGGTGAAACGCGTTGGGCGCGTGGCACTGGACACAGACCTGCTGCCTTGGGTCATCCGAGACTTTCAGCTCCCGTGTTCCCTCCCTGGGTTTCAGCAGCGGCAGAGCCTCCACCCGGATGTGGATTTTTTCGTATCTGTCGTACCATTGGACATTGGATGGACTTCCACGTCTGTAATAGAAGATCTTCGCAGGATCGTCGTACCCCGCACGGACCGCGGGAGAACCTTCCCGATGGACCTCGTGGCAGGCAAGGCATGGAATGGCAGGCAGATCCGATTGTCCCGCCACCTTCAGCTGCCAGGGACCCTTCGTACTCACCGGCGTCACCAGGTCTTCGATCGCACCGCCGAAAAACATGCCATGGCAACGCAAACAATCGGCATTAAGCTGTTCGCCCGCATTGTGTTTGTCATTCAGGAATATGGCTGCATACGTCGCCGAATGCCCTCCCGAGATCCAACGCGCATACTCCGCCCCGTGACAGCGCCTGCAATTTTCCGTCAATTCCAGAACCTGTCGCTCGTTAAGCGTGATCTGTCGGGGCCCGGTTCCCGTGAAGTGATGGACAAACATCATCCCTTTTTCTTGCAGGCTGTGGAGTCCGCTGCTCAGAGCCGTTCCGTGACATTCCTTGCAGGGAAGATCCCGGTGGCCGCTCCGCGCCCACATAATGGAGGAATTCTCTATTTCATGGCAGCTCTCACAGCTTGATCGGGCAGAGGCCTCGTTCCAGTAGAAATAGAAACCGCAGCATGCGACGACAAGCAGTATCATGACCACGGTGAGGGCGCGAAGGAACGTGGGGACTTTTTTCATGGGTATGACCTCCTCGCGGTTACATTCATGCTTCCGGATCTATTTGAAGCGGTTCCCTTTTTGCCATTCTTCCGCAATGTGCTCCCCAACCCAGTACCCAAGGGCCATGATAGTGAGCGCGGGGTTGAACCCCCCGTTTGTCACGTGGAGACTGGCGTCCGAGACGAACACGTTGGGCGTTTCATGCACCCGCCCGAATCTGTCGGTCACGGAAGTGTGCGGATCGTCCCCCATCCGGCATGTGCCTGCCTGATGCTGTCCCCCGCTCAAACCCGGGCCGGGGAGATGACGCCATGTTTGAAACGCCCCGGCCTCTTTCAGAATCATTTCGGCCTTGCGCGAAAGGAATTCGCAGCCTTCGGCATCTTTTGGGTGCCGGTGGCCGGACAACCGGACCACGGGAATTCCCCACGAATCCCTTACAGAAGGATCGACCTGCACACGGGAATCGAAGAAGGGCATTTCTTGTACCGGACCGACAACCTGGATGTTTCGCCGGAAGTATTTCCTCTGGAATTCCTTATGCTCTTCCCCCCACATGGGGGAACCAGGGGGGCGTATGTTCGAAAACAGGTAGGGAAGTCTTGTGAATTCATTCGCAAGGATCCCACCCCCGATGATTCCCGGATTGTGGTGACTGAAGTCGCTGATGGCAAGCGTTGCTCCCGGACCGACATCGTCGAAGATGTCCTCCTCAAACAGGCCAAACGCCCCGGTATACGCGTGTCCCTGAAGGTTTCGCCCCACCCAATCATACCGGTTGCCGACCCCGGAGGGATAGTATTTCGACGTTGAGTTCAGCAGCAGCCGGGGGGTCTCGGTGGCCGAGGCGGCGATGACAATGACATCCGCAGTCTGTTCCTGCTTTCTGTTGTCCCTGTCGAAGTACTCCACGCCGGTGATCTTTCCCGAGGCGTCGATGATCAGGCTGCCTACAACACAGTTGGTCCGCAATTCGCAGTTCCCGGTCGAGAGGGCCGATGGAATCACGGTGTTGTGTGTGCCGCACTTGGCGTTGATGGGACATGCAAAGCCGCAGCAGGTCCGCCTCCTGACGCATGCCGGACGGCCGCCGTACGGGACCGAGTTCCGGAGCATCGGGATGGGAAATGGGTGAAGCCCCTTCCCCTTCATTGCGGACTCCAGCATTGTCGCCTCCCGGTTGTACGAGAAAGGAGGCATCGGATATGGCTTCTTCCGGGGAGCGGCAAATGGATTGAGCGAAGAGTCTCCCGCGACGCCGATCTCCCATTCCGCTTTCTCGTAGCAGTGCTCCAGATCGTCGTAACCGAGCGGCCAGTCGTCAAGGGTGGATCCTTCCACGGGGCCGTATGTGGTCTTCATCCTGAAGTCTTCCGCCATGAACCGCCAGGCCATCGCACCGTAGCTTACCGTGCCGGATCCCACACACGCCGCAACGTTGCTGTACGCTCCATCGCTGGGAGACACAATTTCCGTCGAACCGTCCTCGTTGACGACAACACGACGGTGCCTCTCATCGTCCGGTCCGAATGCATTCCCCAGTGCCGTTGTCCGCTGGGAAAGGAGCTCGTCGTTATCATGATCTTCGAACGACACCCAGTCCCCCCGTTCGAAGAGAACCACCGAGAGCCCTGCGGAACTCAGTTCTTTCGCGACAACACCGCCGCCGGCTCCGGCACCGACAACAACCGCATTGACATGATCGTTCTTCATGGGTCAGAGCCCGTAACGGTTTTGTCCGATAATCGGGGGATAGTCGATCCCCATCATTTTGTAACTCGCATAGTTCGGATTACCGCCATGACGGGGGCTTCCGTAGTACGCCTGCATGGCGTGGCTCCGCAGCATTTCGAAGAAGCGCTTGCTGAACCCTTCCTTCCATTCTCCGTCCCGGAGAACGCCGGATTCCATCTCCCTGAGGAACGAATCCTGCACTTCAGGGGAGAGGGCCTCAAATCTCTTCAGGTATCTTCTCAGACAGGTCTCAGTAACGGCATCGAGACCTTTGCGGTACTCACTTCTGAAACGACGGTAGTGCCCGTCAAGCTGCATGTCGATGAATGTGACAACGCCGTTCTCACGCCCCCCGGGCCAGGCGTCGGCCGGTATGATCCGGTCCGCCATCGCACCCACCAGGCCGGCATCGCCTTCAGAAAGTGCGGCACTGTCGGCCGGATGCTGCTGAACACACCCTGCCAGCAGACCCAGGCCACCGACGCCCAGCGTCGCAAGCACCATGAAATCTCTGCGGGAGATCTTCGAACTATTGTCCATAGACCCATCCATTTTTAGAAATCAGGCTGTTTGGAAGACGACGTCACTCGGAAGAAAGGCGGTCGCAGCCTTCGGACGGTAACAAAAAGAATTCCCTCGTGCAAGTGCGCAGCGGATCGATTGTTCCCGAATTGACACAGCGGGGGTTGACACCCCTTTCGAGACCGTGTAAAATCTGCACTTCGATGAGGAGGATCCGACCGATCGATCGCGGGCGCACCCCGGCCGCTTCGCTGGCCATGCATCACATTGACAATGAACGACGATGGGGATATGTGCAGGGCGACAAATGGTCCTCTTGCATCAGAACCATTGTACGTGTCGCCAGATAGTTACCCGCAGTCAACCTGTAGAAGTACACGCCACGGGCCGCCTTCCGCCAAAGAGACGGCGGACAGGTCGGCGGCCCGAATTCTGAACTCAGAGCTCCGAATTCTCTCCGGATATCTTCATCATTATTTCATCACAATCATCTTCCGACACTCAACGTACTGTCCCGCACTCAACCGGTAAAAGTACACTCCGCTCGAGA
>Ga0182010_10000045_pt1 | contig 66088 bp, 61 predicted proteins | sample 611E1MmetaG_FD_120488 | JGI IMG/M metagenome (GOLD analysis project Ga0182010, IMG submission 120488) | Permafrost microbial communities from Stordalen Mire, Sweden - 611E1M metaG | ecosystem: Environmental > Terrestrial > Soil > Wetlands > Permafrost | place: Sweden: Stordalen | collected... | reverse complement strand
GGTCCGTCACGACTTCGGCGCCTCCAGGATCATGCTCAAGCCGGCCTCTCAAGGCACCGGCGTCATCGCCGGCGGTGCCGTTCGTGCCGTCGTCGAGGCAGCCGGCATCCGCGACATCCTGGCCAAGGTCTTTGGCTCCACCAACCCCGTCAACGTGACGCGGGGCACGCTCGAGGCTCTGGCTAGCCTGCACTCGGCCGAGGAGCTGAGCGCCCGACGTGGCGTTCGCGTCCGGTCGGTGGTGCCGGGCCAGCCTTCCGTGGAGGTGGCCGGTGGCCGGTAAGCTGCGAGTGACCCAGACCAAGAGCACGATCAGCCACATCGCCCGCAACCGCGGCACGATTCGGGCGCTCGGCCTGCGTGGCATCGGCGACACCGTCGAAGTGCCCGACAACGACGCCACGCGAGGGATGGTCCGTCAGGTCCGCTTCCTCGTCGAGGTGGAGGAGTTGCCCGAGGACGGGCCCGAGGAGAAGCGATGAAGCTGCATGACCTGCGTCCGGCCGAGGGCGCCCATAGGCCGCGCACCCGCGTGGGCCGAGGGATCGCCGGCGGCAAGGGCAAGACCGCCGGGCGCGGCACCAAGGGCCAGAAGTCGCGGACCGGCGGCACGATCCAGCCCTGGTTCGAGGGCGGCCAGACCCCGATCCACGTTCGCCTGCCCAAGCTGCGCGGCTTCAAGAACAAGTTCCGCGTCGAATACGAGATAGTGAACGTGGGCCTCATCTCGGCGCTTGCCGAGACCGGCATCCTCGACCTGCCTGAGCTCGAAGGCAAAGGGGCCAAGGCATCCAAGGCTGCCAAGGCGGCCCCGATCACGGTGACTCCGGACATCCTGGCCGCGGCGGGACTGATTCGGTCGCTCGACAAGCCTCTCAAGGTCCTCGGCCACGGCGACGTGACGAGGCCGATCTTCATCCTGGCCGACGCGTTCAGCAAGAGCGCCACTGCCAAGATCGAGGCGGCCGGCGGCACGGCCCAGGTGCTCGAGTTCCCGGCCGGGGACGAGGCCGACATGGCCGGCGAGACCTACAAGGCCGACGAGCCCGAGGGGACGGACGAGACCGACAAGGCCGCCGAAACCGACGCACCCGTCGCTCCTACCAAGAAACCGGCGGTCTCGGCCAAAGCACCCGTCGCTCCTACCAAGAAACGGGCGGTTTCGGCCGACGCGCCGGTCGCTCCTACCAAGAAACGGGCGGTTTCGGCCGACGCGCCGGTCGCTCCTACCAAGAAACGGGCGGCACGGGCGGTCTCGGCCGCCGCGGACACCCTCCCCCCGACGAGTCCGGCCGACGAGACCGGCTCGGAAGCATAGAAGGGCGCCTGAGCAATGCTCGAGTCGATGCTGAACGCGTTCCGCGCGCCGGATATCCGCAAGCGGATTCTGTTCGTGCTGGTGGTCCTCGTGATCTACCGTGCCCTGGCGCACGTTCTGATCCCGGGCATCAACGTCCAGGCACTGAACACCCAGGGCGGAGACACCGGCTTCTTCAGCCTGTTGTCGCTCTTCTCGGGCGGCGACGTGCGGCGCATGTCGGTTGTGGGACTCGGGCTGAACCCGTACATCAACGCCACGATCATCATGCAGATCCTGCAGTCGACGATTCCGTCGCTGCAGGCTCTGAGCCGAGAAGGCGAGTACGGCCGCAACAAGATTACGAGCTACTCGCGCATGCTCTCGGTGCCGCTGGCCGCACTCCAGGCATACGGCATCCTGGCCTTCGTCCAGAACGACATGCTGCGGCAGACGGGCACCCAGGCCTTCACGACCAACTTCAGCTTCGAGACCTATCAGAGCCTGACTCAGATCCTGGCGCTGACCGTCGGCTCGGTGGTACTGATGTGGCTGGGCGAGCTGATCACCGAGAAGGGGATCGGCAACGGCATCAGCTTCATCATCTTCGCCGGCATCGTGTCGCGCGTCCCAAGTGCGGTCGGGTCGTTCTTCACCAGCCCGGACTGGCTCGAGCTGTTCGCCTTCGGCGTCGTCGGCCTGGTCATCATCTTCGTCATCATCTTCGTCCAGGAGGGGCAGCGCCGGATCCCAATCCAGTACGCCAACCGCGTTCGCGGCCACCGGATATACCAGGGCGGTTCCACGTTCCTGCCGCTGAGGGTGAACATGGCGGGCGTCATCCCGATCATCTTCGCCATCAGCATCCTGCTCTTCCCGTACCAGATCGCGACCTACTTCACGGCCTCGAACGTGGGCTGGGTGAGGGACGTGTCTACCGGAATCATCTCCTGGCTGAACCCGCAGGGGGCGTTCTACCTGAGCCTGTACTTCTTGCTGACTTTCGCGTTCGCCTTCTTCTACACGTTCATCGTCTTCAAGCCCGACGAGACGGCGAACAACCTGCGCAAGTCTGGCGGATTCATCCCGGGCATCCGACCCGGCCAGCCCACAGAGGACTATCTCAGGCGCGTGGCCCTCCGGATCACAGTCGCCGGCGCCATATTCGTGGCTACCGTCGCGGTGCTTCCGATGGCAATCTCGGCCTTGCCCATGTTCAAGAACCTGCAGAGCGCCGGCATAGGCGTCGGTCTGGGAGGTACGAGCGTGCTGATCGTCGTCAGCGTGGTCGTCGAGACGATGAAGCAACTCGAGGCCCAGCTGATGATGCGCAGCTACGAGGGCTTCATCAGGTGACGTTGCCCATCGGCCGCAGCTCGCCCATAGGGCACGACTCACCAATCGGGCGAGTCGTCGTCCTACTGGGCGCTCCCGGCGCAGGCAAGGGGACACAGGCTCAGATCCTGTCGAAACGGCTGGGCCTCGCCCATGTCGCCACCGGCGATCTGTTTCGGGCGGCCGTGCGAGACGAGACGTCGCTCGGGGTCATGGCCAAGGCCTACATGGACCGTGGCGAACTCGTGCCGGACGCGGTGACGATCGAGATGCTCCTGGAGCGCCTCGCCAGGCCCGACGCCGCGGCCGGCATCCTTCTCGACGGCTTCCCGCGCAACACCGCTCAGGCCGATGCCCTGGACAGGGCCCTGGCCGAAGCGGGCGGGCGCGTGGACGTCGCGCCGTACATCGAGGTTCCGGAGACGGATCTGGTGGCTCGTCTCGGCGGTCGCTGGATCTGCCGGGCCGAAGGTCATCCCTACCACGAGCGATCGAAGCCACCACTCGTAGCCGGCGTCTGCGACATCGACGGGTCCGAGCTCTACCAGCGCACAGACGACCAGCCGGCGACCGTTCAGGCGCGCCTTCGTCAACAGCTCGGCGCCCTGGCCGAAGTCGTCGGCTACTACCGAGATCGCGGCCTGCTCAGGACCGTCGATGGGCGTCGTGGGATCGACGGGGTCAGCGAGGACCTGTTCGCCTCGATAGCCGCCGCGACCGGCACGCAGGGTTGAGGGCCGAGTCGGTGGCAGTTCCCCACAGGACACCTCGAGAGATCGAGCTGATGCGCCGAGCCGGCCGCGTCGTCGCGGACGTGCTTGCCCTGATGGAGGAGGAGCTGCGCCCGGGAGTGACCACCGGACAGCTCGACGCCATAGCCGAGGCCTACATTCTGAAGGCAGGTGCCCGCCCGTCGTTCAAGGGTTACCGGGGCTTCCCGGGGAGCATATGCGTCTCGATAAACGAAGAGGTCGTTCACGGCATCCCCGGCAAGCGCGTGATAGAAGAGGGTCAGGTCGTCTCCATCGACGCCGGAGCCATCTGGCAGGGCTATCACGGCGACGCCGCCAGGACCTTCTACACGGGCACGCCGCCGGCTGATGTGGCCCGGCTCATCGACACCACCCGTCTGGCCTTGATGGCCGGCATCGCGGCCGCCGTTCCCGGCTCCTACATCGAGCACGTGTCGGGCGCGGTGGAAGATGTGGCGATAGAGGGTCGGTGCGACATCGTCAGGCCGTTCGTCGGCCACGGCATCGGCACGGAGATGCACGAAGACGTGCAGGTGCCGAACTACAGGATCGGCCGCCACGGCGTGCTGCTCGAGCCCGGCGTCTGCATCGCCATAGAGCCGATGCTGGCTCTCGGCAGCGCGGACGTGAAGACCCTGGCCGACGGCTGGACGGTCGTCACAACAGACCACTCTCTGGCAGCCCATTTCGAGCACACGATCGCGGTGACGGAGAGCGGCCCCGTGATCCTTACCACAGCATGAGCAACTCGGAAGTGGCCTGCTCCCTCTCTATGGGCGGCAGACTAACCACTCCACGAGGACGGCAGAGCGGGCAGGTTGCCTCGCTCGGGAGTCTTTGGTAACCTATTCGTTCGTGTGTCGGCCAGGGCGGCCGGCATTCGTGCGAGAAAGGGACGACACACAGGACGTGGCGAAGAAGGACGCGATCGAGGTCGAAGGAACGGTGTTGGAGCCGTTGCCCAACACCATGTTCGCCGTTGAGCTCGAGAACGGCCACCGCGTTCTGGCGCACATTTCCGGCAAGCTACGGATGAACTTCATCCGCATCCTGCCGGGCGACCGAGTCAGAGTGGAGCTCTCGCCCTACGACCTGACGCGCGGTCGAATCACGTATCGGCTCAAGTAGTGCCGCCGAGGATAACGAGGATCCCTTGAAAGTCAGAGCTTCCGTCAAGGCCCGCTGCGACAACTGCAAAGTCATCCGCCGGCACGGGACCGTGATGGTCATCTGCACCAATCCCAAGCACAAGCAGCGGCAGGGGTAGGGCATGGCACGAATCGCAGGCATCGATATTCCGCGCGAGAAGCGGGTGGAGATCGCCCTCACCTACATCTACGGGATCGGTCTGCCGACAAGCCAGAAGATCCTCGCCCAGGCGAACGTCAATCCGGACACACGGGTCCGCGATCTCACCGAGGAGCAGGTCAACCGCCTGCGCGAGATCATCGATCGACGCCACAAGGTTGAAGGTGACCTTCGCCGCGAGGTTGCCCTGAACATCAAGCGGCTAATCGAAATCGGCTCCTACCGGGGCACGCGCCATCGGCGCAATCTCCCCGCTCGGGGCCAGCGAACCAAGACCAATGCACGGCAGCGCCGCGGACCGAAGAAGACGGTCGGCGTCCGGCGCAAGGCGACGAAGTAGAGGAGCCGGACGCAAGGAATGGCCGAACGAAAGCGCGCTACCAAGCAGCGCCGCAGGGAGAAGAAGAACGTGCCGCAGGGGCACGCTCACATCCAGGCGAGCTTCAACAACACCATCATCACCATCACGGACCCCAACGGTAACGTGGTCAGCTGGGGCTCGGCCGGCATCGCCGGCTTCAAGGGCTCCCGCAAGAGCACGCCCTACGCCGCGGCGCAGTCCGCCGAGATGGCCGCCAAGAAGGCCATGGAGCACGGCATGCGCCAGGTCGAGGTCTACGTAAAGGGTCCCGGTGCCGGCCGCGAGCAGGCCATTCGCTCTCTTCAGGCTGCCGGCCTCGAGGTCAGCGCGATCACGGACGTCACCCCAGTCCCCCACAACGGCTGCCGCCCGCCCAAGCGGCGTCGAGTGTAGGGAGGACGACAGATGGCCCGCTACACCGATCCCGTTTGCCGGCTCTGCCGCCGGGAGGGCGCCAAGCTCTTCCTGAAGGGGACCCGCTGCTATTCGAAGAAGTGCTCCTGGGAACGCCGTCAGGCGCCTCCGGGCCAGCATGGCGTCCGCCGCCGCAAGGTCGGCGACTACGGCATGCAGCTGCGAGAGAAGCAGAAGATCCGCCGCGTCTACAGCGTGCTGGAGCGCCAGTTCCAGGGCTACTTCGAGAAGGCGAACTCCACACCGGGAGTCACCGGAGAGAACCTGCTCCGGATGCTGGAGCTGCGCCTCGACAACGTCGTCTACCGCATGGGCTTTGCCGCGTCACGCGCCGAGGCGCGCCAGATGGTCGGCCACGCCCACTTCACCGTGAACGGCCGCGTTTCGAACATTCCGTCGCTACAGATGAGGCCGGGCGACAAGATCGAAGTCCGCGAGACGCATCGCACTCGTGAACCTTTCAAGGAGGCGGCGGAACTCATCCGGTCGCGCCAGGTTCCCGAGTGGCTCAGCGTCGATGCGGCGAAACTCGCCGGATCCGTCATAACCGCCCCGCGCCGCGACCAGATGCCGCTCGACCTCAACGAGCAGCTCGTGGTCGAGTACTACTCGAGGTAACGCACCCCGATGATCGAACTCGAGATTCCGCAGATAGCTCCGGTCGAGGAACTCGGCTCGTACGCCAAGTACGAAGCGAGCCCGCTGCCGGCCGGCTACGGCGTCACTCTGGGCAACGCCCTCCGACGGGTCCTGCTCTCCTCGCTCGAGGGAGCAGCCGTGACGGCGATCCAGATCCGTGACGTCTATCACGAATTCACGAGCATTCCGGGCGTGAAAGAGGATGTGACCCAGATCGTCCTCAACGTCAAGAAGCTCCGTCTGAAGAGCTTCGCGACGCACCCCGTCCAGCTCAAGCTCATCAAGAGCGGTGCCGGCACCGTTACCGCAGCGGATATCCAGGAATCGGCGGATGTCGAGATCGTGAATCCCGAGCTGCCGATCATGACCCTGGACTCCGACGACGTGACCATCGAGATGGATCTCACGGTCGAGAAGGGCGTGGGCTACCTCGCCGCCGAGCGCGCCGAGTCGAACCCGATCGGCGTCATCCCGGTCGACGCCATCTTCACGCCCGTCCGCAAGGTCAACTACTCGATCGAGAACACCCGCGTCGGGCAGATGACCAACTACGACAAACTGACGATCGAGCTCGAGACGGACGGCACGATCTCCCCCGAAGAGGCCCTCAGCCGCGCCGCCGACATCCTGGTCCGCCAGTTCTCGCTCTTCGCCAACATCGGCCTGGTGGCCGCCGGCACGGACCGCGTGACAACCAGCGTCCCGCAGCTTCCGCCGAATATGCTCGACATGCCGATCGAGGAGCTCGACCTGCCGATGCGGGCCTACAACTCGCTCAAGCGCAACAACATCGTCAAGGTCGGCCAGCTGCTTCAGCTCTCCGACGATGACCTGCTGCGCATGCGCAACTTCGGCAAGAAGTCGCTCGACGAGATGAAGGAGCGGCTGCGGATGCGCGGCTTCATCCTGCCCGAGAGCGAAGAGGCGTCGCTCGGCGACGATCTCGACGAGGTCGAAGAGGTCGAAGAGCAGTTCGACGATCTGGCTCCTGAGGAGACCTGAGCGATGGCCCATCGGATCGACGGCCGCAAGCTCGGCCGCAAGCAGGGTCCACGCCTGGCCCTCTTCAAGAACCTGACCGTCTCGGTCCTTCGGTACGAGCGGGTCCAGACCACGGAGGCAAAGGCCAAAGAGGTTCGGGGCCGGGTAGAGCGGATGATCACGCTGGCCAAGCGCGGCGACCTGGCCGCACGTCGAGCGGTCATCGCGGAGCTTCCGAACGAGCCGCTCGTGGTGACCAAGCTATTCAACGAGATCGCCCCCAAGTACGCCGACCGGACCTCCGGTTTCACCCGGATCGTCCACGTCGGCCAGCGCATCGGTGACGCGGCTCCGATCGTTCAGATCGAGCTGGTGTAGCCGGCAAGCCGGCGGTCAACGCAGCGATGCGACGGCCGAGCGGCGACAAGAGCGCCCGAGAGGGCGCGCCCGTGCGATATCGCGCACGGGTGGAATATGACGGCACGGACTTCGCCGGGTTCCAGATCCAAACTGGAGCTCGGACAGTCCAGGGAGAACTCGAGGCCGCACTGACCAGGATCTCCGGCGGAAGCCGGGTCCGTGTCGCGGCGGCCGGCCGTACCGACGCCGGGGTCCACTCCACGGGGCAGGTAATCGCATTCACAGACCCGAAGAGAAGGTCGGCGACGGAGCTGGCCAGGGCGCTCGACGCTCTGCTGCCAGGGGACGTGGCAATCCGCGAGGTGCGGCGCGTCCCGGCCGGGTTCAACCCCCGCTATGCGGCGCGATATCGGGAGTATCGCTACACCGTCTGGAACGGGCCGCGAAGCCCGCTCCGCGAGCGTTTCGCGCTCGGGGTGCGGGATCCACTGAATACCGCCGCGATGGAGCGGGCCGGGTCGGTCCTGGTGGGCCGCCACGACTTCAGCGCCTTCGGGGTGGCGCATCGGCAGCCGGTGCGGATCGTGCACTCGATCCGCGTCAGGCGGAACGGGCCGCTCGTGACGATAGACGTCGCGGCGGACGCGTTTCTCGGCCAGATGGTGCGAAGAATCGTGGCCGCCCTCCTGGAGGTCGGTCACGGAAGAACAACCGAAGAGGCGGTCACCGCGGCGCTCGCGTCGAGGCGACCGGCGTTCAATGGGGCCGTGGCCCCTGCGAAAGGTCTCTGCCTCCGGCACGTTGTCCTCGGCTCCGCCAGGAGCAGGACGGCGCCGGCAAGCACGATCGCCAGATCGAACGGAGAACGATGATCGCGAAGACATATACGGTCCGGGAGAGCGAGATCGACCGACGCTGGTACGTCGTGGACGCGACGGACGAGACGCTCGGCCGCCTGGCGTCGCGCATCGCTCGCGTCCTCGAAGGCAAGAACAAGCCTCTGTACACGCCGACGATGGATTCCGGCGACTTCGTGGTCGTCGTGAACGCCGGCAGGATCGCGGTCACGTCGAACAAGAAGGAAACCAAGCTGTACATGCGTCACAGCGGCTACCCGCACGGTCTCAAGTCGGAGACTCTGGGGCATCTTCTGGAACGCCGGCCGGAGGAAGTCATCCGCCGCGCCGTGAAGGGGATGCTGCCCCACAACCGCCTGGGGGCCCAGCAGCTGACCAAGCTCAAGATCTACGCCGGCCCAGAGCACCCGCACAAGGCGCAGCGGCCCGAGCCGCTCGCCTGACGAGGAGCGTGATGACCACCCCTGCCTACTTCTACGGGACCGGTCGCCGCAAGACGGCGGTCGCTCGCGTCCGGCTGATTCCGGGATCCGGCGAGATCGTCGTCAATGACCGCACCCTGGAGCAGCACTTCGGAAATGCCGTGGACGAGACAGATGTCCGTCTGCCGTTCCGGGTCACCGGGACCGAAGGTGCTTACAACGCCCAGATCAAGGTCGAGGGCGGCGGCGTGACCGGTCAGGCCGGAGCGATCCGCCATGGCATCGCCCGCGCTCTGCTCCAGCTCGACCCCGAGGCCAACCGCCTTCCCCTCCGTCAGGCCGGTTTGCTGACCCGAGACCCGCGGATGAAGGAGCGCAAGAAGTACGGGCTCAAGCGAGCTCGTAAGGCGCCGCAGTACACGAAGCGCTAGTCCCGCCCGGACGGGCCGCCCTTCGTAGGCGCCCGTCTGCCCGGCTCGCGCACTCTCAGGTGCGTTCGACTCTATACGGCGTCGTATCGGCCTGACCTGACCGTAGCCCCGGCCAGGGCGCCCCTGGCGCGACCGCGACTCGCTTGGGTACTCCTCCCGCCCTGAACTGAGCTCCGCCGGCGGCAGCACTTCGGCGATCATGTGGGCTCGCCGCTCGCACGGCGCCGAGTCGATGGCCGGGCTATGAGGCAGCTGGCGTAGGACGAAGGCTGCGAAGCCGTCGGCGCATGTACCCGAGACGGCGCCCTCGCGAGAAGGCATCATGTGCGCTATGACGGACGATCTGTACGAGCGCTACAAAGAAGCGCTTCGGATTGGCCACGTGGCCGTACTGCGCGGCGCCCTGGAAGGCGCCGTGGAGGCGTACCGGGCCGCGGCTGCGATCGCGCCGTCTCGAGCCCTTCCACACACGAGTCTGGCCGGCGTGCTCCTACGATTGGGTCACCTGGAAGAGGCGCTGGACGAGTACGCCGCGGCGGTCAGCCGATCTCCGCACGACGAGGGAGCGCTCCTGGGCCAGGCCGAGGCACTCACCGTCGCCGGGCAACGAGTCGACGCGGCCATGGCACTCGACCACGTGTCCGAGATCCAGGAGGCATCTGGGAGGCTTCCCGAGGCCGCGGACACCCTGCGGCGAGCCCTCGAACTCGAAGATGCCCCCGAGCGAACGCGACGCCAGCGGGGCCTCTTGCGAGAGATCCGGCTCTCGGCTGGAGACGCGGCCGCCGAGCAGCTCCTGGCCCGGGCGCTGCGTCTGCGTGACGAGCCCGCCGCCACTGCCCCCGAAACCACCCGATCGGCCGCGACGGCAGCTCCAGTGGCCGGCCCCGCCGTCGAGGAGCCGGAGATCGCCGCCGTGATCGCGAGTGAGACCCCCGGCTATTCGGCGAGGTCGGCGGAGATGCCTTCCATCGCTACCGACGCCGAGGACTCGGTCCTGGCCGTCATGCCTGAGCGGGCCGAGGCCGCGGAACCTATCGAAGCCGCCCCGGAAGCCGCCCCGGAAGCCGTCCCTGTGCCCGCCGAAGCGGCCTTCGAGAGTCCGGCCGGGGAGATCGAATGGCCGAAGGAGGATCGGGCGCCGCGGCGGGTGGCCGCACCTGTGCTCGCCGCCGAGCCTGCGGCGATTGCCGCATTCGCCGAGTCGGCCGAGCCCGAACTCGTGCTCGAGGCCGAACCGGTCGCTCTAGCGGTGCAACAGGATGAGCCTCTCGCCGTGGGGGTGATGGAGGGTGCGTTCGACACGGCCGGCATGGGTGACGCCCGGAGCGAGGCAGAACGCCATGAGACCGGGGACGCGCTACTGGCCTCGGCTGAGGACGCGGAGCAGGCGGGCGACGACGAGAAGCTGCGCTCGCTCCTCGTATTGGCGGCTCGCGCCTATGGCCGCGAGGGCCGGTTCGAGGCCGGGCTTGATGCCATGCACCGGCTGCTGCAGCGTGATCCAGGGAACGTGGAAGCTCACATCGAGCTCGTTGAGCTGTACGTGGCGCGTGGCTGGAATTCGCTGGCGGCCGAGAAGCTCGTCTTGCTGGGACGGCTTGCGGAGCTTGACGACGATCAGGAGACCCGTCAGCGGCTCTGTGCGGTGGCCAGCCGCGCCTTCCCCGACGACCAGCACCTCGCGTCCCTCTGCGCGTAAGACCAGCCTGGGCTGCCGTCGCGCCGCGTTTCGTGCGCCCCGAGCCTGATTTCGAGCTTGGCGCCGGGGGCGTGCGCCGCCTGCGGCGGGAGGAGCCGGCCGTGCGGTATACACTAACCCTCCGATGCCTCTGATCCAATCGGTGCTCGACAAAGTCGGACCGAACAACGTCGCCGATGTCGCGATCACCGCTCTCCTGATCTATTGGCTCTTCAGCCTGATCAGAGGGACCCGCGCCGTCCGGCTCGTAGTCGGCGTGTGCCTTCTTTTCCTCGTCTACGGCGCCGCCTTGACGTTCCAGTTGAAGCTACTGACGGTCATCCTCCAGACCGGGGCGTACGTCGGCCTCTTCGCGCTGGTGGTCGTATTCCAGCCCGAGCTGCGAAGGGCGCTGGATCGGATCGGCCGCCTCGGCTCGCTTGGATGGCTCATTTCGCCCGCGGAACAGTCGACGGTGATCCACGTCGCGGCCGAGGTGGCCAGCGCCGCTGAGCGTCTGTCGCGCGAGGGTCACGGCGCACTGATCGTCATCGAGCGTGAGACGGGCCTTCAGGAGATAGCCGAGAACGGCGTCATGCTCCACGCCGACCTGTCCGCGGACCTGCTCGTCACCCTCTTCTCGCCCAAGACGCCGCTCCACGACGGAGCGGTGGTAATCCGCGGCGACCAGATCCTGGCTGCCGGCGCGCTCTTGCCCTCGGCCGAGACCACGATTCCGGTGGAGCGCTTCGGCACCCGGCACAAGGCGGCCCTCGGCATCACCGAGACGACCGACGCGATCGTGGTCGTCGTGTCAGAGGAGAGCGGACAGATGAGTCTGGTCGAGCGGGCCCGGATCGTCCGGAATCTCGACGAGCCCAAGCTGACTCGCTCCCTCGCCGCACTGCTCCACCCGCAGACCGCCGGGGGCCTCCTGCTGCAGGAGGGAGCCGCCCCCCGGCGCGTCGGACCGAGCTTCCGCCAGCTGGCCCGGCGAGCCAGGTTCGGGCGAAGGCGCGGACCGGCAGGGCCCTCCGCCAACGTCAGGGGCGATGTCAGGCCTCCGCGATCCGATGATGCTTCGGGAGAGGAGAAGGCTTCGTCGTGAGAGTCCTTCGCTTCATCTTCCGCAGCTGGCCTCTCAAGATCGGAGCAGTGGTGCTCGCGATCATCCTGTACGTCGGGATGATCTTCCTTCAGACCACGCAGCAATGGCCCGGCACGATCGCTATCGAGTTCGTCAACCAGCCCGCCACCGCCGTCCTCATGAAGCCCGATCTTTCGCTGGCGAATTCGCTGCCGACGGTTAGCAACATCCGCTACGTCGCCGCGCCGGACGTGCCGGTCACTCGAGACAGCTTCCGGGCAACGGTCGATCTGGCCAACGCCAAGGTGGGCGAGAATGTAGACACGCTGGTCAAGGTCAAGCTCGACGCCCCGGCCGGCATCCAGATCCTCGACTACCAGCCCCAGCAGCTCACTGTGGCGCTCGACCCGGTCGTCCACAAGCAGGTCAGCGTCCAGGTGGACACCGGCGCCGTGCCGTCCGCGCTTCAACCGGGGACGCCGGTCCTCAGCGCCTCGACGGTCGATGCCTCAGGCGCCGCGTCGATCGTCAGGCGGGTGGCCTACGCCGACGCCCAAATCCGAATCGATGCCTCCGGACTCGACGTAAGCCAGGACGTGGTGCTCGTTGCCCACGACGCGACGGGCGCCGTCGTGGACAGCGGCAAGGTCACGTTCAGCCCGAGAACCGTTCACGTGGCGGTGCAGGTCGTCAGCCAGTCGCGCACCGAGACGGTTCCCGTCAACCCGATCACTGTGAATTCTCCGGCCGCGGGCTACGTCATCTCGTCGGTAGACGTGAATCCGGCGGTCGTGGCCGTCCAAGGCCAGGCTGACGCGCTTGCGCTCCTCAAGGGACTCGCAAACACGCAGCCCATATCGATCGCCGGTGCTACGGGAGACGTCACGAAGACTGTGGGTCTCGATCTCCCGAGTGGGGTCGCCGCCGAGGAGGTGCCCCAGATCACCGTGACCGTGCACCTGCAGTCGCCGCCGTCGACTCGCAGCGTGAGTGTCGGCTTGGTGCCTGAGGGGGCGCGATCCGATCGCATCTACTCTCTGTCCACGCCGAGCGTCACCATCACCATCGGCGGAGCGACCGCCGCTCTCAATGCCTTCGACACATCGACTCTGGTCGGCGTGGTCTCCGTCGGCGGTCTTGATGTGGGCACTCACAGCGTCATCGTCACAACAGCCCTGCCGCCCGGCATCAAGCTCGTGGGTATCAGCCCGTCGCAGATAACCGTGACGGTCACGAACGCCCCTACGCCGCCGCCCGCGCCGTCTGCCTCACCGACATAGGAGCGCCCCTTGCCCCGTCTCTTCGGCACGGATGGCATCCGTGGCACAGCCAACGTCGACCTGAAACCGACCCTCGCCTACGCCCTGGGCCGGGCCACGGCTCACCGCCTGGCCGGACCAGACTGCCCGATCGTGGTGGGCCAGGACACTCGCCGATCCGGCGACATGTTCGCCGCGGCCATCGTCGCCGGCGCTACGAGCATGGGCGTGGACGTCCATCTCGTTGGCGTCGTCCCGACACCGGCGCTCGCCTACATCGCGGGTACCGGCAAGTTCGCGGCCGGGATCATGGTCTCGGCATCGCACAACCCGGCAGACGACAACGGCCTCAAGGTATTGAACGAGCACGGTCTCAAGCTCGACGAGGACGTCGAGGACGAGCTGGAGCAGCTGATCTGGACCGCCGAGGAGCTGCCGTCCGCGTCGCCCGAGGCGCTGGGCCTGGCCATCCAGGATCACGATCTCCTCGATCTGTACGTGCAGGATCGGTTGAAGCTCGCCGCGACCATCTCCACGAAACTCCACGTCGTGGTGGACTGCGCCAACGGCTCTGGGGGCGTGGCCGGGGCTCGTATCCTCGAGGCCACGGGAGCCCGAGTGGAGGCCATCTTCAACCAGCCCGATGGCTCGAACATAAACGCCGACTGCGGAGCCACCGCTCCCCAGGCGCTGGCGGCGAAGGTCGCGGCCCGGGGCGCCGATGTTGGCTTTGCGCTCGACGGTGACGCGGACCGGTTGATCGCGGTCGATTCCGCCGGTCGCGTTGTCGATGGAGATGCCGTGCTGGGGGTGCTGGCCCTGGATCGCCTCGCTCGCGGGTGCTTGCCGAATGGAGCCCTGGTCGTCTCCGTTCTCTCCAATGGCGGTCTCCAGAAGACGGTCGAGGATGCCGGCGGACAGATCATTCGAACGCCCGTCGGCGACAAGTACATCTTCGAGGGGATGCTCGTGAGCGGAGCCGGACTCGGTGGTGAGAAGAGCGGCCACGTGATCATCCTCGAACATGCCACCACCGGCGACGGCATAGTGACGGCGCTTGAGTTGCTGGCGGTCATGACCCGATCCGGCCGCAGCCTGGCCGATCTGGCCTCGGCGGTGCCCATGCTCCCCCAGCAGCAGCGGACCATCCCGGCCCGCCACAAGGACCAGTGGGAAGGCGATCCGGCGATCCGCAAGGCGATCGCGGCAGCCGAGGATCGGCTTGGCGTCTCGGGTCGAGTGCTGGTCCGACCCTCCGGCACAGAGCCCGCTATACGAGTCATGGTGGAAGGCTCGGAGGCAGGCCTCGTGGCCGAGCTGGCCGACGAGTTGGCCGTCCTGGCCGGTCAGCGACTAAACTAGCCACCTTCGACACGGGCAAGGTCAAGGCGACCGGGAGTAACTGCGCATGTGCGGCATCGTCGGATACACCGGACCTCGAGAAGCCGGCCCCGTTCTGCTCGACGGACTTCGCCGGCTCGAGTACCGGGGCTACGACTCGGCCGGCATCGCCCTGGTCACCCAGAACGGTGACCTGTTCGTGGAGAAGCGGGCCGGCAAGGTAGCCGTGCTCCAGGACGCCCTGGGTAACCGGACTCCCAGCGCCGGGATTGGCCTCGGTCACACCCGCTGGGCCACGCACGGCCGCCCGAGCGATCTCAACGCCCATCCCCACAGCGACTGCACCGGCCGCATCACCGTCGTCCACAACGGCATCGTCGAGAACTTCCGTGAGCTGCGCAGCGAGCTCCTTGCCGGCGGCCACGTACTGGCGTCGGAGACCGACACGGAGGTCGTGGCCCACCTTGTGGAAGCCGCATACGAGGGCGATCTCGCGGACGCGGTCCGCTCCGCTCTGCGGCGTCTGGAAGGGGCCTACGCGCTGGTCGTCATGCACCGCGACGAACCGGACCGGCTCGTCGGCGCTCGCCTGAACGCCCCCCTCATCGTCGGCCTCGGCGACGATGAGAGCTTCCTGGCGTCGGACGCGGCGGCGATCGTTGCCTACACCAAGCGCGTGATCTTCCTGGCCGATGGCGACGTGGCGGACCTGCGACCCGGCACTGCCACGATCACGGACCGGGCCGGCGCCCCGGTCGACCGCCCGGTCGACATCATCCCGTGGTCCGCCGAGGCGGCCGAGAAGGGCGGATACGCGCACTTCATGCTCAAGGAGATCCACGAGCAGCCCGAGGCGTTGACGGCGGCCATGACCGGTCGGCTGCGCCACGACAAGATCTGCCTGGAGGAGCTGGATCCGATCCGCGACAGACTGGCGGGGATCGATCGCGTCGAGATGATCGCCTGCGGAACGGCCTACTATGCCTCGCTGGTCGGCGCGGCCCTCTTCCAGGAGTGGCTCGGCGTGCCGGCCCGCTCCACGGTCTCCTCCGAGTTCCGATACAGCCCGCCGCCCATCGATCCGCACACGCTGGTCGTGGCCGTGACTCAGTCCGGCGAGACCGCGGACACGATTGCGGCGGCGCGCCTGGCCGGCGATCGAGGGGCGCTCGTCGTCGCCGTCACCAACACCGTCGGATCCGCCATAACCCGCGAGGCCCATGCCTCGGTCTTCCTGCAGGCGGGGCCCGAGGTGGCCGTGGCGGCGACCAAGACCTTCGTTACCCAGGTTGTGACGCTCGTGATGCTCGCCGCGGACGTGGCGCATCAGCTCGGCCGACTGAACGCCGAGGCGGAGCTGGGGCTCGTCAAGGCCCTGCGCCGCCTTCCTGCACAGGCCAGCCGTGCGATCGAGCTGGCCGCCTCGACCGAGGAGATGGCTGAACGTTACGCGTCCGCAAACGGCTTCATGTACATCGGCCGCGCGTTCGGTTATCCGGCCGCCCTGGAGGGGGCGCTCAAGATCAAGGAGATCAGCTACCTGCACGCCGAGGGTTATGCCGCGGGCGAATTGAAGCATGGGCCCATCTCGCTGCTCGATGCGGACGTGCCGCTAGTCGCCGTGGCGACGCGTTCGGCCGTGTACGAGAAGCTGATCAGCAACCTGATGGAGGGGCGGGCCCGCGACGCAAGGGTCATCGCCGTGGCGACGGAAGGAGACACGGAGATCGAGCGCCTGGCCACGGACGTGTGCTGGGTCCCGGATACGCTGGAGCCCCTGAGCACGATCCTGGCAGTGATCCCGCTGCAGCTCTTTGCCTACTACGTCGCCGTCAAGCGCGGTCGCGACGTGGACCAGCCGCGAAACCTCGCCAAGTCGGTGACGGTGGAGTAGGTGGCTGGCGCGGGGCGGCATCCTGGAGCGGGTGACGGGCGACGCGGGCCGGTCGGTGACCGTGGCGCATCGAGCGGCGGCCGCCGCGGGTCCGGCGGCGATCACTCCCAAGTGGGGGGCGGGGCCGGCTCTTTCGTGGAGCCGCCTCCGGAGACGACCGAGCTTGGGATCGACATCATCGGCGTCTCGAGAATCGCGGCCTCGCTGGCCCGCTTCGGCGACCGCTTCACGAAACGCGTCCTGACTCCCGCTGAGGCGGCCTACGTCCGCAACCGGCCCGAGACGCTGGCGGGGAGGTGGGCGGCGAAAGAAGCAGTCTCCAAAGTGCTCGGGCTGGGAGTCCGCGGCATAGGCTGGCGAGATATCGAGGTCGAGCGACTGCCTACCGGCCAGCCGTCGATCCGGCTCCACGGCCGGGCGGCGCGGCGGGCGACCCAGTTGGGGATGGGCCGCGTCGCCGTCTCGATCAGCCACGAGTCCGAGTTCGCGGTGGCGATCGCCTACGGCGTTCGAACGGCAGGCGGCCGCTTCCTTCTGCCTCCCGATATCGAAGAACGGCTCGACGAGCGAGAGGCGACTCTGCTGCGGCGCCTCGAGCGGCTGCGCGGATTGGCCAGGGAGGCGGCGACGGCGGAAGCTAAGCTGAGCGCGAGCGAGGCCGCCAGTCCTGCCGGGTCGGCAGCCGCCAAGGGGAGCGAGGAGCAAGCCGGTGCCTAGCCGAGTTGCATCCAAACCGATATTGCTCGACGACGCGGCGGCTGCCGCGCTTCTTCCCCCGCGGCCGGTGCGCGGCCACAAGGGGACCTTCGGGAAGCTGCTGGTCATCGCCGGGTCCGTTGACTACGCCGGGGCCGCCCTCCTGGTCTGCACGGCCGCCGGTCGGGCCGGTGCGGGTCTGGTCACGCTGGCCACACCTGAGTCGCTGCAGCCGCTCTTCGCGGCCAAGGTCGTGGAGGCGACGACGCTTGCGCTGCCCGAGGACGACGTGGAGGAAGTGGACCCGGAAGAGGCGCTGGCCCGCATCATGGATCACGACCACGACGCTCTGGTCGTTGGACCGGGCCTCAAGCCGAGCCTGTCCATGACCGAACTCATCCGCGACCTTCTCGCGCCGGACGAGGACGGTGAGCCGTTGCCTGCGGTCCTGGACGCAGAGGCGCTGCGGTCGCTGGCCACGGTCGATGGCTGGGCGGGTGAGGTGGCCGCTCGGTGCGTCCTGACGCCTCATGTAGGTGAGTTCCTGCGGCTCCGCGCTGCCGACGGTCACGATCCGAAGGAACACGGCGACCTCGTCTTCGACGACGCCAGGCGCCTGGCCGCGGCCCGGGATGCCGCTCGCGAGTGGGGTCAGGTCGTGGTTCTGAAGGGCGCGCGAACCGTCATCGCCGACCGGGAGGGCCGGGCCGCCGTCTCACCTTTCGAGAACCCGGCCCTCGCGAGCGGCGGTACGGGCGATGTGCTGGCCGGGACGATCGGGGCCTTGCTGGCCCAGGGCCTGGGCACGTTCGAGGCTGCGCAGCTCGGGGTCTATCTTCACGGGGCGGCCGGGGAAGCCGTCAGGGCCCGCCTCGGCGACGCCGGCCTGCTCGCGTCGGATCTGCCGGCCGAGCTGCCGCTGGCCCGCCGGCGGCTGGCTGCGCTCGCGGGCGCCTCGGCAGGGGCGGCAGGTCATGCTCGCGGAGTGGAACGTGGTGGCCGCACGGCAGGTCGTCGAGGCGATGCCGCAGGTCGTGCTCCCGGGGCCCGTAAGGCGCCGGCCACTCGTTGAGGCCGGCGTGACGAAGCTCCCGGGCGAAATCCGCGGCCGAGTCACGGCCACGCGCCTGTCACTGATCGAGGTTCGTCCCGGCGAGCCCTTGCCGCCTCTGCCAAAGACGGCATGGCTCGAGATCGACCTGGACGCCCTCGTCGAGAACGTTCGCCTGCTGACGATCCTGCTGCCGGCCGGCGTCCGCCTAGAGCCGGTCGTCAAGGCCGACGCCTATGGCCACGGGGCCGTGCCCGTCGCCCGCGCCCTGGTAGCGGACGGCACCCGCAGCCTCAGCGTCGCCACTTTCGACGAGGCGCTGGAGCTGCGGCAGGCCGGCGTGGAGGTGCCGATCCTCATAGTCTTCCCGATCCCGCCCGAGCTGGCACCTGCGGCCAGGCGCCACGGCATCTCGGTCACGGCGGGTGACCAGACGCTCCTGGCGCGAACACTGGCCGCCCTGTCGAGCGACGTTCAGCCTGGACGGCCCGCAGCCGTGGCGTCCGACGACGTCGAGCGGCGGCTCGTCGCGGGGGCCTCGGACGAGCCGCGGCTGGCGATCCATCTCGAAGTCGAGACCGGCCTCGGCCGCGGCGGCGTGGATCCGAACCTGGTACCGGCAGCCGCGGCGGCCATCGAGGCTTCGCCACACGCCCGCCTGGCCGGGCTGTGGTCGCACCTCCAGGCGGCCGGTAACGCCGACCTGACCGCCGGTCAGGACCGTCGCTTCGGGATTGCGGCGGAGATTCTGGAGGCGGCCGGGGCCATCCTGCCTGCGCGGCACCTGGCGGCCAGCGGTGCCGTTCTCGCCGCGAGCGTGCCGCCGTACGACGCCGCCAGGGTGGGGTTGGCCATCTACGGGCTCGTGCCGGACGGCTTGGAGGTGGCCGAGGGGGCACGGGCGGTTGCCGCGGCTCTCCGCCCGGTGATGTCCCTCCGCGCCAGGCCGATCCGGGTCGCCTGGCTGGAGCCGGGGACCGGCGTCAGCTACGGACCCTCGTTCACGACGGCGCGCCGGAGCTTGATCGCCACGCTGCCCCTGGGATATGCGGACGGCTATCCGAGGAGCCTCTCGAACCGAGCCCAGGTCCTGGTCCGCGGTACTCGCGTACCACTGGTTGGCACCGTGGCGATGGACGCGGTGATGGTCGACGTGACGGATGTTCCGGGCCCCGATGTGAGCGTGGACGACGAGTTCACGCTCCTGGGAGAGCAGGGTGGAGCTCGAATCGAGGCCCTCGAAGTGGCGCGGTGGGGCAACACGATCTCGCATGAGATCGTCTCCGCGATGTCGGGGAGGCTACCCCGGGTGTACTATGCGGCAGCCGAGGCGGTCGGCTTGCGCACAATCGCGTGCGATACGAGTCGGGGCGGGCGAGGACTCGACTGGCCACCCCCGGAGGCATCCGCGGAAGACTCTGGTCCGCTCGGTCGCGAGTGACGCGTCCCGCAGCCATATCGACGGAGAGCAGGTTTCGGATTTGATGGAGATCCAGGGCCGCTCGGAGGAGCAGCGCGACGACCTGGTGGAGCAGGTTGCGCGCGAGATCCAGTTGCGCGGCCTTACCGTTCCCGCCGTCCTGTTTCTGCAGGCCAGCCGCCCGTACCGTCCCCTGGGCAGCAGCGCCATGGTCTTCTTTGACCCCGTCCTGCGTGGCGTCTTCGGCGGCGAAGTGCCGGTTGCCAACGAGATACTGGCGGATGATCTAGGTATCGAGCAGCTCATCGAGCGGCTTCAGGATCCCGACGAAGAGATAGCCTGGGACGCCTGACCGGCGACAGCGAGGATGGAGCCGGGTAGCATAGCCGGGTGACCAGCCAGCCTCGAGCTTTCTTCACCCTCGACCTCGGCTCGGCTACCACCTCGGCGGCTCTTGTGGGGCACGTTGGCGGCCGGTGGCGCCTGATCGCTCACACCTCCGCGCCGTCATCTCTGGATGTCGAGGGTGTGCTCGTAAGCCTGCTGAGCCGTGTCGAGCTTGCCGATCCTGAATTGCTCGCGGAGCTGGCCGGCGGCGAGCGACCCATAGTCGCCGCCCTCGCAGCAACGTGGCCGCGTCTCGAAGCCCGCACAACCCCCCAGCGCCGAATCGCCGTCCTGGCGGGATCGCGCCGGCAGCGGCGACGCCTCGAGGAAGCGGCGCTGAGGGCAGGCTGGCTCGTGTCCGGTGGAAGCGCCGACGAGATGGACCTCGTGGCGCTGAGCCGAATGGTTCTCTCCACTCGAACATCGGCCGTCCTTCTGGGATCGGATCGCTCTCCGGCCGGCGACGAGCGTCGCCACTTGCCGGATCTGGCAGCGCTGGCGGCCGCCGCGAAACAGCTCCGACCCGAGCTGACGGTGATCCTGGCAGGTGGCGCGGCCGCCTTCGAGTCGACATTCGCCGGTGCCACGGATACCGGCCCCGGTCCTGAGCTCTCGTCGGACCCGCCGAGGGAGCTAACGGCAGTCGTTTCGGAGGCCGCCGTGCGAGCCACGGAAGCTACCGATCCGGTCGTTGCCGCTCAGCCTGAGGCATCTGCCCCGCCGGAAGACGCCGAGCCCGGAGCCGAGGTGACCACCTGGGTTGCCGACGTGCCGGCGCCCGATGACAAGTTAGAGGGCCAGTCCAAGGCAACGCCGGACGCACCGCCGGTCGCGGACCTCGCCGCTGCGCCGGTCCTGGCGGCCGCGCGTGACTCGGCCGTCTTCCCCAGCGAGGTCGATCGCGGCGTCTCGCCGCAGATCCTTCTTGCCCCGGATGCCGGAGCCGGAGAGCCCGCCGGAGCCTCGCTCCAGCAGGTGCTCGAGGGTCTGCGGGCATTGCCCAACGACAGCCGGCTCGGCATCGCCAGGTCGATCGGCTCGCTGGCTTACGTGCTCGATCGCACTGTGGAGGTTGTCGAAATCGGTCTTCAGGGCGGTCTCCGGGCACGATCGGAGCCGATCGGCGGGGGCCACTCCGCGGTCGTTTCGTCGCACGCTTGCTTCGCCGACGCGTCGTTCTCGCCGGCCGACCCCTCCGAGGAGGTCATCGACAGCGTCTTCGCCTGGTCGACGACCGCGCTCGATAGACACCGCCTGACCGATCGACTGCACGACCTCCGCTTCATGCCCTGGGGCGACGCCGACGGTGATGGAGCGGTCTTTCGCTTGGCCGCCGCTAAGGCGGCCTGCTCGCGACTCGTCGACGCCACGCCCGAGCTGACCGCCCATCCAATGCCCGACCTGATGGTGGCCGCCGGCGGCATCTTTGCGTCGATTCCTCCCTCGGTGGTGGCACTCGCCTTGGCGGATCTCGGCCGTCGCCCGGGAGTCGGCCAGCTCGTTTGCGATCAAGCCCGCCTGTTGGGGCCGCTGGGTGCCGTGGAAGACGAGGCCGAGCGGCGCCGGTTGCTGGCCAACCTCGCCGACGACATCCTCATCCCGCTCGGCTGTCTGGTCCTTCCGGCCGGAGTCAAGTCCGGTCGAACCGCGGGGAAGCTGCGTCTGCAGGGGACCGACCCGATCTCCGAGATCGAGCTGCACCCGGGCGCCATCCAGGTGATCGACCTATCACCGGGTCGCACCGCCAGGGCCGACTTCGAGTTCCGAGACACCGTTCGTTTGGGCACTCGCGGCCACCACTTCAGCGTGGACGTGGGCGGTGGCCTGTGTGGGCTGCTGGTCGACCTTCGCGACATTCCGCTCCGGATGTCGGATCGAGCCGAGTCCAGGCGCGCCGCTCTCGATGCCTGGCAGCGCGGTATGTGGCCGGGAGTGGACGAATGAGCGTCGTCGAGCGCCGCTCGGGTCCCGATTTCGCGTCGGCGCTGGCTCACGTTGCCACCCGGCGGATCCTGGTCTTCTCGCCCACGATCCACTTCCGGCTGTCTCCGGGCGACCGGGCGCTGGTGGCGCCGGGCGACTCGGTGTCGACGGGCACGCCGATCGCCGAGCGGACGCCGGACGCCGAATCGGTCGATGCCGGACGCCTGGATATCGAGGCGGCGTCGGGCAAGAACGGTGGGGCTGCTCGGGCGGGCAGGCCGACCCAGGATGCCGGGACCTCGGCGCTCTGGCGGGAAGGCCGGCTCGAGGCGGGCGAGATTCTCCCTGAGAAACGCTCCCAGATGGCCACGAAGGTCGGCCCGTGGCCCTCGGGAACCGCGCGGCATGAGCGGAGACGCCCGCCCGAACCCGGGAAGTGGTGGGTCGGCGGAGGCGAACGCCGGGGCAAGTCGGGCAAGAACCGGCCCGTGCCCCGGGTCGGTGGAACGCTGCTGTTCGAGAAGCAGGGACGCTGGCGCGCAGCGGCGGGCGAGCACCATCAGATCGTGGAGTCGCCCGTGGCCGGCATCGTGCGCGAGGCCCGCAACAGCGTCGAGGTCACGATCGAGGCGGCAGGTGCCGCGATCCCCGGCGCCATCGCGGCGGGGGAGCCGTCCAGGGGCTACCTCGACGTCCCACGGCTCACCGACGGCGAGCTGTGGGCCAGTGCCCTGGATGTCGGCCGCGCCGGCGCCATAGTGGTGGCCGGCAGCCGCATCTCCGCCCAGGCGATCAGTCGCGCCCGAGCCATGTCGATTCGCGGCCTCATCGCCGGATCGGTGGGCCAGGGCGAGCTCCGCGACCTCGAGGCCTCGGAGCTGCGTCAGAAGGCGAGCCTGGCACCGTCCGTTCCGTTCGGCCTGATTGCGCTGGACGGCCATCAGCGCCGTCCCATCGCCACTCCCGTCCTCGCTCTGCTGGCCGCGCTCTCCGGTCGCGAAGTGGCGATCGTGACCGATCCGCCGCTGCTCATCTTCGATGTGTCGGAGGTGCCGTTGCCTGAGCTGCCGCCCGACTGGATCCGCGTCCGCAGCGGCATCCACGCCGGCCGAGAGGGACGCCTTCTGGACACGGCCGGCCTCTACCGTTTCCGCTCGGGAGTACACCTCGAGGCGGCGATCGTCCGCTTCGTCGACGAGACCGACACGACGATCCTCCCCTTCGCCGACCTGGAGCGCTTCATCTTCTGACGCGGATCCTGGGGCGATCACGCCACCGCCGACCCACTGCCACCACTGCGGTCGCTGGCTCGGCGACGAGCTTCGGGTTCCGGGCCTCGGGGCCGTCATGCGGGTCGGGCGGTCTGGACCGCCTCCGGCCATGCCGTCGGGACCCGCTTTCAGGTAACCTCCCGGGGTGAGTGCCCGGCAGAGCCCGAAACGGACGGTCGTCACGCGCGACGCGGCGGCCACGCGCGCGCTGGCCGCGGAGCTGGCCGTGGAGGCGCGCCCGGGGGATCTGATCTGTCTGATCGGCGACCTGGGCGCGGGCAAGACCCAGTTCGCCAAGGGATTCGGGGCCGGGCTGGGAATCACCGACACGATCGTCTCGCCGAGTTTCGTGCTCATGGCCGAGTACCGCGGCCGGCTGCCGATGTTCCACATCGACCTGTACCGGCTGAGGGATGCCGCGGAAGCACTGGCGGGCGGGCTGGTCGACGAGCGCCAGGCTGAGGGCGTCACCCTGGTCGAATGGGCCGAACGGCTGGCAGACGCGATGCCCGAGCAACGACTGGAGGTGGTGATCGACGGCACGGGAGACGATCCCCGACGGATCGAGGTCCGGGCGGGAGGCGCCCCGTATGCCCGCTACGTCGCCGCGGTGCCGGCGACCGCCGAACCGGGCGACGATGGGGTCGCCGAGGGGAACCGATGAGCGGGCGCCGGCTGCTGGTAATCGACACCTCCGGAACGGACGCGCTCGTTGCGCTTGGCAAGGAGAATGGGTCGCTCGTTGCCGAGCGGCGATGGGCGGCGGGATATCGCCACGGCGAGGAACTGCTGACCAGGATCGACGAGATGCTCAGCAGCGAGGGCGTGGCGCTGACGGACCTGGCCGGAGTGGTCGTGGGCACAGGGCCGGGCGCATTCACCGGGTTGCGAGTGGGACTGGCGACGGCGAAGGCGCTCGCCCGGGAGCTTGCGATTCCTATCGCCGGTGTCGCGACTTCCGAAGCCCTCCTGGAGGCGGCGGTTGTGGGTGATGGCAAGCAGGCCGTCCTTTTGCTGCCGGCCGGTCCCTCCGATCGGGTCTTCGTCGCGAACGGAGTCGCCACCCTGGTCAAGGGTGGAGAACAGCTCCGGCTCGAGCCCGGCCTTCTCCTGGTTGCGGTGGACCTGCCCGACCGTGCCCCGGCCGACGCGCTGGTCAGGGGAGTGCAGGCCCAGGCCGAGCTTCCGACGGCCATGCTCGAGCTGGGAGTGCGCAGGCTCGCCGCAGGTGGCGACGACGTCGCCCGCCTCGTCCCCGAATACGTGACCCTGCCCCGAGGCGTGCCCGTGATGAAAGGGGAGGTGCGATGGTCGCGCGACCTCCCGTAGCGGTCGTCATCGAGCGAATGACGGTCGACGACCTGGACGCCGTCCACTCGATCGAGCGGGAGGCGTTCAGCACCCCGTGGCCTTCTCATGCCTACCGCCAGGAGCTCGAGAGGAACCGCATGGCCCACTACATCGTGGCCCGCTGGGGCGGCGAGATCGTCGGGTTCGCGGGGATGTGGCTGCTCGTGGACGAGGCCCACGTGACCACCTTCGCCACCAGAGGGACCTGGCGGCGGCAGGGGATAGGGGAACGGCTGCTGCTCGCGTTGCTGGATCTGGCTCGGGCACATGGAGCGCGGGAGGCTACCCTGGAGGTTCGGCCCTCGAACACCGCGGCTCGGAGGCTTTACGAGAAGTACGGGTTTCGCAATGTGGGCGTCCGGCCGCGCTACTACAGCGACAATCACGAGGACGCCCTGATCATGACCACCGAGCCGCTCGACGGCCGGGAGATGCGCGTCCGGCTGATCACACTTCGAGAGGCGCTTGCCAGACGACCGGAGATCGAGACGGGCCCGGATGGGCGGCCGATCGGCCAGCCACCGGGACTCGACGGCCAGAGCCGGGAAGGGCACGCGGCCGGCCCCGGCTCCACCGTAGCGTCTTCGATCCCGGATCCGGGCGACCCGGGCATCATCCGGCCGAGTCGCATCATGAGGAAGACGCCGTGACGCGGGGCCGGCTGATCCTGGCCGTTGAGTCGAGTTGCGACGAGACGGGGATTGCGCTGGTGGAGGATGGCCGGCGCATCCTCTCGAACGTCGTCGCGAGCCAGGTGGCGATGCACGCCGCCTCGGGCGGGATAGTTCCGGAGGTCGCGGCCAGAGCCCACCTGCGCTGGATCGTGCCCGTCCTCGATGAGGCATGGTCCTCTGCCGGCGTCGCGTGGGACGACGTGGCGGCGGTGGCCGTTACCCAGGGACCGGGACTGGCGGGATCGCTGCTGGTCGGGATCAACTTCGCCAAGACGCTCGCCTACGTCCACCGCAAGCCGCTCGTCCCGGTGAATCACCTGGAGGGCCATCTCTATGCCGCCTGGCTGGCCGACGAAACGCGCGAGCTCCGGGAGCCGCTCTTCCCCCTGGTGGCGCTGATCGTCTCCGGCGGGCACACGTTCCTGGTAGAGATGCGCGACCACCTGCAGTACCGGCTGCTGGGTGAGACGGTGGACGACGCGGCCGGCGAGGCCTTCGACAAGGTAGGCCGGCTGCTCGGGCTGCCGTACCCGGGGGGGCCGGCCATCATGCAGGCTGCGGCCGGGGCGGTGCGGAAGGACGTGGTCTTCCCGAGGGCCTGGCTCGGGGACTCGTTCGACTTCAGTTTCAGCGGGTTGAAGACCGCGGCACGGCGGACGATCGCCGCGGAACGGGGCGGGCAGGGGACCGAGGCCGGCGAGGCGCAGCTGACCCAGGATCGCGTCGCGGAGCTGGCCCACGGCTTCCAGGAGTCGGTGGTGGACGTGCTCGTGACCAAGACGGTCCGGGCGGCACGAGCGGTGGGTGCGCGGTCGATCGTGCTGGGCGGCGGCGTCGCCGCCAACCGTGTCCTGCGCGATCGTCTCGCCGAGGCGGCGCGCGCCGACGGGATCCCGTTGGTCGTGCCGCGTCCGGCGCTCTGCACCGACAACGGGGCGATGATCGGGGCCGCGGCCGCGCGACGATTCGAAGCGGGGGCGCGGGCGGGTTTGGACCTGGACGCAAGGCCTTCGCTGCCGCTGGCTCGCCGGTGAACGAGTCGCCGGACGGCCGGCCGGTCGACTCGCCACTCGGGAACGTGGGCGGCGTGGTGGGCAACGTGGCTGCCGGCGATCCGTCGTCGATCCTCAAGGCGCCGCGCCTGGATCCCCTCGGCGTCCGCCGCCAGCTCCGCGATGAGGGGCTCCGAGCTCGCCACTCGCTCTCGCAGAACTTCCTGGCCGATCCGGACGTGCTGCAATCGATCCTCGATCTGGCGGCGCCGCAGCCGGGTCGGCGAGTTCTGGAAGTTGGCCCGGGTCTGGGCATCCTTACCGGCGGCCTGCTGGCCGGCGGTGCCGCCGTGACGGCCGTGGAGCTGGATCGGCGGCTGGCGGAGCGGCTGGGCCGTCTCGACGCCGAAGCGCTCGCTTCCGGCGCCCTGACCCTGGTCCAGGGCGACATCCTGGACCAGCAGATCCCCGGCCTCGTGGCGCCGCCGTACGAGGTCGTGGCCAACGTCCCCTATCACATCACCAGCCCGATCCTGCATCGCTTCCTCGGCGAGCCGCCGCGACCGGAGCGGCTCGTGCTGATGCTCCAGCGGGAAGTGGCGCAGCGGATCTCCGCCGCGCCGGGAGACATGAGCTACCTCTCGGTCTTCGTCCAATACCACGCGACGGTCAGGATCGCTTTCGTCGTCCCACGCGAGGCCTTCGAGCCGGCGCCCGACGTCGAATCTGCGGTGGTCGAAATCCGTCCTCTCGATCCGCTCGGCACGAAGCCGCGCCTCTCACCGCCGGACCAGGAAGGTCTCTGGCGGCTGGTGCAGGCCGGTTTCCGGGAACGCCGCAAGAAGCTGCACAACGTCCTGTCGCGGCGGCTCCCCATCTCCGGTGCGGTGGTCGCGCAGGCCCTGGCGGCCAGCGGCATAGACGGCGATCGGCGACCTCAGACCCTGTCCGTTGACGAGTGGCTGGCCCTTCACGCCACCCTGGGGACGTTGCCGGGGGGTGTGCAATGACGCAGCCGCCGCGCATCGTCGATGTCGGCGAGGGCCGTGACGCCGGCGACGGTCGGGATGTCGGAGACGGCCCGGGTCCCGAGCACGGTTGGAGGTCCGGCCGTGGCCGCCACCGCGACGACAATTCGTCCGGCCCCGTGGTCGGTGGCGCGCGCCTTCACGTCGTGCGGCACGCCCCCGCCAAGCTGAACCTGACGCTCGCCGTCACGGGTCGACGCGACGACGGTTTCCACTCCCTGCACTCGGTCATGGTGCCCCTCACGCTCAGCGACGCTCTGACCGTCTCCGCAGCGCCGAGCGGAGCCGTTGCCGACTCGCTGAGGATCTTCGGCCTCTCCCTTTCCGCCGTGCCCGAGAACCTGGTCCTGCGTGCCATAGCGGCGACGCGAGCGGCGGTCATGCAGGGTGTCCCCGGCACGGCGGTCGAGACGCCGCGGCTGGCCGCTCGTCTATCCAAGCGGATACCGGTCGCAGCCGGCCTGGGTGGTGGCAGCAGCGACGCGGCAGCGGCCATGAACGCGGCCCTGGCCATCTGGAACGCCACGCTCACTCCCGCGCAGGCCACGGCAGTGGCGGCGTCCCTGGGTTCGGACGTGCCGTTCTTCCTGGCCCGTGGTGCGGCGCTCATCACCGGCCGTGGCGAGTTCGTCGAGCCACTGCCGCAGGTTCTGGGCGAGCCGCCGGCCGTTCTTCTCGTCACGCCTCAACTGGAGATCTCCACGGCGTCGGTCTTCGCCGCATTCGCCGCCGGAGCGCGGCCACTGCCGCCTGGCGGGCCACTGCCGCCTGGCGGGCCACCGCCGCCTGGCGGGCCGCCGCCGGGTGGGCCGCCGCCGGGTGGGCCGCCGCCGGGCGCCCTCGCCGTCTCGACGACCCTGGCCGCCGCGATGCGGTTCGGTCTCGCCGCCTCCGCGCTTCTTGAGATGGCCGCGGACCTGGCCGGGGCGAACGATCTGCTGCCCGCGGCCCAATCGGTGGCCCCGGACCTGGCCGGCTTCATGCGGGCGCTGGGGGAGCTGCTGAGGCGTCCGGTCGGCCTGTCGGGCTCGGGACCCACGCTGTGGGCGCTCTACACGTCGTTGCCCGGAGCCAGAAAAGCGGCTCGATCCGTGCGGCTGGGGATGATGGATGGCCGGCTGCCTTCGATCGGGACGGGCGAGGCCTTCGTCGTCGCCACGGTGATGGCCGCTCGTCCGGACGGCCCGTCGGCCTTGGATCACGACCCGATTGCCGGTCGATCACCCGATGCCAGGCGTCCCCGCACGGTCCACAATGGGTTCGGCGGCGCCGTGCCCCGCATGAGTGGTTCGGCGCCCAAGCCTCACTCACCGAAGGGAGACGATTCTCGATGACTCGAAAGGCGATCTCGACGGCGGCCGCGCCCGCCGCGATCGGTCCCTACAACCAGGCCATCGAGGTCGACGGCTTCTTGTTCTGCTCGGGCCAGCTTGGGCTCGACCCGGTCACGGGGCAGCTGCTCGAGGGCGTCGAGGCTCAGGCCGAGAGGGCGCTCCTCAACCTGGAGGCGGTGCTCGCCGCGGCCGGCATGACCACCGCGGATATCGTCAAGACCAACATGTACCTGGTGGACCTGGATCATTTCGCCACCGTCAATTCCATCTACGCCAGACACATGGCCTCGCCTACGCCTGCCCGAAGCACAGTCGAGGTGGCCGCTCTCCCGCGCAACGCCCTGGTCGAGATCGAGGCGATCGCGCGGCGGTCGAGCTGACGGCCGTGGCCGGGCCATCGATGCCAAGGACACGCGGAGGGACCGTTCCGTGCTACCGTCCGGTGCCATGAGCCAGCCCCCAGAAGGCGTTCTGCCGGTCGTGCTCGCGGCCGGCCTCGGGACGCGAATGAAGTCGAGCAAGCCCAAGGTCCTGCACGAACTGTGCGGACGGCCGATGCTCGCCTACGTCCTCGACGTGGCGCGCGAGGTCAGCGGCCGGCGTCCCCTCGTCGTGTACTCTCCAGCGACTGAGGCCATCACCGACGTCTTCGCCGGCGAGGCGGACTTCGCCCTGCAGGAGACACCTCTCGGCACGGCCGACGGTCTGCGCGCCGCCATGGCAGCCGTTCCGGAGACCGCGGAAGAGATACTGGTTTTGCAGGCGGACGTGCCGCTGGTTCAGTCAGATCTGCTGGCCGAAATCGTCGACCTGCGCCGGGCGCGCAAAGCCGCGATGGCCCTGGTGGCCGTCCATAGCGCCGAGCCCGAGGGACTCGGCCGCGTCGTTCGCGCGGCCGACGGCGGTCAGGTAATCCGAATCGTGGAGGAGAAGGACGCCACGCCCGCGGAGCGCCAGATCGAGGAGATCAACGCCGGCGTCTACGCCTTCGACGCGGCCTGGTTGCGACGCCGGATCGGAGATGTCAAGCCCTCGCCCGTCTCCGGGGAGTTCTATCTGCCGGCCCTGGTCGAATTGGCCCGCGCCGATCGCCTGCCCGTCGTCTCGCTGGACGTGGAGGACGACGGCACGCTGGTCGGGATCAACGACCGCTCGCAGCTCGCGGCTGCCGAGCTTGAGATGCGCATGCTCATAAACGAACGCCACATGCTCGCCGGCGTGACTTTCGTCGATCCCATGCGGACGTACGTGGACGCGTCGGTGGAGCTGGCCCGGGACGTCGTCCTGGAGCCCGGCGTGATCCTGCGTGGCAGCACCCGAATCGGCGAGGGGACGCGCATCGGGGCGGGCTCCCAGATCATCGATACCGTCATCGGCCGCGACTGCTTCATCTGGGCCAGTGTGCTCGAATGCTCCGAGGTGGAGGACGAGGTCCGGATCGGGCCCTTCTCCCACCTTCGGGCGAAATCCTCGATCGGGCGCAAGGTGAGGCTGGGAAACTACGCCGAGGTCAAGGCGAGCCGCCTGGAGGCCGGAGTTCAGCAGCACCATTTCAGCTACATCGGCGACGCCGAGGTGGGCGAGCGCACGAACGTCGGGGCCGGAACCGTCACCTGCAACTACGACGGAGTCCAAAAGCACAAGACGAAGATCGGCAAGCACGTATTCTTGGGCTCGGACACGATGCTCGTGGCTCCGCTCGAGTTGGGCGATGAGGCTCGCACAGGTGCCGGATCCGTGGTGACGAGAGACGTGCCGGCGGGGATGCTGGCCGTGGGCGTGCCGGCCCGGCTCCGCAAGCAACGCGAATCTGGTACCGACCCGCCCTCAGACAAGGCCGAATGAGCGATCTAGTCGTCGAACTCCTGGTCATCCTCTTCCTCGTCCTGATCGAGGCGGTCTTCGTCGCGGCCGAGATCGCGCTCATCACCATCCGGCGCAGCCGCGTCGAGCAGCTGATCGACGAAGGGCGCATGGGCGCTCGCCGGGTTCGCCGGCTGATCGAGGACCCAAGTCGCCTGCTGGCCGTCGTCCAGATCGCCGTCACCTTCGTGGGGTTCCTCTCATCGGCCTACGCGGCCGTCAACCTGACGGCGCGGCTGGAGGGCCTCTTCGTAAAGGTTCCCGTCCTCGACCAGGTCGCCGGCGGGGCTGCGCTGGTCGTCGTCACGACCCTGCTTGCGCTCTTCTTCATCGTCTTCGGAGAGCTGGTGCCCAAGACCCTGGCGCTGGCGCATACCGATCGCTACGCCATCGTTCTCGCCGGGCCGGTTGAAGTGCTCGGCCGGATCCTCGGTCCGGTCGTCTCGGTCCTGACCTGGGTCACTCGAGTGATCGCCGGCGGGTTCGGCGCGGATGTGCAGAAGCGAGCCCAGATCAGCACCGAGGAGCTGAAGCTGATCGTGGAGAGGGGCGGCGAGGAGGGGACCCTCGAGGCGGAGGAAGAGCAGATGATAAGCGCGGTCATCGGCCTGAGCGACCGCCGCCTCCACGAGGTCATGGTCCCGCGGACGGACATGAGCGCCCTGTCCGCGACGGCGACCCTCGACGAGGCGATCGACACGATCATCGCCGAGGGCCACAGCCGCATCCCCGTCTACGAGGAAACGATCGACAAGGTCGTCGGTATCCTCTATGCCAAGGATCTGCTGCCCTTCCTCAAGGGCGAAGACAAGCGACCCGACCTGCGGATGCTCCTCCGTACGCCTCTCTTCGTGCCGGAGTCGATGTCGATCGACGACCTGCTGCACCAGCTCCAGCGGCGCAAGGTACACATAGCGATCGTGCTCGACGAATACGGCGGTACCGCCGGCCTGGTCACGATCGAGGACCTGCTCGAAGAGATCGTGGGCGAGATCCAGGACGAGTACGACGTCGAGGAGCCGATGACCGTGAAGCTCTCCGAGGATGAGGCACGGGTCGACGGTCGGGCCTCCGTGGACGACCTGGCCGAGCTGTTCGACTTCGATCTCGAGGCGCTAGAAGACTCCGAGGAGTACGACACGGTGGGCGGCCTGATCTACCACCGCATCGGCGGCGTGCCGCAGCCGGGCGACAAGGTCGAGCTCGAGGCGCAGGCGCTGACGCTGACGGTCGAGTCGACCGACGGCCACCGGGTCGGCAAGGTGCTTGCGGTCCGCCATCGATCCGGCGGTGACGAGGGAGAGCGATAGCCGGCGGGAGGATCGACCGCGGTCGATCCCGGGGCCTAGGCTTTGATCACGCCGACGATGATCGCGCGCAGCGACTCGAGCGCCTCCGCATCGACCACGCCAGCGGCTTCCAGCTCGGCGAGGGCGCGGTCGCGGTGCTGGTGAGCCTGATCTCGGGTGTAGTCCCGGCCGCCCAACCGTTCGATCAGGGCGACCGCCTCCGCGACCTGGCCGTCTGCGGGAGCGTCGGTCCGCCAGATGGCCTCCAGCTTCGCCCGATCCTGGGGCTCCGCCTGTTCGAAGGCGTAGATGACCGGCAGGGTCATCTTGTGCCGGGCCACGTCCGTTGGCTCCTTGCCGGTAGCGGCCTGCTCGCCCCAGATCCCGAGTAGATCGTCGTTGAGCTGGAAGGCGATCCCGAGAGCCCAGCCGAAGGCGCGATATCGGGTGATGACCGATTCATCGTCGGTCGCGAGCAGCGCGCCGGTCTCCACGGAGGCCGCGATGAGCGCCGCGGTCTTGCGGCCGATCATGTCGAAGTAGATCTCGACCGACATGGGCTCGGATCGCTCGCTGGCCCAGATGTCGAGGTACTGGCCCTCGCACAGCGCCACGCAGGTGTCGTCGTACAGGCGCATCAGTCGCAGCACCTTTGCGTCGGAGAAGCCGAGCTCGGTCAGGCGGTGCAGCGCCACCCGGCTCAACGTGAAAAGCATGTCGCCGGCGTTGATCGCCTGGGGGATTCCGCGCAACGCCCACAGGGTGGTCCGATGGCGACGTTCGGTGTCGCCGTCTTCGATGTCGTCGTGGACGAGGCTGAAGTTGTGCCCCAGCTCCACGGCCGCGGCACCGGGCAATGCCTTCCGGTGATCGCCGGCGATCGAGGCGTAGGCCAGCAGCCCAAGCAGGGGCCGCATCCGCTTGCCGGACGAGCCGCTCCCGTCCAGGCCCAGGTGGTAACGCAACATCTCGTACAGGCCCGCCGTGGATGCGTCCCGGTCGGAGACGAGGCGCAGGATCTCCTCCTCGGTGTCGGAGATCAGGCCGTCGAAGCTCGTGTGGGTCTGCACGGGCGGATCATAGCAATCCGCTTTCAGAATCCGGTCGATGCCTGCCTCTCGTCCCTCGAACGGCCGGATGGCGCGACGAATCGGGGCCCTGGAGACGGCGCCAGATGCCCTCCGCTAGACGGGCCGGACGAAAGCAGATCCGGGAAAGTCCGGCTCGGCGTCATGCGGACCCATCGGCCCGCCCTCACGCATCTTCGCCGAGGCTTCGTCTACCACGACGTCGGTCAGCTCGATCCGCGCCAGGTCCTCGTCAGAGGCAGGGGCGTAGTCGCGGGGCGTGCGGCGTCCCGGGAAGTAGCGTTCGGTCATGGCGTCGAGGACTCTACGCTTCTCCGCGATGTCCGCGATCTCCCGGCCGTGACCGTAGGCGACAACGCTGCGGTAGTTGGCCGAGTGATCCGCTGCCGTCTTGGAGGCGACCAGCTCGTCCAGGCGCGTCACGGCCACGACAACCGACCGGCCGTCGCGGAGCGACCGGAGGGTGGCATTGCCGGGCGAGCCGTGGAGGTAGATGTGCCCGGTCTCGTAGTGGTAGAGGAACGGGATGAGTCTCGGCTCTCCGTCTTCGACACAGGCGACGTGGGCAACCAGCCCGGAGCGCAGAAGCTCCTCTATTCGACCGGGCACGGCGCGGTCGGGGTGGCGGCGGATCCGAGTCCGATCGGTGCGAGGCGCGGGAGCGGCCGGGCCGGACGGCGCGGTCGGGATCGGGTCCCGGCGGCCTGTGGTCTCGTTCATCGACGCAGCTTAGCCGAGCGACGCACGCGAGGCGTGGTAGCGTGACCACGTGCCCGCGCCGCGCCTGTATGTGACCGATGCCATCGTCCTGACCCGCTTCGACTACGGTGAGGCGGATCGGATCATGACGCTCTTCACGCCGGCATTCGGCAAGCTCAAGGCGATCGCCAAGGGCGTGCGACGGACGAAGAGCCGGCTCGGCGGCTCTCTCGAGCCGCTGGCCGAGTTGCGTGTGGCTCTGGCCCGCGGCCGGACTTTCGATGTGGTGACGCAGGTGCAGGTCAGCCACGCCTGGCTGCACCTGCGAGACTCGCTGGAGTCCACGGCAACGGCCTGGTATCTGGCCGAGCTGGCGGACCGCTCTCTGGAGGAGCGTCACGAGGCCGAGGGACTGTATGCGCTGCTCCGCCATGCGTACGAGCTGCTGGACGCGGGGATGGACGCAGGCAGAGTCGCTCGCTGGTACGAGATGCGTCTCGCCGACGAGCTGGGCGTTCGACCCGAGGTGGACCGCTGCGTCGAATGTGACCGGATGCTGGACGCGGACGAGGCGTTCCGGTGGGTTCCGCCGCTCGGCGGCGTGCTCTGCTCTCGTTGCCCGGGGCCTCCGGCCGACCGTGCCGGCCTGTCTCTCGAGGCACTGAAGCTGCTCAAGGCCTACCAGCGACTGGACGTCGAGGCGCTGGCCGCGCTACGGCTACCGGCCGCCGTGGAAGCCGAGGTGGAACAGGCGATGCGCGATTTCCTGCGGTACTCGCTCGAGCGCGACGCCCGCTCGTTGCCGTTCCTGGACGAAGTCAGGCGGGGGTAGCGCTACGGCACCGGCCGAGGCTTCTTTGGTGCCCCGGCGCGCCTGAGCGGCCGAGGCTGCCTGCTTGCCCGAGCCGGCGGCCGCCGATTCTCGCCATTCGCCACCCGGCGGAATTCGGCGAGCCGCTCGTTCATCAGTGCTTGGACGGCGGCGACCGACAGTCTGGTGCCGTTGCCCAGATACAGATCGTTGCGGTGAACCCGGAGCTCGATCCCTGCGATCGGCGACAGCGCATGCCGGCGGACGTAGTCCTGGGGATCGACCAGCTGGACTCTCAGCATTCTCGGCTGGTCGGGAGGGGCGGCCGGGTCGCCGACGGTCGCGACTTCATCCCACCCTACCGGCCCGTTGCCGCGGGCGTACTCGAACCCGTTCCTGCCCACCACGAGCGCAATCCGCTGCCTGAGGCGACGGATCGCGATGAAGGCGGCCCGGGCGCTGTACAGGGTCAGGAAGATTCCGCCGGCGATCTCCGCCAAGCCGAGCAAGGCAATCCCACCGCTCAGATCGGCATTGCCCAACACCACGCCCAGGAGGCCCAGGAAAAAGAACGCCGCGTAGAGGAATAGGACCCCCAGGGCCTGGCCACGGTCCTCGTAGACGGAGATCGCCGGACCCAGGACGGGGTGGTTCACCGGGATCGAGTCGATCTGTTCGCGTTTTGCCACGGGCACTCCTTCTCCGCCGATCGGCAGCGCGCCTCGGTTCGCGCCAACATGATGACGCCTGTACGGCGGACGCGCGCTCCGGTGCCCCGCTCGTGCGAGAATTGCGGCCCGAACGTTTCCGGCGTGTTCGACGTTCGACCGCCACCCGCCCGACCAGTTGATCGCCGGGAGTTGGACCGCATGCCAGCGGTCGGACGCCCGCGCCGGAGGAGACAAGAGTGACCGCCGCCAAGCCGACAACACCCGCCGACGACCCGGGGCCGTCCGTGGCCAGTCTCGAAACGATCGTGTCGCTGTCGAAACGGCGCGGCTTCATCTTCCCGAGCTCTGAGATCTACGGCGGCATCAACGCCGTGTGGGACTACGGGCCACTGGGCGTGGAGCTCAAAAACAACGTCAAGCGGGCGTGGTGGCGGGCAATGGTCCAGGAGCGCGACGACATCGTCGGCCTGGACGCCGGCATCATCATGGCGCCCCAGGTCTGGGTCACCTCCGGCCATGTCGCCAGCTTCAGCGACCCGCTGGTCGAATGCTCCACCTGCCGCCGCCGCTTTCGCCTGGACGAACTGCCCGGCTGCGAGAACCTGACCAGCACTGAACTGCGCGACCCCACGATCGTCGAGCGCCTCGGTCTGAAGTGCCCCGTGGACGCGGGCCCGCTGTCGCCCCCGCGGCAGTTCAACCTGATGTTCAAGACCCACATGGGTCCGGTCGAGGAGGAGGGCAACGAGGTCTACCTGCGTCCCGAGACGGCCCAGGGCATCTACGTGAACTTCCGCAACGTCCGCGAGACCAGCCGCAAGAAGCTGCCTTTCGGCATCGCCCAGATCGGCAAGGCCTTCCGCAACGAGATCAGCCCGGGCAACTTCGTCTTCCGGATGCGCGAGTTCGAGCAGATGGAGATGCAGTACTTCGTCAAGCCGGAGACGGCGGCTGCCACGTTCGAGGAGTGGATGCCGAAACGGCTGGCGTGGTACGTGCGTTACGGCGTTACGCCTGAGCGGCTGCGTTTCCGCGAGCACCGGCCGGACGAGCTGGCCCACTATGCCAAGAAGGCGGTCGACGTCGAGTACCGCTTCCCGTTCGGCTGGAAGGAGCTCGAGGGGATCCACAACCGCGGCGACTGGGACCTGGGCCGGCACCAGCAGGCCACCGGCGAGAGCCTCGAGTACTTCGATCCCGCGACCGAGGAGAAGTACGTGCCGTGGATCGTGGAAACCTCCGCCGGCGGAGATCGGGCGGCCTTCACGTTCCTCATCGACGCCTATCGCGAAGAAGAGGTCCGTGGCGAGAAGCGCGTTGTACTGGGCTTCAACCCGGATCTGGCGCCGTACAAGGTGGCGGTCCTGCCGCTGCTCAAGAAGCGCGACGAGATAGTGGCGCTCTGCCACAAGCTCCGTGACGACCTGGCGACGGAGATCATGGCCGTCTACGACGACACGGCCGCGATAGGCAAGCTGTACCGGCGCCAGGACGAGATCGGCACGCCGTGGTGCGTCACGATCGACGTCGATTCGCTGGAGGACGGCAAGGCCACGATCCGCGACCGCGACTCGATGGAGCAGGTCAGGGTGGACATCTCGCAGGTGAAGCCGATCGTCATGGAGCGCCTGGCCGGGGCGCGAGGCTAGACGGAGCGCGGGGGGGGAGGGTCGAGAGCCGGTGATGGCAAACCCGACCAGGAGTTCTTTGCTCGAAGCCGGTCAGTGCGCCGGGGCGGTCGTGGCGGCCTCGGCCGCCGGGGAGGCCAGCTGACCCCGGAGGTAGGCGTCGATGTTGGCCGCGGCCTTCTTGCCGTCGCCCATGGCCAGGATGACAGTTGCCGCTCCCCGGACGATGTCGCCGCCGGCGAACACGCCAGGCATGGAGGTCTGGAGGTTGTCGTCGATCTCGATGTAGCCCCACTTGTTGATGCGCAGGTCCGGGGAGGTGGAGGTCAGCAGGGGATTGGACCGCGTCCCGATGGCTACCACGACCATCTCGCATGGGAAGACGAACTCTGATCCGGGGATCTCGATCGGGCGGCGCCGTCCCGAGGCATCCGGCTCGCCAAGCTCCATGCGGATGCAACGCAGGCCGGAGACCCAGCCGTTCTCGTCGCTGAGGACTTCAGTCGGCGCCGTCAGGAATTCGAAGCGGACGCCTTCCTGCTCGGCGTGGTGGACCTCCTCGATCCGGGCCGGCAGCTCGGTGCGGGAGCGGCGGTAGACGCACACCGACTCGTCCGCCCCAAGGCGGCGGGCCGTTCGGACGGAGTCCATGGCGACGTTGCCGCCACCCACGACCGCGACGCGCTTGCCGCGCAGGATCGGCGTGTCCGAGTCCGGATCGTAGGCGCCCATCAGGTTGACTCGGGTCAGGTATTCGTTGGCCGAGTAGACGCCCTTGAGGTTCTCGCCCGGGACGTTCATGAAGACCGGCAGCCCCGCGCCTACCGCGACGAAGACGGCGTCGAACTTCTCGCGCAGCTCCGGCAGGGTGTAGGTCTTGCCGATGATCGAATTCGGCTCTATCTCGACGCCGTCGGCGACGAGCCGGTCCACTTCCTTCTGGACGATGTCCTTGGGAAGTCGGAACTCGGGGATGCCGTAGATGAGGACGCCGCCGGCGGCGTGGAATGCCTCGAAGATCGTGACCTTGTGGCCGCGCTTGGTCAGCTCACCCGCGGCTGTGAGCCCGGCGGGCCCGGAGCCGACGATGGCGACCGACTTGCCCGACGGCGCCGGATGGGCGCGCTCGAACGCGTCGGTGTGGGTGATCGCCCAGTCGGCGACGAAGCGCTCGAGATAGCCGATCGCCACCGGAGCGCCCGTCTTGGCGCGCAGGCAGACCTGCTCGCACTGCGTCTCCTGGGGGCAGACACGACCGGTGACGCAAGGCAGGGCGTTGTCGCCCAGGAGCGAATCCGCGGCAGCCTTCACGTCTCCTTCGCCGAGGAGCCGGATGAAGTTGGGGATGTTGACCGCGACCGGGCAGCCTTCGATGCAATAGGGCTTAGGGCATTGCAGGCAGCGGTCGGCTTCGATTACGGCCAGCTGCTCGGTGTAGCCGAGATTCACCTCGGCGAAGTTGCGAGCCCGGGCCATCGCGTCCTGCTCGGGCATCTGGCCGCGCCCGATCTTCATTCGCTCCTTCTTGGGGAGCGGCTCGCGGTTCTCGCCGGCGCGGCCGGAGAGGGTCAGGTCGTCCATCAGTGGGCCTCCGCGTGCGCGGCCTGCCAGCGTTCCAGGGCGGCCTGTTCGAAGTCCCGGTAGGTGTTCAGCCGATCGGCCAGCTGGCGGAAGTCGACCTTGTGACCGTCGAACTCCGGGCCGTCGCAGCAGGCGTACTGGCTCTTGCCGTCGATCGAGACACGGCAGCCGCCGCACATCCCCGTTCCGTCGACCATGATCGCGTTCAGCGAAACCGTCGTCTTGATGCCGTACGGGCGGGTCAGCTCGGAGCATGCCCGCATCATTGGCACCGGGCCAACGGCAAAGACCTCGTCGATCCCGCCGGCCTCGCACAGGTCCTTGAGGGCCTCTGTCACGAAGCCGTGGCGGCCGTAGCTGCCGTCGTCGGTGCAGACGACTACGTCGCCGGCAGCGCGCAGCTCGTCCTCGTAGATGACCCACTCCTTCGATCGCCCGCCGATGACGCTCGTGACCTTCACGCCGTTCCGCGCGAGCGCCTGAGCGATGGGGTGGACGACCGCGGTGCCGACGCCGCCACCGACGCATACGGCGTGGCCGCTCTCGAGCAGCTCCGTCGGCTTGCCGAGCGGCCCGGCGATGTCGGTGATGGCGTCGCCGACGCCGAGCGACGTCAGCTCGTGGGTGCTCTTGCCGATCGCCTGGATGACCAGCGTGATGGTGCCGGCCACCTTGTCGACGTCGGCGATGGTGAGCGGGATGCGCTCCGCGCCCGGCCCGCGCCGGACGATCACGAACTGGCCTGGCTGGCGGATCTCGGCGATCCGGGGAGCCTGGACCACGAGGCGGGTGACGTTGGGCGACAGCTGCGTCCTGCTGACGATGGGGTGCATCTTGCTCCGAGGGCTGGCGTGGGAGAAATGTTGTCCGGTTCAGTATGAGTTATGGACATAGTGCCCGTCCGGGGATGGAGCCGCAGGCCCGGTTCCTCCCGAAACCCTTGGGCCGAAGGTCACGTCCGGCCAGGCCGCAACGGGTAGGGAGGTGGCTGGGCACTCGGTCGGCGTATTCGTCTCCAGCCGTGCCGGACCGCCGGTCAGAGGCCGCCAGATGGTCCCTCAGGCCGGGAGTCCTGTGCATTCGGGCCGAATGGCCGCCGTCTCAGGGACCCTCATACCGGCCCGCAATGCCGCTCGGCAACGAGTCACGCCGGCTCGCGCCTGTACAATCCGTGGGACATAGTGTGATTCCGTCGCTCGGGCGCTTCCCCGCCGCCCGCGGCGCGACCAGTTCCTGCATCCAAGGAGAATGACACCCCCATGGCCGACTCTGGCACAAAGACCTACAAAGCCGCCAAGCGCTACATCTACGCCTGGGGCGGCGGCAAGGCCGAGGGCAACGGCGGGATGAAGGACCTGCTGGGCGGCAAGGGCGCCGGCCTGGCCGAGATGACCAATGCGGGTCTGCCGACTCCCCCCGGCTTCACCATCACCACCGAAGCCTGCAACGACTACTTCGCTGCCGGCAAGAAGCTGCCAGCCGGCCTGTGGGCCGATGTCCTCGCAGCGGTGAAGGTCGTCGAGCAGCAGACGGGAAAGGGCCTGGGCGATCCGAAGAACCCGCTCCTGGTCTCGGTCCGCTCCGGCGCCAAGTTCTCTATGCCGGGCATGATGGACACGGTCCTCAACCTCGGCCTCAACGAGACCACCCTCCAGGGTCTCATCGCCATCACCGGCAACGAGCGATTCGGCTGGGACGCCTATCGCCGCTTCATCGCCATGTTCGGCCGCATCGTCCTGGATGTTCCGACGCGCAGCGCCAAGGCCAAGGACGGGTCCAACGTCGAGTACAACCGCTTCGACGAGGCTCTCGACGCTGCCAAGGAGAAGCACGGCAAGGGCGCCAAAGACACGGACCTGAGCGTCGACGACCTCAAGAAGGTCGTGGTCGCCTACAAGAAGATCGTCAAAGACACCCTGGGCCGAGACTTCCCGGACGATCCCAATGAGCAGCTGGACCTGGCAATCAAGGCGGTCTTCGCTTCCTGGTTCGGCAAGCGTGCCAACGACTACCGCAACAGCCAGAAGATCGCCCACGACCTCGGCACCGCCGTCAACGTGGTAACCATGGTCTTCGGCAACATGGGCGAGGACTCGGGCACGGGCGTGGCCTTCACGCGCGACCCGAACACCGGCGAGAAGGCCCTCTACGGCGAGTACCTCACCAACGCCCAGGGCGAAGACGTGGTCGCGGGCGTCCGCACCCCGGCCAAGATCGCTCAGCTGGCCAAGGACATGCCCAAGGCCTACGCCGAGTTCAAGAAGATCGCCGAGAAGCTCGAGAAGCACTACAAGGACGTCCAGGACCTCGAGTTCACGATCGAGCGCGGCACCCTGTACATGCTGCAGACCCGGTCGGCCAAGCGCACCGCGGCCGCCGCGGTGAAGATCGCCATCGACATGGTCAAGGAGAAGCTCATCACCCATGAGGAGGCTCTGGCCCGCATCGAGCCGGCGCAGGTCGACCAGCTCCTGCGCGACCAGTTCGATCCCAAGGCCCGTGCTGCCGCAAAGCGCATGGCCAAGGGCTTGAACGCCTCTCCGGGTGCGGCAGTGGGCAAGGCCGTCTTCCACGCCGACGTCGCAGCCGCCTGGGCCGCGAAGGGCGAGAAGGTCGTCCTCATCCGCGAGGAGACTTCTCCGGACGACTTCCACGGCATGGCCGTCGCCCAGGGGATCCTGACCGCCAAGGGCGGCGCGACCTCACACGCCGCAGTAGTCGCCCGCCAGATCGGCAAGCCTTGCGTCGCCGGCTGCGCCGAGCTGGAAGTGAACTACGCCGCCAAGACCGCCAGCGCCAATGGCGCCACGGTCAAGGAAGGCGATTGGGTCAGCCTGGACGGCTCTTCGGGCGAGGTCTTCGTCGGCGCGCTGCCGACGGTCCACGCCCGGTACGAGGATCAGAAGGATCTGCAGACGGTTCTCGGTTGGGCCGACAAGGTCCGCCGCCTGCAGATCTGGACCAACGCCGACAAGCCGGAAGAGGCAGCCCAGGCCCGCGCCTGGGGCGCTCAGGGTATCGGCCTGTGCCGCACCGAGCACATGTTCCGCGAGGGCCCGCGGCTCGAGATCGTGCGCGCTGCGATCCTCGTCGCCAACGTCGCCACCCGGGCCAAGGCCAAGACAGCGGCCGGTCAGGTCCTCACTTCGGAGGAGAAGGCCGCCGTCAAGCAGTTCGACGCCTCGATGGCCAAGCTCGAGGCGCTCCAGCAGGGCGACTTCGAGGGGATCCTCGCCGCGATGACCGGTCTGCCGGTCGTGATCCGCCTCATCGACCCGCCGCTCCACGAGTTCCTCCCGAACCTCGAGGACCAGCTCGTCAAGGTCACCAAGGCCGGCGACAAGGCCACCGCCAAGGACAAGGAACTGCTCGCGACTATCAAGTCGATGCACGAGCAGAACCCGATGCTCGGCCTGCGTGGATGCCGGCTGGGCCTGATGATCCCCGACTTCGTGAAGATCCAGACTCGGGCCATCCTCAACGCGGCCGTGGCCGTGAAGAAGGCCAAGAAGGATCCGCGGCCGGAGATCATGATCCCGCTCGTCGGTCACGTGAACGAGCTCATCGCCACCCAGACCCTTCTCGAGGCCGAGGCTGCCTCGGTTGTTGCCAAAGCCGGCGTCAAGATCGACTACAAGTTCGGCACCATGATCGAGATCCCGCGAGCCTGCTGGGTCGCGGACGAGATCGCCAAATACGCCCAGTTCTTCAGCTTTGGCACCAACGACCTGACGCAGATGACGTTCGGCTACAGCCGTGACGACGCCGAGGGCGGGTTCCTTCTCAAGTACGTCGAGGACAAGATCCTCCCGTACAACCCCTTCCAGTCCCTCGACCCGGTCGTCGTCCAGGAGATGGACATGGCCGTGAAGCTCGGCCGCAAGACCCGCCCGGACCTCAAGGTGGGCATCTGCGGAGAGCATGGCGGCGACCCGCAGTCCATCCACGAATGCCACCGAATTGGCCTCAACTACGTGTCTTGCTCGCCGTTCCGGGTTCCTGTGGCGCGGTTGGCCGCGGCTCAGGCCGCCCTGCAGGGAGCGGCGGAGCGCGACAAGTAGGCTGTCGCTTCGCGCAACTCCGAACGCCCGCCGAAATCCGGCGGGCGTTCCAATTCCGGCCTCGCGCTGTGCGGTGATCCACTCCACGCAACTGGAACCCGGCGTCGCGATCGCGGCGACGGAGAAGCCTACGATGCAGCCGATTTCCCTCGGGCGCGAGTGACGGCGCGCTCCTCGCAAACGGCTCGGGACCCCCTGCCCGGGCCGTTTGCTCTGTCCGGCCTCGATCGTGCGGGGCTCGGCGCGGCCGGTGTGTCGTCAGGCGGTCGGAGTGTCGCTTCGGCGGCAGGGGGTCGTTGGACGGCTTTGAGACCAGCTACCGGCCTGGCGACCTGTGGTTCGCCGTCCTGTTGACGCGACGACCATGGATCGCCCAGAGACCAGAACGCCAGGCCCGACGGGACGGCTTCGATCCTAGCCTGTCTGGAGCGTCAGGAGGTAGCTCGTCGTGCCGGCGGTAGAGGTGACCGCGATGCTGTATATGCCGTCCGGCCACGGCCACGGCTTCGAGTGCCACGCATTCGGGATCGAAGCCGAGGCAGGATTCGACGAGTCCGCCGAGGGCGGAATCCAGAACTGCCCCGACCAGATAGTTGCGCCCGCTCCGATTGCCTGTCGGGCCGGAGGGGTCGCCCCACCGCCTGCGGTCCCTGAGCTCGAGGCGACCTGGGCGGCCGGAAGCGGGCTCACCTGGGCGTAGGCCGGAAAGCCTGCCGGGGGCATGTTCGCCGGGTGGTCGGGGCCGCCGATGTACCCGACCGTCACGCTCGTCACATGGATGTCGTGAGGCCAGGTGACGGCGAGCCCGAAGACCTGGAGCCCGGGGCCGAGGGTGATGGTCGTATAGCGCGGCGGACCTGCGGCAAACCATGTCGTGAACGGCGTGGGCGTCGTGGCGCCCGACGGCAACCGGGCGACGTCCAACATCATCGCGGTGCCGTATCCCCAACCGTCGTGCGGATCGATGGTGCTCAGCACGGTCCAGTCCACGGCCGACCAGCGCGGATCGGTCGCCGTTGCCGCGCCGGCCTGCTGCGCGGCCTCGCTCGCGCCAGGGATCGGCCAGCCGTAGTCCCACTGGGGCACGTCGGGCCAGCCGACGGGGGACCGCAGGGCTATTGCCGCGGGTGTCTCGACCTGGGCCGCCAGGTCGGCCGGCACGGCAGTCTGTACGCCGGTCGCCGCCCCCGTCGGTGCCGCGCTTGAGCTACGTGCGGCCGGGCCCAGAGACCAGGGTTTCAGCAGTGTCACGGCCAGGAACAGCGAGCCCGCGATCACGAGCAATATCTCCGATCGGACGCGACGCCGGCCGCCTACCCGCTGGAACTCGGTATCGTCGTGACCGGGGTCGCGATCGCTCGGCGACGCGAAGTTTCTGAGTGAGCTCGTTCTCCGAACGGTTCGGGGCGGCTCGGCCTGGATCTCCGGGAAGTCGACCACCCGGCCTTCCGGCAAGTCCCGCCGGTTCGAGTCGACGGGTTCGCCTCGCGGGATCCTGTCGCCCATCGCGGTTGCTCCAAGCTCGAGTGTCGAGTGGCCTGCCGGCCTCGCGGGGGCGGCCACTGGAGCGATCGCCGCGGCCCGAGAAGTGTTCGTCAAGGGACCGGGCGACGCAGCCCTCCGCAACCGATGCTACTGCGCCGGTGGGTGGATCCCGCGCACGCCGGGCAGGCGTCCCGCACCTCGCCACGAGGCGGGTGAGTCATGTCTCGTCCGGGGGTCCGCCTGCCAGCTCCTTTTCGAGCAATGCGGCCAGTTCGCGAGCGTTGGTCGAGCCGTAATTGGCGTAGCAGTTGTTCATCAAGATGTGCATCTCTCGCGCTTGCTCGGCGGCCTCGCGAATACGCGGTACCCATTCCGCCAGCTCCTCCTCGCTGTAGAGGTAGCGGAACCGCTCGACGACTGGGATGCCGATCGCCTCCCATGTCTCCGCGCGACGGCCGTGGAAGCGGACGAGGGCCATCTCCGGCGAAGTCACGGCCATGATCGGCGGAACGCTGCTGCGCAATCCCTGCGGCCCGTCGACCATCACGAACGGGATGGCGTTGTCGGCCAGGAAGCTGAGCGTGCGCTCGCGGTTCTTGTCGTTGAACCATGTCTCGCTACGGAACTCCACAGCCGATCGAATGCTCCCGAGCCTCTGGCGGGCTTCCAGGATCGCGTCCCGGCTCTCGCCGGTAGGAAAGAACCAGCGCGGGTACTGGAGAAGCACCGAGCCCAGCTGGCCGCTTGCCCCGAGCGGCTCGATACCGGCCACGAAGAGTCGCCAGATCTCGTCGCGCAACTCCGGCGGCAGGTCTCGCGCATACAGGCGCGGCTTCGCAGCGAGCTCATCGGGCAGGGCGGAGCGGACGTCCTTGGGCAGCCGTTTCGGTTCCGTGGGCTGACCGGTCATGAGCGCGTACGCCTTGACGTCGAAGACGAAGTCCGGGGGCGTGCGCGCGACCCACGCTTCTGCGACTCGTGTCGAGAGGAGCGCGTAGTACGTGGCGTCCACCTCCACGATCGGGAAGGTGGCTGCGTAGTAGGCCAGGCGTTCCTCGGCGGACTCCGCGCCGCGCGGGTAGAAGACGCCCGGCGCAGTCATCGTCGGATCGGTCCACGAGGCCGTGCCGATGCGGATCGTGGCTCCGCCGGGTGTGGTGATTGGTAGGCAGGCGGCCCGCTCCACGGTCGTTGCCCGCTCGCCGGCCGCGCCTGGTCCCGGATCGTGCGGGCTGGGCGGAGGAGTCTCCAGCGGCAAAGTCGGCATCGCCCCAGGTTGCCCTATTCGGGACGGGCGCGCCAGTCCGCTGGTGCGCCCGTCCTCTCTTGCGCTCTATCGACAGGGATCGTCGGAGGCGAGTCTGCGCCGAGCTGCCAGCACCGCGACCAGCCGGGTCAACCGGGCAGGCATCTTGCCGTCCGCGTCACCGCGACCGCGATCGGCCTGTCTGGCCCGCGCGAGACCCGAACCGTTCGAGGCCATCCAATCGTTCCGGAGCTCGGCCGCACGCTCTCGAGTGAGGCGGAGCCGCGTCACGGGATCAATCCAGCTGGGATACATCAGATCCTCCGATTCCCGGGTCGACCAACACGGGTTCGACACCGCTGCATCTCATTCCTACAGTCCGAACCTTAGCTCAGATACATGACGAAACATGGCAGGAAAGCGGACCGACAATCGGGTACTCTGCCGGCATGCGAGCCAGCAGACTGATCACCGTTTTGCTCATGCTGCAGAGCCGAGGCCGTGTGACGGCCCGGCAGCTGGCGGACGAGCTGGAGGTCTCGATTCGGACCGTCTATCGGGACATCGACGAGCTGAGCGCCTCCGGAATACCGGTCTTCGCGGACCGCGGGGCACACGGCGGCTACCAGCTCGTGGAGGGCTACCGCACGAGACTCACCGGCTTGACGCCCGAAGAAGCGGAATCGCTCTTCCTGTCCGGCTATCCGGGTCCGGCGGCGCAGCTCGGCCTGGGGACGGTTCTCGCCGCAGCGCAGCTGAAGGTGCTTGCGGCGCTCCCTCCCGAGCTGCGGGGCAGGGCTTCGCGACTGAGACAGCGCTTCCATCTCGATGCGCCGGGCTGGTTTCAGGAGCCGGACTCGGCGCCCACGCTGCAACAGCTTGCCGAGGCGGTCTGGTCGGACCGTAGCCTCGAGATTCGATACCGGCGCGGGAGCGACGATGGGCCGATCGTAGAGCGCCTCGTCGACCCGATCGGCCTCGTGCTCAAGGCCGGGATCTGGTACCTGGTCGCGCGCGCCGACGATTCGATGCGGACCTACCGCGTCTCGCGCATCGTCGATCCGGTGGTGCCGGCGGATCGCTTCGAACGGCCCGAGGCGTTTGACCTGGCCGACTATTGGGGCAAAGCCGTGGTGGCCTACGAGGAAAGCCTGCCCGCGTTCACCGCAATCGTGCGTGTGCGCGGCGACGGCCTCGAGCGCATCACCGAAGCACTAGGGCCGGCATCGGTGGGCCAACCGACGTCGGACTCGATCGGCCAGGGCCCGGAGGGCTGGCAGACGGTGTCGCTGAAGCTCGAAGACCTGTCGCACGCAGAACCCATCCTTCTGCGGCTCGGCGCCGAGCTCCAGGTGCTCGAACCAGCTGACCTGCGAGAAAGGATTGCCGCGACGACGGGCGCAATGGCCGCTCTCTACCGCTGAGCCCGGGTCGAGGATCGTCGGGCCGCGGCCGTCCCCCCAAGGAGGCCCCGGCCCGACAATGCAAGGATCAACGGCCGCTGGCGATCTCCACCTGGACCACCGATCGATCCGTCAGATTGCGCTCCAGGCGGGCGACGTAGCCGAGCGCCCAGAGCTCTCGGTTCAGCGCCCGCTCCAGGTCGCCGATCCGACTGCACGCGAGAGCGCCTCGAACCAGGGCCACGCGGATCATCGGATCGTCATACGAGGGTACGTCGGTGCCCGCGTGAACGGTCAAGCCACGGCAACCGTTCTGGTACCACGGCACCGGGCCCAGCTTTCGCGGGCCGGGTATGGAGCGGCTCGGAGAAACGAGTGGCATTTGATCCCTGTTCTAGGACGGGGAAAGTCAAATGCCAGTGTACTCGGTCTCCCTCCCTCATGCTACTTACGGAACAGATCGGCAAGGTAGAGCGTGGTCAACGGCCGGCAAGAACGGGGTGGAGCGGCGCGTCCGGCCACCGGCGCTCAACTCAACCCTCAGGGCGAGGGATGTGGCGCTATTCTGAGGATCCCGCGACTAGGAGACCGCCAGTGCCTCGCGCATAATGGCAAACGCCTGCTCGTGTTGGCCTGCGGAGGCCAGGGCGTCGGCCCATTCGCGCAGGGCCTTGCGGATAAGGCTCTTGTTGCCGAGCTGTCGAGCCAGCTCTCCGGCGCGGCGGTTCGCCTCGAGGGCGGCTTCATTCTGCCCGAGCGCGACCTCTGCGCGGGCCAGGGTGAGAAGCGCGTCGATCGATGCCTTGACGTTGCCCGCACGATCCGCGACGTTCAGCGCCTCCCGGGCGTATGTCGCCGCCCGGTCTGCAGCACCGCCGGCCAGCGCGATGCGAGCCTGCGTGTCGACGACATGCGAGAGCAGCCAATCGTCCCCGAGCTTCACGAGCCTCCCGCGGGATGAAGCGGCGAGCTCGGTCGCCTTTCCCGTATTGCCCAGCGCCAGGTACGAGAGGGCCAGGTCGTTCTCCAGATTCGCCGTGTCGCGATCCGCCTCGACCCTTCGGAATAGCTCGAGGCTGGCGATGCCGGTACGTACCGCAGCCTCGAAGTCGCCGGTCTCGCGATAGCTGTAGGCGAGGTCGTGCAGGTAGTTCGCCCGCCTCCGGTCATCGAGGGAGCCGGTTAGGCCACGGACCTCCTCGAGGTACGCCAGAGCCGCGGCGTGGTTGTCCTCGCGAGCCTCGTTGCTCGACAGCGCCATGACCAGGCGAAGCTCGAAGTCTGGCTCCACTCGCATGCCGGCCCGGACCCGCGACAGGATGGACTGAAGGAGCGCCTTCGCCTCGGTGCCGTTTTCTTGTAGATAATGCGCCGCCGAGAGCCAGTACTCACTCAGGGCCGCCTCCGCCTCCCTGTTCGCGGCGTGAAAGATGCGCGCGGCCTCGGCCGCCAACGGGGTGGCCTCCCGCCCCTTGCCCTCGCGGATCAGTGCCTCGGCCAGGCCGCTCATCAGCTCCGCCCGAGCTTCCCGTGTGACCGTGGACTCCAGTAGATCGCGGTACGCGGCGATCGCGTCATCCCACCGGCCGGAGGCGAGGGCTAGGTCGGCCTCGAGGCGGGCCCAGGCGGCGGGCTCGTCGTTGATCAGCTTGCTGGCCGGTATGCCAAGCCGGCCCGAGAGGTAGTTGAGGGCGGCCATCGACGGCCGGCTGAGGCCGTTCTCGAGGGCGCTGATGTAGGCCTTGGTATAGCGGCCCTCGGCGAGTTGCTGCTGCGTGAGGCCGGCAGCCAGGCGGGTTCGGCGGAGCCGCTCGCCGATCTGACGGGCGAGCGGGGAATCGTCTACTCGGGGACGGGTTCGGCTGACTCTTGCCATGACCAGCAGTGTACGCCCTAGCTCGTTCGAGGCGCACGGCAATGGTGCCTGCAAGCTCCAATGTTTACAAATACTTGACCGGCCCCGCGACCGCCCATACGATTCCAGCGCCGACGGGCGTTCGGGCCCGGGCCACCGGCGGGCGATTCTCAGAAGGAGTCGCCGAATGTTCGCTCGCCATAGCCTTCGTAACGTAATTGTCGCCTGGATTCTTGGTCTAGCTCTCGCGCTGATCCCGCTGGCGTCGGCCCTCGCCGGTGGAGGCGGAACCTCCTACCCTCACTGAGTCGATGCCCCCGTCGCACTGATGAGCGAAGCCGGCAAGGGCCGGCCTGGCCACCGGTGGTCCACCAGCCCGTCCGTGTCTTGGAGCCGGGGCGGCCGTCGGCAGACCAGGTCCGTCTCTGTCCGGTCGCGTCGGGGCCTACGAGGGGCTGTCGGGCCTACGAGGGGCTGTCGTGCCTACGAGGGGCTGTCGGGCCTGCGAGTGACGAGCGGGAAACCCCGACTGACCAGGTCTCGCCGGACCTGACCGGCGCTCTCGAACTCGATCGCATCGAATCCCATGGATCTGGCGACGGCCACGTTGGCGCGGCTGTCGTCGATGAACACCGTCGACTCCGCCACCAGTCCGAACCGCTGCAGGAGTTCCCGGAATATGGCCGGATCGGGCTTGCCGATGCCAACGTCGCCGGATATCAGGATCCCGTCGAATTCGTCGAGGAACGGGAAACGGCTCCGGGTCACCGCGTACGTTTCTCTCGCCCAATTGCTGAGTGCGTAGACCGGAACGTTCGCGCGACGCAACTCTCTCATGACCTCGACGTTCTCCGGAAAGGCCCCGCCCAGCATCTCCTGCCACCGCGAGCGGTAGGCCTCGATCACCTCCGCCTGACCCGGATACTCCCGCATGAGCTCGGTGACGCCTTCCGCGAAGGGCCGGCCGGCATCGAGCCTGGCGTTCCAAACAGGGGTGCAGACCTCCGACAAGAACCGCTCCATCGCAGCCTCGTCGGCCCCGAAGATCTTCCGATAGAGGTAACGGGGGTTCCAGTCGATGAGGACGCCCCCCAGGTCGAACACCACGGCCGCTCCGTCCGTGTGCTTCACCGCTCCGTCTCGAGCGTTCGCCCTTGACGGACCGGGCCCAGCACTGCCATGAGCCGGTCCAGCAAGGGAATCTGAGCCTCTTTGATGCGTTGACGCGCTTCCTCGGGGCCGAACCAGGCGACCCGGTCGATCTCCGGGAAGCGCTTCACTCGACCGGTGAAAGGCGGCCACGGGATCTCGATCATGTTGCTCGTCGCCTGTGCGGGGTCGAGATCGCCCTCGGCGGCCCAGCCGTACACGATCTTGCCGCCCTTCTGGCGCACGTAGCCCAGTTCGAGCAGCGGGCCCGCAGGTACCGGATGGCCGGTCTCTTCCTGAAACTCCCGCCTGGCCGTGGCTTCGAGGTCCTCGTCGGCGGGTCCGCGCTCGCCTTTCGGAATGGACCAGTTGCCAAGATCCTTGCGGCCGAAGAACGGGCCCCCGGGGTGTCCCAGGAGCACCTCAACGCGCTCGTCTCGAAGCCGGTACAGCAGGACGCCAGCGCTGGTTCGAATCGCCATTGCGGAAGCGTACGCGACAAGCCTGGCGGGAGTCGACCGGCGCTCCTGAGAGTCCCGGCCGAGAGAAGGAAGTACGCCCGGCCATGGGCCGGTTGGCGCGTTCGCGGCCTGGGTCACCGGCTACAATTGCGCGGCACATGCCGGAGCTGGGGGGTGAGGCCCGATTCTGGCGGGAAGCCCGGCTTACCTTATCGGGGCGCGGGAACGGTAGGTCGGAGGGATCGCGAATGACGACTGGGTTCGGCTTCTGCCCCAACTGCGGAGCCCCTCTGACAGAAGCCGGGCAGAGATTCTGCGCCGCCTGCGGTTTCACATTGCCGGCAGCCGCGACAGCGGCGACAGCGATCGCTCCAGCCGTCGCCCCGCCACCTCCTCCGGTCGCGCCGCCACCTCCTCCGGTCGGCCCACCGCCGGGAGCTCCCGCCTGGGCGATGCCTCCGGCCGCCCCGGTCGGGGCCGCGCCTGCGAAGACCGCGATCAGCCCTGCCATGCTTCTGGTCGGTGGTCTCGTGATCGCCGCCATAGTGGCGGTCGGGGTCCTGGCAGCGAACGGCTCCAAGCCAACGCCGAGCGCGGGCCCCGGCCACAGCGGCGGTCTCTTCGGTAGCGCTTTCCCAAGCGTCGGCACCGTCGCGACGCCCACCCCCCTCGCGGCCACCCCAACCGCCGGTGACCTCGGGAGCTCCATCACCGTCCAGCCCTCGACCGTCAACTGCTCTGACACGAACATGCAGGTCACGTTGACGGCATGGCTCGCCGCCTCGACGAAGGCGTCCGATCAGGTCGCGGCCGAGCTCGATGGCCAGGCAGGCGACCTGTCGGCGGTGAGCGACAACTTCGAGAAGCAGTCCGATGGCCGCTGGCTCTCGACCGAGACCCAGGCCGCCCCGAGCTTCTGCGGCGATATCGCGGCCGGCAAGCACACTGTTCGAGTTCTCGACGCGCAGGGCAAGGTGCTGGCTCAGACGTCGTTCACCAGTACGGGCGGCGCCGCAACTCCCGCACCGACGCCAGCTCCAACTCCAACTCCCGGTGCCGCCGGGGGCTCTCTAACGGTCCAGCCTTCTACCTTCAGCTGCACGGACACGACCACCCAGGTCACGATGACGGTCATCTTGCCGGCCTCCCTCTCGGAGTCGGCGGAGGTCACGGCCATCCTCGACGGCCAGACGGGCAGCACCGATACGGTGAGCGGCGCCGGTTTCATCAAGCAGGCAAACGGCAGCTGGCTCTCGACCGACGCGGATTCGGCGTCGAACGTCTGCTCGGCCTACGGGGCCGGGAAGCACACTTTCGGCATCATGGACGCCCAGGGCAAGACGCTGGCCAGCGGATCGTTCACGGCGACGCCGTAACGGCCCCCGCGGCGAGTCTCATCACCGTCCGGGCACCGACGCCCGGAGGAGGGTGACGGGTTCCCCGGTTGCCCGTATCCGGTACTGTCCTGCCGCCGAGGCAACGACGCAGGTCTCGAAGCGGGCAAGCCGAGCCGTCTCCCCGCCGCAAGTCAGCTCCGCGGTGCCGTCGATGACGGTGAGGATGTGAAACGTCAGGCCTCGTGTGTCGCAGGCCAGCGGATCGGTTGCCGTGGCCCGGGCCAGCTCCACGTCGAAATAGGGCGAAGCGATGGCCGGCACGGCGCCGGTCGTCATTCTCAGGTCCGGGTGGGTCCGCACCTCCGGTCCAACCGGGCGCGCGACCTGGACGGACTCCTCGATGTGGAGCTTGCGACCGTCCGACTGCGGTCTACCCCAGTCGTAGGCTCGGTACGTCGTGTCGCTTGACTGCTGGACCTCGTACAGGAGCAGGCCGGGGCCGAGGGCGTGGATCGTCCCCGCCGGGATGAGCATGGCCTGACCGGCCCGGACCGGGACCTCCGCCGCGACGTCCAGGACTCTGCCCTCGCGAATTGCGGCGGCCAGCTGATCGCCGCTCACCAGCGGCTTGACGCCCGCCAGGATCATGGCCTCTGGACTCGTCTCGAGGAAGTACCAGGCCTCGGTCTTGCCGAACTCGTCGGGCCCGACCAACGCGCGGGCCTCGGCATCGTCCGGATGGACCTGTACCGAGAGCCACTCGGCGCAGTCGAGCAGCTTCACGAGGAGCGGGAATCGCGATCCGAATCGTCCTGCGACGGCGCTTCCCAGGAGATCCGGGCCGGCTCGATTGGCAAGCTCGTCCACGGTTCGGCCTCTCTCCGGCCCAGCCGCCACCTTGCTGGAACCGTACGCCACCCAAGCCTCACCGATGGGCGGATTCGCCGGGCGCAGCCTCTGTCCGCCCCAAACGCGCTCGCGATACTGGGGCTCCATGGCGAGCAGGCGCTGACTCAGCGACGCCACGTGGCTCCTCCAGGTGCTCGGAGCAATAGGGTACACACCGCCCCGCCTGGAGGCCTGCTGGTGGCGTCTCGGTTCCTGGGCCGCCCTGCCTCCGCCCCGGAGTCCGCGGTCAGACGATCGGTTCGGGCTTGCCGAACAGGTAGCCCTGGCCCAGTGGGACGCCGAGCCGGATGAGCTCGTCCATCTCGCCTTTCGTCTCGACCCCTTCGGCGATGAGCTCGCAGCCGGCGATGCCAGCGAAGTGCGCCATTCCGGCCACCATCGCCTGACGAGCCGGGTCCGTGTCGACGTGACGGACGAGCGATATGTCGAGCTTCACGAAGTGCGGGCGTATCTCGAGAATGTGGCGCAGTCCGGCATAGCCCGCACCGGCGTCGTCAACCGCCAGCCGTGCGCGACCCCGGACGAGCTCCAGAGCCGCAAGCAACGCTGGGTAGTCGGCGATCTCGACGTGCTCGGTGATCTCCAGGATCACGTCGCGGTCGGCCCGCTCCAGCACCGAGATCAGCGGGACCACGGCCGTTGCCAGAGCCGGTGACACGTTGAGGCTGAGCCAGGTCCCGAGCGGAAGCGACGAGGCGGCCTCGAGCTGCTCCCAGATACAGGTAGTTTCCAGGCGGACGCCCATCCCGGCCGCATGCGCCTCCGCGAACCGCTTATCGGGGCGCATTCCATCGCGGAACCGAGTCAGTGCCTCGAAGCCGACGACCTTGCGAGTCTGGAGCTGGACGATGGGCTGGAAGACAGGCGTGAAGGCGCGCTCTGTGATGATTGAATCGAGCTGCGAACGGATATCCGCCGCCCGCCAGTGGTCGGCCAGCATCGGCCCGAGCAGGGCGGCGGAGACCACACCGAACTCGGACATAGTCGAGAGGCGGTCGCCGAGCCGATGAGCGTCCTCTCGATTGGTAGTCCCCATGGCGACGACCCCCACGATGTGGTCGTCCCAGCGCATCGGCGCGAAGGCCTCGGCGAGCGGGTGCCGAGCGACGGCGCTCAATCCGTGCGGCTTGTCGACCCATGCCCCGGCGCTGGCGCAGGCCCTCAGGTGAGCGGCCCGTTCCGAGGCGAGCGGCTCGGCGACTATCTCCTCGTGCCGGGAATCGCCACCCAAGGCGAGTGGCACGGCGCCGCCGAGCGGGCCAAAGCCGTAGACTGCCGCGCTGCCAATGCCGTCGAGCCTGAGCGCCTCGGCGCAGATCTGGGCGGCCATCGCCTCGATGTTCTCGGCCTGCTCGAGCCGGGCAAGGGAGAGCATGGTCTGGGCGCGTTCCTCGACCTCGCCGGAGAGTTTGCGTGAAGCCCATCGCTCGCTGACCATCAGCAGCCTCTGGCGCGCGATCGAGAGAATCACCACCACGGCTGTGCCGACCAGCGCCGGATCCACCCCGGAGGTGCGGGCACGCGGCATCGCGGCCACTGTCACGCATAGCAGGATGGCGCCGATCGGCAGCCAGTCGACCAGCGCGTGAGCAACCAGCTCATACCGGCTGCCACCGCCGACCTCTTCGTTCCAGGTCATCCAGCCGTAAGCGACGAGCAGCAATCCAGAGGAGAACAGGAGACTGGCCGGGACGTTTCGACCCGGTCCGTGGAAGGACAGGTCCAGCCACACGACCCCTGAGAGACCGAGAACGGCTACGCCCGCGATACTGCACCATATGCCGTTCAGTCCGGGCGCGCTTCGGAGCGCCAGAGCGCTGATGACGGCCACTCCGGCGCTCGTCAGCAGTCCCACTGCAAGGATCGGAACGACCCGCCCCGAGATGTCGCCGGGGCCGGAGGAGCTGGCCAGCCAGAGGGTCAGCATCAGCGTGATCCCCGCGACGAGCACGATCGCGCCGTCCAGCCCGGCAGATGCCATCGACCTCCTGTCCAGGCGCCGGTACATGGCCGGGACGATGGTGGCCACGACCCGGACGGCGCCGCTCGCGAAGAGCAGATTCGCGATGACGATGGCCCCTGAGTCGCCGACGGCCGGTCCGAGATCCAGCGCCACGAAGCCCATCCCGGCAAGGGCGATGGCCTGGGCGAGCGGGCCATACGAAAGGACCGTGACCTCTGACCGCCGGCGGAGCATTGTCATAGCCGCAACGCCTGCTCCGGCGGCGACGAGCGCCTGGACGTCTTCGAGGACCAATGCCTGTCCGGCCACGTTGGCCAGATCCGCGGCACCCAGGGCGGCCGTCATCACGGCGCCGAGAAGGAGAGCCAGCCCTGGATGATCGAGCCATCCGCGCCTGACCGTGCGCGGCGCCACGAGGGCGTGGTCGGTGGCCGGCCAAGTATCAGCGTGACGAAGAGCGAGACTGCGGTTCACGACGATGCCATCGAGCGGCGGCAACGGCGGGTGCCGCGACAGGAAGCTTCCTGAGGCGCCGGAGACTCGCGCAAGCTGCGAGTGTCGGCAATCGGGCAGACGACTCCGCAGAGCTGGGCCGACACGAGGCAGCGATGACGTGGGAGCAACTGGCGATGCCGCTGGCTTCGGTGCCCGCGGACGTCGCGGGCGACGGGCTGGCCCCCGGCGACCGCGCGCATACGCTCCGTGGAAGTGCCAACACGGGAGTTATCGGTTCAGAGGAGACGCGACTGAGTACCCAAGATCGGGGATACGGAGTCGTACGGTCGTCAGGTCGACCGGCCGCCGGTACGGCTGCACCGCCGACGCCTCCCGCCGGGGTCCCTGTTGGGCTAGGTCGCGGCGCCTGCCGGGGCAGGCCCATCTTCCCGTCGCCGCTCCACGACCGGGTGAAGCAGAATCGCACCCACGGCGTAGCAGAACACTCCCAGCAGCAGGGCTGCTCGCGGTCCGGCTCCGTAGCCAAGCCAGTTGTTCACGGTGTCCATCACGGCCGCCCCGCCCAGGGCCAGCGCGACCGTGCCGGCCGAGGCGGTTGCCACGTTGGAGATGCCCATGTAACGCCCTGTCGACGCCTTTGGCACGATGTCGCTCATCAGCGCCCAGTCGACGGCCAGGAACGCTCCGGCCGAGAGGGCGAACAGTCCCGCCCCGAGCATCGCGATAGGCAGGCTGGGGGCGACCGCTCCGAGTCCGAGCCCGGTCGCTCCCATAGCGCAGGAGCCGTAGATGATGTTCTTGCGGCCCATGCGATCGGAGAGGCGCGCCGCTGGGATGACGGCCACGGTGAGACAAGCGGCGACGATCCCGAGCAGGAGGATCTTGGTGTCGCCCGTCTGCTTCGCGTCCAGGCCGAAGACCTGGGCCAGGTAGAACGTGCTCAGGACCGGGTACAGGGACGCGCCGATCAGGATGAACAGTCGTGAACCGACCAGCCACATGAAGCTTCGCTCACGCAGAATGTCGAACCCCCAGGCCTCTCGGGCAATTGCGAACCACGATCGTCCATTCCGCGATTTGACGCGCGTCCCTTCATGGACGCCGGCGACGACACCCAGCATGGCCACGAACTCGATCACTCCGATCGCCATCGTTCCGTAGAAGTACGCGTTTGGGTCGCTGCCGCTTTGCCGCACGGCCAGCGCCGCGGCCCCGTAGCCGAGGAGGTTTCCGAGAGCCGAGAAAAGCCCCAACAACCCCGAGGCAAGTCCAACCTGGCGTCCCGGGACAAGGTCCGGCACGTAGCCCTGAAACGGTCCCTGGGCGAAGTTGGAGCTGAACTGGAGAAGAGCCACGAAAGCCCCGATGGCAGCCACGCTGTTCGACGTCGCTATCCCGTACAGGAAGACCAAGTCCAGCGTCGCCCCGATGAAGATGTACGGCTTGCGCCTGCCCCAGCGGGTGATCGTGTAGTCGCTGATCGAGCCTATGGTTGGCTGGACGACGATGGCGATGACGGTTCCGACGAGGGCGATCTGGAGGGCTCCGATCCCCTCGGATCCCTTCTCGGCCAGATGGGCGAATTGAAGCCGCCCATTGACGATGTCGAGGATGCCGCTCCAGACGGCCGAAATGCCCAGCCAGTAGAGCGAGATCCGCATCAGCTGGGGGAGCGGGAGTGACCGAGTAGGGCGGCCCTGCCCGTCGTGAGTGGGCGGCGGCACGGCGCCGGGCGTCGAGTCGTCGACGATCGACTTGGACCCCGTGACGGCATCGAGCACCGGCCTGCGCCTCCGGTCGTCGGCCCGATCCGTTCAGCACCCGGCCCACATCGCGCTCAGCTCGGGTTCGTCCGGTCGGATTGGCTCCGTGTACGGTGCCAGTATCACCGGTTGCGCCGGTGTCCGCGAGCCGACACCTCCACCCGCCCGACCGCTGATAGGCTGAGCTCGATAGCGCTGTGGCGGCGAGTCCGGCGAATCGGTGGTGGCGTGCGGTCAGCCTGGTGGATGGCGATCGTGCAAAGCACAGGAGGCGAGGCCGTGGGTGGCTCGGGAGCGGAGTCGAAAGGCGCCGGAGTGGCTGCGAGCTACTACCTCTCCCTGGGCGACTCTCTGGCCACCGGCGTACAGCCCATAGGCCAGGAGGAACGGCAGTTCAGGACGGCTGAGGGATACGCGGACCAGCTCCTCTCAATTGCCCGGTCCCGCCTGCCCGGGCTGGAGGTCGTCAAGCTCGGCTACCCGGGCGAATCGACCACGACCATGATCGACGGAGGCCTGGCGCCGTATCCGCACGGAAGCCAACTTCACGAAGCCGTCTGCTTCCTGCGGGACCATCGCGACAGCGTTGCCTTCGTCACGCTCGACGTGGGCTTCAACGATTTCCCGGAACACACGCTGGAGGCCATCCCACTCGGGCTCGCATCCATCGGACAGCACCTGCCGGGCATCCTGGATGAGCTCCGGAGCGCCGCCGGTCCAAGAGTCCCGATCGTCGGCATGAACGGCTACGACCCATTTCTCGTTCGCTGGCTCGACGGGCCGGAAGGACGCGAGGTGGCTCGTATCTCCGTGTGGGATGCCCTGGTGCCGATCAACTCCCGTTTCCGTGATATCTACCAGGCCGCGGGGCTGAGGCTTGCTGACGTGGAGGGGGCTTTCGCTACGACGGATTTCGAGACCCAGGTGGATCTCGAGGGCTTCGGGCCGGTGCCGGTCAACGTGGCTCGGGCTTGCCTGTGGACCTGGGCTGCTACGCCGCCGCCCCTCGGCCCGGACCTGCACGCCAACGCTCGCGGCTACAGGGCCATCGCCGAGGCCTTCGCCAGAGTCCTCCTGCCGTAACGGCTGCTCGGCCGGGCGAAGAAGGACCCGCCGGAAGGCGGCCGGCGGGTCGTATCGGGAGAGAACGGGCGGCCGCGCAGGGCCGCGAGTTGGGTTCAGTAGCCTGATGCGGTCGCGGCCGTACTTGGGGCAGGGGTCGCAGCCGTACTTGGGGCGGCACTCGTCGCTGCGCCACCGCTCGGAACGGAACCCGACACAGGGGCAACGAACCAGACGCCATTCTTGCCCTGGCCCGTGGTGTCACCAGCCTTCGAGTCGCCGGAGAAGTAGTAGAGCGGCATGTGGTTGTAAGTGACCTGGACGATCCCATCGGACCGGGTGATGGTCGCGAAGGTACCGGTCGCGCTCATGGGGCCGGTGATCGTGGCTCCGGCTGGCGCGACCAGTGGCGGCCAGCTCGTGGCGCAGGTCCCGCTGCACGCGCTCGTGTCGGGCGTGTCCGTCGTGAATACGTAGAGGGTCATTCCATTCTGACCGGTGAGGTACTCGCCCAGTGTCGGGTCGGTGGTCGAGGCGAGTGTGATCCCCGCCGCCCCGGCTACGGAGGCGACGGGCGTTCCCGTGTCGACAGGCACGGGCGTGGCGGCGGCGGATGAACAGGCTGCCGCGATCAATGCCGCGCCGAGCGCGACACCGGCAAATGACAATGGGCGTGAAATGGGACGCATGATGCTTGTTTCTCCTGAGATCGCTTGACTCTCGATCGTGCTTTGAGCAGCCCCTACCTTCTGTTGGAGCGCACTCGGTATACGGAGCGCCTATCGGCCCGGTTCTGAAAGAATCTTGATGTTCCGCTCCGTGCACCCAAGATGCTCTTCACGGTGCGCGGGATGGGACGATCGGTCCACCGTCCGGTCCGGATCCACACGCCGACGCCCGCGGTTACCTGGCCATCGCCGGGCCGTCCGCCTGCATTCCACGACGTCACCGCGGCGGCGCGGGGTACATGAAGACCCGCCGGCAGGTTGCCGGCGGGTCTTCTCTGGGATCGAGCGAGCGGCCGCGCCGGCCGCGGGATGGATGAATAGCCGGCGGACGCTCTAGGTAGTGCTTGGGGCAGGGGTTGGCGGGGCTGACGGCCTGACGCCCGAGACCGGGGCGACGAACCAGGCGCCGTCCTTGCCCGCGCCCTTGGTGTCACCGGCGGCCGAGTCGCCCGAGAAGTAGTAGAGCGGCATGTCGGCGTACGTGACCTGGACCGCCCCGTCGGACCGCGTGATAGTCCCGAAGGTGCCCGTGGCGCCGCTGGGAGGGGTGATCTTGGCTCCGAGAGCGGCTGAGACCGGCGGCCAGGTGGTGGCACAGTCCAGGGAGCAGATGCTCAGGTCGGCCGGATCTCTGCCGTAGACGTAGATAGTCATCCCGTTCTGGCCGGTCAGGTAGGCCCCCAGCGTTGGGTCGTTGGTCGTGGCGATCGTGAGGCTCGCCGCCGCGGAACCGCCTGCTGACGCGCCCGCAGAGGCCACCGGCGTCGATCCGATGTTGCCAGGCGTGGGCGTATCCTCCTCACCCACGCAGGCTCCCGCGATCAACGCTGCACCGAGCGCGAGCGCGGCGAGCGACAAGAGTCGTGGACTGGGTCGCATGATGCTCTCTCCTGGATCTCTGGACTCTGGATCCTGATGGGAACGGCCACCTTGTGTCTTGCGGATCATAAAGCGTACGAAGACCAGTCGCGCGAGTTCCTGGGAGCCTGTTACGCAGCGACCGGCGGACCCGCCGGCCGTCCCGAGGCGGCAGAATCGCCCATCTAGTAGGGGATCACGTAAACAAACAGCCCCTCGCGGCCGTCGACGATCTTGCCCTGGTGCCAGAGATTGAAGTCCTGCGAGAGTTCGTCGTAGGGGACATCCGCGTCCGGCGGACGCGAATGGCCGCCCCTGGCCTGGTTGTTGAGGGTGGAGATGTTCGGGTACCAGACGTCCTCGATCCGGAGGGACAAGACGGTGAATTTGTCGGTGGTCGCCGGATCTGCGGAAGCGGAGAAGCCCGAAACGACCCACGAATGCCAGCCCTTCCATACGACCAAACCGGCCGGGCGCTGGGTCAGGCGGATCTGCTTGACCACGAGGTGGATCGCGTCCGCCATCTTCGTCGAGGTCGCGACTTTGTACTTGCCGTAGCCAAGCTGGGTCAGCCCCTGGGCCCATCCATCGGGCTCGGCCCCGCCGTAGGCGCCGCCGCCGAGTGACACGGCCAGATCCAGGAGCTTGGCCTGCGTGTCACGAGTGGTGTCCGAATAGGTGTTCATGATGTTCATCGACGTCTGCATCGCCGCCGGCACGCACCAGGTGTCTTTGAGCTCATGGACGAAGTCGCCTTCCTTGTAGAGGTCCATGGCGAAGAAGCTCGAGCTGGCAGTTGGGGGTGGTGGCGTCGGGACCGAGTACGTCGGAACAGCGGAGCCGGGTGCCGGCACGGTCGGTGGAGGCGTGGCCGAGGCCAAGGCGATGACCGGTGGCCGCGACGGCTGGACGCGAGCCCAGGGCGTCACGACCGGGTCCACATTCAGCGTGGAGTTGTTGACGGCCTGCGCGGTGGCCACGAACGCTCCGCCTGCCAGTGCCACCAGCAGTATCGCCAGCACGGCGTTGGTCGCGGGCGACGATCGCCGCCTCGGCGACGCCAACGCGCCCCGGCCATCCCTGACAAAGGCCCGCGACGGGCGCGTGGCACCGCCGATGCGGGCCATTCGCGGTCCCAGGGCAACGGCCAGGACGGCCAGTTTCGTGGCCATGCCGATCGCGTAGCCGGTCGGAATGGCCGCCAGCCCGAATTGGTCCGAGAGCGCGGTCGCCGACAGCACCGTCGCCGCGAAGCCGGCGACCGCGGCCGCGGTCGGCAGCATGGTGTTGTGCGTCGCGTAAATGGCCCGGGCAAGGAGCTCGGTCAGGCTCTCGAACGGGATCGAGACGGCGAGGATGAGGGCCACCATGGTCGTTTGGGCGACGTCCGTGGCATCGAAGGCCCCGCCGCCCAGAAGGACGCGAATCACCATCGGGCCGAAGATGAGAAGGCCGACCGCGGCCGAGATGGAGAGGAACGCGATCGTGGCCAGGTTCGTGGTGAAGACTCGCTTGAAGGCCTTCTTGTCGCCTGCCGCGACGGCCGACGATAGGGCGGGGAAGGCCGCGGTCGCGAAAGCGACCCCGCAGAGGCTCTCAGGCAGGCTCTGGAAGTGCTGGGCAAATGTGAACGATGTGACCGATCCCGGCGCCAGGCGTGAGGCCAGGCCGGTGAAGTACAGGGCCGTCAGTGCCAGGAGCGGCTGGCTCAGCATCTTGGGCCCCATGAGCTTGAAGAACTCGCCCAGGCCCTTGGTCCGCAATGCCAGGCTAGGCATCGGCCGGAAGCTCGTCCGGTAGATACCCACCAGTCGGATCCCGAGGTGCGCGCCTGCTCCGAACACGGCCCCGACCGCCGCGCCGTAGATCCCAAGCGGGCCGCTCAGAAGAAGGGCGCCCGCGGCGATGCCGCCGTAGTACATCGGCTCGGACAGGCCGTACGTGATGAAGCGCCGTTCCGCAACCAGGATCTCGCCGAGCACCCACGAGGCGGCGAAGAGCACCTGGGCGAAGCACAGGACCCGAAAGAGGCCGACGTAGTCCTGGCGCTGAACCCCGGTGAAGCCCGGCGCGACGATCGACAGCGTCTCCTCCGCGAACACGAACATGATCGCCATGGCGACCGCCATCGCCAGGATCGCGAGGGTCAGGATCGTGCGGGCGAAGTCGCGTGCCTTGTCCGCCTCTTCGCCCTTGAGCCCGATGAAGACCGGTAGGAATGGGCCCACGACGCCGCCGACGACGAGGAACTGTAGGGCCAGATCTGGAAGACGCGTGGCCGCCGACCAAGCGTCCAGCTCCGGCCCGGCTCCGTAGGCGTGGCCGAGGATCCTCAGGTTGAGGAACGACATTCCGGCGCCTGCGAGTATCAGGATCGCCAGGATGACCGCGTTCCTCGGCAGCGCCGTGCGGACGAGCTTCATCAGTCGGTCGAACCGGGGAGTCTCGTCCGGCGCCCCATGGCCGTAGAGCGCGGCCTGGGCGGCCCCGATCCTGGCCGGCACGCGATCGTCGCGCGTCTCCTGCTTCTGGGGCAACCGCCGATCCTCCAAGTCTCGCCAGAGCCGTTCGAGCCGACTATGTTAGACGTCCGGCGACGCGTGAGCTGGATCCGATGTGGCGTCCGGTCCTCACAGAACATGCCGGGACTTTGAACCCATAGGCTCGTTCGCTCGTCTAGCGCGGTGACTATGCGCGATCGAGGCACCGGGTGAGAGCGAGCGACATCACGAGGGGAGGGTCAACGGCCATCGAGCAGGACGACCAATCGGATCGGCAGCGCCTGTCGTTCGAGCGCCTGATCCGACCCGAGCTCACGAGCGCGTACCGGCTGGCCGGGTATCTCATCGGCGATGCCTCGGCGGCGGAGGACGCTGCCCAGGAGGCGGTTCTGAGAGCCTGGCAAGCTTCCCCGCGACTGCGCGACGAAAGCCAGTTCCGCGCGTGGTTCCAGCGCATCGTGGCCAACGTCTGCAATGACCAGATGCGCCGCCGCCGGGTCGTCGCGTTTGCGCCGCTGGACGACCCGCCGCCGGAGCCGGCCGATCCGTTTCGCTCCTCGCTCGATAGGATCGTGTTGGGCCGTGCTCTTGCGACCCTCACCCCCGAGCTCCGCGCCGTCGTGGTCCTGCGGTACCTGCTCGACCTCACCAACGAGGAGATCGCGGACCGACTTGGCATTCCGACCGGGACGGTCAAATCCCGCCTGCACTACGCCTTCATCGCCTTGAGGCGCGAGCTCGATCACTCGACAGAGGTGGTCCGATGAAAGCCGATCCGGCGACCAGCGACCCCGAGCTCGACCGCGACCTCCGCGCCCTCTTCGCCGGCGTGGCGCAGCCCGTGGCGCCGGCCGCGCTCTCCACGACGGTCGAAGAGCTGCCGGAACGCGGCCGGGCCGGCCTGGGCGGGGCCCTTCGCCGGCGCGCCGAAGAGCTGTTCGGCCGGCCCGTCAGGGTTGCGGTGGGCGCCGGCGCGATCGTCCTGGCGATTGCAGTGGCTGCTCTCGTCCTGAACCTGCGAGGTGGCGAGCCGGCCACGTCCGGTCCCGGGCCGACCTCGGCGTCGACGACCGCGCCCGCGGCTACCCCTTCGCCGGTGGTCGCGTCCCCCAGCCCAAGCGCCCTGACCCTCTCCAAGGAGGAGGCGGTGGCAGCTGCCGAGAAGTTCATCGGCCGGCCTCTGGGCACAGTCGACGTCAGCGACCCGACGGCATGGCCGGCCGGGCAGTACATCGAGATCATGGAACAGGGCGGCGGCGCCGACGTCTGGGTCGATGTGGCGACCGGCAAGGTCGTCTTCATGATGCTGTCGGCTCCCGTGACCACCGCGGTCAATCTCACCCCGGAGCAGGCCCAGTCGGCGGCCGCGGCATTTCTCACGGCCCACGACGTCCCGTTCGATGGGCTGACGGCGACGGTTGCCCTGCTGGATCACCACAGCGGCAAGGAGTACACCGTGACCTGGCAGCGGTACGCCAACAGCGCGTCTGTACCCGATATGCGCGAGGTCAGCGTGGACCCGGCGACCGGCCAGGTCTTCTCGTTCCTGGATCGCCGTGTTGCGTACGCCCCGGTTCCGTCCCCGGCACTCAGTCGGGACCAAGCGATCACCAAGGCTATCGCGGCCAGCGGGCTCACGTCCCCGACCATCGGCGACGTGCAGCTTCTGGTCGACTCGAGCCCCATCTGGCCAGGCCGGCTGGTCTGGTCGGTGCAGCTCTCGCAGCAGGTGCCGGAGCCCGGCAGCAGCGTGACGTACGTCTCGGCGTACTGGGTCTACGTGGATGCGGTCACGGGCGAGACGAAGATCGCCGGCCAGGGCTGAGGCGGCGCCGCGACCGCGAAGTCCTCAAGCGCCGTCCGCCGTCAGCGCTTCTTCTGCCAGGGACCCACGCCGTAAATGCGCTCGATCGAGACGTGGACCGTGAGCCCTTCCGGCATGTTCCGCCTCGGGTACTTGGCCCCGGGGCCGATGTAGTACTCCGAAAGCTGGTCCATCACCGCGAGCGCCCCGCCCTCGCCGATCCGGGCGCGGCCGTCGATCACGAGGTACGGGTGCAGACCTTCGCCGTGGAATTCCTTGGCCTGGAACGACACCACGATCCGCGGATCGCGGCGCAGGTTGTCCATCTTGTGCTGATCGAAGAACGTGGCGAAGACGAGCTCGTCGCCGTCCAGCCCCGCCCAAGCCATCGAGACATGGGGGCGGCCATCGGGATTGATGGTGACGATATGCGCGAAGGGGCCGGTGGCGAGGAAGTCGCGGACCGACTGCGGAACGGTTGTCATGACAGCGATCATACGAGTGCTCGTCTGCAGCGTCGCGGCCCATGCGACCGAACCCGGCCGGGAACGGCAGGCGCGCCGCCTGCGGTCTCGCCACCCGGGGAGAGTCGGGCCGCCGGTCACGGAGCGATGTCCGGCATGAGAACATGACCGGACTCCCGCCCGGTTCCTGGAGGTGCCCGATCGCCATGGCGACGCAGTTCATGGGGTTCTCCCGGGACGCAGTCCAGTTCCTGGTGGACCTGGCGCTGCACAACGAGCGGTCCTGGTTCCAGCCGCGCAAGGGCGAGTACGAACGGCTCCTGAAGGAGCCACTCGAGGCCCTGTGCGCAGCCCTCGGGGAGCGCTTCGAGGCAAGCGGCTTGCCCCTACGAGCGGACCCCTCCCGGTCGCCGTTCCGGATCTACCGCGACATCCGCTTCTCGGCGGACAAGACGCCCTACAAGACACATGTCTCGGCCAGCTTCCCCTGGGCGGGCGAGGGCGGCGGTGTCGGTGCCTACTTCCACTTCCAGCCGGGCGAGATGTTCGCCGGCGGCGGGATGTGGCATCCGGAGCCGGCCCAGCTGGCCGCGTGGCGACAGGCGGTCGACCGGGACCTCGGTGCCGTGGAGGCGGTGCTCCGGAGCCCGGGCTTCGTCGGCACGTTCGGGGAGGTGAGTGGCGATCGGCTCAAGAGGGTTCCGACCGGCTTCGCCGCGGATCATCCTGCCGCCGAGCTGCTGAAGCTCAAAGACGTCACTTTCGGACGCCGGCTCTCCGACGACGAAGCTCTATCGTCCGGCCTTCCGGACTTGCTGGTCGAGACCTTCGCGGCGGCGATCCCCTTGCTCGGGCTGCTCGCTCGGCTCTCTTCCGAGGAGACCCGCGCGGGCTGGCTCAGGGGCGGGTAGTCTCTCGGCCATGACTCGGCGCGCGATCTTCATGTTCGGCTTGATGTCGCTGATGTGGGGCATCCCGTACCTGTTCATTCGAATCGCGGTCGCCGAGATCTCTCCGGCGACCCTTGTCTTCGCGCGCACCTCGATCGCGGCCTTGCTCCTGCTTCCGATCGCGCTCCTGCGCTCCGACCTCCGGCCGGTGCTCGCACGCTGGCGCTGGGTCGTCGCCTTTGCCGTCGTGGAGGTCGGCGTGCCCTGGGTCCTGCTGGGCACCGCGGAGCAGCACGTAACGAGCTCTCTTGCTGGTCTGCTCGTGGCGGGAGTGCCTCTGGTTGGAACGGTCATCGCGGCCAGTACGGGTAGTCGAGACCACCTGGGCCGAGGCGGGCTTCTGGGCCTGATGGTCGGGTTGGTTGGAGTAGCCGCCGTCGTCGGTTCCAGCCTGGGCGCGTCCGATCCGGCGGCGTTTCTCGAGATGGCGGTGGTGGTCGTGGGCTACGCCGTAGGGCCCGCGATTCTGGCCCGCCGGCTCGGCGGTCTGTCATCCGTGGGGGTGATGGCGCTCTCGCTTTCGCTCTGCGCCCTTGTGTACGCTCCGATCGCCGTCGTGCAGCGACCGGCGGTCGTGCCCAGCCCGGGCGTGCTCGCCGCGATCGCGATCCTGGGGGTCGTCTGCACCGCGGCCGCGTTCGTCCTGTTCTCGGCGCTGATCGCCGAGATCGGTCCGGTGCGGGCCACCGTGATCACCTACATCAACCCCGCGGTGGCCTCCGTCCTCGGCGTCCTCGTGCTGAACGAGTCATTCACCGCCGCGATGGCCATCGGCCTGGGGCTCGTGATCCTGGGCTCCGTTCTTGCCACCCGTGGCGCTGCCGCGAGAACGACAGACGCGAGTCCGGCGATCCGCGACGGTCGGGCGCTCGACACGGCCGCCGGCGGGATCGGCCGCTCGGAGTCCTCAGGCTAGTACCGTTATACGCAGGACGTGCAACACGATCCGCGCCAGCGCTGGAGGGCATCATGGCTACAACGAGCCTGTCGGACGACTCCGCTCTGTTCCCGATCTCCGGCGCCGTGCTCTACAACAACGTCTACGGCAAGGGCGACATCGCGAACTACCGGCAGCTCGTCTTTCGTGGTCAGGACGACGCAGGCTGGGAGTGGGATTGGCCGGAGAGCGGCGGACCGTCCCTGAAGAACTACCCCGAGGTGCTTCTGGGACGATCGCCGTGGAGTGATGTCGGCGGGCCCGCTGGCGCGGCCGGATTGAAGGCAGGGGACCAGTTGCCCCGTCGGCTGTCGGAAACGCGCCTGACACTCGATTTCGACTTCGCCACCGTCGCCAGCGGGCGCTGGATCGAGAGTTTCGACTTCTGGATCACCCGCTCCGACCGACCGAGCTCGAAGGACATCGTGGCCAACCTGACGATCTGGACTATGAAGCACGGGCTGGATCCTTCGTACAAAGGCCGCCACACGACGTTGAAGATCGGCGGGCGCACCTACGAG
>Ga0182010_10000044_pt1 | contig 66241 bp, 58 predicted proteins | sample 611E1MmetaG_FD_120488 | JGI IMG/M metagenome (GOLD analysis project Ga0182010, IMG submission 120488) | Permafrost microbial communities from Stordalen Mire, Sweden - 611E1M metaG | ecosystem: Environmental > Terrestrial > Soil > Wetlands > Permafrost | place: Sweden: Stordalen | collected... | reverse complement strand
TTGTTCGCCACGGTGCGGGAGGCCTACGGCATCGAGCGCGACGACAACGTCAAACTGCGTGACTTTCCCACCCTTGCGCATGTGATCCGCTTCGTGATGGAGCGAGCCGGTGGTGCACCGACCGCGCCAATCGAGGCCGCGACGGTCGAGGCCGCGACGGTGGTCGGCCCGGACGTCACCGCAGGCCTGGAGTCCTGCGACATGGTGACGCGGAGGGTGCCCGTCCCAATCCTGCGGCCGCCGCTCAACCTGTGCTGCCCCACCGGAGTGCAGCTGCAAGCCGGGGCTCGTGTCGTGGTGATGCCCGACCGGGGCGGAGCGGGCGACTCCCTAATGAGGCTCCTCGCCGATCGAGGGGTCGAGGTCCTGGTCATCGACGGAACGTCGACCGCCGAGAGCCTCGCAGCCCAGCTGTCCGCCTGGGCCGGTGCAGGCGGTGTGCAGGGCGTGTACTGGCTGCCCGCTCTGGACTCGGAGCCGCCGCTAGCCCAGCTGGACATTGCCAGCTGGAAGGAGCACCTGCGGATCAGGGTGAAGCTGCTCGCCGCCACCATGCGATCGCTCTACGAGCAGGTGGCATCGTCCGGGACCTTCCTCGTCGTTGGCACCCGTATGGGCGGTCACCACGGCTATGACGACGGTGGCGCCACGGCCCCCATGGGCGGGGCCGTCACCGGCTTCGCCAAGACCTACAAGCGGGAGCGGCCCAATTGCCTGGTAAAGGCCGTGGACCTGGCCACCACGGCCGGCGCCGGCGCCATCGCTGCCGCTCTCATCGAGGAGACAGAGCGCGATCCGGGCGCGGTCGAGGTTGGGCGGCAGAACGACCTGCGCTGGACCATCGGCCTACAGGAACAGGCCGTCGAGGACGGCCGGCCCGGCATGGCCCTGGGTCCCAGCAGCGTGTTCGTCGTCACCGGCGCCGCCGGCAGCATCGTTTCGGCCATCATTGCCGACCTGGCGCGGGCCTCAGGCGGGACGTTCCACCTCCTCGACCTGGCTCCTGAGCCCGACGCCGCAGATCCGGATCTCGAGCGATTCGTGGTTGACCGTGATGGCCTGAAGCGCGAGCTTTACCAGCGCATCAAGGACCGCGGGCAAAGGCCCACGCCGGCCCTGGCCGAGCGGATGCTGGCGGGGATCGAGCGCCAGCGCGCCGCTCTCGACGCCATCATCGCCATTCAGCAGGCAGGCGGTCGCGCCGTCTATCACAGCCTCGACCTGCGCGACAGCGAGGCAGTGGCCAAAGCGCTCGAGGCCGTCCGGGAGGAACACGGTCGAGTCGACGTGCTACTGCACGCCGCCGGTCTGGACAACAGCCACTTCCTGGCCGACAAGTCCGACGCCGAATACGACCTGGTCTTCGATGTCAAGAGCGACGGCTGGTTCAACCTCCTCACCGCCACTGGCGACATGCCCCTGGGGGCCACGGTCTGCTTCAGTTCAGTGGCAGCGCGCTTCGGCAACGGCGGTCAGACGGACTACAGCGCTGCCAATGACCTGCTGTGCAAGTTCACCTCGAGTTTCCGCACCACCAGGCCCGGCACGCGCGGCATCGCCATTGACTGGACAGCCTGGAGCGGGATCGGCATGGCCACCCGGGGGTCGATCCCGAAGATGATGGAGATGGCGGGGATCGACATGCTGACCCCTGAGGTGGGTGTTCCGTGGGTACGGCGGGAACTGGTGAGCGGGGGTCGGCTTGGGGAGGTGCTCGTTGCCGGCGAGTTGGGTATTCTCACCGAGGAGGCCGACGCCGACGGCGGCCTGGACCGGACTGCCGTCAGGCTACTGACCCACGGGCCGATGGTGGGCGAGGTCCGCAGCATGGGCGTCTTCGGTCCGCTCACGGTCGAGACGGCGCTCGACCCGACCGTGCAGGGCTTCCTTGACGACCACCGCATCGACGGCGTGCCGGTGCTGCCCGGCGTGATGGGCGTCGAGGCCTTCGCTGAGGTGGCTGCGCTCATGGCACCGGGGTGGCAGGCGGCTTCCATCGAGGACATCACCTTCGTCGCCCCATTCAAGTTCTACCGGGACGAGCCCCGACAGATCACCATCGAGGCGTGCCTGACGCTGGAAGGCAACGAGCTGGTCGCCAACTGCCGGCTGATCGGAGCGAGGACGCTGCCCAATCAGCCCGAACCGCAGATCACCACCCACTTCACCGGCCGGGTGCGGCTGGCTAGGCATTTGCAGACCGGCGCTACGACCGCGCCACCGATGCCGCCCGACGGGGCCGGGGTGGTCGCTGACGCCATCTACAAGGTGTACTTCCACGGACCCGCGTACCGGGTACTGGACCGGAGCTGGCGCCAGGGTGACCGGCAGATCGGTCTGCTGGCGGAGGGACTCCCCGCCAACCACCAGCCGCCCGAGCTTCCGCTGCTGACCGCGCCCCGCTTGCTCGAGCTCTGCTTCCAGACGGCGGGCATCTGGGAGCTGGGGTCGACGGGCCGATTGGGGCTGCCGCAGGAGATCGAACGGGTCACCCTGCTGGAGGTGGCCGACACAGCCGGGAGCCTGTACGCAGTGGTCGAGCCGGGGGCTGATCACTTCGACGCCGAGGTGGTCGACGGTGCCGGGCGTGTTCGTCTGCGCGTGGAGGGCTACCGCAGCGTGGCCCTCCCGACGCCGATCGGCCCCAAGTTGCTCGAGCCGCTGCGAGCCGCGGTGTCCTGATGATTCGCTGCCGCTTCTCCCGCATCGCCATCGTCAACCGGGGTGAGGCGGCGATGCGCCTCATCCACGCCGTCCAGGAGCTCAATCGGGAGCAGGACAGCCCGGTAGCTGCAGTGGCGCTCTTCACGGAGCCCGACCGGCACTCCATGTATGTGCGCCATGCCGATGACGCCGTGTCGCTCGGGCCACCCACGTTTCTCGATGGCGACAGCCAGACCATGAGCACCTACCTCGACTACGAGCGCTTGGAGCGGGCCCTCGTGGAGACCGGGGCCGACGCAGCATGGGTGGGATGGGGGTTCGTTTCCGAGCATGCTGCGTTTGCGGAGCTGTGCGAGCGCCTGCATGTTGCGTTCGTGGGGCCCAAGGCGCAAGCGATGCGCCTCCTGGGTGACAAGATCAGCGCCAAGCGCCTCGCCGAGGAGGCCGGCGTGTCGGTAGCGCCTTGGAGCGGCGGCCCCGTCGAGTCCCTGGAGCAGGCCCGTCGTGACGCGGGGCGTATCGGCTACCCCCTCATGGTCAAGGCGACGGCTGGCGGCGGTGGTCGCGGTATCCGTCGCGTCCACGCACCGGGTGACCTGGTTGCGGCCTTCGACGCCACTCGAGCGGAGGCCTACAAGTCATTCGGCGACGCCACCGTGTTTCTGGAGAGGCTCCTGCCTGCATCGCGGCACATTGAGGTCCAGGTCATCGCGGACCATCACGGTTCCGTCTGGACCACGGGCGTGCGCGACTGCACTCTCCAGCGTCGCAATCAGACGGTGATGGAAGAGTCGGAATCGACCGCGCTCACTCAGGCCCAGAACCGGGAGCTCTGCGAGGCGGCGGCCCGCCTGTGCCGGCTGGCCGGCTACACCAATGCCGGCACGGTCGAGTTCCTCTACGACCCGGCCACCCACGTCTCCTCGTTCATGGAGGTCAACGCCAGACTCCAGGTCGAGCACCCGGTGAGCGAGGAGACGACTGGCCTCGACCTGGTCAAGCTCCAGCTCTACGTGGCAGGTGGCGGTCGGCTGGAGGGCGAGCCACCTCTGCCGGTGGGTCACGCTGTCGAGGTCCGCCTCAACGCCGAGGAGCCGGAGGCCGGCTTCGCCCCCGCCCCGGGCAGGGTCGAGCTCCTGCGCCTGCCCACGGGGCCCGGAGTGCGCGTCGACAGCGGCATAAGCGACGGTGACACGATCCCCGCGGATTTCGACCCGATGATCGCCAAGATCATCGCCTCGGGCCGCGACCGGCGCGAGGCACTGGCTCGGCTCGCACGTGCCCTCTCCGAGACGGAGGTGGTCGTGCGAGGCGGATCGACCAACCGGTCGTTCCTGCTCGCGTTGGTCGGTCGACCCGAGGTGGCGTCGGGCGAGATCGACGTGAGCTGGCTCGACCGGCTGGCCGCGACCGGCACGCACATTCCCCGCCAGCATCGCGGCGTGGCTCTTCTGGTAGCCGCAGTCGAGGCCTACGACGACGAGTTCGCTGCCGAGCTGGCTCGGTTCTTCTCTTTGGCCGCGAGGGGCCGGGCCCAGACAACAGCTTCGGTGGGCCACTCTGTCCATCTCCGCGCCAGCGGATTCGACTATCACTTCGACGTCCATCGTCTGGGCCCATCGCTTTACCGGGTGATTGGCGCCGATCGGGAGGTCGACCTGCGCGTGGAGCGTACCGGCCGCTTTGACCGCCGGGTGTCGTTGGCAGGACGGACCTACCGCGTGCTGTCAGTTGTGCACGGTGTACGCCACATGATCGAGGTGGACGGTGTCGTTCACCGGGTGAGCCGGAACTCGGGTGGGGTGGTGCGGGCGCCGGCGCCGGCGGTGGTCATGGCTGTGCTCGTGAAGAAGGGTGACGAGGTGGCTGCCGGCGACCGGCTGGTCGTGCTCGAGGCCATGAAGACCGAGGTGTCTGTGGTCGCGCCGGCGCATGGGCGGGTGGCCGAGGTGCTGGTCGCGCCCAACGTCCAGGTCGCGGCGGCTGCGCCGCTGTTGGAGCTACAGCCGCTGGAGCACGAGGACAGCGGCGACGGGAGCCCGCCGGTGGACCTGGGCGCCTATGGAGACGGGATACCCGACACCGGTCCCGAGGCTCGCTGTAGCGACGCCCTTGACGCCTTGCGTCGCCAGATGCTCGGCTTCGACGTTGACCCCCGTCATTCACAACAGCTAGTGGCCTGGTATGCGACGGCCTCGAGGCAGCTTGTTCCGGACGACGAGGTCCTTTTGCGGAGCGAGGACCACACCCTCATCGCTTTTGCCGATATCTGCTCGTTGGCGCGGACCCGGCCCGACCCGCACGGATACCCCGGCGAGGAGTCGCACAGCTCCCACGAGGACCTGCGGGCCTACCTTCGTTCCATCGAGCGGCGAGGCACGGATCTGTCCGCTTCCTTCCTCGAGAGCCTGCAGTGCTGCCTCACCCATTACGGGATTCAAGATCTCGAGCCCACGCCCAATTTGCGCGAGGCCCTGTTCTGGATGGCGAAGGCGCAGCAGCGGATCGGCGAGCACCTGCCGGCCGTCCAGTCGATCCTCGATCGCCGCCTCGAACAGATCGAACGCATCGCGCCCGAGTCCGAGGACTGTTTCCGCTCCATCCTCGACCGGCTCATCTCCGCCAGCCAGCACCGCTTTCCCGATCTGGCTCGCCAGGCGAGGGAGGTCCGCTACCAGCACTTCGAGCGGCCCGAGTTCCAGGCGAGGGAGGCGCGCGCCTACGAAGAGGCGGCGGCCCATTTGCACGCCCTCGGGCGCCCCATCGGAGGGGCCGAGCGCGAGCAGCATATGGCGGCTCTGGTTGACTGCCCCCAACCTCTGAAGAACTTTCTCACCCACCAGTTCGAGAGTGCCAGCGCCACCGCTCGGCGCGCCATGCTCGAGACCCTCACCCGCCGCTATTACCGGATACGCAGCCTGGAGGGCTTCACCTTTGTCTCCTCCGAAGGAACCGACTTTGTCATGGCGCAGTATGACCATGAGGGAGGGCGCAAACAGCTCTTCACCACCTTCGCTCGATATGACGGCATCGGCCAGGCCCTGGGCGCCGCCGCGCCTCTTCTGGGCCACGTGCCCGACGAGCACGATGTCGTCATCGACTTCTACGTGTGGCGGCCCGAGCAACCACACGACGACGACTCCACCGCTCAGGAGCTGCAGGCTCTGCTCGCGAAGACCGCATTCCCGCATCGAGTACACCGACTCGTGGTGGCCATCAGCGCGCCAGGGTTGGGTCTGGGGATGGCGGGTACCCAGCACTTCACCTTCCGCCAGATGCCGGGCGGTAGCTACCGAGAAGACATGCTTTATCGCGGCTTCCATCCGATGATGGGGGAGCGCTTGCATATTCAGCGACTGTGCAACTTCCGCCTCGCCCGGCTGCCGTCGGTGGAGGATGTCTATCTGTTTTCCGGCGTCGCCCACGAGAGCCCGAGCGACGAGAGGCTGTTCGCGCTGGCCGAGGTGCGCGACGTCAGCCCGGTGCGCGACGAAGCCGGGCGCGCCGCGCGACTGCCCGGCGTCGAGCGAAAGCTGGGCCAGGCCCTGGCCGGGATACGAGCTCACCATTCGGCGCGCCCACCCGAGCATCGCCTGCACATGAACCGTGTCCTGCTCTACGTGTGGCCGGTGCCCGAGCTGACCGCTACCGATTTACAGGGCATCGTGCACCGGCTGGCGCCGGACATCGAGGGCCTCGGAATTGACGAGGTGGTGCTACGGGTCCGCTTGCCGCAAGCCTGGGTCGGGAACCCGCACGAAACGACGGTCCAGCTGTCCAACCCGACCGGGGCCGGTTTCGTTGTGCGCTTCCTCCCGCCCTCCGAGGAGCCGTTGCCGCCGCTCACTGACTACGAGCAGCGGGTCGACGCCCTGCGCCGACGCGGCTTGGTCTACCCCTACGAGCTCATCAAGATGCTCACCGAGTCGGGCGATGACGAGCACCCGGAGTTTCCACCGGGACAGTTCGTCGAGTACGAGCTCGACGACAGCGGCAACCTGGTGCCAGTGCTTCGCGAGCACGGCCACAACTCGGCAGGCATCGTGGTGGGGATCCTGCACAACGTCATGCCGACCCATCCCGAAGGAATGGCCCGTGTGGTGTTGATGGGTGACCCCAGCAAAGGGCTCGGATCGTTGGCAGAACCGGAATGCCGGCGCATCATTGCGGCCATCGACCTGGCCGCCTCGCTCGATTTCCCGATCGAGTGGTTCGCGTTGTCGGCTGGAGCGAAGATCGCGATAGACAGCGGCACAGAGACCATGGACTGGATCGCGAGGGTGCTGCGGCGTGTTGTGGAGTTCACCCAGGCTGGTGGCGAGATCAACGTGGTGGTGGCAGGCATCAACGTCGGCGCGCAACCGTACTGGAACGCAGAGGCGACGATGCTGATGCACACGCGAGGCATTCTGGTCATGACTCCGGAGTCGGCCATGGTCCTCACCGGCAAACAGGCGCTCGAATACTCCGGGGGCGTGTCCGCCGAGGACAACCAGGGTATCGGCGGCTACGAACGGGTGATGGGCCCCAATGGCCAGGCCCAGTACTGGGCGCCGGACATCCCGGCCGCCTGCCGCATCCTCCTGCGTCACTACGAGCACACCTATGTCACGCCAGGCGAGCGCTTCCCGCGCCGGGCCGCCACGACCGACCCGGTCGATCGCGACGTTCGGAGCTACCCCCATGAGGGATCGGAATTCTCCGTTGTGGGCGAGGTGTTCACCGAAGAGGCGAACCCATCGCGAAAGCGGCCCTTCGACATCCGGTCGGTCATGCGGGCAACTATCGACCAGGACCACAACCCCCTCGAGCGGTGGACCGGCTTCCGTCACGCCGAGAACGCAGTGGTGTGGGACGCTCACCTCGGTGGGTGGCCGGTGTGCCTGATCGGCGTGGAGTCTCGGCCGCTGCGACGCTGGGGATTCGTGCCTGCTGATGGGCCCGATCACTGGACGTCAGGAACTTTGTTCCCGCTCTCCTCCAAGAAGGTGGCTCGGGCCGTAAACGCGGCCAGCAACAACCGCCCGCTGCTCGTGCTGGCCAACCTCACGGGTTTCGACGGCTCCCCCGAGTCGATGGGCAAGCTGCAGCTTGAGTATGGCGCCGAGATCGGCCGGGCCGTGGTCAACTTCCGTGGCCCGCTGGTTCTCTGCGTGGTGTCCCGCTACCACGGAGGGGCGTTCGTCGTCTTTTCGGCCGCGCTCAATGACGAACTCGAGGTCGCCGCCATCGAGGGTTCGTTCGCGTCGGTCATCGGAGGTACCCCAGCCGCTGCAGTCGTCTTCGCGCGCGAGGTCGACGCTCGCGCCGCCGCCGCCCAGGGTGTACAAGAGCTGCGTGCAAGCATCGCCAGTGCGGAGGGGGCCGAGAAGACGCGGCTGCGGGCCCAGGAGGCAGCGGTCTATAACGCGGCGCGATCGCAGAAACTAGGCGAAGTGGCGGGCGAGTTCGACCGCGTCCACAGCGTCGAACGAGCCCTCGCCTTGGGCTCGGTACATCGCATCATCCCCGCGGAGGAGCTGCGCCCGTACCTGGTGGCCGCGGTCGAGCGGGGCATCGAACGGCACACTCGTGGCGTGGACAAGGTGACCGTCACCCTCCCGGCCGAGACATCGTGACGACCGTCGGCTGGCTGTCGTGCTCGCAGGCCGACGTCCCGGACGGCGACGGATGGCTCTCACCTCGGGAGCAAGCGACGCTCGCGGCGCTCCGGCTCGAGCGGCGCCGGATGGACTGGAGGCTCGGGCGGTGGACAGCGAAGCGCGCGGTCCGCGCCTGGCTGGGAGCTTGCGCGCCCGGCGCGTTGGATGCAGTGGAGATCATCGCCGCTCCCGATGGCGCCCCCGAAGCCTTCGTGGCAGGACGAGCGGAGCCGCCCGCCCTGTCCTTGTCGCACCGTGATGGCGTGGCCGTGTGCACAGTGGCGCCCAGCAAGACCGCGATCGGATGCGACATCGAGGCCGTCGAAGTGCACAGTGATGCCTTCGTCACGGATTGGTTCACCGAGGAAGAGCGAGCGGCCGTGCAGGCATCGCCGCTGACGTCGCGGGCGCTGGTCACCGCGCTCGTCTGGTCCGGGAAGGAGAGCGCCTTGAAGGCATTGCGTGAAGGCTTGCGGCTCGACACCCGTGACGTCGTGGTGCGCTTTGGCGTGTCACCTTGGAGCGATGGGCTTCGGTGGGAATCGTTCACCGTCGTTGGGCCTAGCGGGCGAAGTTGCTTTGCGGGCCGGTGGCGCCACCACCTCGGCCACGTACTCACCGTGGTGACCCCGGCTCCGTGGGACAGCGACCCGGCGGCCCTTCTCGGGCCTGCATCAGCGCATCGAGGACTTTGCTCGAGCACGCGGCTGCCATTGAGCTAAGGAACGCGTTCCGATCAGTGGTGCCGCTCCAGCTGTCGCGTTCGTCGACCTTGCGATTCTGCTCGAACGTTCGATGAGCAGAGATGGGAGTTCACCGCTTGATTCCTGAGCGCGAACCATTCGGAGTCCGAGTGCTGGAACATCACTGACAAGTAGTCACGCCGGTGGCGTGAAGGCTTGCCGCGATCATCGACGGGCTTCGAGAGCCCGGATCAGTCGAGGAAGCAAGGCGTTCACGTCGGCCACAATCCCAAGGTCGGAGACCGAAAAGATCGCTGCCTCGGGATCCTTGTTGATTGCGATGATGTGGCTCGAGTCCTTCATGCCGACAAGGTGCTGCGTCGCTCCAGAGACCCCACAGGCGATGTAGACGTTCGGCTTCACGATCTTCCCCGTCTGGCCGACCTGCGCGCTGTATGGTGCCCATCCTGCGTCGACGGCAGCGCGCGTTGCTCCAGTCGCCCCCTTGAGAAGCTCGGCGAGCTGCTCGACCTGTGCAAACTTCTCGACCGAACCGAAACCTCGACCACCGGTCACGACAATCTCCGCGGCGTCGAGGGTCGGTCCGTGCTGCACCACCTCCTGGTGCGCGACCACGCGCACCGCATCGGTTGCCCCTGCCTCCGGAGGTTCGCGGTGGGCAACCGTCGCGATGGACGGCGACTCGCGGTCGCGTGGTGCGAAGCACTTTGGCCGCAGCAGGTAGATGCCTGGCCGCGCGTTGATGAACCGAGTCGTCGCGAGCTCTTCGCCCCCGTTGAGGCCATGGTGAGCCACAGGGCCATCGTCGGTTAGCTCGAGACCGATGACGTTCGCCAGCAATGGACGGCGAAGCCGAGCCGAAAGACGAGCGGCGATCTCACGCCCATCGAAGGTAGTACCGAAGAACACCGCCTCAGGTGGCTCCTCGGCGACCATCTCTGCCAGCGCGGCAGCCACCCTGGGAGCTGGAAGGCCAGGAGCGAGGTCGCCCAGCTCCACGATGGACCTAGCTCCATGCTCGCCGAGCAGCTTCGCAGCCGCGGTTGCCCCCTGCCCGAAGGTGATCGCTCGCACGTTGTCCGTGAGATCACGCGCCGCGCCGAGCAGTTCGAACGCGATCGGAAGTGGTTGACCCCTGCGTTGCTCTGCAACGACCCAGGTCGATCCCATGTTCATTTCAGATCGCCTTCCATTCGGAAAGTAGCGAAAGCACGCGTACTTCGGCAGTGCCGTCATCGACGATGACCTCACCTGCGGCGCGCTGTTGCGCGGGAACGATCGACCGCACCTCCTCGCTTGCCCCGTCCGCCTCGAGTTCCGCAGCATTGAGAGCGAGATCGGAGAGCCGAAGGGTCTCGATGGGCTTCCTCCGCGCCTCCATGATCCCCCGAAGGGACGGATAGCGGGGCTCGACGGATCCCGACGTTACGGTGGCGATCGCGGGAAGTGGACAAGAGAGCTCGAATACTCCGTCGTCGGCCTCTCGGCGCGCTCGCAGCTCGCCCGCGACGAGATCGAGGGAGCTCGAGAACGCAAGTGACGGCCATCCGAGGAGCTCGGAAAGCTGGATCGGCATCGTCCCCGTGTAGCCGTCGGTGGACTCGGTTCCTGCGATCACGATATCCGGCTTGATCCGGGCGACCACTGCGGCGAGCACGGTAGCGGTTCTGAGGGCATCAGACCCACCGAGGGCATCGTCGGAGACCAGAACGGCGCGCGCTGCCCCCATCGCAAGCGCATGTCGCAACCCCGTCTCCTCGTCATGTGGCGCCATCGACACGACGATGACCTCGCCCTTTCCGGCTTCGCCGACGAGTCGCAACGCGAGCTCGACACCGTAAGCGTCGGAGTCATCCATGATGAGCTTGCCATCGCGCCGGACGCGCAACGATTCTGGATCGAACGCGATGCGCTCGTGCTCCTTTGGTATCTGCTTGACGCACACGGCTATTCGCATGGACCCACCCCGTTCCGTCGCCGTGATGCGTGGTCACCGGCGCCGTTGACGCGATGCTCGGTGGTCGCCTGTTGTCGACCGGAGGAGCTTGCCGTCGGTATGACGATTGCCATTATATATTGAGGACACCAAGACATCGATCCAGGCCCTGACCAGGCCCGATCCCTCCGGCAAGTCTCTCCGGTCGTGGCCCTCTCGTTCCTCTTCCGTCTCGTCCGGAGCGCTCTCGATCTTCTGGGAGTCCATCGGCTCAGCGGGCTCGAGAATACGTCGAGATCATCGTGCTCTGCCACCAGATCCAAGTCCTGCAGCGACACACGCCGCCGCCAGTTCACCTGGGGCTGATCGCCTCGGGGCCTTTCTAGTGACCGGCGAGGCTGCTGCACCCTGGCTCATGCCAAACCACGCCCTCAGCCATGACCACCCCCAGGAGGTCCGAGTCCCCTGACTCAAAGACCTGGTATGTCCGTCGGATCAACGACTCGTACGCACCCTCAGCCATCACGTTCCCCTCCCCTCCATTCCCCTCGGTCCTTGGTCCAGTCATGGCTCATTGCTGGCCATAGGTGCCGAGTCCGGAACAGAGTGCACGGCGGGGCTGAGCACCTTCCTTGATGCGATCTTGCGGGTAGCGGTCTTCTTGGCCGCGGCCTTCGGCGCAGGTGTCTTCTTGGCCGCGGCCTTCGGCGCAGGTGTCTTCTTGGCCGCGGCCTTCGGCGCAGCGGACTTCTTGCGGGCAGCGGCCTTTCGGGCCGCGGCCTTGCGTCCCGGTACTCGCGTCGCCGCAACGTGCCCGACTTTCACGACTCTGTGCGCGAGTTCGTTCGAGGCACCCACAAGCTGCTCGGTCATCTTGAAGGCTGAGTCGATGATCTGCTGACGAGGACCGCCATCCTCACCAATGTCAGGGAACGCCCGATTCACCGTCTCGACGAAGTCTCGGACGGCCTCAATCGCCTTCTTCTCCGCCTTGGCTACGGAGTTGATGACGCGGCCTGCACCCTCGTCCTGATCCGTTCTCCCGGCATCAGCCATGTGAACCCCCTTGCTGTCTGCTGACCGTAGCGCGGTTAGGACCGTGGTGCTTGCTTGATGAGAAGAACGGTTAGATGCACTTGGCGGGTTCTCCCGTGATGGCTCGGCGTCGGGGGTTGGTTGTCAGGGAGCCCGACTTCCTGCCCGGCCGGCCCAGAGTTCTGGAGCGGGCAGTTCGGTCGCAACTGCTCTTCTTGCGCCAGGTAGGCCACCTGCATCTCGCCGGGCAGTCCCTTGCGCGCCACCGTTCGTGTCTCACGCGTCCGACAAGGCTTTGTCGCCCGTGCCGCTGGCTCCTCCGCCATACCCAGCAGAGCCCGAGACATAGCTTCCTCATAGGGCGCCGGCACTTTCCGCCACCAGTCGACCGCCTCGGTCAGGTTCCGTCGGGCGCCGATGACATCTCCGGCAGCGAGCGCCACCGCCCCCTCAGCTTGGTCGGCACGGGCCTGATGGAGTGGAGCCGACCAAGCGTCAGCCAGCTGTCGGAGTTCACGAGTCGCGTCGTGTCCAGCGCCGATCCGCTCGGTGGCAAGCATCGACTCGACGGCTACAGGGAGCAGCTTCGACCTGTTGAGAAGGCGCCATTCGTGCGCTTGAGGAGAATGGGCGTCCAATGGTTCGAATGCCGTCCCAGGAGGTCCGCTCGGGTCAGGGGTGGTTTTCCGGTTCGGGCCACGAGGTCCGACCCGGGACCATCCCTCAAGAATCTCTCAAGAAGCTTCCAGCGGGCACGCTCCGAAGACGATACGGATACGGCTCCCTCGGCAGAGCGCCCCACTCCCCCGAAGCGATGCCACCGGAAGTGCGGCCGCCCGATGCCGCCGAGGCGAGCTCTGCGGTCTGCGCTGGTCGAACCGCGAGGTCGACAAGGCGCCCATCACGGTCCGGCGATCGATTTCCGACACAAGGCATGGTGTTGAGGTCAAGGAACCACTGACCAACCGTGCAAGGCGAATCTCGTTCGATGCTGCGACAATCTCCGTCCTGACGACCCACCATGAGAGAGTCGAACAGCGGGCCAGGGACTCCGGCTCCGAACGTTCTTCCAAGGCCTGCATCTGCTCTCAGTTAGGAGATTCGAAGACTCCTCGGAAACCGGACCGGGTCGACGGCGCATTCCGGATCCACCGCAAGCGGGCCAACTTGGAGCATGTCAATCACCACCACCTTCGGCACTCCTGCGCCACCGCGCCTGCCGGAGCAGGGGTCGACCTTCAGACGGTCGCCGGTAGCGAGCCGGATGGCAGCTTGGTCCAACCGCCAGGAAGGCGCTCCGCTTGGGCACAACTGGGAGACACCCCTCCTAAGCCTGGTCCGGGGAATCGACACGGCGCCGCGAAGAGCAACGTATCCTTGGCCAGGGATTCCGAATCCCACGCTTAATGCTGTGAACCTGGGGGGCGGAGCGTTGACCACCACTACCGACCGAGCCGGAATCGACCTTGGCCGAAGCCACGCTACCGGGTTCATCGCCGTTGCCCTCGTGCTTTGCGCGTTCGGAGTGACCGGTTGCGGGGTCGTGTCGGCAGTCAACAAGGTCGAGCACGATGTGCAGGGGAACAAGGCCACCATCGACACCTTCACTACCAAGATTCAAACCGGCGAAGCCACGGCATTCGAGGCTACGTACGCGACGACCGGAGGCTCGCCGGCGACGGTCGTGTACGCCGTGGATCCACCGAAGGGGCTCACCTTCAAGGAGACCCCGTCGGACGGAAGCACTGGCGCCAACAATGTGGACATCGTCGTGAATCCTTCGGGTGAATACCTGTGCACTCCATCATCGTCCTCCGGTTCGGGCTCGAATACGTCGTGGTCTTGCCAGAAACTGCAGGCCGCCAATGCCGCCGATGAGAACAACATCTTCGACTTCTACACGCCTGCGCACTGGATCACCTTCCTCAAGGACTTTTCGCTTGCTGCCGGCATTGCAGGTGACACGGTCACGTCGTCGACGATGACCGTCAACGGTTTCAGCCTGCAGTGCGTCGACTTCCGCGCCCCGGGAGTGGCCGGCATCAGCACGATCTGCACCACGACCCAGGGCATCCTCGGCTACGTGAAGGTCGCTTCGGACGCAACAAGCTTTGAGATCACGAGCTATTCCTCATCGCCGCCGGCGTCGCTGTTCGAGCCTCCGCCCGGCGCCACCATTACGACCCCTCAGGCAGGTAGCTCATAGCTCGGCTCGTCGGGTACCGGTGAGCCGAGCGAAGCAGAACGGGCAAGTGCCCTCCGGCACGACCAGGCGGGAGGTGTACACGGGCTGCCAAGATGCACCGACCCGCCGGGACTGCTGCTGGACTGTCCCACTGCGCCGGGCCGGTGGGTGCCGTGTGCCCACCGCAGGCCTCGAGGCCGAAGCGATCCAAGCCTCTGCCGCAGTGAGGTCCACCGATGATCCTTGAGCACGCCGTACTCGACGTCGTCCCAGGGGAGGAGGACTTCGAGCAGGCGTTCCGCTCGGCCCGCCCGATCATCTCCTCGATGCCAGGATGCCGGTCCGTTCGTCTGGAACGGTGTATCGGGTCCCCTGCGCGTTACTTGTTGTCGGTGGAGTGGGAGCGTGTCGAAGATCACGCCGAGGGGTTCCGTGGGTCCGACAAGTATCAAGAGTGGCGTCACCTCCTTCACCACTTCTACGACCCATTTCCTACGGTCGAACCGTACGAACAAGTGCCCATTGCCTGATTGAGCGGGTGTCCCCGCATCGCCGGGAGCGTGGCGCTTCGCGAGCATTGCCGACTGGCCCATCGGGGATAGTCCAGACGGTCCCTGTCCGGTGCAGATCGCAGCCTGACGGAATTGACGTATGCCAACATTGAACAGAGCGCCCCGGTCGCTGCGGTGAGCCCCGATCGCTGGCGAGCCGTGGTCACAGACTTGGACGGCACCATCGTCCGCCGGGACGGGTCCTCAGCTCCAGCTTCGAGTCGATCGGACTGGCTGCCTCTACGGGAGATCAGTGGGTCATGAACCCGACGTATGGCGCCCTTCGCCCGCCAAGAGCCCGCCGAGGCAATTTCGCAGTCGTCGGCCTCCGGGAGCTGATAGGCGAACCGGCTTGCGCCCTAGCCTCTGCAGTCCCGACGTGGCTCCGACGGTACATGCCTCGACGATCCGCTCCCACATCGAGGGGTTGGACCTCACACTCACGATGAGCGACTTCGGTGTGCTCGACATCGCCCCAGCCCAAGTGGATAGGGCGACTGGAGTCCGCCAAGCACTCGGCGGGCTGGGTATTCGGCTGGAGGAGTCGATCGCCTTCGGCGACATGCCCAACGACCTCCCAATGCTCCGAGATGCAGGACTTTCGGTTGCCATGGGCAATGGCCACCCGGATGTCATTGAGGCCACCGACGTTGTGACGGCCAGCGTTGAGGACGATGGTTTTGCAGAATCGCTGCGTCAACTCGGGATCATCAATCACTTCTCTGTTACCTGACAGTCCGTTTGCTTGTCATGCCGGGACGGTGAGGACTCGTGAGCGCCGCAGTACGGCACACTTGTGCGACACCATTCGCTACGGTGTGTGCGACGAACGGGACCGGCGACTGCCAAACGATCGGAGACAGTCGATGACCACGAAGTCTGATTTTTCGACTGAGGAGTGGCAGCTCATCCTAGAAGCCCCACCAAGTGCCGGCATGATCGTGGTCACGGCCCAACGAGGGGGTTCGTTTCGCGAGACCATCGCCATAGCCAAGGCCTATGTAGAGGCGCGCCAGCAGCACGGCGAAAGCGAACTGCTGGATGAGATCGTCGCGGCCAAACCTGAGCGGGATCACACTCACTACCATTCTCCCGATGAGCTCAAGGAGCACGGACTGCAGCATCTGCGTGACTCGGTCGCTCTGCTTGAGCGCAAGGCTACGCCGGTAGAGGTCGACGAATATCGCCGGTTCATCGTCACGCTGGCCCACAAGGTCGCGGCTGCTCACCGGGAGCACGGTGAAGAAGTGAGCGAGTCCGAGCAGGCGGCGATCAACGACATCACGGGAGCCCTGAACGCAACCGTCGGGTAGGAAGCCTCGTCGAGGTTCTGCCCTCGATCCGGGCGATACCACGAGGGCGTTGTGCCGCTCCGTGCTCGCACTGGGAAGAGGCTGCCAAGGCTGTTCCCGAAAGCCGGGCATGCGACCCACTGCGGCACGTTGATAGCGGGCAGTGGCAGGTCCCTGAGCCAGGACGCTGCCGTGTTTCGACGGCTTGCCGGGGGAAACTCGAAGCGTGCAGCTCGATGAGCAAAGAGCGATCTACACCGTCAAGTCGCGCAAGGCATTCAACACATTGAGAACCTGCGGCATCATCGATCTGACCATCGGCATACCGCTCACACTCCTTGCAATCGGCCAGGGGGTGGCGCACTCGCGAAGCTCGTCACCGGTGATCTGTCCTCGATTCCCTTCGAGGCCGTGAAGGTCGGGCTCATCATCGGCTTCTGCGGACTGGCCACCCTCTGGGCCGGCCAGGCAATGCTCTTCAGTTCCGTCAACCTGTCGCGACACTGGCTCTCGTCCGGGGGTGACCTCCTGTTCCACCGCTGGCGCCCTGAGGAGATCGTCGCCATCGACATCCGCCAACACAACTTCGGCCGGAAGGCGCGTACAGTTCCTTTCGTCGTCCTCCGTGACGGAAGGTCATACCCCCTCATGGCACTTGCAGGTGGATTACCCGGCATCGGCGCGTCTGCCGTTGCTTCCGGCGAGTCTCAGCAGGCCGCTGTTGATGAACTGCGCAGTTCCCTTGGGGTCGGTGGCAGCGACCTTCACGCTGGCCTGGCCGAGTGACAAGCTGATTGCCCCCGGACAATGCCGGTTGGGTGTGGCAGCACAGCACAAGCGGAATGCCCCTCGGCACCGCCAATACCGTCGTAGCGTCCCTACGGTGAGGGATCTGCCCAGCGTCAAGGTCAATGGTATTGAGTTGGCGTATACGGTCGCAGGAGAAGTCGGGCTCCCTCCGGTTGTGCTCCTCCACGCTCTTGCCGAGGACAGCAGCGGCTGGAGCGTCGTGGTCGCGGCACTGGTCCCCAGGTACCGGGTGTATGCAGTTGACCTGCGTGGGCACGGAGGCAGTTCGCGGCCAGGGGACTACTCACTGGAGTTGATGCGCTCGGACGTGCTCGGATTTCTTCGCGCTCTCAACCTCGAAGGGGTGAGCTTGATCGGGCACTCCCTCGGCGGAGCAGTGGCATACCTGGTTGCGGAGGCCGAACCAGAACGGGTCCGGCACCTGGTGCTGGAGGAACCACCACCGCCTCTTCCTGCTACGCCACCGAGAACGGTGCCGACCAAGCCTTCGGTACCGCCATCTTTTGACTGGCGGGTACTGGACGCCGTTGCCCGACAACGGAACCACCCTGACCCTGCATGGTGGGAGGACCTGAACCTCATCTGCGCACACACTCTGGTCATTGCCGGTGGAACCGGCAGCCATCTTCCACAAGACCAGATCGTTGCCCTCGCAGGCCGCATCCCCGATGCGGTGCTGGTGACAATCAATGCCGGGCACAACGTGCACACCAGTCGCCCGGAAGCTTTCCTCGCCGAGTTGCTTCCATTCCTGGCCAGCTAGCTGCCTTCCCCCGATCGCCGGGGCCGTGCGGCGGTGCGGCGCATCGGGGAACCTCGCGAAGGGCATCCTGCCGTCGATCTACCGGTGGACATGCACTGAAGAGAGCTAGAGCAGAAGGTCGAAGCAACGATTGTTCTTCCTCGGTTGGCGAGGCCCCTGCGCCATCCAGCACCTACCGGATTACTCGGATTGTTGCTCATCGGCATCGGAATCTTCGGTCTGGTGAGTGGCGATTTGACCGACTCGTAGTACGAGTCGGTCGATACCGTCAGTTGCCAGCACCGTCGAAGAGCGCACTGAGATCGAGTGAGGGGACGTGTTGCTTGGTCGCCAGGGAAACCCACCTGCGAGCCAGCGCATCCTTTCCCGCCCCAAGAACAGTGCCGACCAAACCCGCCGACTCGAGCAAGTCTTGGGCGGGAAGCCGCGAGATGACCACATGCCAGATCGCTTCCTCCAGCACGTTGAAAGCAGTCAGCACCTCTGCGATGTCGAACCCAGCACTGAAGCGCTCCTCGGCGACGTGATCGGCGAACCGAGAGATGGGCACGAGAGTGCGCTGGGTCAGACATTCGAGGACGAGAGCGAACAAGTCACCGAGGCGCCGACGAGATTCCTCCGGCCCCAACGCCTCGTAGTGCGTGAGATGAGCACGCCGAAGAGCTTCCAACGCTTCACGAAGGACATCTTCTTGAGCCGCATCCAAGATGCCAATCAGTTCCATGCCTGACTCCTCACTTCCCTGATCGCATATGGCGCGCACCGCCTTTCCACGACACTATCGGACAGGTTGCAATGCTGGAAAAAGACCAGAATCCCAAGAATCGGGCATATCACTGGGCGCCTCCGGCGACTGCAGAAGCCACCGGTTGGCCCAGTGGTGACCCCTGGGAGCAATGCGGCGGTCCGGAAGCCGTCGCCTACTGCTCTTCTTGCTCGTTGTTGTAGCTCTGCCTGAAGAATTCCTCGCCGTGCTCGACGGCATGTTCCGCCTGATACAGCGCCAAGACGGCCCTTTCGAGCCTCCCGTCCAAGTCTGGGGGGTCATCGTCGGACGTGAACTCGGCGACGACGACGTACTCGTCGGCGAGCGCAGTGAACGTGTTGAAGATCCCGGCGAATGCTTCGGCGATCACCCGCACCGGGCCTGGATTTCGGAACTGCCACTCACGGGCTTGGAGCGCGGCGGAAACGAGCTTCTCGGCGGTCACCTGGGCGTGAAGGGCCCCGCGGGTCTCCGTGTCGAGCGCCTCGAACGCCGCTGCACTCAGCGCCACGATCCACGGCTTGGCTCCGGTGAGCCACTGGCCGAGGGGATCGACGTCCGAGTTCGATTGATGCTCCCCATCACTTTGGACCACAGCCCATTCTGCATCCGATCAGGTCACCATGGCTCTCGGGTTCGTCCGGATGCAATTCGCGTCTCTCACCCAGCGGTGGACCCAACGGGACAGAGCCATTGATCACGGACGTTCCATCAGGCCAGCGTCGAGGACCAGGCGCATGCAGACCCTTATCGCAGGGTCAAGGCCGTGAGCCGTCTCCACCTCTCGAACGGCGCGGAGTTCGGGGCCGATCTCCTCCTCGGCAAAGACCCTGAAGCCGAGGCGCTCGTAATGAGGTCGGTTCCAAGGAACCTCGGCGAAGGTCGTCAGGGAGATCGCCGACCTACCGGTTTCGGTAGCCCACACTCGCACGCGGTCGAGCAATGCGCGTCCAACGCCCTGGCCTTGATGATCGGGACGGACGTTCAGCTCCTGGACGTGGGCGTTCCCATCGACTTCGTCCACAAGGACGAAGCCCACCGGCTGATCCGCGGCGTCGACGGCAACCCAACTCCGCCCTTGGGCCGCGTACTCCGCCAGCTCGTCGACCGAAGCTGGCTCATTATCCGCGACGGTGTCCAAGCCCACCGCCCGGAACTGCTCTCCGGCCAGCCGTTCGATCTCCTGAAGTCCCGGACTGTCCTCACTGCGAGATGCACGGAGAGCGATCACCCTGAAAGCATGGCGCGTACGGGAGCCACGTCCACCACGTGCCCGAATCGGCAAGGGGCAGCCAACGGCGGCGAGACCTGTCATCCAGAATCGACCTCTCTGGCGCACAGCTCGGCCACCGAGCCCGGGTTGGATCGGGGGGCAGCTGCGATCGCGGTGCGCCCACCAGATCGGTGCTCCGAGTCCGCCTTTGTGAGGGAAGGCTTCCCCAAACCCGGCTCACATCGTGAGGGTCGGCAATTGAGCTTCGCGCCGGGTACGCCGCCGAGGGCACGGGGCGATCTCGGCCATTACATCCCTCACAAACTGCGAGAATGCGTCGGAATCGCTGAGACGGTCTGCGAAAGTGCAACCACATGTGCCCTACTCGACGGCACGATCCGGGATCCGGCAGGAGACCGTGCGAAGCCCGCAGTCCCGCCCGAAAACCGTTGTGTCGCAAGGCACCGTGGGTTCGAATCCCACTTCCTCCGCTCGTAGTCAGCACCGCTCTGGCTCCAGCGCGTGAGGCCCGATTCGGTGACCTTCCCGTCCGGCACCGGGTCGGCTTCCTCTGGCTGCCCCCGGCCCGACGGGAAGCCTGGTCAGCTCGAGGACTCCGGCCGCATCATCGGGAAGAGGATGACGTCCCGGATGGCCTCGACCTCGGCCAACAGCATGATCAGTCGGTCGACCCCCAAGCCGATCCCCGACGTCGGAGGAAGCCCGTACTCGAGGGCTCTCACGAAGGCGAGGTCGGACGGGTGCGCCTCGAGGTCCCCCTTGGCGGCAGCCACGGCCATCGCCTGGAACCGCTCCTCCTGTTCCTCGGGAATGTTCAATTCGCTGTAGCCGTTGGCGAACTCCTTGGCGTCGATGCACAACTCGAACCGGTCGGCCATAGTCGGGTCGTCGGTCGTGTGACGGGCCAGCGGTGATACCTCGACGGGGAATCCGCAGATGAACATCGGATTGACGATGGTGGGCAGAAGGAGCGCATCGTAGAGCTCGAAGATCAGCTTCCCCGAGCCCCACTCTGGCTGGAATTCCACACCGCGCTCGCGGTAGACCGACCGCACCTCTTCGACCGGATCCGTGGGGTGGAGCCGGCGCCCGACGACTTCCTCGAGCATGTCCAGGAGCTGCCTGCGGGGCCAGGGCGCCGTCAGGTCGACGGTCCGCTCGCCCAAGGTGACCGTCATCCGGCCGATGGCCGACTCGGCCGCCCGGACGACGAGCTGCTCGGTGAGCTCCATCCCTTCGGTGGTATCACCGAAGGCCCGATACGCCTCGAGTGCGGTGAACTCGGGACTGTGCCGGGTGTCGACACCCTCGTTTCGGAAGTTCCGTGCGATCTCGAAGACGCGCTCGTAGCCACCCACCACCAGACGCTTGAGGTACAGCTCCGGAGCGATGCGCAAGCTGAGGTCGATGTCGAGGGCGTGGGCGTGGGTGAAGAACGGCCGGGCCAGAGCACCGCCGGCCTGGACCTGGAGTATCGGCGTCTCCACCTCGATGAAGTCCTCCGACACCATGTGGCGCCGCATGGCGGCAATGGCCCGGAACCGGATGTCGAACACCCGTCGGCTCTCCGGGTTGGCCAGGAGGTCCACTTCCCGTTGCCGGTAGCGGGTGTCGGTCTCGGTCAGCCCGTGCCACTTGTCGGGAAGCGGTCGGAGGGCCTTGGACAGCAGGTACAGCTCCTTGACATCGACCGACAACTCGCCACGCCGGCTGGTGACGGCCTCGCCCTCGGCACCCACCCAGTCGCCGAGGTCGAACGCGGCCAGCACCGCCTTCGCCTGATCGGAGAGGTTCGCTTGCTGCATGAGCAGCTGCACGGAGCCGGTCACGTCGTGGAGGGTGGCAAAGGAAAGCTTCCCGTGGCCCCGGATGCTGGTCAGCCGTCCTGCCATGCGGACCGTCTCCCCCGTCCTCTGGTCGGCCTCGAGCCCACCGTGGCGCGTGTGCAGTTCGGCGGCCGTCGCCGTCCGGTCGAACCGCGACGGATAGGGGTCGATCCCCTGTGCGGACAGATCCTCCCGCTTCTTGCGACGCTCCGCGCTCAGCGCATCGAGGTACTGAGTTGTTGACTCCTCGCCACTCGGGTCGGCCTCGATTGTCACGCTGACGTCCTCTTCCTCGGGTACCCGTCGTTCGGCCACTGCTTCGCTCTGCTGGGCCGTCATCTTAGGCAGACCGAATTCACCGGCCCCCTCGAGGTAGCCGGCGGTCCATGTGCGCCGCCTCCGTGCGCGGCTTATGCTGCCCGGGCGCCCTTAGCTCAACGGTAGAGCAGCGGATTCTTAATCCGAGGGTTGGGTGGTTCGAGTCCCCCAGGGCGCACGACGACGAACGTCACCCGGTCGATGTCGACCGGCCGTCCCGGGAGTCGCGGACCGACAGCCAGCGCCGGAAGCCAGCTGCATTCGAGTGCACGCCGTTCATCACCTCGAGCTTCTCCCGCTGCTCCTCGGAGACGCCGTCCAGGTCCGATGCGAACTCGGCGGCCAGGGCGGCGGCGATGTCCTCGCCTTTCCGGTAGGCCGACTCGGCCACGTCGGCCCAGTGCCGGAGCGTCCCATCCGCCTCGTCGAGGACGTCGAGTGGTTCGGCGAGCAGTCCGTAGTGGGCTAGGGCCAGGGCGGTGGGGCGCCGCTCTGCGAACCGCTGCAGCGAATGGAGTGCCGAGGTGAGGTCGAAGTCGGGAGGAGGTGTGGACGGCCGCAGCACGCCGGCATCCGGCAGTTTCACGCCCACGGCATCGCCGGCGAACAGCACGCCGCTCAGCGAGTCGTGCAGCCCCAGGTGGTGCTTGGCGTGGCCGGGGGAGTCGATGGCGACGAGGGACCTGTTCGCACTTACCCGGACCGTCTCGCCGTCCTCCAGCACATGGATCCGCTCGGAAGGCGTGGGGTCGAGCCGACCGTAGAGCGAGTCGAGGAGCGGGCCGTAGACCCGGGCGGCCGAATCCACCAGCCTGGTCGGATCAGCGAGGTGGCGGGCACCCTTCGGGTGAACATAGACCGTCGCCTTGGGGAATGCCCGGGCGACGTCCCCGACGCCTCCGGCATGATCGAGGTGGATGTGGGTGACCACTACGCCGGCCAGGTCGTCGGCGGCAAGGCCGATGTTCTCGAGCTGTGCCAGGAGTGCCGGGACCGAGCTCTGGCTCCCCGTCTCCACCAGCACCGGGGCGTCCCCCTCGATCAGGTAGCCAGCGGTGACCCGCTCCCATCCCCCGAGCCTGGTGTCGATTTCGATGACACCGTCGGCCACCACGGCTCCTGCGCCCGGGGCTGAGCGATCGTCCGGGTCGAAAGGGTGGGCGTGGGGATGGCCCTCGTGCGACGCCCCGGTGCCCGGTCCGTGCTGATGGGTGTCGCTCATCCCCCGGCACTCCCCTCGCTCGGGCTCACCTGCGTACGGCCTTGGTCGTCCCGGCCGCGCGCTTGGCGGCGGCCTTTGCCGGCGCCTTCTTTGCCGGCGCCTTCTTTGCCGGCGCCTTCTTTGCCGGCGTCGTCTTCTTCGCCACTGGCGCCTTCTGCGCTGGCGTCGTCTTCTTCGCCGCGGCCGTCTTCTGCGCTGGCGTCGTCTTCTTCGCCGCGGCCGTCTTCTGCGCTGGAGCCTTCTGCGTTGGCGTCTTCTTCGCCACTGCCTTCTTCTGCGCCGGCCCCTTCTTTGTCGAGGACCCGGTCCGGCCTTGTGGCGTGGCGACCGCCGCCTTGATCAGCCGTGACGCGCTGCCCCGCGAACCGGCATCGACACCACCAGCCAGTTTGGTCAGCAAGCTGCGCGCCGTGAAGCCACCCATATGGTGCGGCTCCCCGTTTGCGCTCCTTCCCCGGCTGTAGGCCCGCCGAGCCAGTCCCAGCACGACGTGGTCGGCGGTGGGCTTCTCGTGGCCGCCCATCTTCGAGACCGAGTTGACCAGGGAGACGTGCGAGAACGCCTGGGGAAAGTTGCCGACCAACCGGCCCGCCACCGGGTCGTACTCCTCGGAGAGCAGCCCGAGATCGTTGCGGAGGTCCAGGAGCCGCTCGAGCAATTGTTTGGCATCTCGGTCGCGGCCCAGCAGCGACAGACAGTCGGCCAGCCAGAAGGAGCAGGCCAGGAACGCCCCCTCCTGACCGGTCAGCCCATCGACGTCGCCCGTGTCCGCCGTCCGGTACCGGAGGACGAAATCACCCACCAACAGCTCGCGCTCCACCGCTTCGATGGTCCCCCGCACCCGGGGGTCGTGGGCCGGCAGGAACCCCATCAACGGGATCATCAAGAGGCTGGCGTCGAGTTGGTCGGAGCCGTAGTACTGGGTGAACGACCCCTTGTCGGCGTTGAAACCCTGATCGCAGACCTGCTCGTGGATCTCAGCGCGGATCTCCTTCCACCGGTCGATCGGCCCGTCCATGCCGTACTCCTCGATGGTCTTGATGGCACGGTCGATGGCAACCCAGGCCATCACCTTCGAGTGGGTGAAGTGGCGGCGGGGCCCGCGTACCTCCCAGATGCCGTCGTCGGGCTCGCGCCAACTCGTCTCCACGAACTCCATCAGGGAGCGTTGCAGCTCCCAGGCCGGGTTGTCGCTCTCATCGCCCTGCTGGGCAGACTCGTAGAGCGCCGACATCACTTCGCCGTAGACGTCCAGCTGGAACTGGCCCGAGGCCGCGTTCCCGATGCGCACCGGGCTCGACCCCTCGTATCCGGGGAGCCAGTCGACCTCCCACTCGTCGAGCCGACGCTCGCCGGCCGCGCCGTACATGATCTGCATCTGCGAAGGATCGCCAGCGGTGGCGCGCAGCAGCCAACTCCGCCATGCCATGGCCTCTTGGTAGAAGCCTCCCCGCATGAGTGACTCGAGGGTCAAGGTGGCGTCACGGAGCCAGCAGAAGCGATAGTCCCAGTTGCGCCCCCCACCCAGCGTCTCGGGGAGCGACGTGGTCGGTGCAACGATCCCGCCGGTGGGCTCGTACGTCAGCGCCTTGAGGGTGATGAGCGACCTGACCACGGCGTCGCGGTGTTCGCCCTCGTAGGTGCACTGGGCGGCCCAGTCGTTCCACCACAGCTCGGTGTCCCGGATGGCGAACTCCGCGGCGACTGGCCGGGGCGGGGCCTCGTTGGCGGGGTACCACGACAACGAAAACGGGATCGCCTGGCCTTCCGACACCGTGAATTCGGCGACCGTGGACATGTCCTGGCCGCGGGTGTGGACCGGGGTCCAAAGCGACAACGCGTCCGGGCCGGCGATGGCGGTGAGGGTGCCGTCCACCCTGCGGACCCAGGGGACGACCTGTCCGTAGCCGAACCTGATGGTCAGACTCATCTCCATGGCGACCTTCCCCCGGACGCCCTCCACCAGGCGCACCACTTCGGGGTGCCGCTGGCGGATCGGCATGCAGTCGATCACCCGGACCGTTCCCTCGTCCGTGACGAACTCCGACTCGAGCACGAGGGTGTCCCCCCGGTAGTGGCGATGCGTCGCGCCCAGTGAACCTTTGGGGGCCAGCCTCCATGACCCGTGGTCCTCCTCGCCCAGCAGCTTGGCGAAGCATGCCGCCGAGTCGAACCGGGGGAGGCAGAGCCAGTCGATCGACCCGTCTCGCCCTACCAGGGCGACCGTGTGGAGGTCGCCGATGATCCCGTAATCCTCAATGAGGAGCGCCATGTTCCATGTCTAGTCCGAGAGGCGGGGCGATGCGTCTCAACCGGGGGCACAGGCCCCGGTGCCCACCGGACCGGTCGCTCCTGTCGCCCTGGACACCCGGGTCAGCACGCCCGGCGACGTCAGGGCGTATCCGATGTCCCCATTGGTGGTGGACCGGGAGAAGACGACACCGATCACCTGGCCGTCGGGCTCCACCAGTGGGCCTCCCGAATTGCCGGGACGCACCACGGCCTGGATCTCGTACACGTCGCGGATGGTCAGTCCCTGCCCGTAGATGTTCCGGCCCTCGGCCTGGAATTCGGCCATCACCCCAGCAGCATCGGCGGTGAAGGGCCCGCCGCCCGGATAGCCGAGCACTGCGGCCTCGACCCCACGGGGGACCTTGTTGGGATCGAGCACCAGCGACGGGTCGGTCAGGCCGGGCACCCGCATCACGGCCAGGTCGTAGGAAGGATCGAAGGACACCACCGTGGTGTCGTGGAGGCCGTTGCCATCCTCCACCGAGGGGTGGGCGATGCCGGCCACGACATGGGCATTGGTCACCACCAGTCCGGGGGCGACGACGAACCCCGAGCCCTCTTGGATCTGCCCGCAGCCGTCACCGATGATCTTGACGGTGGACGCTCCGGCCCGGGCGACCGCCTGCTGCAGCTGTGCGTTGCCCGGCAGCGCTACCGGTCCGGCGGAGGCCGGGGCGAGCTGGGCGAAGACCGGCGGGAACCCCTCGGCGGACAAGAAGCCCTGCACCTGCGAGAAGACAGAGGGTGGAGCGGGCAGGACCCCGTCGAGCGACCTGATGATCCTCGACTGCGCGATCGAGGCGTTGAGGGCGAGCGACGAGCTGTTGCCCAGGGTATTGGCCAACAACCACACGGCCAGAAGCGTGGCGGCCACCGTCACCAGGACCCCGAGCGCCGAGTCGATCGGCCCAAGCACGCCTCGATGGACCCGCCCGAAGGCGAGGTTTCCCACGATCCGCCCGACCGCCCCGCAGAGGATGGCCACCCCCACCATGGTCACCAGTGCCAGCGCGGTGCGTGCCGACTGGGCATGCGCCCACCGGACGGTGGCCGAGGCCAGCAGTGCGCCCAGGTAGAGGCCGACCAGGAAGCCTCCGAAAGTCAGGACCTGCACCACCCCCCCCAGCCGGAGCCCTTGGAACGCGGCCAGGGCGAGCGCGACCAGAATGACCAGGTCGACGATGTTCATGCCTGCTGACGCGGCGGGTTCCGCGCTCTGGTCCAGACTGGGGAGGGGGAGACCGGCACCACTGTGTCACGGTAGACGGACCTCGCTCCGATCCAGGGTCATCACCCGTCCGGACGCGGTCCACGTGGCAAGATCTCTGCAGAGTCCGGACGATGACCGCCGGCCAAAACCGAGCCGCCACCGGACCGACAGGAATGCGGGGTACCCCATGAGTGACGTGACGCCGCCGCCAGAAGGCGACCAACCACGCGAGAGTCCGGGGCAAACCGGCCCGGGACTCCCGCCGCCCCCGGTCCCCACGGGATCCACCCCGCCGTCTCCAGCTCCACCGGCACCCCCACCCCCCGGCCCTCCGCCCCAGGCTCCCCCCTTGCAGCAACCAGGATGGGGCGCTCCCCCTTACGGACCACCACCGGCGGGCGCTCCCTACGGATATTCACCCGGACCGGTCGACCGCCTGGGCCGACCGTTGGCCGACTGGTGGCAGCGGCTGGTGGCCATCATCCTCGACAGCATCATCCTCTACGTCCCCAAGGCCATCCTTGCCGCCATCCTGGTGGGCACGACCGTCTCCAACAACGGCGTCTACACGACCGGGTTCGGGGCCAGTCTCATCGTGCTCGGCATCATCTTCGCCCTCGTCGACATCGCCTACTTCGCCCTCCTGAACGGTAGCGAGAAGGGCCAGACCGTCGGCCAGATGGTGTTGGGCATTGCCGTCCGGGACGAGAGCACCGGTGGGGCGATCGGTCCCCAGCGGGCGGGCCTCCGTATCCTGGTGCTCGACCCCGGGCTCCTGGTGTCCTGGATCCCGGTGATCGGTCTGATCGCTGGCCTTTACACAGTGGTCGCCGCACTCTCACCCCTGTGGGACGACCGGCGCCAGGGGTTCCACGACAAGGTGGCCAAGACGGACGTCATCAAGGTCCGCTGACCGCACGAGCATCTGTGAGCATCCCCGGAGACACCCCGAGCGGAGCGTCGTCGACCTGCCTCTCGGCCATCCGGTCGGCTGGGCGACACCGGCCGCGCCGGCTCATGCACCCTGGCGTCGCGGCGGCGACCGCAGCTGTGGCCCTGCTGGCCTGCGGGTGTGGGAGCGGAACCTCCCCGACCGCCACCATCGCCCCCGGATCGCCCTGGCTCGGCGCCTTCGCAGCAGTGGCCCTCCCGGTGCCGGTCCACTCGCTCCAGGCGGTGGACTGCGTCGACGCGTCCCGATGCTGGGCGGTCGGATCCACCGTCGGCGTCGGCGGAGCGCCGAACGTGGCGGCGGTGATCACCACCACCACGGGTGGTGCCGCATGGTCCAGTCAGGCGATCCCCACCGCCGTCGGCTACCTTTCGGGCATCGCCTGCAGCGACCGCCGCCACTGCACTGCGGTCGGTCAGGCCAGTCAGAGCTCCAACGGGCTGGGAGCGATCATCACCACCTCCGACGGCGGGGCGGCCTGGACCCAGCAGTCCGTGCCGGCCGGGATATCGGACGTCACCGCGGTGTCCTGCCTGGCCGACGGGCGCTGCACCGCCTTGGGCACCGTGCCGGGGGGTGTGGCGGCACTGGTCTCCTCGGGGTCAAGCTCACCGTGGCTGCAAGAGGGCACCCTGCCCGCGGCGGTCTCGGGGGCCACATCCATTTCCTGCACGGACGTCCAGCACTGTTGGGTCGCCGCCCGGACCACCGTCGACCTGAGCCACGTGGCCGGGGCGGTCGACGTCACCCTCGACGGTGGCGCGACGTGGAGGGCCCTGCCGGTCCCGGTGGGAATCGGCAACCTCGACGGCGTCTCCTGCCTCGACGGGAGCGCCACCTACACGTCGCCGACCCAGGGCACAGGGACGTCGACCACCGGCGGCAACGCGACCCCACTCGGGGTGCCCGGAGTCGCCTGCGCCGTGGTGGGGACGACCGACACCACGTTGAACGGCACCCGGACCGGCCACGGGATCGTCCTGACCACCTCCTCCGGGGGGGCGGAGTGGTCCAGCCAACCGGTCACCCCGATCGCCGCCTCCCTCACGGGGGTCTCGTGCACGGCGCCCGGCTCGTGCGTCGCCGTGGGCAGCACCGTGGCCACGTCGGCCCAGGCGGGCCTGGTGATGCTCAGCGGTCCGAACGGGGCAACATGGAGGCAGGCGGCGGTGGTCGGCGCACCCCAACCGCTCACCGCCGTGAACTGTGTGTCGTCCTCGCGTTGCGTCGTGGTCGGCGAATCGATCAGCGAACACCTCGACGGAGGTTGAGCAGGCCGGTGGCGCCCATGCGCCAGGAGGGCGCAGTCGCCCGGTAGCCTCCTGGCCAGAGGAGGGACCTTCGATGTCACACCGGCTTCCTATGATCCACCACGTGTCCAGGCCGACCTCGCAGATGCTCTCCTCCACCGCCGATCGTGCGGCGATCGTGCGGCGATGAGCAGCGTGGAGCCAGTCAGGTCCGAGGCGCGTCGGCGGCCGACGACCACGTCGGCATTCGGCGTCGGCCGTCGCGAGGCACACGACGCCTCTTCGTTCTATGCCCGCTTCACCCCGCCCCGGCTCTCCGACGACAGCCGGGTGGCCCCCCATGCCGCACGCGACGAGATATGGGTCGGCGACGCCCGGGAGATGGACCGCTGCGGGACCGTGGCCGACAACTCGGTGGCCCTGGTGGTCACGTCGCCGCCGTACTTCGCCGGCAAGGAGTACGAGGCAGTGCTCGGTGTCGGGCACGTTCCGGCCGACTACGCCGCCTACCTCGGCATGCTCCACGACGTCTTCGGCCAGTGCTTCGACAAGCTCGAACCGGGCGGGAGGATCGCCGTCAACGTGGCCAACCTGGGTCGAAAGCCCTACCGCTCACTGGCACGGGACGTCATCGACCTGCTCGAACGACTGGGGTACCTCCTGCGCGGGGAGATCATCTGGCAGAAGAGCCACGCTGCCGGCGGCTCGTGCGCCTGGGGAACGTACCAACGTCCAGGCAACCCGGTACTCCGTGATGTCTCCGAGCGGATCGTCGTCGCCTCCAAGGGCCGGTTCGACCGCGCCCTCACCCCCCTCGAGCGGTCGGCTCAGGGCCTTCCCAGCGAGGGGACGATGACCATGGACGAGTTCGTGGATGCGACCATCGACCTCTGGGACATCCCGACCGAGTCGGCCACCCGGATCGGCCACCCGGCACCCTTCCCCGTGGAGCTACCGCGTCGTCTCATCGAGCTCTACACCTACCGGGGGGACCTGGTCATGGACCCGTTCATGGGATCGGGCTCGACGGCTGTCGCCTCGGTTCGGACCGAACGCCACTACGTCGGATTCGACACCGACGAGGAGTACGTGGCCCTGGCGGAGCGCCGGATCGCCGAGGAGCGCTCCGTTCCGGTCGACTCGGCCGGAAGCGCCAGGAGGGTGACCGTTCCGGCCGGTCGGTCGTCGGCCCCGGCTGTCGAGGGCACACCGGAGGAGTACTCCGTCAGCCTCGGGCGCAAGGCGCGCGAAGTGGCGCTCGAGGCCCTCGTTTCCGGCGGGTTCGAGCACATCGAGCCCAATGTCGCCTACGGCGATCTGGGCCTGAGTGTGGACTTCCGGGCCAGGGACGCGAAGGGAGGGTTGTGGCTTTTCGAGCTTTCGGGTGCCTTCTCCACCACCCGGCCCGGCCTCCGCCGAGCGGACGTGCTGTGGAAGGCACTGGGCAAGGCGAGCGTCCTCCACGAGGCCCGCAACCGGGATCCGTCCCGCGACGACCTGGGCCCACTGGTCCTGCTGTCGACCGACCTCCCTGCGGCCAGAAGCGCCGGGGGCAAGGCCCTCCGGGCCGTACAGGCGGACGACGCCCACACTCCCGTCCACGACGTCCTCGAACTGCTCGATCCCGGCGGCATGGACCGCCTCCGAGCGTATGGAGCAGGTGATCGACCCCGCGCATGACCGGACGAGACCACAGCCGACGACATGTCCGATGACCGCACGACCATCACGGAGCTCGGCACCGCACTCGGTACGCTCCCGTTCCCCGATCCGATCTCCGCGCTGGCCCGGCGCCCGAAGGAGCTGCGGATCGCCGATGACGCATGGGACCTTCTCGAGTCGATCGTAGGCTCGGGTCGCTTCGCTGCGGAGCTGGCCGGCGCCTTTGTCAACGGACGCTCCTTCCTCGAGGCTCCCGATGGCCTGCGGGGCCGGTCTCCCCTCGCCATCGAGTGGACCGGGGGACGCAGACCCCCCGGCGACGAGGTCGCACCCATCGACCTCCGGATCGACCACGTCTACCTGATCAGCTGCAAGTACGAGTCCGACATCCTGGCCAACGCCTCCCCGGCCCGCCTGTTCGACGGCTTGCTGGCAACGACGGGGACCTGGGAGCGGAGCGATTGGTACGAGACGGTTGCGCCCGTGGAACTCTCCACCCTCTACCGGGCCTGCGTGGCGGCGACCGGGCTCACCGGGTTCCCCTCGACTCCCTCCGCGTGCAGCCGCGGACAGCTCTGCAGCCTGCGGACCGCCCTGGCAGGTCGGTCGTATCCGGTCGGGCCGTCACGGTCGGCCTATGCGGAGCTCTGCCGTGCCGTCAGCCAGGCCTCCGCCCATAGGTGGAACACGCAGTTGGAGTCGACGGGCATCGCCCGCGAGACCATGCTGTGGCGCCTGTTGCGCATCGGCAGCGCCCCCTACTTCGTGCTCGGCAACGACCGGCGCACCGGCGCACCGGCCAGATTCCGGATCGCCGGCCCGTGGGACTGGCGGGACGAGTTCGAACTGGAGGATTTCACCGTGGTTCCCGCCACCGTCGGCCAGCCCCGGGTCGACTGGAGATGCGCCTACCGGACCAGGCAGGACGGCCTCACCCGGACCGTGGCCGGGCATGTCGAGATCCGATGGAGCCACGGGCGGTTTGCCCAGCCCCCCGAGGCGAAGGTGTATCTCGACACCCCGATGGCACAGCTCCCGGGCTACCACCAGCTGATCGCCCTGGAAGAGCCACAGCTCACGCTGTGGCCCACCCCCTGATCCTGATCGCGGGTTGCCCCCGGCACCTCGGGCCCGGGTGCCCCCCGGTGGCCGGTTCCACCTCGGCCGTTCATCGTCATTGGACGCGCAGTGCCGCATGGTGGGACCGGGGTGCACCGGTCGATGGTCGACCTGCTCGGAGGCCCGGTTCACCGACGAGGCCGACGGTACCGTTTCCGTCCACCGTGCGGCAGCGGGGTGCCCCGTAACCTCCTGACCTGCGCCGCCGGACCGAAAGGATGGCGCAGCATCTCTGCGATCATGGGGCGACCCACCGGAAGGGACCGTCATGCGCAACCCCATGTTCGTCTACGACGAACAACTGACCGACCTGATCCTCGACTACTGCAAATGGCGCCTCGCTCTCGATCCGGTGCCCCTCGACTTCGGCGGAGCCCAGGCCTCGTCCCTGGAAGCCAGCCTCCGCGGGCTCATCAACCCCCACGGGACCGACCCCCGTCGGATTCTGGAGATCTTCGATTTCGAGCTGGCCACTGCCGTGGTGTCGTGCGACAGCCCTCGATTCCTCTCGTTCATCCCTGCCGCGCCGACCAAAGCCGCCCTGCTGTTCGACATGATCGTGGCGTGCTCGTCGCTCCAGGGGACGTCGTGGATGGAGGCAGCTGGTGCTGTCGCGGCCGAGAACCAGGCCCTCAAGGTGCTGGCCGATCTGGCCGGCCTGCCCGACGGATCGGGTGGGTGCTTCGTCGCCGGGGGCTCGGCAGGCAACCTGTCCGCCTTGATGGTGGCCCGGGACACGGCCTCCCACCGGATGGGTGACCGCGCCCCCCGCCAACCGCTCATCGCCATCAGCGAGGAGGCCCACTCCTCCGTGGGCAAGGCGCTGAGGGTACTGGCCGTCGAGCCCCTCCTCGTGCCCTGCCAGGACCACCGGTTGACCGGGGCCGGACTCCGGGCGACGCTGGAGCGCCACCCGAGAGGCGACGACGTCGTCGGCGTGGTCGCCACCGGGGGAACCACCAATGCGGGGATCATCGACGACCTAGCCGGTGTGGGCGAGGTGGCCCGTGAGCGGTCCCTGTGGTTCCACGTCGATGGTGCGTACGGCTGCGGGGCGCTCTTCGCTCCCTCGGTCCGGAAGCGCTTCGATGGCATCGAGATGGCAGACTCCTTCGTGGTCGACCCCCACAAGTGGCTCTTCGCCCCCTTCGACTGCGCGGCCCTGCTCTACCGGGAGCCCCACCTGGCCAAGGCGATCCACACCCAGGACGCCTCGTATCTCGACGTCCTCCACCGTGACGCCCCCGAGGAGTGGAATCCCAGTGACTACGCCTACCACCTGACCCGGCGTGCCCGCGGGCTGCCCTTGTGGTTCTCGCTGGCCGTGCACGGGACCGATGCCTACAGCGACGCCGTGGAGACCGTGCTGGCTGTCGCACTGGAGACCGCCGACATCATCGAGCGCACGCCGTACCTCGAACTCGTCCGCCGTCCCGAACTGTCGGTGGTGCTCTTCCGGCGGACCGGGTGGGACCGGGCACAGTACGAGCAGTGGTCGTCCCGGCTGCTCGAGGACCAGATCGGCTTCGTCGTGCCCACGACCTGGGAGGGGGAACCGGTGGCGCGACTGGCCCTCCTCCATCCCGACACCACCATCGGGATCATCGAGGAGATCGTCGCCACCATGGCGTGAGCCGGCAGGCACGGCGTCCCCCGCTCTACCTCCACACCCTGAGCGTCCTCAACCGCGGTTGCACGCAGCGGACGAAACGCGCTGACCCAGTGAGCGGCAGCACCGACATCACGATCACCTTCGCCAACTCCAACGCGGCCGGGTCGCGGTGGGTTGCGTTAGCGGTCTGCTACCAGTCCACTGCGCCCTTCACCGACCTCTTCGGCGAGACGGTGACCACCGGACTTCTGCCGGTGTGCCCGCGGCCCGGATCTGGCCGGCCCAACGTCGCCCCGAGTGTGCAGTCGATCACGGAGCTGCCGTTCGAGATCGGGAACGTGGCCGAGAACATCGTCGTCCCGGCCGGCGACCCGCACGTCCACTGGGAAACCCTTCGCCCCGACCGGCCGCCGACTGTATCCGGACCGGTCGGTTCAGCCCTGGCACCGGGCCGAACTTCGCTCATCCGGGTGCCAGCGGGTTGATCGCCGGAATCGGGCCGCCCAGTCGGGTGCCTCGTTGTCGACGTTGAGCTCGCGCCCGGTGCGGCGTGGACGACCCACGCAGACCCCAGGATGACACGTGGCACTAGGGTACGTTGCGGACGCCGATCGGAGCAGTGTCCGGTCCCATCGGCGAGCCGCCATGGGGCCGGTTCGCCAAGGAGCTCCGGATCAGCCAGAGAGGTCGAGGAGGACCACGTGACAGAGGAAATCAAGCTCGACGGGCACCACCGGGTCACACTGGAGAAGATCTTCGGACACCCGTTGAGCCACAACATCCAGTGGCACGACGTGCTGTCGCTGCTGGAGAGCGTGGCCACCGTGGACGAGGTCCACGACGGTCGCTTCAAGGTGACCCTGGGGGACGAGACCGAGACGTTCGACGCCCCCCGCAAGCACGACATCAACGAGCAGATGGTCATCGACATCCGGCGGATGCTGAAGGGTGCCGGGATCACGCCGGACCACACGTAGACGGCGGCCGACGTGCGCCGGGCGGGGCACCGCCGGCCCGTTTCCGGCGCCTGCGCCCTCCGGGGGCTGCCCCGTCACGGCCTTACCACGTGCAAGTTCGGTGCGTGAGGGCCTGCTGCGTCACTGCTGAGAGGAGCCCCGTTCGATGATCCGGTCCTTGCCGGCCAGGAATGCAGCAGCGTCGAACCGCTCCATCATCCAGCGGCGGGACCACCGTGCCTCTTCGAGGTAGGCCTCGTCGTCGGAGCGGTTTCCGAGCGAGTCGTACATGGAACGCAGCTCGCGGATCGTCGCCGGCTCCGCCTCTCCGACGGCGGCGGCGAGCTCCAGTACCCGCGCCATAAGCCCTTCGTGGGGCACCACCTCGTTGACCAGCCCCCACTCGCACGCGGTGGCGGCATCGACGAAGTTGCCGGTCAACGACATCTGCCTGGCCCGATTGATGCCGATGAGCTGCGGGAGCCGGATCGTCATCCCCCCGCCCGGCATCACGCCGACCCGGGCGTGGGTGTCGGCAAACGAGGCCCGGGGTGAGGCGATCAGGAAGTCGCACCCGAGGGCGAGCTCGAGCCCCCCGGTGACCGCCGGGCCGTTGACGGCACCGATGACGGGCGTCGTCGAGTCGGGCAGCAGCCCCCGGCGCTTCGTCCCGCGATCCGGACGCGCGTTGGTCACATCGTCGTAGGTCCGGGCCAGATCGTTGAGATCGAGACCGGCGCAGAACGCGGGATCCCTCCCCGTGAGGATGGCGACCCGCACCTGGGGGTCCGAATCGCAGTCGGCCAACGCGTCGCCGAGGGCCCCGATCATGGCCCCGGTCAGGGCGTTCCGAGCTTCCGGGCGGTCGAGGGTGATGACCGCGGTCGGACCGTGCCGTTCTGTCGTGATCACGGACTCCTCTCTAGCACCACGGGGGCCGCGTCGCGCCAGTCACGCCCGGCCCCACGGAGTCCCGCCCCGATGGCGAGCCGGGGGTCGTGGACACGACCTCTGCGAGCAACGTGCCCGGCAGACTCTTGTTGCGGAGGGTTGCACGGGGTCGACGGTGCCGGTCCCCAGTCCGGATACCCTCTTGGGCACGGTCGACCGGCGGGATCGGCCGCAATCACAACTGATCATGACTGCAGACCTCGAACAGCCGCAGACGCCGGAACAGGCCGCCCCGCCGGGTTGGAACGACACGGCGACCCTGTACGAGCGCGCTGCGACCATCCACGAGGTGTTCGCCGACCGGGTGACCGAACGCCCTGATGCTGTTGCTGTCGAGGACCACCGCCGTTCGCTCACCTACCGGCAGCTGGACGAACTTGCCGCCGTGGTGGCCCACGACCTCGGCACCGTGGCGGACGGCCCTGATCAGTGCGTCGGGGTGCTGGTCGACCGCTCACCCGAGGCCGCGGTGGCCCTCCTCGGCATCCTGAAGGCGGGCGCGGCGTTCGTGCCGCTCGATGCCGAGACTCGGGCGGCAGGGAGTGGGTGCGCCGGTACATCGGCGTGGGCCGCATGAGGCGCACTGCGGGCGCCAGTTCGTACCCCAGCAGGTCCATGACGGCGGCGTCTCCCACCCCTTGTGTGCGATGTACGCGGTCGAGCGCCAGACGTCGTCGAGGAACTTCCGGGTCATGCGATGGGACCGTACCGGCCACACCCCCACAGTTTGGGATCGGGTCGTCGCTCTCCGGCGTGGTGTGCGCACCATGCCCATGAGGTCCCGCCCGCCGAGCCGTCGGGCCGCCCGCATCATGCGTCGACAGGGCCTGTGCTCCGTTCGGGTGCGCCCGATGTGCTCTGATCTCGGGATGGAGGAGCATCGGCCACACACCTACGCCCCGGAGTGGTTCCGTCGCGCACTGGCCGTCCCCCAGGACGACGTCGAGGTGGCGGTGGACGGGTGCGCGATCCACGCCCTGGCGTGCGGCAGGCCCGGGGAGCGCGGCCTGGTCTTCGTTCACGGCGGCGGCGCCCACGCCCACTGGTGGACGCACGTGGCCGCCCGGTTCAGCGACGAGTTCCGCGTGCTCTGCATCGACCTGTCCGGACACGGTGACAGCGGCCACCGGGACCGCTACTCGCTCGAGCTGTGGACCGAGGAGGTGATGGCGGTGGCCGCGGCCGGGCAGATCGCCGGGGCGCCGGTCATCGTGGGGCACAGCATGGGCGGGTTCGTCACCATCGCCACCGCGGCACGCCATGGTGACCAGGTGAGCGGGGCCATCGTGTGCGACTCGCCGGTGACCGAACCCGACCCCGAGATCGGCGCCTACCGGCTCCGAGAGGCGTTCGGCCGTCCCCGCGTCTACCCCACCGAGGAGGAGGCCGTGCAGCACTTCCGCACCGTCCCCGCCCAGGAGCACTACCTCGACTATGTCATCGACCATGTCGCCCGGCGCTCGCTCCGGCCGGTGGCCGGTGGGTGGCAGTGGAAGTTCGACCGGGAGATCTTCGCCCAGTTCGGCGGCGGGATCCGCGGGATCGCTCTGCCCTACCTCTCACGAGTGGTGTGCCGACTGGCCCTCCTCCGGTCCGAGCACGGCCTGGTGACCACCGACATCGGGCGGTCCATGTACGACGAACTGGGTCGGGTCACACCGGTGGTGGAGATCCCCGAGGCCGGCCACCACGCCATGCTCGACCAGCCACTCATCCTGCTCACTGCGCTCCGTGCCCTGCTCGCCGACTGGGACCACTCCGAGCCGCACCGACGGCAGCCGGGGTAGCGCCGGGCTCCACCAGCTGCTCGCTTCCCCAGCGCTCGAGCTCCGCAAGCGCCGGTCGAAGCGCCTCCCCCCGCGGGGTCAGCCGGTACTGGACGGTGACCGGCGGCCCCTCGTGCACCTCCCGTGCGACCAGGCCTGCGGCGGCAAGCTCGCTGAGGCGCTCGGACATCATGCGCTCGCTCACACCGGGCACGAGGCGGACGATCCGGGAAAAGCGGGCGGGACCATCGAGCAGGGTCGCGATGATCAGACCGCTCCAGCGCTTTCCCAGAAGAGAAAAGACCTGGGTGATGGCCCCGCACACCCCTTCTTCATCATCGGGACGAGTCACGGTCACTAGCTTACTTGGACATAGTTACTGTTGTTTCGTAAGCTGTTTGCTGTCAGCGGTGGCCTCTCGTGGCCACGCAACCAGGAGGTTCCAGATGGGCAACGTCGGCCTACTCGCCACCCGAGCCGTGCTCGGTGGCTATCTCTCCGTGCATGGAGCCCAGAAGCTGTTCGGCGCCTTTGACGGACCTGGCCTCGATGCCACTGGGGCAGGGTTCGAAGCGCTGGGCTTGCGGCCAGGGAAGGCAATGGCGACGCTCGCGGGGGCGAGCGAGCTCGGCGGCGGGATCCTCACGGTCACCGGCATCGCCGACCCACTGGGCCCGTTGGCCATCGCCGGGGCCATGGTCGTCGCCACCTCGGTCCACCGGAAGCAAGGACCGATGGCACGGAAGGGGGGCTTCGAGCTCCCCCTCACCAACCTTGCCTTGGCGCTCGTGCTCATCGGCTCCGGGCCGGGACGCCTGCGGTTGGGCCCGCACCTGTCGAAGTCGTTCACCCGGATCGCCGTGCTGGGTGCGGCCGCCCTGACCGCAGGCTCGGTAGCACAGGTCCTGCGCGCGAAGCCACCGGCACACGCGGCGGCCGAGACCACAGCCGAAGCCGGCGACAGCGAAGCCGGCGACAGCGAGGCCGGCGACAGCGGGCCCGCCTGACGCCGAGCCGTGCAGGGACTTCCGACTCTGGCCTTCCACGGGCCCGTCATCGAAGCTGGGAGTCGTGAGTAGGGATCGGCGACGCGGCCGGAGCACATCCATCGTGGGCCGGGCAGATGTGCCGGGGCATGCCGCGACCACACAGCCGGCCGCGGTTGTCGAGACACACGTCTCCGTACTCTTCTTCCTCGGTGACCGGGTCTACAAGCTGCGGAAGCCCGTCCACTTCGAGTTCCTCGATTTTCGCCGGCCCGAGGACCGCGAGGCCGACTGCCACCTCGAAGTGGCGCTCAATCGACGATTGGCCCCCGACGTCTACCTCGGCGTGGCTGAAGTGCGAATGGAAGGGGAGCCCGTCGACCACATGGTCGTCATGCGGCGCATGCCCGACAGCCGTCGGCTGGCTTCGCTCGCCCGGCGGGGCGATGAGCTCTCTGCTTGGCTCCGGCAGGTGGCCGGGACACTGGCTGCATTCCATGGCCGGGCAGCCCGGTCGGCAGACATCTCGGCGGCGGCCACCGGCCTGGCATTGCGGGCCGGCTGGGAGGCGAACTTCTCCGAGACCGAGCCTTTTTTGGGAACGATCCTCGATGCAGGGGTCGACGAGGAGATCCGGTCCCTTGCACTCCGCTGGGTCGACGGCCGTGGGCCATTGCTCGACGAACGGATCGCCTCGGGTCGTGTGTGCGACGGCCACGGGGACCTGCAGGCCGAGGACATCTTCTGCCTCGACGACGGGGTCCGGATCCTCGACTGCATCGAGTTCTCGGACGCGTTGCGCTGCGTCGATGTCAGCGCCGACGTGGCATTTCTGGCCATGGATCTCGAGCGGCTCGGCCGTCCCGAGGCGGCCGACCGCTTCCTCCTCGACTACCAGGAGCTTGCCGGTGACCGGTTCCCCGACACGCTCGTGCAGTTCTACTGCGCCTCTCGTGCGTACGTCCGGGCCAAAGTGTGCTGTCTCCGCTCGCAGCAGGGCACAGGCGATGCACGAACGGCGGCCTCCCTCTTCCACGAGGTCGCGCTCAGCCGCCTTCGGCAGGCCCGGGTGGCGCTGGTACTGGTGGGTGGGCTCCCCGGCACGGGCAAGTCCACACTTGCCGCCGGGCTCGGAGAGGCACGGGGGTGGCGCGTCCTCCGTTCCGACGAGATCCGCAGGGAGGTCGGTGGAAGCACCGACGAACAGCGTCCCGGCTACGGCGAGGGCCGCTACGAGCCTGCGACGACAAAGGTCGTCTACGAAGCACTGATCCGGAAGGCCGAGCGGTCTCTCGGGTTGGGCGAGTCCGTCGTCCTCGACGCCTCGTGGGTCGACGCCGCCTGGCGAGATCTGGCTCGGGCCGTGGCCGTTGCGACGTCGAGCGACCTCGTCGAGCTGCACTGTGTCACGACCCCGGAGGAAGCAGATCGACGGATCGTGCGTCGGCTCGCGGGGCATGCCGACATCTCCGAGGCGACGCCTGAGGTGAGGGAAGCGTTGGCCCGCTCGATGGACCCGTGGGCATCGGCCACGGTGGTCGACACCACGGGCCGGACACCGACGGAGGTTGTCGCCGTGGCCGAGGCGGTACTTGACCCGCGGCGCTCGGGATGACCCCGGCCAGCGGACCTCCAACCGAGGGTTCGACGGCGCGCCGTGTGCGCAGGGCTTCGATCGACGAGGTGGTCCCGGTCGCCGGCCTCCTGGCCCGAGCGTTCGCCGAAGATCCCATCGAACGGTGGTGTCTGGCGTGCGACGATCCCACCGGGCTGATCGACCTCGAGCTCCTCCAGGCAACCCGCCAGCTAGCGCGCCGAGGATGGTTGTGGGTGACCGGGGACAGGTCCGGCGCCGCCGGCTGGCTCCCGCCAGGTGCCGGCTACGACGATGAGGCCATCGACGCCGTCGTGGGGCCGGCTCTCGCCGCGCGGGGTGGCTGCCCCGAGCGCCAGATCCGATTCTGGAGCTGGGTCGAAGGCCACCGCCCCGCCGAGCCCCATTGGTACATCGACCTGGTTGCAGTCGACCCCGACCGGCGCGGGTCCGGTATCGGGCGCCTCCTCCTTGCCGATGGCCTGGCCCGGGTGGATGCCCTCGGCGAACCGAGCTTTCTGGTGACCGGCAATCCCCGGACCGTGCCCTGGTATGAGCGCCACGGATTTGCAATCCGATCCGAGGCACAGGCACCCGAGGCCGGGCCCTACGTGTGGTTCATGTTTCGACGCCCAACCGCGACATGAACGGAGAGGCGGCCGGTGGCACGTTCCTGGTCGCTCCTTTCGACGAATGCCACGAGCAGGTGACCTTCGGCCCTGTCGCGGGGTCGGGCATCGGCATCACACTGATAGTGAGGTCTAGGAGGCGGGTGCACGGCTCCTGTGCGGAGCGGCACCAGGCTTCACGACCGAAGGAGGCGTGATGGCGTCATATCTCCAGGACAAGATCGGGAGCCTCGAGCACCGGGAGCCGGTGTTCGCCCGTTCCGACGAGACGCTGCGGGCAGTGGCGCACACCATGTGGGTCGAGAACGTCGGCGCGCTGGTCGTCGGAGACGAGCAACGATCCCTGGGCATCATCTCCGAACGCGATGTCGTTGCACTCGTCGCACAGGGGGCGGATTTGGATGCCGTCACCGCCGAGGACGCGATGGTCAAGCACGTGGTCGCGGCACGAGTGGGGGACACGCTCGCCGACGCCGCGTACCAGATGCTCGACGGCGCCATCCGCCACCTACCTGTGCTCGACGACCAGGGTCACGTGGTAGGGATGGTGTCTGTCCGCGATCTCCTGCGCCCGGCGCTGTCGGGCGGGGCCGGGGGAACGGACTAGCGGACGCGACACCTACGGCTCTCCAGGCAGGTGGATCGCCCGGCTCCGCTCCGCTGCTACTGAGCAGTAGCGCTCATCACGTGCTTGATCCGCGTGTAGTCCTCGAGGCCGTAGACGGACAGGTCCTTCCCGTAGCCGGAGTGCTTGAAGCCGCCGTGTGGCATCTCGGCGACGAGCGGGATGTGGGTGTTGATCCACACGCAGCCGAAGTCGAGGCGCGCCGACACCCGCATCGCCCGCGCGTGGTCCCTGGTCCACACCGAGGATGCCAGCCCGAACTCCACGTCGTTCGCCCACTTGACCGCCTCGTCCTCGTCGCCGAAGCGCTGCACCGTGACGACGGGGCCGAAGACCTCCTCCTGGATGATTTCGTCGTCCTGAGCGAGGCCGGTGACCACTGTGGGCTCGTAGAAGAACCCCCGATCGCCGAAGCGCTGCCCGCCCGTCTGGATCTCGGCGTGGTCCGGGAGGCGTTCGCAGAAGCCGCTCACCCGTTCGAGCTGCACGGCACTGTTGAGCGGGCCGACGTCCACGTCGGCATCGTCCGATCCGCCGAGCTTACGGCGACGTGCCGCCTCGGTGAGAGCGGAGACCAGGTCGTCGTGAATCCGGGGACCCGCCAGCACACGGGTGGCCGCGGTGCAGTCCTGGCCTGCGTTGAAGTACCCGGCCACCGCGATCCCCTCTGCGGTCGACTCCACGTCAGCGTCGTCGAAGACGATGACCGGGGCCTTGCCGCCCAGTTCGAGATGCACCCGCTTGAGGTCCTCCGCTGCCGCCCTGGCGATCTCACGCCCGGCGCGGACGCTCCCGGTGATGGAGACCATGCGGGGGATCGGGCTCTCGAGTAGTGCCGCCCCCATCTCGTGATTGAGGCCGCAGACCACGTTGAACACACCGGGTGGGAAGAACTCGGCGGCCACCTCGGCCAGGAACAGCGTGCTCGCCGGCGTGGTGTGTGCCGGCTTGAGGACGACGGTGTTGCCGGCGGCGATCGCCGGGGCGAACTTCCACACCGCCATCATCATCGGGTAGTTCCACGGGGTGATCTGGGCGCAGACGCCGACCGGCTCGCGGCGGACGAACGAGGTGAACCCCTCCATGTACTCGCCGGCGGACCGGCCCTCGAGGAGCCGGCACGCACCGGCGAAGAAGCGGATCTGGTCGAGGGTCGGCGGGATCTCCTCGGAGGTGGTCAGGGCCCGCGGCTTGCCCGTGTTGCGGCACTCGATGTCGACCAGCTCGTCCGCCCGGGCCTCGAGGGCGTCGGCGAACTTTAGCACCGCCCGGCTCCGCTGGGAGGGGGTCGTCCTCGACCACGTGTCGAATGCATCCTGTGCGGCCCGGAGCGCCCGGTCCACATCCTGGGGCTGGGAGCGAGGGGCATCGGCGTACGGCTCGCCGGTCACCGGGTCGACGAGCTCATAGGTCTGGCCGCCCGTCGCCTCGAGCGAGGCACCGTCGATGAAGTTCTTCAGCTGCACCTTGGCCATGGGGAGTGGTCCTTTCATCGAGCAGTCGGGAGCCTCGGCGTCGCCTCGGCTCCGGGTGGATCGTCGGTCATGGCCCTGTGCCGGCCGGGATGACCGTCAGGCCTTGGCGGGTGTGCGTTCGTCCAGGCCCCAAGGGGCCCCGTGGCTGTTGACCAGGTCGAGGAAGGGGTCCGCCGGCAGGGCTTCGGGCCCCAGGACGCCCTGACCGGACCAGGCGCCCGAGTCGAGCAGCTCGAGGGCGACAATCGGGTTCATGGCGGTCTGCCAGACCACGGCCTGGGAGTCGAACTCGGACATGCACCAGGCGTTGTCGACCACGTGGTGGAGGTACACCTCGCGGGGGCTGCCGTCCTTGCCGGTGCCGGTGACCCAGGTGCCGGCACAGGTCAACCCGGACATCCGATCCCCGAGCTGGGCCGGGTCGGGCAGGCACCCGGCGACCACGTCCCGCGGGGAGACCTCGACGTTGCCGACGCGGATCGGGGTGGTCGAGTCGAGCCCCAGCTTGTGCAGGGTGGAGAGCACGCCGATGAACTCGTCGCCCAGCCCGTACTTGAAGGTCACCCGCTGCGCATCGACCCAGCGGGGGATGAGCAGCACCTCCTCGTGCTCCACGTTGACGCACTCGACCGGCCCGATGCCGGCCGGGAATGTGAACGTCTCCGGCTCGCTGAAGGGCTCCGTCGTGAACCAGTCCTTGCCCCGCTCCCAGATGATCGGCGGGTTCAGGCACTCCTCGATCGTGGTCCAGATGGAGAACGACGGGGCGAACTCGTAGCCCTCGACCACAAGGTTCGCACCGTCACGGACGCCGATCTCGTCGATGGACGAGAACAGGTTGTCCGCCGCATAGCGGGCGAACACGTCGGAGAGCCCCGGCTCCACGCCGATGCCACAAAGGGCCAGCAGACCGCGCTCCTTCCACTGGTCCTCCATGGCGAACTGCTCGTCCCCGAGCTTGACCCCGGGCAGCCGGTACGGCTCCGTCGGATGCGGATGAGACAGCGACATGGCCATGTCGAGGTAGGTCACTCCGGCGGCGAACGCAGCCCGGAAGACCGGCATCACGAAGCGGGGGTCGAGGGCGTTGAGGACTGCGTCCACACGTTCGCTCCGGATCAGACCCTCGACGGCACGCTCGTCACCCGCATCAAGCTGGTAGGCCGCGAACCGGTCACCGTGGCCGGCGACCGCCTGCTGTGCCCGCTTCACGTCATAGTCCGCCACTCCGACGTGCTCGAAGAGATCCCATTTTGCCGCCGTCTTGGCGACGGCGCTGCCCACGCCCCCTGCTCCGATGACCAGTACCCGCATGATTGCCTCCGTCGATCCCTGCCGCTCCGGGGAGCCGGAGCTGCCGCGCTCTCCATCACAGTATCCAAACCCGGTGACGGGCGCGACCGGTGCCGAAGGTCCCATCCCCCGAGGCCGCTCCAGGGGGCCAGATCCGCGCACCGTCGCCGGGAGGGCACCTTCGGGACTTTCGACTCTGCCGTTTCGCCGCCGCGCATCCGAAGATGTGGGCATGACCCCCGGAACATCGCGGCCCCGACAGGCAACGACCCGGGCAAGGGAGCACCTGGGCGAGGTCTTGGCCAAGGTCGAAGCCAACAACCCGGGCGAGGCCGACTTCCACCAGGCGGTCCGCGAGGTGACCAGGTCGCTCGAATCGGTGCTCGTCCAGCGTCCACGGTACATGAAGGACAAGATCCTCGAACGGCTGGTGGAGCCCGACCGGGTGATCAGCTTCGGCGTCAACTGGGTGGATGACGACGGGGAGATCCACGTCAACCGGGGATTCCGCGTCCAGATGAGCAGCTCCATCGGCCCCTACAAGGGAGGGCTGCGCTTCCATCCCACCGTGAACGCAGGCCTGTTGAAGTTCCTGGCCTTCGAGCAGACCTTCAAGAATTCGCTGACCACCCTGCCGATGGGTGGGGCCAAGGGCGGTTCGGACTTCGACCCGAAGGGGCGGAGCGAGTCGGAGATCCGCCGGTTCTGCCAGTCTTTCATGACAGAGCTCTACCCCTACATCGGGGAGTTCACCGATGTGCCCGCGGGGGACATCGGCGTGGGTGAGCGTGAGATCGGCTACCTCTTCGGCCAGTACAAGCGCATCGCCAAGCGGTTCGTGGGCGCCATCACCGGCAAGGGGATCAAGTGGGGCGGCTCGCAGATTCGACAGGAGGCCACCGGATACGGGGTCGTGTACTTCGCACGGGAGATGCTGGCCACCAGGGACGACGTCCTCGGAGGCAAGACATGCCTCGTCTCGGGCAGCGGGAACGTCGCCCAGTTCACCGTGGAGAAGCTCCTCGACCTCGGTGCCCACGCCGTCACCCTCTCCGACTCCGACGGGTTCATCCACGATCCCGACGGCATCGACCGCGAGAAGCTCGAATGGGTCAAGCGCCTCAAGAACGAACGCCGGGGTCGGGTCCGCGAGTACGCGGAGGAGTTCGAGCATGCGACGTACCACCCCGCCAAGGGAGGCGACGAGAACCCCCTCTGGTGCGTGCCCGCGCAGTGCGCCTTCCCTAGCGCCACGCAGGACGAGATCAGTGCGAAGGACGCCGACAACCTGGTGAAAGGCGGGGTGATGCTCGTGGCAGAAGGGGCCAACATGCCGACGGTCTCCGGGGGCGTCGATCGCCTTACCGCCGCCGGCGTTCTCTACGCACCGAGCAAGGCGGCGAACGCCGGCGGGGTGGCGGTGTCCGGGCTGGAGATGGCTCAGGGCATGCAGCTCGTCCAGTGGTCCAAAGAGGAGGTCGACGGACGTCTGCAGGCGATCATGCGGCGGATCCACGACACGGTCCGCCAGACGGCCGAGGAGCATGACCGGCCGGGCGACTACGTGGCGGGTGCCAACATCTCCGGCTTCGTCAAGGTGGCGGACGCCATGCTCGACGAGAGCCCGATCTGACATGACCTTCAACACGACGAACGCGGACGGGCCGGCCGAGGCACCGAAAGAGAAGGGGCTCAAGTCCGACGCGTTGAGCCTGGTCTCCAACATCGTGATCGGGGTCGCGTCCACCGCCCCCGCCTACAGCCTCGCGGCCACCCTCGGCCTGATCGTGGTGGCGGTCGGCGTACTGTCGCCGTTGGTCGTGGTGCTCGCCTTCATCCCCATGCTCTTCGTCTCCATCGGCTACAGCGAGCTCAACAAGGCGGACCCCGACTGCGGGACCACCTTCACCTGGGGGACACGGACCTTCGGACCGTGGGTGGGCTGGATGGGGGGCTGGGGCATCGTCGCCTCGGACATACTGGTGATGGCGAGCCTGGCCCAAGTGACCGGACAGTACGGCTTCCTGCTCTTCAACGCCAAGGGCATCGGGCAGAACCCGACCAGCGAGTGGGTGCTCCTCGTCGGCGTGCTCTTCATCGCGCTCCTGACCTACGTGTGCTACCGGGGTATCGAGATCTCGGCTGCCATCCAACGCGTCCTCCTCTCGGTTGAGGTCGTCATCCTCCTGGTGTTCGCCATCGTGGCCCTCGTACGAGTCGCTGTCGGAACAGCGCCCTCGACCCATCTCACTCCCAACTGGGACTGGTTCAACCCGTTCCACGGCCCCTCGCTCTCGAAGGTCATCGCCGGTCTCATCCTCATGCTCTTCATCTACTGGGGTTGGGACACCGCGGTGTCGATCAACGAGGAGACCTCCGATCGCACGCGGAACCCGGGGCTTGGCGCCATCATCTCCACCGTCTTGTTGCTCATCACCTACTTCATCGTCACCCTGGGAGCCCAGGCCTTTGCCGGTGTCGGCAAGACGGGCATCGGGCTGGCGAACCCCGCCAACTACAGCGATGTCTTCTCGAGCCTGGGTACCGCGGTGTTCGGCCACTCGACGCTCGGTTCGGTCGCCGCCAAGCTTCTCATCTTGATGGTGCTGACCTCGGCGACCGCCTCCACCCAGACCACCATCCTGCCCACGGCGCGGACCACGCTGTCGATGGCCGTGTACAAGGCCATCCCTGATGCCTTCGGACGGATGCACAGGCGCTACCTGACACCGACGGTGTCGACGGTGACGATGGGAGGCATCTCGATCGTGCTGTACGTGGCGTTCAATCACTTCGCCGGGGGCAACCTCATCCCCGACGCGGTCACCGCCATCGGGGTGTGGATCGCCTTCTACTACGGTCTCACCGGCTTCACCTGCGCCTGGTACTACCGGAGGGTGCTCCGCCGCAGTAGACGTGACCTGTGGATGAAGGGAATCCTCCCTTTGCTCGGAGGAGTGATGCTCTACTTCGCCATGGGGTGGAGCCTCTGGGAGGACTGGAACTACGACAACGTCCAGGCCCAGAGCTTCACCTCGTGGCACCTTCCGTTCCCGCCGCACTCCGATGTGGGCGGGGTGTTCCTCATCGCCCTGGTATCGGCGCTGGTCGGTTTCACGGCCATGATCCTCATGCGGTTCGGAAGCCCCTCGTTCTTCAGAGGGGAGACCCTGAACCGCTCGACCCCCACGCTCGTCCCGGAGGACAGTGGCGCACCGATCGCGTCGTCGGCCGCCACCTCCGACCCTCCCCCGCCATCGGCGCCCTGAGCGGGTCCGTGATCACCGAGCCCGTTGTGGACACCCCTGAGGGCGCCGCGCTACCGTCGCCAGCACGCGCCGTCGAGAGGGCAAGGAGGTCGTGCGCATGACGACAGAGTCAGCCCCTGGCCGTACCGACACGGTGCACGCCGACGCTTTTGCCGCCATCGCAGGCAATCTGCCGACCGGCTGCTACATCGGCGGCGAATGGCGTTCCTCCTCGGACGGCTCGCTCATCGCCGTCGCCGACCCCTCCACCGGCGAGACGCTAACCAGCGTCGCCAACGGCACGCCGGACGACGCCACGCTGGCGGTCGACGCTGCCGCGGCGGCGCTGCCCGCCTGGTCGGCCACTCCCCCGCGCGCCCGCGCCGAGGTCCTCCGCCGGGCATTCGAGATCATGACCGAGCGGCACGAGGAGCTCGCCCAGCTGGTCGTGCTCGAGAACGGCAAGGCGCTCCCCGACGCACGCGGTGAGATCACCTACGCCGCGGAATTCTTCCGCTGGTACGCCGAAGAAGCGGTCCGCAACACCGGTGAGATCACCGTCGCACCGTCGGGGGCGCACAAGATCCTCGTCCTCCGCCAGCCCATCGGTGTTGCCGCACTCGTCACCCCGTGGAACTTCCCGGCGGCCATGCTGACCCGCAAGATCGGACCAGCCCTCGCCGCAGGCTGCACCGTCGTGTGCAAGCCTGCGTCCGAAACACCGCTCACCGCCCTCGCCATCGCACAAGTCCTCGAGCAGGCAGGGGTCCCTGGCGGCGTCGTGAACGTGGTCCCCTCGAACCGCTCGTCGAAGTTCGTCGGGACGCTCCTCGCCGACCCCCGGGTCCGCAAGCTCTCGTTCACCGGCTCGACCGAGGTGGGTCAGGAGTTGCTGCGTTCCGCTGCCGACAACGTCGTGAACTGCTCGATGGAGCTGGGCGGCAATGCCCCCTTCCTCGTGTTCGACGACGCCGACCTCGACGCGGCGGTCGCCGGGGCGATGCTGGCGAAGATGCGCAACGGCGGCGAAGCGTGCACCTCGGCCAACCGGTTCTACGTCCAACGAGGGATCGCCGAAGAGTTCTCGCAGCGTCTCGCCCATGAGATGTCCGGGCTGGAGGTGGGCCCCGGCCTCGGCGACGGCGTCCAGCTCGGGCCGCTCGTCAACTCCTCGAGTCGCGACAAGGTGGCCGAGCTCGTATCGGGCGCACTCGCAGAGGGAGCCGAGGCGGCTGTCGGAGGCGAGGTGCCCGAGGGGCCCGGGTGGTTCTACCCGGCGACGGTGCTCACCGGGGTCGGGCCGTCGGCGGAGATCCTCGGCACGGAGATCTTCGGCCCGGTCGCCCCGATCGTCAGCTTCGACACCGAGGCCGAGGTCATCGAGATGGCCAACGACAGCGTCCACGGCCTCGTCTCCTACCTCTACACGAGCGACCTCGGACGGGGCCTGCGTGTCTCCGAGGCGCTCGACAGCGGCATGGTCGGGCTCAACCGCGGGCTCGTCTCAGACCCTGCGGCGCCCTTCGGTGGGACCAAGCAGAGCGGGCTCGGGCGGGAGGGCGGCCACGAGGGCATGCTCGAGTACCTCGAATCGAAGTACATCGCCTGCGACTGGTAATCAGGCAGACCCACGGTCCCGGCGTCGGGCCGACCGCACCGGTGGCACCGGAGGCTTCCGGCCAGGATGCCATCGTTTCCACGGTCGGACGTCGGCAGCCTCGAGGTGGCCCCAGGGGTCCGGCTCGTGGACACCCCTGAGCTGCCCGAAGCCTGGAAGCCCAACACGACGCACCGCCGCATCACCGTCGCCGATTGAGCCAGGGATGCAGCCGAAGTGCACTTGCCGGGAGCCGCATCCATGAGGGCACATTCGCCGAGCGTACGACTCATCCGGTGGAGCTCGCCCAGCAGTGGCGCAGCCAGAACGATCGGATGGCCTCAGAGGAGGTGACCGCCGGGCGGTCCGGCCAACACCGGACACAGCAGACCAAGAAGACCAAGAAGACCAAGAAGACCAAGAAGACCAAGAAGACCAAGAAGACCAAGAAGACCTCCACCGTGGCGCTGGCATCGAGCTTCGATCCCGACGGTCACGGACGGTCGAGGCCCACGGCGGTCAACTGGTCCACCGCTGCTCGCGCGTGCACAGCGGGCGGCTCGCATGTCAAATGGCCAGACCGATGGCTACCCCAGCGGCGGCTGCAGCAAGTCCGATCACCACGCTGCCCATCACATTTCCTGCCGCCTCGCCCAGCTGCCCGTCTTCGATCAATCTGACCGTCTCGTAGGTGAAGGTGGAGAACGTCGTGTACGCACCACAGAAGCCGGTGGCAAGTAGGGCCTTCGGGATCGCTGGAAGGTGGTGTCCCAGCGAGAGTCCCGTGAGGATGCCGAAGAGGAGCGATCCTGTCATGTTGATGGTGAAGGTGCCCCAGGGCAGGTCGGAATCGAACCGGTTGGTGATGGCACGGTCGACCAGGTAGCGGGATGGAGCACCAACGAGCCCACCACTAGCGACGGCGACGAAGAGAAGGAGTCTCATCGCTCGGGTCCCCTCCGCATCCTGCAGTCAGACTTCGATGACTTCGACATCGTCGACCATGAAAACGACGCCTTCGAGGAGGTCTTCCACACTGTCGAGAAACGACCCGATCCGATCAGGGTGATCCACGATCACAATGACCACCGGTGCGTCTTCGGAGATGAGGTGCCTCCGGTGGAGCCTTCCCGATGCGCCGTACCCTTGCTGCGCCTCGAACACGGTTCCGCCGGCAAGACCTGCACCGCGGGCGCGTTGCACGAGCTTGACCATCAGCGAATGGTGATGGGCGTGGTCACGGATGGTGAGCAAGATGGAGAGCCGTGTTGCCGGATGGCTGGTGATCGACCTCTCGAGAGCTGCTGCCATCACATGTCCTCCTGGAGCTGTCGTTCAATTTGCAGTAGGGCTCGAGCACCGGTCATCCCAGCCCAGACAGCCACGAGGCCGGCAATCACGCTGGCAGTTACGTAGATCACCGCCGTCGTCGGGTGCCCGGCACGTACCAGGATCACGGCATCGATCTCGAAGGTCGAGAACGTGGTGTACGCCCCGATCACCCCGGTGCCCACGATGGGCCGAGTCAGCCTGCCCCTGGGGAACTGTTCCACCAATACGACGAGGAGGAGTCCGAGGAAGGCACTTCCCGTCACATTGATGACGAACGTGCCCCAGGGAAAGCCGGCGGTGGCGGTGGGAATGCCGAGCGACACCGCATACCGGGCTACTGCGCCACAGGCGCCCCCGATGCCGACGGCGACCACAATCGCCACCTGCGAGTGATGCTCACGAGAGCGCTTGGTCACAGCGGCAGGCGGGTCGCCCGTCCCGAGCTCGATGTCCGGGTCGACGGGGAGACCATCGGCTTCGTCGTCCAACGATGGCAACTACGACTTCCTTCCACGCGGCCCACCGCTCGTGGACTTGATCACGGTAGGAGTCATCAGCCTCTCGGCGGTTTCGGCGAACCCCATCGCCGACCGTCATCGTAGCAAGAGTTCATCCGAAACTGCAGGTGAGCTCTCCGTTTGCCCAGGGGGTTCCATGCACGATCGAGATAGGGTGCAGAGGCAGAGGACGGCAACGGCCACCGTCGGATTCGGGAGGTGGATGGTGCGGACTGAAGAAGATGGCATGAGGGTCGTCGTATTCCTGACCGAGGATGACCGAGCCGGCCACCGTGGACTTCACCAGGTGATCCTCGAGCGTGCCCGGGACGAAGGGATTGCAGGGGCAACCCTTTGGCGGGGCATCGAGGGGTTCGGCTCGTCAGGCAATATCCGAACCAATCGGTTCCCCGATTCAACCACTGGACTTCCCTTGGTTCTGGAGTTCATCGACTCCCCTGCGCGAATTGAGTCGTTTCTCCCCGCGCTGGCCGAGTTGGCGCCAAGGTCGTTGGTGACCCGTGAGCCGGTGCAGATGAGCCGAGTCCTGCCCAAAGGCTGATGCGTCCAACGGTCATCCGCAGCGTGCGTGCACAAGGGGCACCATGCCCAGCGAGCTCGACGAGCTGAGGAGCCCAGACGAGGAACCGGCGACAAAGGCTGACGGGCGTCCAGAGGCAGTCCGGGCAAGGCGTCTGCTCGATCGCCTGAGTACCGGCCAGATCCTGGTGGCCGTGGTCGGTGAGTTCAAGCGACGGAGGTCCACGCTGGTCAATGCACTCCTCGGCCAGGATGTCGTACCCACCTGCGCTCCGTCGCCGCATCCTCATGGCTCATCGTCGGCGACAAGGGTCGCCAGGCGGCATCCCCGGCCCGATGACCCGCCGCAAGATGGGTGCTCGGGGACGAGTGGGGTGGTTGTGACCTTTGGCCCCTGTGCTCGAAGTCCACAGCTGTGAGACTGGGTGGGTCGACCAGGAGGAGGACGCAAGATGGGTTTCACCGTGACCGGAGTCAAGGCCGTGGAGATTCTCGACTCCCGGAGCAGGCCCACCCTGGCAGTCACGGTGACGCTCGGCGACGGCACCGTTGCCCGGGCGGGTGTGCCATCGGGGGCGTCAACAGGCTCTCAGGAGGCGGTCGAGTTACGGGACGGCGACCCCAAGCGGTTCGGAGGCAGCGGCGTACTCGGTGCTGTCGGCAACGTCAACGGCGAGATCGCCGAGGCCCTCCGCGGCCGTACGTTCACCGACTTGGCCGAGTTGGACCACACCCTGATCGATCTGGACGGCACCGACAACAAGTCCCGCCTCGGGGCCAACGCCGTCGTCGGCATGTCGATGGCTGCTGCCCGAGGACTAGCCATCGCTACAGGGCTACCGCTGTGGCAGACCCTCAATCCGACGGATGTCACGCCACGGCTCCCGGTGCCGCATTTCAACGTGGTCAACGGTGGGGTCCATGCTCCGAACGATCTGGACTTCCAGGAGTTCATGGTGGCCCCGCTCGGCGCCCCGACCATGGCGGAAGCCGTCCGGGCGGGGGCCGAGGTCTACGCCGCCCTGCGAAGTCTGCTTGTGGCCAAGGGATTTGCGACAGGTCTGGGTGACGAGGGGGGCTTCGCACCGCAGATCGGCCAACCTGAAGAAGTCCTCGGTCTGCTCGTCCAAGCGATCGAGGGTGCCGGCTACCAGCCCGGTCGGGGCGGGGTCGCGATCGCTCTCGATCCCGCCGCGAGCGAGTTCTATCGTGACGGCGCCTACCATGTCGCCGGGGAGACGCTGTCGAGCGATGACATGATCACCCGCTACGAGGAGCTCGTCGCCGCGTTTCCCGTGTGGAGCCTGGAGGACGGCCTGGCCGAAGGTGATTGGGACGGCAATGTGCGTCTCACCGAACGACTCGCCGACCGTATCCAGCTCGTCGGCGATGACAACCTCGTCACCAACCCGGCGATCATCGCCAAGGCGATCGCCCTTGGGGCCGATACGGCAGCGCTGATCAAGGTCAACCAGATCGGCACCGTGACCGAGGCCCTCGAGGCCATGGCGGTCTGTCGAGCAGCGGGCTGGGCGCAGATGGTCTCGCATCGCTCGGGCGAGACCGAAGACACGTTCATTGCCGACCTGGCCGTGGGCTCGGGGTGTGGGCAACTGAAGAGTGGGGCGCCGGCGCGGGGCGAGCGGGTGGCGAAGTACAACCGCCTCATCGAGATAGAGACTGCCGAATCCCTACCCTTCGGTTTGGCCGGTTGATCGAGTGGAGTTGGTCGTCGAGACCCACCTGAGTTCCTGTGGTGGCGTCGCATTTGGGATTCGATGTTGCATCGATGGCCCGTCCGCGCTGAAGGCCATGCGAGGAGCTGAGACCGAGCCTCAGTCTCATGATCGCAACGCCTTGCATGAACACATCCGCATGTGTTCATCTGTTGGTGGTGTCGGTGAAGACGAAGGTTTTCGAAGGGGCGAGCGAGCTGTTAAAGGTGCTGTCAGCACCGGTGCGCCTCGCCATCGTGGTCGAGCTGGCCGAAAGACCACGAGCCGTACACGAATTGGTCGACCGGCTGGAGATGAGCCAGCCGCTCATCTCGCAGCATCTGCGCATACTGCGAGGAGCTCGGTTGGTCACCGTGGAGCGCCAAGGGCGCGAAGCCGTGTACGCCCTCGTCGATCAGCATGTGGCTCACATCGTCGCCGACGCCGTCCATCACACCAAGGAGCAGCCATGAGCACCACCGAGCACACCGTCCACGACGATCATGCCCACGAGCACGGACCCGGATGCGGGCACGCATCCGTCGAGCATGAAGGTCACCTCGACTACATCCACGAGGGTCACGCCCACCACGCGCACGGGGGTCACTACGACGAACACACCCTCCCGCACGTGGAGCACTCCGATCACGGCCATGTGCATGGAGCCGACTGCGGCCACGAGGGGGTCACCCACGGCGACCACGTCGACTACATCCACGAGGGCCACCGACATGCGGCCCACGACGGACACTGGGACGAGCACTAGTACCCGAATCAGAACGGGACGTCGACGTCAATTCATGAAATGGCCGACGATCTCGACGCCGTGGTCGAGTGCCGTATACACCACAACTGCCAGCGCTGAACGGGGGGACGGCGTGCCATCGCGATCAGCCAACGTCCCGGGCCCGGTCTGCCCCGGGCGGGATGGTTGGAGGCCGTGGACCGGCCCACGGCTCAAGAGGCAGACATTCCGTAACGCACGAAATCGCTCAGACCTCGCTGTAGGTATGTGTGTCCAGGCCGTGATTCGTCCAGGCGGCACGATCTGCCCGTAGAGTCCGTTCCAATGCTTCTCGCTCTGCCAAACAGAGGTTCGGGCCAATGAGCAATTACGAAAAGGTCCGCCGAGCCGTGACCGGTAGAGCTCTGTCGGCCAAAGAAGCATCCAAGGAGCAGATCACGCCGGTGGAGGGCCTCTCCGCTCTTTCTCTGGACGCGCTCACGTCGGTGGCCTACGGGCCAGAGGCAATCTTGATCGTTCTGGCTGCGGCTGGAGCATCATCCCTTCACCTCATCTTGCCCATCACGATCGCCATCATCGTTCTCCTGATCATCTTGGTGATCTCCTACCGGCAGGTCATCGACGCCTATCCCCACGGGGGCGGCGCCTACGCCGTCACTCGTGACAATTTCGGATCTCAGGCCAGCAAGCTGGCCGGAGCCGCCCTCATTGTCGACTACACGTTGACCGTGGCCGTTTCCATCGCCGCTGGTGTGGGTCAGCTCACCTCATCTTTTCCGTCCACCGCGCCGTACACGGTCCCCATGTGCTTGGCCATCCTGCTGATCATCACCGCGCTCAATCTTCGCGGACTCGGGGAAGGGGCACGCGCCCTTCTCATTCCCACCCTGGTGTTCATCGTCGGGCTGCTGGCCATCATCGCCGTCGGTTTGATCCATCCGCTCGGCCTGCATACGACCCAGACGGGACGGTCACTGGTGGCGACCCACTCGGTGGAGGCGATCACCATCCTCCTCGTGCTGAAAGCATTCTCGGCCGGATGCAGCGCCCTGACCGGCGTCGAGGCCATCGCCAATGGCGTCCCGCTCTTCAAAGAACCACGAGTCGTCCGGGCAAAACGCACCGAGCTCATGCTGGGCTTGATCCTGGCCTCGATGCTGTTGGGCCTGGCCGTGCTCAGCAACAAGTTCCACATCCAGCCGAGAACGAACCAGACCGTCCTGAGCCAGATCATGGTGGATGCGGTCGGGCGTCACTGGGCCTACTACGTCGTCTCACTCACCATCACGCTGGTGCTCGCTCTGGCGGCCAACACCTCCTTCGGCGGGCTGCCCGTGCTCACCAGCCTGCTCTCGAGGGACAACTACCTGCCTCACCTCTTCGGTGTCCGGGACAGCCGACTGGTGTTCGGCAACGGAGTCTGGGTGCTGGCGGTGGCCTCTGGCATCTTGCTCGTCGCGGTGAGTGGAAATACGAACGAGCTCATCCCGTTGTTCGCCATCGGGGTGTTCATCGGCTTCACCCTGTCCCAATCGGGGCTGGTGGTGCATTGGCGCCGCACCAGAGAGCAAGGGTGGACTCGGCGGGCCACGATCAACGGCGTCGGTGCACTCATCACCGCCGCCGCCACTCTCATCTTCCTCTTCTCCAAGTTCCTCGAGGGCGCATGGGTCGTCGTGGTCATCGTGCCCCTTCTGATCTTGTTGTTCACCCGAATCGAGCGCTACTACAACCGCGCCAACAAGGAGATGGGAGCCGGTGTCATCCCGCAAATGCCCGATCGCAAGCGCACCCTCGTGGTGGTGCCGGTGACCCGGGTGTCACGGCTGACCCAGCACGCCTTGTCCGAGGCACTGTCGCTCGGGGACGAAGTCCTCGCGGTGACGGTCGTATTCGACGGGGAATTGGTTGGTCTGCCACAGGACGACGTTGAGCGTCAGTGGCGGGACTGGCATCCGGGTGTACCTCTGCGAGTGCTGCACACCGATTACTCATCCATCGTGCAGCCGATCGTGCGGTTGGTCGACGAACTCCGGGAGCGGAAGGACCGCCAAGTGGTCGTTCTCATCCCGGTGGTCATCCCAGAGAAACTCAGGTACCGGCTGCTCCACAACCAGGTCGATTTGGCACTTGCCACCGAGTTGCGCCGTCGACCGGATGTGGTTGTCGCCCGTGTCCCAATGCCCATTCTTCCCTCCGAGCCTGCAGATCTGTGAAGGTCAGGGCAACCAGACGACGCCGATTCCGAGCTCCCGGCCTGACCCGCCTGGCCCGACGACGGCGACGGCGACGGCGCGAAAGCTCCGTGCGGGGAGGCCGTACGGAACGATGGCCTCTCTCCTTCCGACGGAGTTCAGGATCGAGAGAGACAGTGATCGGCCAGGGGATGGCCTCGGCCTTCGTGCAGCCCCCGGCCCCACCGGTCGCGAAGAGTACGAGTTCATCGACAAGTTGCCTTGTCGGCGGCTCCGCGAGCTTTCGAACGGCAGCTACAGATTCGCGAGCACGGTGACGAAGTCTCTTGTCCATCCGACCTGGTACTGGTCGGATGGACGGTTCTGCCCTGGGATGCCAGCGGTCAAGGTCCCACCCGGGGTTGACGCTGAGGCCAACTGCACCCACTCCGGGTTGATGTCGAGTTCCATGCCGGTCACGCCTCCAGCGCTGATGAGGGCACTGGCCAAGTCGTCGGGGACCGCGTCCATGCTGGCTGCGTAGATCAGATCGCCAGCTGTGTCCTCTCCCAAGGAGCTCCGAGCCACCGCCGCTCCACCTCCCAATGTGGAACCCCAGGCACCGATGTCGGCGATGCTGGGGCTGGTTTGGCCGTTGGCGACCAGGGGTGCGAGGTTCTGACGGACGCTGACGACCTGTTCGCCCGGGGTGGGCAGTCCTTCGTCCCAGATGCCTACATGGGCTGATCCGTTGGCATCGATGACCAGGCTGGCCACACCAGCCTGTAGGGGCACGATCACCCGGGAATCCAGCTCGAACCCTCCAGAACCGGAGCTGGTCTTGAACCCACCGTTGAACGCCGCAACGAGCGCGGGGGCTTCGTCTGGGCCGATTACCGGTCCGCTGTCGGACCCGATGGTGCTCGCAGGAACCGGAGGATCGGTGCTGCCAGCGTGGAGAGCGAATCGGGCTCGGGTTGCACGAAACCGGAAGACGGTCACGACATGGCCATCGGGCTCGGTCACCGCTTGGCTGTCAACGGCGATCGCTCCACCGACGGTCGATACCGGAGTCCATCCCGGCTGCTCGGTCGTGGTCGTCGTAGTCGGCGGCACTGTCGTCGAGGGGGGTGGCAGTGTGGTCTTCGGCGTCGTGGAGACGCTGGACGAGACGGTGGAGCACCCGGCAAACAAGAAGCCCGTCACGACAAGGAGTGTCGTCGCTCTGTTGACAACTGATCTCACGGTGTCAGACCTCGGAGGACATGGTGTGAACGGCCCACGCCACGGAACACGGGAGTGGCCTCGTCCCAGGAGAGCCGCTCATCAGTGCTCTCGGGAAAGACGGCGCGGGATTGGATCATACCGTGTGGCTGCCCAGCTTCTCCATCGGCCGATCTCGCTCCCTCCAGCAAGACCTGAGCCACTCCACCGGTGGTTTGCACGGCACGGACTCAACGGTGACGGCATGGCGATGGAGTCTCGTGCCCGCAACGACTCGAAGTACGGGCGCGGCGTGCCGACCATCTTCGGAGGCAGGTCCGCGCCCCCGGCCGGACCTGCCGGACCCGATGCGGTGGACGGCTGGTGGGTACACAAGCTCACCCAGTCGGTGTCGACGTCGAGTTCCACCGTCCGCACTGCACCGGCGCGTGTCAGAAGTCTGGCCAAGTCGGTGATGTTGAGTCCGGGTCCCCCCGCATAGACGAGGGCGCCATCGGCCTGACCCCGAGACCCGATCGCCGGACGTTCGCCTCGTTGCCCAGGGTTGCTCCCCACTGGGTGGTGTCGGCGGCGCTCAACCCGGGAACACGTTGGCCGTTGTCCACCAGCAGGTCGAGGTTCTGCCTCACGGGCACGACGGCGGGCGTCGTGGTGCCGTCGAGGCCCCACTGCCCGTCTGTTGAGGTGCCGTTGTCGTGGACGACGAAGGAGCCCGCCCCTGCCGGAGGGGCAGGATGCTCTCCGTCGGTGAAGTAGCCGCCGGAGGCGTTGGACATGAGGAACCCCGCGTTGAAGACTGCGACCAGCCTGACCGCTACCGAAGGTGGAATCGGCGCGGTGTGTGCATAGGGACCGCCACCGGGGATCTGACTGCCCGAGTACAAAGTGGCCTTGGGAAGCTTGGTGTCACCACCACTAGCTCGTATGGACGGCGTCGGGCCGCAGGGTCGCCTCGTACACGGCAGGCGTGCCCCCCACCAACCGACCGGCACGAGACCACCGTCCCTCTCCGGGGATGGCCGGGCTGGCGAGCGGCACGATCGGGGTCGGCGGTGGCAGGTGCGGTGGAGCTTCGCGGGACGGGAGCTCGCCGACGCCGGTCGGCCGCCTGTCGACTATCGAGCGCATGGTCATCATGGTTGACCAAGGTGGTCGGTGGACAGCCAAGGGCTGACCAGGGGCACCACCAGGACGGCCAGGATCGGCCCGAGGAGCCGGAGGACAGGGACCGGCGGGACAAGGATCATCCTCCGGAACATGTGCGGTGTCAACAGCAATCGAACCCGAACGACGGTGACGTCCTCGACGGCCAGGAGGATCAGCAGCGCCACGGCGGTCGAGGCGGTCAACCGCGCTTGGCCTCAGGCTTGTCTCGTCGCTCTCGCGGATCACGTGAGACGTGCGTGCGGTGAGCCGGACCACGCTCGGGGAGGCGGATGCTCGTCGGTCCGAGCCCAAGGGTGAGCGCTCCGGTGCCCACCGGCCGCGACCGGGCCGGGCCGGGCGCGCTCCGGGCGCTCTGTGGCAGTCCAGACGGAGATCGGAACTCCGGATACATCGTCCGGCCGGGTTCCATGAGCCGGAAGTGGACGTTTGCATAGGGTGAGGACCGAGTGCGACAGCCCGTATAGCTTTCCGATCATGGGATCGGCAGAGGATCGGGCACTGGCCCGCTTCCTACATGGTTCGAATCGCTCACGACGGCGGGTCCTCCGTCGCCGATGGATCGTGGCTCTGGTCGCGGCGGGCGTACTTGTGGCCGGTGTCGGCCTGGTGATCGCTCGCTCCCCCGCTGGGCGTCGATCAAACGACGCGTCCATTACGGGGCACGCCGGCACAACTACCACGCAGGATCGCTCGACCACGACCACAACGACCACCCCGCCCCCAACCACCACGACCACCCAACCGGGTGCGCTTCCTCAGACCGGTGCCCTTCCCACGAGCACCGATCCGACCTTCGCCGCGAACATGGAGGCTCTGTGGAACGCCGTATCCACTGGTACGGCTCAGGCGGCACTCCCCGCGTTCTTTCCCGAGGCGGCATACGTGCAGCTCAAGGCGATCGGAAATGCTCAGGCTGACTTCTCTGGGCGGCTGGTGACCGAGTATGAGGAAGACGTGAGCGCGGCACACCAACTTCTTGGATCCGACGCGGAGGCCGCCAGATTCGTCAGCGTCAACGTCAACGGCAACTATGCCCATTGGGTGCCACCGGGCGTTTGTTACAACAGCGTCGGCTACTTCGAAGTACCGAACTCACGGGTGGTCTACTCCGTCAATGGACAGGTCAGCTCTTTCGGGATCGCGTCGATGATCTCGTGGCGAGGAGAGTGGTACATCGTGCACCTGGGGGCCATCCTGCGCTCGGGGAGTGGAGGCGAAGTCGATGACCCGCAATCCGGGCCTGGGAGCCCGACGTACTCATCAACCTGTTGACGAGCTGCACCGGCACCGATGGGAATGATCCATCGCATGCTCTGCTGCAGACCCTGGAGTGACCCTCAGGTGTCGACGGAAACCCAGGCGCGTCGGTCAGGCAAGGCTGGACACGATCCCCTGATGACCGATGCCGCTCCCAGTCGTTTCAGGGGCGGGCATCACCTGATTCTTTGGCTGCCGTCTTGGCCACCGGAAAAATGAGGCGTTGGTAGATGACGAACTTGGCAAGCCAGAACATGATGCTCACCACGAAGAAGCCGATGCCGACGACAGCAAGGTGGAAGCGGCGCCCGGGCGGCACGAGAGTGGCGATGGCGCCTGTCGCGAGGCTCGTTCCGACAATACAGGCGATCGAGGTGCTCCAGTACAGCACGACCTGACGGCCGACGCGCGTGCGAGCTGCTTCTTTCCAGATCCAGTAGCGGCTCATGAGGTAAGAAGGGATCGTGCCGACGAGGTTTGCGATGAGCGCGGCGACAGTCGCGTCCACGACCCCGCTTCCGTACAGGATGAGGAGCGTCGCCTCACTCACCCCAAAGGCAATTGCCGAGGTGGCGGCATAGCGCGCGAGTCGTGCGATCCGGACGCGACGCTGTGACAGCGAAGCAGGTTCCCCGATCACGCCGCCCATGAGTGGACTGGGGCGACCGGGACGAGGAAGGCCGGAAGCAGTGCGCCCGATGGTTTCGTCATGGCTGGCCATCCGTCAGCACGACTCCCGATGGTCATGGAGTGGCGGCGTGACCCGGTCTCCGCCAGACGCCGGCGGTCGGGTCGATGGGCGGAAGATCCTCGCGTCCCGCAACCGTCGCGGAGGTGGGCCGTCGCCGAGCAGCTGGTGGAATACGGCGAGGGTGTTCAGGACGATGCGGCGGTAGAGCCAGAAGAAGAACACCGCCAAGGGGAGTTCGCCCCCGAACCCCGTGAGCAGGGTGAGCCACTGGTCACGATGGCCGATCGAGGTGATGATGTCGAACCATGCGTCACACAGCAACAACGTCCCGGCGACGATGGCAATCGACGCCAGGATCTGGCGACCGAACCACGCCGCCCACGCCGCGTAGCCCAGGACGAAGAAGAGCCCGACGTCGAACCCGGTCCACAGCAGATTCCAATGTCCGGCGTCGTACTTGGGCGGGAGAGTCAGGCCAAGAAGGATCGTCCACGGAATCAGCGCCATGGCTGCAACCAGAAAGATGGTCGATAACAGCCGGGCGCGCCGCGAAAGCGAAAGGTGCAGGCGGTGATCCTGTAGGCGATCTGCTGGGGGTCGTCCGGGTCCGGTTCGATTGCGATCGTGGGCCACGGTGCCAGCGTCGCGCACTCCAGCTGGCTCTGGCAGAGCCTTCTGTCACAGGGTGTCCGTGGACGAAGACGATCCTCAGAGAGACGGGGGGGAGGGAGAGAGAGGCGAATGTTTGGCTGCATGAGCGACCCGACGCATGCCGGGGCCTGCGATTGGCCGGGGGCATGTCCGATGCTCCGCTCGTCGCCGGAAGTCGCTCGTGGAGGTGCGGTCATCCGGGGTCAGCCGGGGTGAAGGTCCAGGTGGTTGCGTTGGATGCCGTCTCCGGCTCGCACGCCCTCACAATTTCCGGGTCTGAGTTCAGCTGCCTCCGCGGAGTTCCGTGATGGTCCGCCATGTGAGCCTCGGTGACGACAGGTAGGCTGGTACCGAACCCAGCCTCGATGGAAGAGCCTCGCCGACCTGCGGCGACATGCCCCGGAGCTGGCTGCGAGGCGAATCGAAGCGCATGGCCGATAACCGGTTTTCCCTGCTCGGCCGTGACATGGCCATCGATCTCGGCACTGCCAACACCCTGGTGTATGTGCGTGGCCGGGGCATCATCCTGAACGAGCCGTCGGTCGTCGCCGTGAACATCAAGGACGGGCGGCCACTGGCGGTGGGCGCCGAGGCCAAGCGGATGATTGGTCGCACCCCGAGTCACATCCAGGCCATCCGCCCCCTGAAGGACGGAGTCATCGCCGACTTCGAGATCTGCGAGAAGATGCTTCGCTACTTCATCCAACGGGCCCAACAGCGCCGCTTCGCCAAGCCACGCATCATCATCTGCGTCCCGTCGGGTATCACGGGCGTCGAGCGGCGCGCCGTCATGGAAGCCGCCATGAGCGCAGGTGCCCGCAAGGCCTACATCATCGAAGAGCCGATGGCTGCTGGCATCGGGGCTGGGCTGCCTGTGCATGAACCCACGGGGAACATGGTGGTCGACATTGGCGGCGGAACCACCGAGGTCGCCGTCATCTCGTTGGGTGGGATCGTGAGCAGTCAATCGGTGCGAGTCGCGGGTGACGAGCTCGACGAGGCAATCATCTCCTACGTCAAGAAGGAGCACAGCCTCGCCCTGGGCGAGCGGAGCGCCGAGGAGATCAAGATCGTCCTCGGCTCGGCCTACCCCCTCAAGGAGGAGCTCCACGCCGAGATCCGAGGCCGCGACCTCGTGAGCGGCCTACCGAAGGTCCTCGAGGTGTCGACCGCGGAGATCCGCAAGGCGATTGCCGAGCCCGTTTCGGCCATCATCGACGCCGTGAAGGTAACTCTCGACAAGACCCCGCCCGAGCTCGGCGCCGACATCATGGAGCAAGGGATCGTGCTCACCGGCGGTGGGGCGCTACTCCAAGGGCTTGGCGCCCGGCTGCAGGAGGAAACGGGCATGCTGGTCGTCACGGCGCGCGACCCGCTGAGTTGCGTCGCCATCGGGGCCGGACAGTGCCTCGAGGAATTCGACATCCTCAAACAGGTTCTCGCCTCCTCCGACTACTAGCCGGACCGTCGTGGCCCCTTCGTGTCCCGGAACATCACATGCCGTCGCATGTCCCGAGCTCAACGGCCATGTGTTGACAAGGTCTCGCGGCGGGCTGAGACGGTGAGGTAGACGATGGACCACAACTATCGGCTCGCGTGCGCACCGTCTTCTTCGGCGACGAGCGTTTGCTCCTCCGCGTTGTCCAGCGCGCAAGGTGTTCGAGACCCCCAAGGTTGAGCAGCAGCCCGGAGATGTTTGCCGAGGGAGGGATTCTCGGCGAGACATTGTGTACTGGTCGAACGTCCCAACCCGGTGCTGCGGAACTCGGGCGCCCGCTTCTGGCACGGGGACTCATCGCCGAAACGCAGCACGGCGCTTCACCCGACAGCACTGGCGATGGGGTTCGCCGGGAACGAGACCCGGAATCCAAGGAAACGAACGCTCCAGCTTCTAGCCTGTCGGCAATGTCAGATTTCCCCCTGCTCGGCGAGACACCCGGCGCCAATGGCCCCAGCCAGGTGGGTCGTTGACCGTCGACCTCGTCCTCCTCGGGTTGGCGTGCTCGCTCGAGCCCATTCCGCTCACCGGCTTCATCCTCACGCTCAGCACTCACCACGGGACACGGAAGGGCCTCTTCTTCCTGGCCGGTTGGGTGCTGAGCCTGGCGCTGGTGATCGGCGCGACCCTGGCCTTCACCGCCGGCAAGCCTCCTGCACCGAGCACGGCGCCATCCGAGGGCATCTTGGCCGCCAAGATCCTCATCGGCGTCGCCCTGATCGTCTTCGCCTGGCGCTACCGACGCCGGGCACCGAAAGTGGCGGGCCAGCCGAGCTGGATGAAGCGGATCGACCACATGTCCGTCTGGACAGCTGCCGTCCTCGCCTTCCTCCTCCAACCCTGGGGCCTGGTGGCCGCGGCCGCACTGTCGATCACCCAAGCGGATACGTCGAAGACCAGTGACGTACTCACCATCGTCCTGTTCGCGGTCTTGGCCACCTTGAGCCTGCTCGTGATGGAGGTGTACGCCATCCTCGCCCCCGATGCGTCTCAAGCCCGCCTGGCCGGCCTCCGGCAGTGGATGGACGTCCACCGGACCCAGGTCATCGTGTACCTCTCGCTCATCGTCGGCCTTTGGCTGATCGGCAAGAGCACGTACTCCCTCGTCCAGTGAACGACGTGGAGGACACGCCATCGGGCGCCAGCGGAGCGGTGGATGGAGAAGGGGCAGCACCTGACCCTGGCGTTCACCATCTGATCGGCAAGGGGGGCTTCAAGCCGGGTGACGACCGGAGTCGGGTCGAGGCTTACCAGCGCCGCTGGCAGACGCCGCTCGACCTGCTCGCCCTCGTCACGATCTGGTTCGTCGTGGTCCCGCCGGGAGTGATCACCACCGACCGCGCCGTCTATCTGAGCTTGCTGGGATTGCGCCTGGCGCTCTCGGCGATCTACGCCATCGACATCATCGACAGGGCCCTACTGGCGCCGCACCACTGGTTCTACGTTCGGCACAACCTGCTGTCCGTGGCCACCGTCTTCTTCCCGTTCCTCAGGGTCGCATTCAGCCTCCGGTTACTCCGCTCCATCTTCCAGCGCGGCAACATCGGGCGCTTCGTCCTGGCCGCCGGCATCATGTTCTTGAACCTGACGGCAGTCGTCTACCTGTTCGAGCGCAGCGCCCCCCACGGCAACATCAAAACCGTCGGCAACGCGTTGTGGTGGGCGGTGGTCACCCTCACCACGGTCGGCTACGGCGACTACACCCCGGTGACCTGGCCAGGCCGCGTGGCGGCGACGCTTCTGATGTTCGTCGGCTTCGGTGTGCTGGCCACCGTGACTGCCCAGATCTCCTCTGCCTTCATCGATCAGGCGGCCCGTTCCCGGGCCAAGGAGGCTGGAGGCGCAGCGTCGGAGGCGAGCGAGCAGGAGGCCCAGTTGCGAGGGATCGCCGATCAGCTGTCCCGACTCGAGGAACGAGTGGGACGCCCCTCACCGCCCTCGTAGGGTGCGTCAGAGTTAGGTCTTACCCGTCTGACGTCACGGGGATGTCAACGCCGTGGTCGAGAGCCACCGGTACCCAGAATCCATTCGGCGGCTCACCATGAAGCGACGGCTTGACGATGGCGAAGTCGGAGTCGGGGGATTCGGTCGGACCTACCGGCCTTGCCGGCACGGCGTTGGAAGCCAATCGAACCGTTGGCAGCGACCCCGATGGCCCCGCAGATCATCTCGATCCCCTGATGGCTTGGTGGTGGCAACACGGCAGAGGCGTGCGCCCAAGGGACCTTCGGATCTAGAGCATCTGACACCCTGGTCCCACAATTCCGAACCGAGTACGAAGTAATGTGACGTCCTGGTGGCGGCGAGTAGCAGCAGGCCCACACTGGGGGTGGCGATCCGAAACCGAACCTCACAGGCCCCGGGCCTGATGCGGCGATGACTGGCGATCCGACAGCCGGGCGACCGGCACACGAGAGGAGATCCGGGTGGAAGATTTCCAAGCAGTTCAGGAGTGTCCGCGCTGCAGCTCATCGGATGTGCCCTTCCTGATCGTGCGTTCGAGCTGTACCAACGACAAGGGGCTGAGCTGGCGGTGCCGCCAATGCCTCCATGAATGGTCAGACGTCTCTGCCACCGCACAGCTGCCGCCGCAGTGAGGACAAGCCGCCAGTTTGTTGGGGCTGATCGGCAGACAAGACTCAAGGCCTGAAACGAAGCAGTCGTCTCACCTGATCCACATCCCTGGAAGGGGCCGCTGCCAGCTACGAGTACATGGACCCCAAGATCATCCGGTCCGACCAGGTGCTCGCGGGCCTGTCGATGGGTCCGGGCAAGCCCGAGCACGCCTTCGCCCAGACCGGAAGGCTGCACGTGTTCGCAGGCGGCAACGCCGATGTCGAGATGCTGGAATCCGCCCCGTTCGCCGTCCTGGTGAACCATGACGATGAGGATCGTGGGTACGCCTACACCGTGGCGGCAGAGAAGGCCCCCACCAAGGCCAAGGAGCTGGGCCGGACCGTCATCAGCATGAAGGACGACTGGTCGACGATCTTCTGGATCTCCGAAGTCAGCGAGTCAGCACCGGGCCCGGATGAAGGCGTTGGCGACCGCTCCATCCGCCTGGTCCCTGGCGGCGGAGAGGTTGATGACGCAGTTGGAGATGACCACGTCCACCGACTTGTCCGGCAGGGGGATGTCCTCGATCGTCCCGAGAGGGAACTCGACGTTCTCGACGCCTGCCCCGGCCTGGCTCCGCCTGGCGAGCTCGGGCACCTCGGGCGCCATGCCGAGGCCGGCCCCGCTCGATATCGCCCGGCCGCCCCTGGTCAGAGTACGGCGGCTGCGTATCCGTTCATGGCGCCGTTGCCGGCACCAACCCACATGAAGACCACGAGATCCCCCTCGTTGACGCGGCCGGCACGGCGGTCCTCGTCCAGCATGATCAGGGTGCTGGCCGCCGAGGTGTTGCCGTAGTGGTCGACGGTGATCGGTACGCGGTCCGGCGGCAGCCCGAGCATCTCGATGGCCTGACGGACCACGACCCCGTTGGCCTGGTGCAAGTACCAGCGGGCCACGGTGTCGACATCGAAATCGGTCCCGGTCACCGGCTTGATAGTGGTCGGCCAGTCTTCCTGCAGCATTTCGAAGTCTCGTGCCATCAACGGTGGGAAGACCTCGGCCACCTTGACGCCGTCCATCAGGAAGACGTGATCGGCCACGTTGCTGGCCGAGGTGTGATGCAGACAGCCGCCACCGGGGTAGGAGACGAGGCCGATATCGGGGCTGGTCTCATAGCGCACCGACAACAAACCGGTCGGAGCTTGGCTCTGGTCCCGCGACACCGACCGCCATACCGACGCACCGGCTCCGTCCGCGAACATGAGTGGTGCCAACCACCCCAGGCCGCTTTGGTGCTCGTAGTAGTAGTCGTGGACCTCCGGACCGAAGTAGCCCGATGGGCAATTGCTCGCCACCACCAGGGCGGTGGCTGGTGCCGTCGAGACAAGCGAGCACGCAGCAGTGCGAAACCCCGAGGCCAGCCCGGCGCACCCGAGGTTGTGATGCACGAGATCGGCGTCCCGGCGCAACCCGAGCTCGGTCACCAGGAACCGGAAGTGGTCCTCGCAAGCGATGAGGTCGGGCGTGGTGCTCACGTGGATCAGGACATCAACGTCGTCAGCCTCGATCCCAGCGTCGGCGAGGGCGCTCCGGCTGGCCCGCAGGGCCAGATCACCGTCGAACAACCCCCCTTCGGCCCGGGTCCGCTTGCGTGAGCCGCCGAACTCGTAGTCCAACCGGCGCTCATTGATACCGAGATGCCTCACGACCCACTCGGGGTCAAGGGGCCTGCCATCAGGGCGGACCGGATGCAGGTATTCTAGGATCTCCTCGTTGGGGACTCGGCGCTCAGGCAAATAGGACCCGGCTCCCACAAGAGAGACCGAGACCTCGGACGCCAACCTCGGAATCCCAGAAACAGTCATCGAATCACCCCGCAGTCGATCGAGACCACCATCTTCGCCAGCCAAACCTTCAGTGCCCAACATAGGACCTTCCCAGCGGGTCAGCCAGGGGCGAAGGTCCCAAACCGTGCCGCCAGGGCCGGCCGGGAGGAGCGAATCAGCTCCGGTCTGCGGCTGCGGCG